>Ga0180121_10000072_pt1 | contig 32728 bp, 19 predicted proteins | sample AntDrymUQ5402106_2_FD_129676 | JGI IMG/M metagenome (GOLD analysis project Ga0180121, IMG submission 129676) | Polar desert sand microbial communities from Dry Valleys, Antarctica - metaG UQ540 (21.06) (version 2) (version 2) | ecosystem: Environmental > Terrestrial > Soil > Desert | place...
CTATTTACAAAACGTTAAACCCTGAAGTTTAGTTTGCATTCTCAGGATTTTTTTGAAATGGTTAACAGGCCCAGGTATGTGAGCAACCCATTGTAGATAAGAATTTCGTAACCGAGACGAAATGAACCGAATACTGATTGCGATATTGATCGGACGGTGTTGATATAATCACCCTGAAACTTCAACTGTTTCTGGTACCATTCGATGTTATTAATGAAATCAATACCAAGAATGATTACGGGTGCGGCCAGACAAACATAAAGTGACAGGCGGTCATTGATCCTTCGCCTGGTTAAAATTCCAAAAGCAAATAACCCAAGCAGAGGTCCATACGTAAAGCCTGCAACTTTCAGGATCACGTCAATGATCGATTTGTTATCAACCCACTTGAACAACAATACAGCAATAAAAAAAACTAAAGCGAAAGTAAAGTGAACGGTGAGTCTTATCCTCTTTCGCTTTTTCTCGTCCCATTCCTCTCTTCGCTTCATCCCGAGGATGTCAATACAGAAGGAGGAGGTCAGGGCTGTCAGGGCTCCATCGGCACTTGGGAATAATGCAGAGATCAGGCCTATGATAAAAATAATGGCGACGGCCGTCGGCATAAACTGCAAGGCAATCGTCGGAAACAAATCATCAGGAGAAACATTCATATTATTTTTGGCCGCAAATAAATAGAGCAATCCCCCCAGTAACAGGAAAAGGAAGTTTACAACTACCATGATCACACTGAAAGTGATCATATTTTTTTGAGAATCCTTCAGGTTCCGTACACTGATATTTTTTTGCATCATTTCCTGATCCAGTCCGGTCATTGCCACCGTAATAAACATCCCTCCTATAATATGCTTCAAAAAAAATGAGGGACTGTTTACATCTGTATTGAAGATGCGGGTGAGACCTTTATCACTGAGTTCAGCAAGTGTTGAGGTAACTGAATGACCGACATTGCTCATGATATAGACAATGCATACCACCAGTCCAAGCAACATAAAACTTGTTTGCAAAGTATCTGTGATCACAATTGTTTTCACTCCACCTTCGAAGGTGTATAACAATATCATTAGCAGAATCACGAAAGTGGTCATCTCAAATGAAATCTTTAAGTCGCTCAGAATGAAGATCTGCAAAACATTGATCACCAGAAATAGCCTGGCGGTGGCTCCAAGGGTCCGGGAAATTAAAAAGAACAATGCCCCTGTTTTATAAGAGATCATCCCGAACCTGTGTTGCAGGTAGTTATAGATCGAAGTGAGATTGAGTTTATAATATAAAGGCAGCAATACAAAAGCGATGATCATATACCCGGCCAGATAGCCGATTACCACCTGGAAATAGGCAAATCCGGCACCTCCTACCGTACCCGGAACGGAAACAAAGGTGACCCCGGACAAGGAAGTTCCAATCATTCCAAATGCCACCAGCATCCAATTAGAATTCCGGTTGCCGATAAAAAAAGATTCGTTATTAGAATTGCGTGAAGTATACCAGGCTACCACAAGTAATAAAACAAAATAACCGATGACAAATGAAAACAGCAGGGTTGAAGACATGAAATGGAATTAAAAATTAAAAATGTAAAATTAAAAATGTAAAATGGGATAACTATATAAAAACCTTAATTTTTGCATTTTGCATTTTGCATTTTACAAGATAATAAATTTGGACTCAAGTGACAGAGAGCACTTATCTTGGCGCGGTAATTGGTTTTGAAATTTCAAGCCGAAGCGGATGACGATTCAATCAGTGGCTGTTTTTTGCGGATCCAAACCTGGAAAGAATCCGGTATTCATGCAACATGCAAAAGAATTGGGCAAATTGATTGCCATTCTGAAGCTGAAACTGGTATACGGTGGCGGGAGGACGGGTATGATGGGTGCAATAGCAGATGCAACATTAGCACACGGTGGAACTGCAATGGGTGTGATACCGAAAATTCTGATAGAGTGGGAACATCAGCATAAAGGTCTCACTGAACTTGCCATTGTACCAGATATGCATACACGAAAGCGTACTATGTATGAGATGAGTGATGCGGCGATCATCATGCCGGGTGGCTTTGGAACACTCGATGAATTCTTTGAAATGCTCACCTGGAATCAATTGAAGATTCACAATAAAAAAATCTATATAATAAATTCCGCTGGTTTCTATTCTCACCTCATCCAACACCTGCGTATGCTTGAAAAAGAAGGTTTTTTATACGAATCATTAGATGAGCGACTTCGTTTTTGCAGCTCCCCGGTGGAATTTTTTAACAGGATAGAGTAATTTTTCACATAAAGGCGCCTAGAAAAGCAAAGGCGCATAGATTGAATCTTTGCACCTTGCTTACTTATGTTGCTTTGCATGAAACTCTAAAACCCGAAGTTGTAACCGAAATTATAGAATACCCTTTCCCCATAAGGGCTCCTTCCATTCTGAAGGATATCATACTGTACCATTACAAGGAATGCTCCACGACCCATAGGAATGGCAGCGCCTGCACCTCCCAGAAGAGAAGGAACCAGTTTCCCTTCAAGTCTTTCGTCCGGAAAACCATTGTAGTATTTTCTTTTACCCCAGGTATAATTTATTTCAGGCTGCATTTGCAATAAAATATATTCGATCGGGTAAATTCTGCCAAAAATGTTTAATCCCCCGACACCAAAGTTTTCTTTATAATCATTCGTTGAATTGGTAAATCTGGTTTTACTGCTTACATATTGAAAATTAATTCCTGTGCCTGCAGCAAATGTTCTATTGAAACGATAACCTACCTGAGGCGATATATTGATAAGTGTGTATTCCCCAAAACTTAAACCAAAATTCCCTCCAAAGAAAAGTTTACTTTTATCAAATCCACCTGTCTTTTCTGCTTCTTCCTGGCTTACCGCTATGTAGGGCAGGCACATGGAAATAAGGATATAAAAAATGAATGTTTTTTTCATACTATTCTGATTCAATTGTTTAATTTTTTTTAACCTGATTGAATATTTTTCCGCTGTTGAGAATGTTATTAGGATCAAATATTCTTTTGATGCCACGCATTAAATCGAGTTGCTGATCATTGAAAACAATATCCATGTAATCTTTCTGAATGAGCCCGATTCCATGTTCCCCACTGATAGTTCCCCCAAGGCTATGCACAAGTGAGAACAATGCCCTGATTCCTGCAATGATCTCCGGATCTTCCATACTGTTCTGTGTACCCTCTTTTCTGATACGTATATGGAGGTTCCCATCTCCGGCGTGACCGTAACATACTACCTCAAAATTATACTCTTTACCGATTTTCTTCACGCCCCGGATAAGGGCGGGTAATTCGGCCCTCGGAACCACGGTATCCTCTTCAATGGTGAAACCAATGATCTTCACAGCTTCGGCTACCCGTCTGCGTAATTTCCAGAGTTCCGCTTTTTGTTGAGCATTGTCGGCAAAATAAATTTCACCTGCACCAAAGTCCGCCAGAAGCGTGGCTATAGCTTCCATTTCTTTCATCAGGGTTTCGGGATGGTTGCCATCCACTTCTATAATCAGGTGAGCTTCCACATCATCAGTGAGGGGAACAATGCAGCTATCTACAAATACACTTACGATCTTCAGGGCATCAATTTCCACCAGTTCCAATCCGCTAGGTGTAAATCCCGCGCGAAATATAGCGCTTACTGCTTCTCCGGCCTTTTCTAATGAATTGAAAGGAACAAGCATAAGCAGATCATGAGCAGGAAGAGGGATTAGACGTAATACAATTTTTGTAACGATCCCGAGCGTTCCTTCACTCCCAACCATTAACTGTGTAAGATTATAACCCGTAGAATTTTTCAGAACATTGGCGCCAGTCCAGATGATTTCACCGTTGGCCAATACCACCTCAAGATTCAGCACATAATCCTTTACTACCCCATACTTCACTGCTTTAGGACCGCCGGAATTTTCGGCAATGTTCCCACCAATAAAGCAGGAACCGCGACTGCTGGGATCAGGTGGATAAAATAACCCTTTTTCTTTGACCGCATTTTGTAGTGTTTCCGTGATCACACCAGGTTCGGTTATTACCTGTAGATTCCGTTCATCAATGTTGAGAATAGAATTCATTCTGTCTGTTGATATCAAAACACCTCCAAGATGCGGTAAGGCACCACCGCTCAGACCTGTACCTCCACCGCGAGGAGTTACAGGAATTCGATATTGGTTACATATTTTAATTACTGCGCTGATCTCTGCTGTGGTACGGGGCCTGAGCACAACTTCCGGCGGATACATTAATTTCTCGGTCTCATCATGTCCGTAATGATGTAGAGATTCTTCATCTAACAATACAAATTTATCACCCACGATACTTCTGAATTGTTCTATATGTTCTCTGGTAAGATTTGTTTTAGCGGCCAGTATTTCCATCACGGCAAAAATCGGTTAAATAAGGGAGAAGAAGAAATGGGTGTGGTTGTGAGATATTAGGTAGGTGCGAACTGCTGTCAACTTCAAAATTTTCAAGGTTTATAATTGGCAAACAAGAAAAGTATTTCTGAAATTTTTTTGCAAAGCTTGATTGGGATATGAAATCATGCCTCCTGCATTTCCCCCATACCTACTCAATCACCCAGATGATCGGATCACTGGTGCGAAAAATTTTCTTTCGATCCCCGTATACCTGACTGAGTGAATCGATATATCGGGTGTCCGGCGGTTTGAACATACTATTCATTTGGGGGAATACATATATTCTTCCTTGTTTGGACAGACTTCTACTGATGACTTCATCTGTAACCAAACGAAGACTATCATTCCATGGGACAGGACGGATATTATTATTGTTGGTGTAATATTTAATGAAATCCATCAGGATCCAGGCATCCTGCACTACGATCACGTCATTACCAGCTGTTTTGCCTATCAGCGGTTTTACTTTATGATAATACAAATCGTATTCAATGTGTTTCATCCAACGAATACTACCAAAATAGTTCACACAAAACAGTAAAATGCTCAATAATAAAACAGCAGGAACGGGGTGAAAATCATACTGAATTTTTACAACATTCATCGTACCCAATAACAACAACCAAAACAGGACGGATTGCAAAATCCAGAACTCCAGTATTTCAGGCATCCAGAAACAAAAAAATAAACTATAAATACCCAGGCAGATCAGGATAGGAGATAAGACGGCAGGAAAGGATTTGTACGCACTCCGATAATACCTGATGAACCGGACGATCATAATTAACACTATAAGCACAATCAATATTGTAAATGCCGTGAGGATTTCCGCCACGGTTGTTGAGATGTTTCTTGATAAATAGATTTCATCATGCAATGCATGATGAGGCAGTGAATTATTGATATAGGTTTCTACGAATGGTAACTGAAACATAAAATGTCCCCCCACAAAAGCATGTGACAATCCAACACCCACATGAAAAGGTGTAGTAATACTAAGTGGTTGCCAATATTTATTATCTGTTGAATATCCACGTATCCATTGCGACCAGGCCTCCATGGTACTATGACCTTCAATCACCCACCCTACCAGAAAATACATACCACCGATGATCAGAAATCCAAGTAACCCATAAATAAGAATTGTTTTTTTAAAATTTATAGAAGAACTCATTTGCCACGCTTTCCATAAGATCACGAGTGTAAAAAGAATATTGATCTGGTGAAACAGAATGGCAAAACAATGTAAAAGCACAACATGGATAAAATCAGTTTCACGAAAATTAGTTTTTGTAAGAATGTACAAAGCCCATAAAATAAAAAATAATGGCATCGCATATACTTCTACATTAACGCTGTAAAACCATACACCATAGCTGCATGCGATTACTGTGACGCATATAAAAGAAAGAATCCGCGACAGATTGAAGCGATTTCGAAAAAATAAATATAAGATCGCAGTCGTGGCACTTCCCCATAAAGCAGTAAATGCTTCTACCAGGTAAAAATTTGGTACGCCGGGCAGAATGGCTTGCATCATCTGCAGCCAGTAGTGAGCTGAGACGTGATATAATAAATGATGTTGATGAAATAACGGATGGCCGGAAATAATACTGTTGAGATATGCAATAGAATCATGCGGGCCGGAGAAATTCGCGGCCAAATTACCCAGGAAAAACAGGTAAAAGCACACAAAAACCAGCAGTGGTTCTTTTATTTTAAGAAACATTCTCATTATGATATCCATTCCTTATTTATACCACTGCTTTTCAGAATTCATGCAGCTTTAACTACAAATGCAAATCTATCTTTTAATCTTAGAAACCACTTTTCAAAGAGGTGATATGACCCAAGGCTGATAGCAATAGAAAAAAGTAAAGACAATACTGCTGCACCAGCTCCGACAAAAAAGTTTCCCTCCGGAAAGCCAAATTTGCTGAATAATTTTACGGTCAGGTACATTCCCAGCAGATGCAGGCAATATAATCCATACGTATAAATTCCCAGTTTACTGACTAACCTCCATCGCCCGATTTTAAACAAAGAATGATCTGAAAAATTCTGCTCCACTATGATCAGACCAAAAAAAATGGAAATTACGAATCGTTCCCAGATAATAGGAAAACCACTAGGGAAAATAATATTTTTGAATAATACCAGCAATACGGTTCCTATATAAATGAGAACGATATAAGGTTTTCTCAGGCCGGTGATCATTTTTTTAAAACCACTCTCATAGGACAGCAGGTAGGCAAACAGCCCGCCCATGGCCATATCACCAATCAGGGAAAATGTGTGAAAATACCGCACTGCATGATCAGCTTCTGTTGGACCGATATACATTGACCGGAACAAAAGAGAAAATAAAACAATTGCAGGGAATATAAACGGATAAATTTTAGAAGAAATATACTTTAGCAAGACTGGCCACGAAAGATAAAACTGTTCTTCCACTGCCACTGACCATAATACAGATAATAAAATTGCCTCCGGACGGAGTGGCCAGTTATGCATGTAATCAAAATTGGCAGCAAAAAAAATGTAATAATCAAGATCAGCATTTTCCTGGGCTGACTCGCCAGACATTTGCTTGATCAATGGAAAAAGGACAAATCCAATTACAATGCACAGATAATACAATGGCCAAATTCGCAGGATTCTTCGTACATAGAATTTGCCGATATGAATAGTGCCGTTCATATCTCTTTCCCTGATCAACAGAAAGGTTATTAAAAACCCACTTAACACAAAGAAAAAATTTACACCCAGATAACCGTTCCGGAAAAGAAAAGAGATGATTTCATAGATTTCCGGGTTAGTGGTTTTCCAATGACTGAAAAAAGATAAATAACAGTGGTATAAGAATACAGCCAGGAAAGAAAGGAACCGAAGCCCGTCGAGGTTTGGAAAAAAAACGGTTGTTTTTTTAATCGGAGCAGCATGTTGCATCGGAAAAGAAGGTTTACCGTTTACCGATCACTTCTTCAATACTTACACCGATCATTTGCTCCAAAATGTGTTTTGACACAAGATAATTTCGCTGCAACTCGAAACTGCGCATCTGGATGGTATTGTATGCATCTGTGGCTCTTTTATAGGCAGCCTGGTCTCCGCCATCTTCGAAATCCTTTTCAGCCTGCATCGTTTCCAGTTTTTGATCCTGCGCAACCTGGTTTTGAATTTCAAGCATATTGCGATACATGTTATAATCCTCATAGGCAGTTAGCACTTCCCTGCGGATCCGACGGTATCTATCATTTTTCTCTGCTTCTGCTATAAAGATTTTTTCACGGGCGACCTTTACCTGGTTTTTTTTCTGTGAAAAGAAATTGAGTGGCAAGCCAATCCCCACATTATATAGCGGAAAGAAAATCTGCTCTGAAGTGCGGTTGATGGTTTGATTGATTGTTACAGAATTCAGGTTCAATGATGGTTGGATCAGTCCCAGCCAGTCGCCTTTTGCAGAGTTCAGCTGGTAGTGGGCAATGGCAACATTACGGTCTGCGATTTCAAATTCAGGATTTTGCAAGGCAAGCTGTACCAGTTTTTCTCTGATGTCGGCAATTCTTCCTGTGTCAACAATTACGGATATTCCAGCTCTCGTTTTGCGAATTTGTGCATTTGCACCGATAAAAATAATAAGGCAGGTAATTGATAAAAATATTTTATGCATGGCTGTAAAGTTCAGATTCCCTGGCAGAAATTGAATAATCATATTTATGTAATTTCAAAAAGATCGCAAGTGATGTATAAAGAAATAATATCGAAGGATACTGGCCGATCGCTATTTGCGAAAACTGGGCCACCATCAAACTAAAGACTGAAACAAGATAAGCTGCATATAAAGATTTAAGGTGTGTATGATTTACTCTATAAAAATAATAAATGCCCTTACGCAGGATTACAAAATAGAAAATAAGATTGAGGGCAAGACCTATCGGACCCAATTCCATTAGTATTTTCATATAACCACTGTCAGGAGGAATGCCAGCCAGCACATGTCCCGGATTGTACATTTCGCCTTCCTGTCCGGCTGTCTTGGCGCCTCCGCCTATCGGATGACGGTAAATATAGGGTTGAACAGATTTTCTGTTAAGATCTCTTACATATGCGGATGGGTCTTTGGATCCTTCAAAGGTTGAACGAATACGATTGATAACCACGCTGTCGTAAATGGGAACTACCATAATGAAAACCATCAGCATAGCAAACAAGGCTGCAAATATGATCGTTCTTTTTTGATACAAGGTCATCACTGCATAAAATGCTACGCCTGCCACAATCATTAAGGTACCGGTACGCGTGCCGGTATAGCTGGATGCAAGGAAATAAATGATCGCGAGCAAGAAGTATCCGGCTTGCTTTTTCATGTTTTTGGTCTGCAATCCCAATACGATTACAAATAAAGTAGCACTTGAATATAATATACCGGCTGCGGCGGGGTCTGACAGTAAGCCAAATTTCCGGGCAAATCCCCAGTTAACAAAAAGCTCATATCGCAAAGGTTCGCTGATCAGCCATTGCCACTCAAAATCCATGAAACCGAACCATTGCTGGCTGCAGGCATATAAAGCCTCGAACGTGCACAATGCAATCCAGAATGTTGTGAAAGTATTAATGGAACGCCTGGAATTCAGGAAGCTGTAACTAATATAAAAGAAAGCTGCATAACTGACCTGCTTTCTGAAGAAATTGAACCAGCCGAGTTTGCTATCCATCGAAGGATTGAATAATTGGAGGGTATAGTACCCCATCAACACAATCAGCCAGACTGTTATGGCATTTGCCCAGAAACTTCCATCGATCTCTTTGCGATAATGTTGCTTGGTAATAACTCCCAGCAAAACCAGATAAGAGAAATATTCGGGTATAAGACCCATTGGCAACACCTGGGATGTATTCAGTATACGCTCGGGTAGTACCAGGAAAATGGAAATGAAAAAAGTAAAGTAAAAACCAAAAAAAGGATATAATACTCCGGCGATACACATCAAAACTATCCCTGCGAATACTACAATTCCCACTCCCATTTTATAATCAACCAGCACGGTGATATAGGACATAACCAGTGTTACGAATACCAACGCAGCAATGCCAAAAGGCGAATTCATTTTTTTTGTTACCAAATGATATTTCAGCCATTCGCCTGCAGAAGAAGATTTTTTATAAGAGACATTACGATCCATAGGGCTTAGAAAAACATAAACTTGATGAACATTCCCACTGTAAAAACAACAATAAAGACAACGCTGATCACTTCAAATATTTTATATTTATAAGAGGTATTCTCCATGTTAGTTTTCGTTGTTGTTATCTTTTAATTGGTTTGTTTTACTGTCAGGATTTTCCTTGAATGATACGCTTTCTCTGGGTGTAACCATCCCTGTATGATAATAGATGGATGGATCTCCCATTTTTGATGCTATTCCTTTTCTCAGGTGAAACAACCAACCTCCCCCGTATCTGACTGCGAAATTATAAATGATCATCGGAATCACAATTCCCATCACTATCCCGGATATCAGAAGCAGTGGCACGTTATCAATATTCAAAAATCTGGTCATTGCTATACGTGTAAAAGAAGTCACCATCAGGTGCATTACATAAATGTATAATGAATGAAAACCTATAACCCGAAGGAATGGAACCACATCCATCTTCTGCAAAATGAAGGAAATGTTTAGTACAAACGCTCCCCCTATGAGAGCACACAACAAATACAATAGCGGCAAATGATATTGAACATAATAATCATCCCCAGCTTTCAGGTTAATTTTTGTAAAGTAATGTTGCAACACAGCAAATACCGGAACAATGATCAGGAACAGCCATCGGGATGTGAGCGCTTTATAATTGCGTGTGTTCAGGATAAGATCTCCGATCAGGTCACCGATCGCAAAAAATATATAGAAAAAGCATAAGTCAAACAAGAATCCAATATTCACTTTATTAAAAAAAGCAATCTCTGCGATCACAAATAACACAATACCGGTTATCACCTGATGCCATGGTTTGAAATTGCCATACACTTTGAGTAAAGCATATAACAATCCAACAAAAAACAATGCATTGAGATACCAGAATTGTTCAATCCGGCGGGGGTCTGTGATGAGATGCAAATAATCGATTGGATGACGATCAGCATTGACATAATCTGCAAATATCAGCTGCAGCGTGATCTGCAAAAAACCCCAGATCATTAATGGGTAAAGGATGGTGGAAAAACGGGTTTTTACGTATTCACTAAATCCTTTTCTCTTCATGCTTGCCATAAAAAAGATGCCTGAAACGATAAAAAATAAAGGCATCCGGAAACTGAAGAAAAAGATATTGAAATATTTAAGTAAAGAATTTGATTCAACGTCAAACCCGCTATTAGATAATCCCTCAAATACGTGACGGAAACAAACCAGAATGATACAGATGCCACGGGCATAATCAACCCACGGATAGCGGCTTCTCCCCAACACCTCTTTCGAATTGAACAAAAAGTTCTTCACTATTTTGTTTTGTATTAAAGATCCAGGTTCTCTTGTTCTACGTTGTTCAGAACAGCTCCGACTAATTTATCACCATTGCTTTTGAGGTATTGAATAGAATCCCGGTCAGATTGTCTCAAAATCGACCTTGCTGAAAATACAACAACAATTCCTTCTACGTACTTGGCGAGCTCTTTACTATCAGCATTGGTATTCAGTGCTGCTCCTTCGACAAAGATGTAATCATAATTTTCAGAAATCCGGTTCAGATTTTCTAACATGTTATTCTTTGGCAATACTTCAGAGGGTGTATAGTTTCCTTCCTTGCAACCCACCACATCCGTATTTGGAATACTGCTGGTAGTTACCGAGTTGCCGAATTTCTCCAGCGGATTACTTTGCCCGTTCATGCTGAATACTTCAAGGGAAGGCCTGGCATTATATCGTTGCGTCAGGGTGTTATTTGAAAAATTTGCATCTACCAGTAATATTCTTTTCTTGGTCAGACTTATACTATTCGCCAGGGATTCGATGACAGTTGTTTTACCTTCTCTGGGCTTTGTACTGGTAACGAGGAAGATTTTTTTACCTGTTTTCTCGATCTCGTATCGAAGTTTACGCATATTTTCCACGAAGATATTTTGCTCGGCATCTCTATTCAACTCACCATCATTATGAAAATATTCCGTAAGATCCATTCTTTTCAAGTCGACTTTATTCACTGCGCTCAATAATTTCAGGTTGGTAGAACGCTGAAAAATGGAAGGAGTCTTAAACGAACCGTCCATAAATTCCGTCAGCAGTATAATAAAGGCAGAAAGGAATAACATGGCAATCCCTGCAATAGCCAGTATCAAGCCTCTTTTTGAGGGTTCGGCTTTATAAGCAGGCTGCCCGAAATAGGTTTGTTTAAAATTATTTTCAGGGTTCACATCCACGTCAGCAGAAGCCTGCAGGGCCATTTTAAGCCGATTATATTCAGCATTGGCGATCCGTAATTCTTCTTCTTTAGCTCTTACCACCACTTCGTCTCCACCCCCTGTTTCGGTGATCCTTTCATATTTATTCTTTTCTCCGGAGAATAATTTTACATTTCGTTCTGCAGCAGCAATTTGTTGTTGCAATTCAATTTTACGACTAATCAATTCATCTTTCCTGTCATTTCTTTTTTCAATTTCTTTTGCCCTGTTAGGAGTATTGGAAGAATTCAGCTGAAGGACGCGGCGGTTATTTTGGGTAATAAGACCTTCCAGCCGATTTACTTCTTCCGGAGATGCGCCAATCTTTTGAGTCTCCAGATCCTGATTCTTTTTCCGCAATGCCAAAATCTCTGAATTATTGTTCGAAGCAACCTGAGTAGGTGCGTCGACAAGGGTATTTAACTGAGTTTCCACAGCATTGAGATCTCCGCGAAGATTGTTGAGGGTTGCCTGTTCCTTCTGAAAATTTGCCGTGACTTCCTGTACCACTGTCATGGCCGCTGAAGCGCGGTCTCCGACATTAGGCGTACCAATTACATCTCTGTAAATTTTTAACTTTGCAGTTAATGTATCGACCTCTCTTTTTTTAGTCGTTGTGAGACTATCCAGTTTGGCAGTTGCATCCTGCGTCCTTACCCCGTATATGTAGTTGAAGAATCGAATAAACTGTGCGCCTAATGTATTTACCACATAAGCCGAAAGTTCAGGATTTTCTGAGCGGTAAAAAATGTTTACAAAATCAGATCTGAGTACGCGGGAAATATCGAGTTTTTCTTTGAGAGATGCATCGTCATAATCAAATAATCTTATCAGCTCGTACACCTTCTTTTCTTCAACATCATAAGGATTGATCAGTTCCATATTGTTGACTTTAGCCCGGATAATTTGGAGAATCCGGTCCTTATTTGCCAGGAGCTCAGCTTGTTTTTTTGAGTCTCCTTCTTTCATTTTCCGGAAAGGCCGGGGGTCTTCCAGATCATGCAGGAGTAATTTATACGACAACATCCCAATTACTGTTGGCGATTGAAATGTTTCAATTACGTTATTGAAACGAAGATCTATTTCGTAAATGTTAAAACTCTCTTCCTGCTTGATCTGTACTTGCTTTTCCATCGTAAAGCCGGTTGAGAACTGGGCAAGAGAAACGTACATGGGTTTACGGAAGAGCGTGAAAACAAAACCTGCAGCTATGCCTAATATCGTGCAAAAAATAATGATCCATTTCTTACGTAGTAAGGAATAGATGAGATACATGAGATCCATGAGATGGCGTGTTTTTGCAGTTCCAGTTAAAGTATCAAAAAAATCCGGGATTGTTGATTCCCGGATTGATTATTATAAGCACGTTGAATTTTTATTGCCTTGCCCTGATCAGCTTTCCAGCTCTTACAGGTTTTCCATTTACTTTCAGAATGATGAAGTAAACACCTGTTCCCATATTTCCTTCTATAGCATTCAAACGCAAGGTAGTATATCCTTCGCTTAATTTACCATAAACGCGACGGTGAACCAGTTTACCTGCCAGATCTACCACTTCAACACTCAGGTTGTTAGAAGCATCTGAGTTTTTGAAATCAATATTCAGGTTATCGGTAAATGGATTGGGGTACATGTTCACTTTCCATTCTGTAGTAATTTCTCCGGGAGCCGTAATGCCAGGAAGAGATATTACTTCTTCTGATGGGGCCACTACCTGGCCATTCAAAACTGTGCCTCCTCTCGGATCATCATATGCTTCAATCAACATCCCAGCATTAAAACCATACAAAGCGGCAGAGGTTGTTGAGAAAGTGATGAGCACTTCTCCATTAGAATCTGCCAGTACATTTCCCATATATACAATTTCCGTGGTATTCTGCCAGGAGTTCAAATAGACAGTTCGTCCATTGATTGTATATGTAGCCGTATAATCTCCGGCATACCATCCATTAGGAGAAGAACTTCCAATGAAGCCAAAGCGATAACGTTTCGATTGATTCAAACCTGTAACCCTGATCTGTGATTGCTGGCCATTATCCAACCAATAATTACCCTGTAATACTACATCCGGAACAACGCCTGTATTATTTCCTGTAGACATTCCGGCATTAAATTCTCCATTAAAAACTTTTTCAATTTTCAGAGATATCCCCGAATTGATTCCGGATTGATCGATGAGGTTGTTAAAGGTGGATACAAGATTCGGCTGTGATTGGGTGTTATTCCACGGCCATGGCGCATTAGCAACAGTGAAATTGAAATTCACATAAACCATCAATTCAGGTGTAATTGTACAGATCTTGTTGCTCCAACCAGTGGTGTTATTAGTAGGACGAACCCTGAACCAGTATTTTGTATTTGGAGTAAGTCCGGTTATGGAAGTCGAAGTGAGATTAGGCGAATATGGCGAAGTCACCAAATTGACAGTAAATAGTGAATCGGTAGCTCTTTGCAGCGTGAATCCGGATTCATTATTTGACCTGTCTGACCAGCTTAGGAAGATAGAAGTCCTATCCTTTGGTTCCAGATACAGGTTAATCGGGTTCATGATAACACCTGGATTCACAATTTCCTCTATGGTAAGTCCATTCAGGAACATGATATTATTTGCAACTCCTTTTGTGATATTAACTGTAATATCACCGGAAGCGTTTGGTATGAGTCCATTCAGATTTGCGGTTTTATTAGTATTATACCGTGCATTCAAAGTAGAAGTTTGTCCATTTGAAACAAACGTGGTATTTGCATTCATCCCCTCATTCTGACTACCGACAAATACAAGATTGTATCGTTTTGCAGGATCCAATCCTGTGAATTTAAGATTCCTGGAAGTGGAAGAACTATCCCATATTCCACTCTGCAGCACTGCATCGGGATATACGCCGGATTCATTCCCGGTAATGTGGCCAATTTCAGTGATACCCTGCCAGCCATTTACCAATTGAATTCCAAATCCCGTAGTTGCATTTACTTCATCTTTTAGCGCATTTAATTGTGTACCGGCAGAACCATATCCGATTACATTGTTCCATGGCGCGGGCGCCACTTTACCAAAATATCCAAAATTTACGTATACCGAGCGGACGGTATTGTCTGCTACTGTTATAATAATGTCCCGGATAGTAATACCTCCTTTATTATCTTCTGCTTTGATACTTACTTTATGCCAATCGATATTATCAACAGTAGGAGTTGCCGTAATACGATAATTATTTCCACCCAGCGCAGTAAGTGTAAGGAATGATTGTTTATTTACAAGTGATACCGTCAAAACATCACCTGCATTATCAGAAACTGTAAAGTCATTACTGATCGTTCCGCCGGTTTTTACATACAAATCATTCAGGCCTGCAATTACAGGTTTGTTATTGCCGGTGAGCACACTTATGGTATCGCTGGATGTTCCGGTACCCGCATTATTGGCACCTGCCACATAGTAGTAATATTGGGTGAATGGTGCCGTGTTTAAATCAGTGAAAGAAACGCTGTCTTTATTATTCATTCCCGGATTTACGAGCGTATAGGTACCCGTTTTAATAGTTGACCTGTAAACCTGAAAAGCATTTTCATTATAAGATTCGTCGGTCCAGATAAGTTGAACGCCATAATTATCAATAAAAGTGCCCTGCAGATTGGCAGGTTTTACCGGCCGACTTCCATCGTTAAATTGTGCCTCTATGACCAATGCATTCAATACCCCACCAACACCCGGATCGGAATCACCAATCATATCAATAAATATTTCTCCTGATGCATTCGGTTGTACCTGATAGATAGTATCCGTCCGTGTAATATTCTGAAAAAAGTTTACTACTGCGGTTTCACTTCCGATCTTATAAGTTGTAGTGGAAGATGCAGTCAATCCGCAAATAGTGCAGTCACTGCTTCCAAAGAAGATGAAATTGTATCGTTTTGTAACATTTAGTCCGCTTACACGCAGCTTTTGAACGTCAAGTTGGTTGCCTCCCGTAAAAAATCCCCATTGGATCATATCTTTCATCACATTGTTCGGGAATATCCCTGTGTTGGAAGGAGATTGGGCACCCGAAGCAATTCCTTCATAATTTCCAGTAAGTGCATTGATATTTATACCTGTACTGCTATCTTTTGAATTTTTGAGATTGGTTACAGAAAAAGGTATTGGTAAACTTCTCATTTCCACATTGTTCCATTTGGGAACAGTATCAGTGTAATGTTTAAAATCAACCTGTATCGTTTCATTAGGATCCTTTTCTTTTACTTCAATAGAAAAATTACTGCTGGTCCATGCACCATAGCCATCATCAGCAAACGCTGTCATATTATATATACCCGAATTGGCATAACCAGGACCCACCTGTAAAGAACCCCTTCCATTTCCATTATTTGTAAATGTTACGAATGAGGGCTTATTAGTGAAATACCAGAAAATGTTTGCATTTCCTTCCTGGTCATTGGCTATAAGAGAAATAGTCTTGAAATCTCCTTCCTGAATCGAAATATTGGAGAGGCTGGTCATTGTTGGAACTGAGTTCTGGTTTACCACCATCGTAAAATAAGCAGTATCACGCCCATTGTTCCCATCATCGACATACATGATCATCGGATAAGAACCAGCTGATGATATGGATGCATTGAAAACCAGGTTTACTTTACCGTTGCTTACGGTCTGTAAAGAGCCAAATGTAGGCAGTCCGGTAACTGTAATAGTCAATACATCACCATCGACATCATTCACCACAACAGGAAGGATGAATGTCGTCCTGATCTTCATGGTGAAGTCCTTCGGATTTACAAACTCGGGTTTGCTATTCAGCGTCCGTGCATTTACCTGATTGGTATAAATAGAAGAATTACTTGTACCAACTGCACGTACACGGTAGAAGTAAGTGACGTTGGAAAATAAACCTGTGTCCGTAAAAGTTTTTTGGGTTCCTGCACCGCCCGAAAGTGTTTTCAATAGCCTGTAATTCGCAGGGTTGCTAACTGATCTTTCTATTTCAAACCCTGTTTCATTAAGTGAATTATCTGACCAGGTAAGTTGTACAGAGGTCTTTGCTACCAGAATTGCCGATAAGGCAGTAGGTGCCGTTGGTGCAGCAAGTGCTGCAGGAGTCGTAATGGTGAACGTATTTGAAGGCGCTGAAGTTCCACTATTGTTTACAGCACTTACTTTGTAAGAATACGCTGTGGATGCATTTCTCGAAGTATCACTAAAAGTATTGGTTCCTACAGGAACTGTTCCGGCCGCAACGAATGTGCCGGTAGGACTAGTGGACCTTACTATTTCATAAGCAGTAGCATTTGTCCCCGGATGTGTCCAACTAAGATTTACTCTATTGAACTGAGGTGCTGACCCTGTTAAACCGGTAGGATTTGCAGGAACTGCAGGCAAAGAAAATGAATTTGTAGAAAGATAGTTCTTAGGCAATTTTTCTCTGGCTATTCCCGGGCCTGACCACCAGACATCCATTATTTCGCCACCGCTACCTTCGAAGAAGGAAACAGCTATTGAATGATACCCTCTTGTTAAGGAGACCGTACCTGATCTGAATTGCGGGCCATGTACTCCGTCATTATTTACGAGCGGTGTAGCAGTAGAACTGTATGGAACATCTATAAAAAGCTTGCTTCCATCATCTGATTCTGTTTCGAATGTATAGCTTCCTGCTACCGGAATAAATATATTTCCTTCCCACAAGAAAGCGTAGTTGTCATTCTGTGTGCGGTAACCTAGTCCGCTCGTTACATTATCCATGATACCTGCTGGCTTCGACGGAGTCAGAGTTGAAAAATTCGGAAGTACAGTCCATGTGCCATTATAATATTTGTAATTAATCCCCTGACTGTGTGTGTAACCGGATTCCTGATTACTTGCTGCAGATAAATTACCTGCTGCATCTCGTGCTTTCACAACAAAAGTATACAGGAGACCGGGTTTAAGACCGGCAACTGTCACGTTTGTAGTACTGGATGTATACATTTTCACACCATTCACCAACACGTCATATTTATCAACAGCAACATCATCCGTGGAGGCTGTCCAGGCAAGATCAACCGTTGAAAGTGTACTTCCTCGGAATAGAAGATTTCCCGGAGCAGTCGGTGGTTTATTATCTAACATACTCGTAGCAGAAGATTCATTGGTATTGGACGCTGCACCCCATTCACTGACGGCCCGTACGATATAAAAATATTTTTTATTGGAAGGAAGCCCTGAATTCAGGTATGTACTCACATTCGGAACCGTGATATCAATTAATTCATAAGGGCCACCTGCTTTCACGCTCCTGTAAATCTCAAATCCGGTTTCGTTTGTTCCGGGGTTGGGATTCTCACTCCAATCTAAACGTATGGAGGTTTCTGATTCTGCAAGGGCGGTCAGGTTCTTGGCAGGTTCGGGTTTTGGTGAACCATTCGCATCTACAACTTTAAAAACAGGCGAAAACAACGACCCGCATCCAAATTGTTCAAGGGTTTTAGCTTTGTATTCACCGATCGGTGCATTGAAAGTCCTTTGAGTGCTCACAACGATATTATCATTTGCCCTCACCCACTGATAGCTCAGAAAACTTGCCGGTAATTCCAAAGGAACCGTTCTGCTGCCATCAGGGGCGGGAAGTACTTTAGAGCGTTTACCTGTGATCGTTATAGCAGGAGTTTGAGTTGCTCCTTTCAATTTTATTACGGCAGGACGAGGTGACCAGGGACCCCAATTGGAAGTCGGAAACCTTTTAAACCGTACCCGGTAAGTTCCATAAGTGTTAACGGTAATTTCATTTCCGGTTGCGCCTAACGTGGTTCCGTCTTTTTGCCATTCATAAGCAGCATACCTTGGACTGATACCAAGTTTCGTATTAATAACAGAATCTGGACAAAATTCACTTCTTTGAAAAAATACGTGGGGATTTGCCTTGTGATGATCCTGCATGAAATTCACATAGCCTGGTAGAATCCAATGATCGAACCAGATTGCGTGTCCCCTGCCTGGAAATAGGGTCCAGGTAATGTTTGCACCCGCATTTTTGATTCCTGTATAAGTTGATTCAGCAAATCCAGGTGTGGGATTGTTGTCTGTTCCACCGGAAGCGAACCAGATAGGAACATGAACAAAATCAGCGTAATTATTATCAGAAGTTGCAGCAGCAGAAGGTCCTGCAGCCGCTATACGCTCAGGAAATACGGTTGTAAATGAAAAGGCGGCTTTGCCACCGTTTGATAATCCATTCACGAAAAGCCGATCCACATCTGCCCTGGAATATTTTGCCAGTGAATCTACAACGTTGATGAATAATTGATAGTAAGGTGAATAAGGTGCAATGCCCCAATCACTCCAACATCCTGCACCGGCCAAGGCCTGAGGATAAATGAGGAACCCGTCAAATTGGTTATTGTCGACACGGTCTTTGAATAATTGACCACCATGCAACAACTGCTTCTCATTGTTATAGATGCCACCGTTGGATGGACAACCTGCTTCACCCGCACCGTGGAAAAACATCATCATCGGGTATTTTTTCGCTGCGCTATCAGGATTAGAATAACTTCTAGGAAATTTTAACCGGAAGGCCATCTTGCTTCCATTATAATTGATATAATAAGCTTTGTAAGAAGAGGCGTCATAACTTCCACTGCCACTGGATACCCCGCTCGTAGGTGTACTCACCCATTTTTGAAGACCAGCCTTTCCCTGATCGGGGTTTTCCGCAGAACCAGAGACAGCCCCAGAATTATATCGAATAAGCGCATCAGCTGGATTGAATACATTCTGGGCAGGGAGAAGCGACCCAAAAAATAAAAATCCAATTGTGGTAAGAAGTAATATTCGATTCATAGCAACATTGATTAATAGTTGTTTATAGGAAAACCCAACCCCTTTAAATGGTTTTAAAGAGGATAACCCACAGCAGCAGTGTTTGGAAAAAGAATATTGGAGGTGTTTGGCTAAATGGTTTTCTCGAAGAATAATAGAGGTAAGTGCACGTGGAATTCAAAGGGATAATTGGAGAAGTCGGATCGAAGTCAAAAGTAAGGATATTTTCAGAATCCCTAAATATTTTGATACTTATATTATTATATATATTATTATAGTTGAGGCGCTTTACACAATTCAGAAAAACAATTCTAAATAGTTTACGTTCTTTGATGTCTTTTCATTAATCCAAAAATTAAGGCGTTCCAGCTTATGCACCTGATCAACATTACTGATCCTTTGAAAATGATCTTCTGGATCAGTTTATTTGTTGTTTTTTATACATACATCGGCTATGGATTGCTGATCTGGATATTGGTTGGAATCAAACAACTACTCAACAATAAAAAAAACAGTGCCACTGTTTTTTTGTTACCAAAAATCAGTCTTGTTGTTGCGGCATATAATGAGGAAGATTATATAGAAAAGAAAATATTAAATACGCTGCAACTGGATTATCCGCCTGAATTACTCGAATTGATTTTCATAACAGACGGATCCACAGATCGTACCCAGGAAATAATTAAACAATACCCACAGATAAAATTGTTACATCTGCCTGAAAGGCAAGGTAAAGTAGCTGCAATGAACCGGGCGGTGAAATTCGTAAATAGCCCGATCATTATCTTTTGCGATGCCAATACGGAACTAAACAAAGAGTGCATCCGGGAGATCATCAAACATTACCCAGACCCTAAGGTGGGGGCGGTAGCGGGAGAAAAAAAGATTCTTTCATCTGATAAGGCAAAAGCTGCCGGTTCAGGGGAAGGAATTTATTGGAAATATGAATCCTTTTTGAAAAAGCTTGATTCTGAATTGTATAGCACGGTGGGCGCGGCCGGAGAATTGTTTTCTATTCGTAAGGAATTATTTGAAGAAGCACCCCCAGGTACGATCATCGAAGATTTTGTACAATCTCTGCGGGTTTGTGTAAAAGGGTATGTTGTTCGATACGAGCCTCTTGCATTTGCTTCAGAAGCTCCTTCTGCATCGATCCGTGAAGAAATGAAACGCAAAATCAGGATTAGTGCCGGTGCCTTCCAGGCGATGATATTATTAAAAGAACTATTCAATGTTTTCCGGTTTCCTGTCCTTTCCTTTCAATTCATTTCTCACAGGATCCTAAGGTGGACACTTTGTCCCCTTGCACTCGTTACCCTCCTGACTGCTAATATTATATTGGCACTTACAGATGATGGGGAATTTTATCACCTATTCCTCATATGTCAATTATCCTTTTATTTACTGGCAATTGTGGGATGGGTTTATGCGAATAGAGATATCAAAGTAAAGTTGCTGTATATCCCATTCTATTTCTTTTTTATGAACGCAGCAGTTTTTCTCGGATTTGCCCGCTATATTAGGAAAAAGCAATCTGTATTGTGGGAAAAAGCTGCCAGACAGAAATTTGCTTAAGGATCAGCTGGCACACTTTTTTATACCTCATACCACGGTTCTACTCTATGTTGACGTAATAAATACCTCCGTTTACTTGGTTTATTAATTAATGTTGTTATTTTTACGATCAGTTTGAGTAAACTCCCCAGGTTCAACATCCTCTGAAGATCAGGTTAAGAAGAACGATTAAATAGCTTGCTATTACCCAATCCATTGGAAATTGCCGCTATAACCTGATTAACACTCAGAAAAAAAAGAATCCACTTAATGATCCTTTTAAAAAGCCATTACGTAAGTAATGACAAATGATTGTTATTTTTTTATACCATACCGATACCTTTGTGCACCAGACATCCCAATGTACACCTGTTGAAAAATTGCGATTTGTTCATGATTAATTATTTCTCCCCATGAAAAAACAAATTCTCGCAATTGATGACAGTAAAGCAATAAGATTTTTGCTTCAAACTGTCCTCGGAAAAGATTATCAGGTTGTAACCACGCCAGATGGGTGCTCTGCTATGTATTGGTTATCCAAAAGAAATCTTCCGGATATTATTATTGCAGATGCGCAACTTCCAGATCTAGGAGACTGGGAATTAATTGAGCAATTGACATCCAGTGGAATTTACAGAGACATACCTATTATCATAATTTCTTCTTTGAATAAAAATGAAACGCAGGCAAAGTGTAATGAATTTGGCATATCCGAATTTTTTACAAAGCCATTTAATCCGGTTGCGCTGATGGAATCTGTCAGGAAAGTTCTTACAACTAAAAAATCCAACGTAGCTTTTGCAGCCCAGGCAAGCTAGATATACAACCCGTATTATATGAAACTATTTTTTAAATCGACAACCTTACTTTATGGAATCTAGAACTTTACCCGAAGAAAAAATACTCAAACGAACTTATAAACATTTCACGATTAATTCTCAGCCCGTTGCTGAGACAAATACCAAGAAAGCCGAATTCTTTTACATTGGAAAAAAATCTCCGAATATCCAACGGTTGATCGATGCTTTTGAATCGGGGTATGCGGCAGAGAATATTGAAAATGCCCAATCAATGCTCAATCGCCTGCTGGAGCATTCAACCCAGGTTCCCGACATTATCATTATAGATGCGGCGTGTGAATATAATTTGCTTTGTGAATTCTATCATTATTTAAATTGTCATCCACAACTCTCTTCTGTTCCCTTTGTGGTTGAAGGAACAAGTCTCTGTGCCGAAGAATTAAACAAATACCGCAAATATGGTTTTGTCGATGAAATAGTTTTTCTTGATGATTATAATAAGCAAAGATTAATTGCAAAGGTGAACTTCCTGAAAAAAGTAAAGCAGAGGGTTCAGATTATCAATCCTAACTGGCATATGGAAGCATGCGCCAAAGGGGTTCGAAAAACTTCTGATTACCTGAAAAGATTATTTGATATTATCATTTCTTCCATTTTATTGATAGGTTTAAGCCCAATCTTATTGCTTATTATTATTGCATTGAGGCTCGAATCAAAAGGACCTATTTTTTATATAGCAAAACGTGCAGGCCGGGGTTATAAAATTTTCAATTTTTACAAATTCCGTACTATGTTCGTCGGGGCCGATCAGAAGATTTTTGATTTCACCCATTTGAATCAGTATAACAGTAAGGATATTCAGGGCCCGGTGTTTGTAAAAATTAATAATGATCCCCGGGTAACCAGGGTTGGAGCTTTTCTGCGAAACTCAAGCCTCGATGAATTACCGCAGTTGCTGAATGTTCTGAAAGGTGATATGTCTCTTGTAGGAAACAGGCCATTGCCTTTATATGAAGCAGCTTCCCTTACTACGGATGAATGGGCTAAAAGATTTATGGCACCCGCCGGAATCACAGGATTGTGGCAGATTAAAAAAAGAGGGAAGGAAGCAATGTCAGTTGAAGAAAGGATTTCACTGGATATCAACTACGCGGATAAAAACAATTTCCTCTACGATCTTTGGATAATGGCAAATACCCCTACTGCGCTGATTCAGAAAACAAACACTTAATAATTTATTTTACATTGCATTTCCCATTTTAAGGAAATGCTTTTTTATTCCAAACTGAACCGCTGATATGTTAAAGGATGACTTGCCTTTCATATCTATCATCACACTGAATTATAATCAAACCAGTGTTACTTGTGAGTTCCTGGAATCTGCCAGGCATCTTAGTTATCCAAATTATGAGATCCTGGTTTGTGATATGGCTTCTGATAAAGATCCATCTTCATTGATCAAGTCCGGGAATTATCCACACACTCAATTATTGCTTTGTAAGGAGAATCTCGGGTTTGCAGGAGGCAACAACTGGGGTATGCGTCAGGCAAAGGGGGATTTTATTTTTATTGTCAACAATGATACAGAGGTCACACCGGATTTACTTGATAAACTTTTACAACCTTTTCAGGAGAATAAACTAATTGGGGTTAGCTGCCCTAAAATTAAATATTTTCATGAACCAACCGTTATTCAATACGCAGGCTTTAACCCCATGAATCCTTACACAGGCAGAACTACTGTGATCGGGGAACGGGAGGAAGATCGTGGCCAGCATAATCATTCCAGGCCAACTTATGGAGCTCATGGTTGTGCCATGTTGGTGAGCAGGCAGGTAATTGAAAAAGTAGGCATGTTCCCGGAAAAATTTTTTTTATATTATGAAGAATGGGATTGGTCTTTACGGATTATGCGGGCAGGATATAAGATCTGGTATACGGCTGATGCAGTGATTTTTCACAAAGAATCCGTAAGTGTCGGAAAAAACAATCCTATGAAAGTGTATTACCACACAAGAAACAGGATTTTGTTTATGAGAAGAAATGTGAATTTTTTTCAGATGATTATATTCACCGGCTTCTTTATCCTGTTAACTATTCCTAAATCACTAATAGGTTACCTTGCCCGGGGAGAGAAGCAACAATTAAAGTATTTTATGAAAGGAGTATTTTGGAATATCTATTCTTCCAGCTATTCCAAAGTGTAATTATTGCAACAATAATCAACGATCTGGTCAATGCTACTAACAATACTGCATATCATTTTTTACATACTGTTTTTATATCTGGCAGTCAACACATTTTATTTTTTGGTAGTTGCTATTGCCGGTAAAATACGCAAACAACCAGTTTATAAATCCCATGACCTTAAGAAACGGATTGCGGTGCTCATTCCATCTTATAAAGAAGATCATGTCATTGTTCAGACAGCCCGAAAAGCCAGGGAGCACAATTATCCGACAGAAAAATTTGATGTCTATGTTGCCGCACATCACCTGACAAAAGAAACTATTCAACAATTGCGAGACATTCCCGTAAACGTAATTGAAGTATCATTTGAGATCGGTTCGAAAGCAAGGTCCTTGAATAAATTACTGAATGTAATACCCGAAACAAATTTTGATGTAGCGATCATTCTTGATGCAGACAACATCATGTTGCCGGGATGTCTTGAAAAAGTAAACCATGCATTTCAGCAAGGTTATCGTTCTGTGCAAAGTCATCGTATTGCTAAAAATAAAAATACTTCCGTTGCTGTGCTGGATGCTATCAGTGAAGAGATCAATAATCACCTCTTCCGACGTGGGCAACGTGCATTGGGTTTTTCCGCAAATGTAATTGGCAGCGGAATGGCATTTGAATTCAGTAAGCTGAAAGAGATTTATAACAAACCAGGAATTCTGGGAAATCCTGCCTGCGATCGTGAAGTTGATTTTGAAATCATGAAATCTAACATCATGATTGAATTTATTGAAGATGCTTACGTCCTGGATGAAAAAGTTTCAAGTAAGGCTGTATTCGAAAGACAACGAACCCGATGGCTGGAAAGCCAGGTGATACACCTGAAAATGTTTTTTGCTGATAGTCGGGCGATAAAGAAAAACGCTCATTATTTTAACAAGTTATTCAATAACCTTATTCCACCTCGTGTTATTATCCTTCTGATTTATGTTTTGGTGTTCCTGATATTTTTGCTTGAAAAAGCTAGCGGGCTGCCAATACTTGCACCCACCTATACCTGGTGGTTCTTATTGACTTTACTATATGCATTTACGCTTATGCTTTCTGTACCGGTAAACCTTTATTCCGTACAAACTGCTAAAGCTGTCTTGTATATTCCCGTACTCATGTTCTCAATGGTAAGAGCGCTGTTCAAAATGAAGGTAAGCCGGAAAGAATTTTTACATACTCCCAAAGCGTTCACACAGGATGTTCATTAAACGGGCACCTTAATACTGTTTTTTCGGATTGCTCCAGTTTTGATTTAATGTGTGTTCAAGAAATTTTTTTGATGATGTAAATAAATTAAGGTGAATTAGCGTTAACCTTAACTAAGGTGTGTAATGCAACGATAGTTACACGGCCAGAAAATCCATAAATCCGAAAATCCATACCTCATGGAAAACCGTGCCCTGTACCGGAGCATACTAGCTATGCTCGTTTCGCAGCTATGTTTACTATCAGCTGCGTTTTCACAACAAGTCCCAAAAGGACTTACAGCATCTAATGGTGTATATATTGGATTCTACGAATACAAGCCTTCCGAATATAACTCACAACAAGACACCAAATACCCATTGATCATTTTTATGCACGGTATTGGTGAAAGAGGTAATGGCACCACCGATCTTCCTAATCTCCTGAACATTGCTTTACCGAAATATATCAATCAGGGTCATCCGATGCGTTTCTACTGGAATGGAAAATGGGAAACGTTCCTAGTACTATCTCCCCAACTAAGCGGGATGTATGGCAATTGGGAAAATTTCTACATTGATGAAATGCTGAAGCACGCTAAAAACAATTTGAGAGTTGATACAAACAGGATTTTTCTTACAGGATTAAGTCTGGGAGGAGGTGGAACATGGTCATATGCGGGTGCTTCCCTTGAGAATGCAAAAAAGTTTGCGGCGATTGCACCGGTATGCGGAACCTGCCAGGGAATAAATTGGTGTAATCTGGCAAGTGCAAAATTACCTGTATGGGCCTTCCATGCTTCGGATGATGGGATTGTAGGAGCTGGTTGTACGGAAGGTGCAATCAGTAATATCAATGCCTGCAACCCTTCTGTTAAACCAATCAAAACTATATGGCCCGATGGAAATCACTTCATCTGGGACAGGGCTTATGATACAGAATATACCTGGCAGAATCCAAACTTGTTTGAATGGTTTCTCGGGCAGGATAAAAGTTTACCGGTAAATCAACTTCCTACGGCCAATGCAGGCGCAGACATTTCTATTTCCGCATCTTCAGGAACAGTAAGTTTAAATGGGAGTGCTTCTACAGATCCGGACGGGAACATTGTAAAATACTTCTGGAATAAAATCAACGGTCCATCAGGTGGTTCAATTGCGAATCCCTCAGCATCTGGTACATCTATCAGCGGATTGACAACAACCGGAAGTTACCAGTTCGAACTAACAGTTGTGGACAACCGAAGTGCTGTTCATAAAGACATTGTTGCCATTAACGTAACTGCCGGACCCGTGTTGCCCCCACCTCCACCTCCACCTCCTCCACCTCCTCCACCTCCTCAACCTGTCAATCAAACACCAGTGGCGAATGCAGGCATAGACATTTCTCTTATGCTTCCTAACAACAGTACCACGCTTACCGGATCAGCTTCATCAGATGCAGATGGTTCAATTACTTCTTATCAATGGACTAAAGTGAGCGGTCCTATTTCATATAATTTAATTAATAGTAATCTTTCAAATGCATCGTTAACCAATCTCGAAAAGGGAGTCTATCAATTTCGGTTAAAGGTTACAGATAATAACGGGGCAACCGCTGAAGATTTTATGTTTGTATCTGTTCAATCGAATGATCACCCTCCGGTAGCAAATGCAGGTTCTGATGTTAACATAACCCTTCCAATAAACTTTGTCCAACTCAGTGGCGCACTTTCCCAGGACGAGGAAGGAGCTATTGTGAATTATCAATGGAACAAAATTGCCGGCCCTGTTTCTTATTCTATTGGAAATGTGAATTCTTCTGTTACGACTGTTTCAAACCTCGTTGCCGGAACCTATTTGTTTGGGTTGCGTGTTTGGGATAGTAATTGGGTCCCTTCAGAAGATACTATTATTATCACCGTGAATCCGGCACCACCACCTCCTGCCAATCAACCTCCTGTGGCACATGCAGGAAGTGACGTGGTGATCACCCTACCAACGAATGCAATTACTTTGAATGGAAGTTCCTCAATGGATGCAGATGGGATGATTACAATTTATAGCTGGTCGAAGATTACAGGCCCGTCAACTTTTACAAATGCTACGCCGAATGCAATGTCAACGATTATTTATAATCTTGGCGCCGGCGTATATACATTTCAGTTAGTAGTTACTGATGATAATGGTTTACAGCATAAAGACTCCGTAATGGTCACAGTGAACCCCGCATCGGCTCCACCCCCTTCCGGAAATATTTCACCACTGGCGAATGCAGGGAACAACCAGGTGATCACTTTGCCTGCAAATACGGTAGTACTTACAGGTTCTGCATCTTCAGACCCTGATGGGACAATTAAAAGCTTTTCCTGGTCACATATCAGTGGACCAGTTCAATATTATATTTCAACTCCAAATGCCGTTACCACCACACTTTCAAACCTTGTTTACGGAACTTATATTTTCCGACTGGAAGTGATCGACAATCATGGTGCTATGGATGCCGATACCATCAATGTTATAGTTCATCGGGCCCAAAATCAACGCCCATTTGCGAATGCCGGTTCTGATATTACAATTACGTTACCACTCAACAATACCACTTTGAATGGGGGAATGTCAAGTGATCCGGATGGTTCGCTCACTGCCTATTCCTGGACAAAAATTTCTGGTCCTGCCAGTTACGAGTTGTCAAACGCTGCAACGCCATCCTGTTCAGTAAAAAAACTTTTACAGGGCAATTATTTATTCCGATTACAGGTTACTGATAATTCTGGTGCAACAGATGCGGATACTGTCCAGGTTACAGTCAATGCCTCCGCTAACCGTGCTCCGGTTGCTGACGCAGGTAGAGATACAACCGGATATTTACCTCATCCCTCCATCATTCTCAATGGAACGGGATCATATGATCCGGATGGGATTGTACAAAGTTATAATTGGGTGAGAATCAGTGGACCAGGTGTTATAACAATTGTAAATGCCACTACAAACAAAGCTATAGTGGCAGGCTTAAAGGAAGGAAATCATCTTTTCCAATTGACTATAAAGGACAATTCCGGAGCTACTTCCACGGATCAGGTAAATATTACTATTGCCAAGGCTCCTAATATTCACCCGGTTGCAAAAGCGGGTACTGATACAGCCATCGCATTACCTTCTACTTCAGTTACATTACGCGGGAACAAGTCTTATGATGCAGACGGATCAATCGCAAAATTTTTATGGAGACAGATAAAAGGACCTGGAATTTCCAGCATTATTTCCGATACCTCTGTGGTCACTGTTGTAAAACACCTACAGCCGGGTGAATATATATATGAACTTACCGTAACTGATAACAGGGGGGCCACTCACAGAGACAGCGTTATGGTATCTCTTGTCAATAATTTACGATATGAGGAACATTTATCTGTCTATCCAAACCCGGCACAAAGTAATATTACAGTACGTTGCATCAGCGATAATTTTGGTGATACACGAATTACGATCTACAATATGCAGGGTGATTTTATAAAATCAATAGTGACCAATAAAAATCAGACACTACTGGAATACAAACTGCCTGTATTTAATTTTATATCCGGCATTTACTTCATCGAAGTTCAGGTGAATGGAAAAAAAGAAATGATAACGAGATTTCTTAAACAATAAAATTTTTGTGGAATTTCTACAAAAGGGATGAGCAATCATCCCTTTTTTTATTAAAAAAAGCTTCGGGTAAAAGTACGTGAACGTAAAAAAAATAAATGTTTCTACTTAAAAATACTACCTACAATATTATATTCTTTAAATGAAGGTTTCTCCAAAACCCATTTTGGCTTTGTTATCGCATTCCAATTCGAGTTAATTTTTTTCTTTGAAATGTGAAATTGGTAAATGCATGGAAAGCTCAACAGTACAGGATTTCAGCTTCTTTAAAGTTGAGCTTAATCATTAGGAAAATTCAACTGAAGGGAATTTTTTCAACGATGGGGGTAAATTAATTCACATTCTCTGTAAAAAATAACGAGTTCTTGAAATTGGTATAGTAATTGCTTTTCTTGGGCTCCTTCACCCTTTTTAAGCTACGTGGATCCAATAAGGAGCTGTTTTGTTTTTCATTTTTGAAACAAAATAGTTACCCGGTTAAACTACCAATTCCATTTTTTATTGTAAGCATTCAAACAACCATAAGGTTGTAAAGGAAATTTTATTTTTCAAAAACCCTTGGGAAAAAGTACATCTGTATGAGAAAATTGTTGGTGGTTATAGGCATTTTCATTTCTTTTCAATTATCAGCTCAGCAAGTTCAAAAAAGTATTAATGCATCGAATGGTGTTTACATCGGATTCTGGGAATACAAACCGGTGGATTATAATCCTGGTATTAAATATCCGGTGATTATTTTTCTTCATGGAATAGGAGAACGTGGAAATGGCACAAGTGATCTGGGGAGTGTAACAAATATTGCTATACCCCGGATGATCGTTAATGGCAATCCGATGCGTTTTTTCTGGAACGGTAAATGGGAGACTTTTTTAGTTCTTTCTCCGCAATTAAGCTATAATTACGGCGATTGGCAGGATTTCTATATTGATGAAATGATCAAACATGCCACCACTTCGCTAAGTGGAGACCCTAACCGGATTTTTCTTACCGGTTTAAGTCTCGGTGGTGGAGGCGTATGGCAATATGCAACCAGGTCTACAAACAATTCAGGCAAACTTGCGGGAATTGCTCCGGTTTGTGCAACCTGTCAAGCGCCCAATTGGGGTAATATCGCTGGCACCAATTTGCCTGTCTGGGCTTTTCATTCTATCGATGATGGTGTAGTGGGTTGGCCCTGTACCGATAATGCAGTCAATGCTATCAACGCTTACAATCCAATTGTAAAAGCTAAAAGAACACTCTGGCCCGATGGCAATCACTGGATCTGGGACAGAGCCTATGATCCTCAATACAACTGGCAGAATCCTAATATATACGAGTGGTTTCTCGGACAGGAAAAATGGAATCCCTCGAATGCTAAACCTGTGGCGAATGCGGGAGCCGATATTACCATATCCGCTTCTGTTGCTTCCACCACATTGAACGGAGGAGGTTCTTATGATCCTGATGGTGCCATCAACAGGTATGTATGGACAAAAATCTCAGGACCCTGGGGAGGCACTATAACAAATCCTATGAATGCCAGTTCGACTGTAACAGGACTGTACACAGAAGGCGTATATGAATTTGAATTGAAAGTAGCTGACAGAAAAGCGGAAACAGCGTTAGCTAAAGTAAAAGTAACTGTAACAGCTGGTGGAATCCCTCCTCCACCTACTCCTCCGGCACCCCCGTCAACCGGTACAAACAATCGACCTGTTGCTAATGCGGGAAGTGATATCACGATCACATTACCAACCAATTCCACAACCTTAAATGGTGGAGCTTCTTATGATGCGGATGGTAATATCATAAAATATGAATGGACTAAAACCGGTGGACCCGGGAGTTACTGGATCGCGAACGCATCCAGTGCCTCAACAAGCATCGGTAGCCTGGAGGCAGGAACCTATACTTTCAATCTCAAAATTTGGGATAATTTGTGGGAACCTTCGGAGGACGTGATCACCGTCACCGTAAACCAGGCGGTAATTGTTCTTCCACCACCACCACCACCACCTCCACCTCCACCTCCACCTCCACCTCCACCAACAGGAATCAACAAAGCCCCCATAGCTATTGCAGGTACTGATGCTGTCATTTCTTTGCCAACGAATAGCGTGACATTGAACTCTGCAGGTTCCTGGGACTCTGACGGAAGTATTATTAAATACGAATGGAGATACGTAAGTGGACCCGGACAATTCAATATAGCAAGTGTAAACGCTGCTTCAACTGCCGTGACTAATCTAGCCCAGGGTACCTATACTTTCGCATTAAGAATCTGGGACAATGTGTGGGAACCTAGTGAAGACCTGGTTTTAGTAACTGTCAATGGTGCTACATCAACAGCTCCCGCACCCGGACCGAATAAGGCACCGGTTTCCAATGCAGGAAATGATGTTTCCATATCCTTACCCACCAACAGCACCTTGTTGACAGGTTCTGCTTCCTTTGATGCTGATGGAACAATTATCAAATACGAATGGAGATATATAAGTGGCCCGTCTCAATATAGCATTGCCAGCGCCAACAATGCAAATACTACTGTAAGTAACCTCGCACAAGGCTCCTATACCTTTGCTTTGAAGATATGGGACAATCTGTGGGAACCACACGAGGATCTCGTTGTAGTGACTGTTGGAGGCACCACCGTTACGCCTCCACCAATAACTGGTAGTAACAGGGCTCCGATTTCTAAAGCCGGTAATGACTTTTCATTGACACTTCCATCAAGTACAATCACTCTGAATGGCGTTGCCTCTTTTGACGCAGACGGTTCTATCATAAAATACGAGTGGAGGAAAGTAAGTGGACCAGCGGCTGGTTATATTGCAGCTATTAATGCTCCAAGCACCAATGTTACTGGGTTAACCGAAGGTACTTACACATTCGCCCTCCGCATCTGGGATAATCTGTGGGAACCCGCTGAAGATCTCGTGGTAGTCACTGTACTTTCAGGCACTGCTCCTCCGCCTCCTTTGCCCTCCGGAAATAGTGCGCCGGTATCGAATGCAGGAGCAGATGTTTGGATCAATTTACCCAACAATGGTTTTTCGTTAAATGCCGCTGGTTCTTATGATCCTGATGGAAGTATTGTCAAAGTGGAATGGAGGAAAGAAAGTGGTCCGACTCTGTATCATATTTCAGATATCAATGCGGTTTATCCATATGTCAGCAATCTTACGGCAGGTACTTATGTTTTTGTACTAAGGGTCTGGGATAATCTTTGGGAACCTTCCGAAGATAGAGTAACGGTTACCGTTAGCGGAATTGCAGGAACTGCAAACAGAACGATCACCACCGAATCAGCACTTACCGAACAAAAACTCGTTGTAACTCCGAATCCAGCCAGAAGTACCATCAATGTAAGAATTGGTAATACGGATCTTGGAAATGCTGCTATAAATGTTTATGACGTTTCCGGCAAGCTGGTGAAGAAGGGTGCAACTACAATTTCTTCAGGTAGTAATCACCAACGACAACTTGAGATCGCCCATCTCTCACCTGGTGCCTATACAGTGGAGGTTGTGACAAACGGCAAGAAAAAAATGGTAACACGGTTCATCAAGCAATAATATTCGAAAGATTGTTTTCAAGGTGGCGGATTTCGCCACCTTTTTTTTGCGCAAAGGACAATAAAAACACATAGTCACATCATGAAATAGAAAGACAAAAATTAACCAGTAATTCTAGA
>Ga0180121_10000073_pt1 | contig 32398 bp, 25 predicted proteins | sample AntDrymUQ5402106_2_FD_129676 | JGI IMG/M metagenome (GOLD analysis project Ga0180121, IMG submission 129676) | Polar desert sand microbial communities from Dry Valleys, Antarctica - metaG UQ540 (21.06) (version 2) (version 2) | ecosystem: Environmental > Terrestrial > Soil > Desert | place...
AGCACCTATTATACACCATTCTTTTTCATGGCAATGCAGCGTGTGTTCAACCATTTTTTATCTTTTTCTTTTTTCCCTTTTTGGGAAAAAAATAAATCATAAAAAGTACTATTACGTTTAGCGAGCTAATTATTTCGTTGAATCGACGTTTAATTACGATCAACTATTGAAATAAAGGGTCAAATAAATCGTTTAACCGTGTGAGAAAAGGTAAAGCATAATTCCGTTGAACCTATTTCTTTTTAAACAATAATCACAAAATCAATCAATTCCCTATGAGAAAAATTGTCGCGTTACTGACAATCTGTTCACCGCTGTTGATCCAGGCCCAGGGTTTTCAGGTAAGCTTGCAAGGTCAGAAGCAACAGGCTATGGCCGGAGCAGGTACCGCCTTAATGGCTGATGGAGCATCATTATTTTATAACCCGGGCGGTGTTTCATTCCTTAAGAAAAATAGTTTCAGCATTGGAGTAACCCCGGTTATTTCACATGCAAAATATGCAGATGAATCTTCTGCAACTGTTTCTCAAACCAATTCACCTGCAAGTTTTCCTTTCACAGCTTATATGGTATTTGGCAGACCTGCAAGCAGACTGAAATATGGTGTTGCAGTATATACACCATTTGGTAGTGCAATAGAATGGGAGAAAGGATGGACAGGAAGGTTCGCTGTAACTCGTTCTGAACTAACTACCATTTACTTCCAACCTACAGTTAGTTACAAGATCAGTGAAAAAGTTGGTATAGGTGCCGGCTTTGTATATGGTTATGGTAAGGTAAATTTTGAAAGAGACATTCCTATTACAGATAATAAAGGTGATTATTCAAGCGCCAAACTTGAAGGCACGGGTAATGGATTTGGATTCAATGCCGGAATCTATTATAAATCTTCAGAAAGAGTTTCGTTTGGTCTGACTTACCGTTCTGAAGTAAAGATGAATCTTGATAAAGGAAAGGCAACTTTTACTGTTCCTGCTACTCTTGCTTCCAGTTTTCCTTCAGGGAATTTCACTGCATCAGTACCGATGCCTCAGATCATTACTTTCGGAACAGCTTTGAAACCCTGCAACAATTTAACGTTTGTATTTGATGCAAGTATGATAGGCTGGAAATCGTTTGATACGCTGGCTTTCGATTACGAAACAAATACATCAGAATTGCCGGATACAAAATCACCCCGAAATTATAAAAATGCGTTTTCATACAGACTTGGAGCAGAGTATTCAATCAATAAAAAGATTGATGCAAGGACAGGTATCAAGTTACTGGTTTCCCCGATACAGGATGGTTATGTTACTCCTGAGGTACCAGATGCAACGCATGTAAATTATTCAGCAGGCTTAGGTTACAACATGGGCCGCGGAATGAATATCGATTTATCCTTTACATTTCAAAGTATGAAACGTAAGGACACAAATATTGAAACCCAGATGAGTGGAACGTATAAGACATACATCTTCATGCCGGGAATATCTTTTAACTATAACTTTTAATTTTTTCTACTGTGAAAAAAATTATCAATACATCCGTTTTAGCCGTATCGGTTTCACTTGTATTTTTCTCGTGTAAACCGGAAATAGATCTTCCTGTAGCAACCAAAGGAAACGTCGATGTTTCCAAATATGTAGCTATTGGTAACTCAATGTCTGCAGGCTATTCAGATAATGCATTATATCATAATGCACAACTGATGGCATATCCAAACCTGATGGCACAACAATTCAGTCAGATCAGTGGTGGAGCATTCAAACAACCGATGGTAAATGCAGGTTCAGTTGGAATTGGTTCTTACCTGAATTCGCAGCTGATATTAGCACCTTCGGTAGATTGTCAGGGCATTATTTCATTGGCTCCAAAATACCTGGCTGACAAAGGTGATTTAACGATCTTCGGAGCAAGTGTAGCAGCTCAGGGTCCTTTTAATAATATGTCGGTTCCCGGTTTAAAATCGGTAACTGCAATTTACCCGGGTTATGGTAATCCCGCTAATGGTACCGGCAATTTCAACCCGTACTTTACGCGTATGGCAGCAGATCCTGCTACTGCTTCGATTCTATCGGAAGCAGCAGGTCAGGCACCGACTTTCTTTTCATTGTCTGTGGGTAATGATGACGTGCTTGCATATGCGATTTCCGGAGGAACTTCCGACGCTATAACTCCATCTGCAGGACCTGCAGGAATGGGATTTGATGCGAGTGTAGATGTAATTATCAATACACTTACTGCTAACGGTGCGAAAGGTGCTATTGCAAACGTACCAGGGCTTACTTCGATCCCTTATTTTACAACCGTTCCTTTTAATGGATTGTTACTTGATCAGGCGAATGCCGACGCGCTTACTGCAGCCTATTCTCCACTTGGGATCACTTTTCAACCTGGTAAAAATGGATTTATCATCGAAGATGCCAATGCTCCGGGTGGAATGAGAAAAAGTGTAGATGGAGAAATGATCCTTTTAAGCGTTCCACAGGATTCATTAAAATGTAATGGATGGGGATCAATGAAGCCGATTCCTAACCAGTATGTATTGACTGCAAATGAAGTTACTGAGATCAGTAATGCCATTACTTCTTATAATAGCAAGCTGCAAGCAATTGCAATAGAAAAAGGGCTGGCATATGTTGATGTAAGCGCATTTATGAATAAGGTTAAAACCGGAATCGTGTACAATGGAGTTAGTTTAAAAACAGAATTCGTCACCGGCGGAACTTTTTCTTTAGATGGTGTGAATCTGACTCCTATCGGAAATGCTTTACTGGCAAACGAATTTATCAAAGCAATTAATAGTACGTATGGATCTACCATACCACAATTAAATGCTACAAAATACAAAGGGATCAGTTTTCCTTAGTAGTGAACGATCATAATAAGCATAATTAATAAGCTAAATAACATGACAAATACATACACCCACTCATCTCGATTCACATTAAAAATGATAACAGTAAGACTTGTGTTTGTATTTGTATGCGTTTTTATGCTTTCTTCTATGGTGAATGCGCAAACAAATAAAATAGAAGGCGTCTGGCTGACTGATAAAAAGGATGCAAAGATCCAGATATACAAAGCAAATGATGGGAAGTTTTACGGAAAGATCGTGTGGTTGAAAGATGGTTTTAAAAATGGGAAAGCGAAACTTGACGAAAACAATCCAAAGCAAAATTTGCAAAAACAGCCATTGATAGGTCTTATAATATTAAAAGGATTTGATAAGGAAGATGAAAAATATTCCGAGGGTACTATTTACGATCCGGAGAATGGCAAGACATATGATTGTAAGATGAATAATAAAGGAAAAACTTTATCGATTAGAGGCTATATCGGATTCTCCTTATTTGGAAGGACCGCTATATGGGAAAGAGCAAGTTGAGAAATTCGATAATGAATAAATCAGAACATCAAAAAGTTACCCCCTATAAACCTGTAACTATGGGAATTTCTATTAGTCCTGCATCCTGGATTCTTAATATGTCCAAGAACAACAAGGAACGCGATTTAAAAATTGCCGAATACCTTGACCAGATTGCTGAGGAAGCTATCAGTCTGGCAAAAGTTTGGGAAGACATAATTATTTCTGTGATGGCAAATGGAGTTGCAGAAGCTGAGAATAATGTTATATGGAGTCGATTGGTAGAAAGACCCGAATGGACGATCTATTCCAAGAATATACCAAGATCACGATTAGAAATATTTTATGACAGAATATCCAGTGTATTAGGGAAAAGCCAGAAAGGTGACCTGGACTTCCTTATATGTAAGATCGGTGCGATTGTTCAGAAAAGGACTTTAACCAGGGAAGTTATCGAACAGGAACTCAGACGGATAAAAGAAGTAAGATTTTTTGATAAGAGCAATCATATCAAAGATGATTTCACAATACAGGAGTCTATTTCTCTTTTGAACAGGGAAGCAGCAGCATTAAACACATTTGCTAAAGAATATAGAACAAAAATTTAATTAACGGACAGAGGTTTTATCAAAATGCCTAAACCTATAATTTTTATAAGATGCTTTTTTTAAGAAAAATCAATCAGGATCATTTGCTAAAAGAGTTTAAGGATAAGTACGTCAGCGTGTCTGGCCTAAATGTTCCTGAAGACTTTTTAAAGTCGAGATCCGTATATGCAGCTTTCAACATGCGAAATAGAATGTGCGGTGGATTCGTGCTTGGAAAGGAAAATCCTTATCGTACAATTGAAGTGTTTGCAGGTGAAAAAAGTAAGAAGAAGTTGTATGATTATATTGAAGGCACAAGCTATTGTGAATTAAACTGCTTGTGGTTGTCGGTAAAGTACAGGAAAGGTATTATGTGTTACTGGTTTTGGATTTTGTTTGCCCTGAAAGTGAGTATGCAACGTGAATCAATGCTTATCTATGGTACCATTGCCAAATCCCTAGCTGACATTTATGGGTATCCGAGAAAATCAAAACTGTTACACTCAGAAGAATTGCTGTTTAATGATAGAATGAGAACAAGCTGGATTTTTATAGGTGCAAGAGCCGATTTCTTTGTTGGTGTACTTGAAACATTCATATATAAGTTCCAGAATAACGGTAAGAAACCGGTCAGGTATAAGCGCGTGAATGTGAAATTATCGGTTACCGGAAGTTAAAAGACCTTATATGAAATATACACTGTCACTTCTTTTTTTGGCCGTGGCTAATCATTTAATTGTTTTTGGTTTCATCTTATTATATAAGTCTAAAAAAGTAAGACGCATTTATAATCTGGAGGCAAGCCAGGATCAACTAAAGGAAGAATTAAACAACTCCTATTTAACATCACCACTTCACGCCGCACTAATTGGTGTGGCTTTGTATTTTGATATCTTACAAGATCACGGAACCAACCTGATTAATTTTTTGTATACTTTTCTGATCATTTTTGTATGGACAGAGATCTGGCATTATTTTTCTCATCGTGCCATGCATCATAAGAAATTGCTTTTCATCCACCGGGAACATCATAAGTCGAAAGTCACCAATGTTCTCAGTTCGGTATCATTCTCCTTTTTGGAGAAGCTTATATTTTCTGTAGGTATTATTGTTCCTATGGCTGCACTTTCTTTTTATATACCGGTATCTTTTTATGGCATTGTCGCTTATTATATATTCTATTTTATAACCAACGCGCTTGGTCATTCAAATGTAGAGATCCGTGATCCCGGATATGCCAGAAGCTGGATAGGAACGGTTATAAATACTCCTACCTACCATGCTATGCATCATGCGAGGTATGTAAAGAATTATGGTCTGATCACTTCAACACTAGACAAACTGTTTAATACCATGTGGGAAGATTATGATACAGTGCAAAGCAGAGCAGCGGCTAAGCAGCCTCTGCAAAAGCTTTCTGAACGATTCGTACAGAAAAAGACGGCGTTTAGAAAATAGAGGGAGGGGAGACATTTCAATAATAAAAATTATTTGATCGACGTTTTATATAGTTCGTGCTTATACCAGAGGGCCATTATATACTATAAAGTAATAATCATTTAAAACCAGCTAATCCTGAGAAAACAAAATCTTAAAACATGAACATTTTTGATACAGCTGGATTGTATAAGAGTGCTTCTCTTTTGAGGAGGGGACTTATCGTTTTCCGGACTAACCCAACCCATCATTTCAAACCAGATGGAGTTGGAAGCAACTTTATTATTTTCCTGCTGAAAATATATAACTCCTTACTAGACCTGGGAGTGTATGAAGAAATGCCCGTTTATAAAATGCAACGGGTTCGCTTCTCGAATTTTATTGGTTTGTTTTGTCAGAGCTTTTACCTTTCTTATGTGTTACTTGGCCTTTTCGTTGATTCTCCTTTTCTTATCGTAATTACGTTGGCGATGCTGGTATCTGGATTTGTAGGATTCTGGTTCAACAAATGCCGACATTATAACCTCGCAAGATCGATGTTCATTACTTCATTCAGTGTACTGCTTTTCTTTATCTGTAATACCATGAATGTCGGTCAACATTTTATATTCTTTTATTTTCCTGCTTTTATTGCATATACACTGTATTATGACCTGGAGAAAGACCTTCCAAACGCATTGATCAACCTGTCCATATCTGTAAGTTGCGCCGTGTGTTCTTTTATCTTACCTCACCAGCTGTTCATGGCGGAAAATATTGATGAAAAATTCTTCATGTTTGTCCGTAACCTGAATTATTTTATGGCTTTTGGAGTAACCATCACTTTCGTGTTCTTTGCCGTATTCCACGTTAACAAAAGTGGAAGACAATTGGTGGAAGTGTGGCAGGAAGCCGAGCGGCAGAAACTTGAATTATCTGAAGCGAAACAGAAAGCGGATTCGGCGGTGCTGGCGAAATCAAGGTTCTTGTCAAACATGAGCCATGAAATGCGAACGCCTTTGAACGGGATTGTAGGAACCGTAAACCTCATGCTGCAGGAACCTTCGCTTCCCGGGCAACAGCAAAACCTGGAAGTACTCAAATATTCTTCCGAACACATGCTAAGCGTTGTAAATGATGTACTCGATTTCAGTAAAATTGAAGCTGGTAAAATGGAGTTGTCGGATGATGGTTTCAATATGAAAACATTGTGTGATAAGATCTACACCGTATTCAAGAATCAGTTCAGCGAAAAAAAGGTCGGATTCGAATTCGAAATCGATCCAACACTTAATAAGGATTTCAAAGGTGACGAAACCAGGCTCCGACAGGTATTAACAAACCTGCTGGGTAATGCATTGAAGTTTACTGAGAAAGGAAAAGTTCGTTGCCGGGCAAAGATTTTTTCCTCAGACAGTTTAACAGCAGATATTTCTTTTTCTGTTGAAGACACGGGTATCGGTATGAGCGATGAACAACAGCAAATCATCTTTGAAGCCTTTAACCAGGGAGAGACTTCCACCACAAGAAGATTCGGAGGAACCGGTCTTGGTCTTACGATCAGTAAAAAAATCGTGTCTATGCTTGGAGGCACCCTGAGTGTTCAAAGCGAAACCGGCAAAGGCAGCTGCTTTTCCTTTACTATCAGAATGCCTTATAGCCAATATAACAGTAAGCTTGTAGAAGATAAACGTGTCAATAAGTTACAAAGCCTGAAAGGTACCCGTGTACTGGTTGCAGAAGATAGTCCTTTAAATATGACCATCACCCGCAAATTCCTCGAGCGCTGGGATGTTCTTATTGATGAAGCAACGAACGGGAAAGAAGCTGTGGATATGTTTCATGAGAATACCTACGACCTACTGTTGATCGACCTGGATATGCCTATTATGGATGGTTACCAGGCGTTGGCAGAGATCCGGAAAACAAATGTAAATATTCCGGCTATTGCTTTTACTGCTGCCGTATTTCCGAATATGATGGAACAGTTAACCGATAAAGGTTTCAGTGATTTTATGCAAAAGCCTTTCCGTCCTGAAGATCTGCATAAGAAAATAGCAAGTCATTGCAACCAGGTTGGAAAAAATGGTACCGCATAAATGCCGGATAAATTTCCACCGGAATTATTTCATTACTAAAATAAATGTCAGGTTAGATCTTTTACATATCTTATATCAGGACCTACAATAGAAATACCTGTGCAAACATTGCGTTTCCACAGGTATTTTTTGTTTTAGGAGGTAAGTAAGCACCTTCAGGGCAAAGTTTTCCTGTTTTGTTCTGCAAAGACTATACGTGCTAATAACCGGCCATTACTTACTTCCTTTGATGAATAATATAAATGTAGGTCATTAGCAGCTACACTTTTTTGAGAAGCCACAATGTCATTTACCTTACAACTCATATTGTTGTTTTTTTCAGTTGTAACATCGGGATACTGCCATTGTTTAACTACCCTGTTCTGCTGATCTCTTAAACTGATGGTTCTTTTGTTACCGATCTTGCCGCACTCGCTGTAAAAAATATCCAATTGATCATTGGAATTTCTGTTCAATACGATGGTTTGCACACTGGTATTCTGGCTAACATGTTGCTTTAGTACCGTTTTATTATTCAGGTAGATGACGAAACTGTCTCCCCCGAATCCGGCAGTGAAAGAAAATAGAGTCATGGCTGCTGTTAGCAGCACTAATGATTTGAATGTGATTTTTGATAAAGTGTTCATACTTAATTTTTTTTGAAGAATTATTTTTTCGCCACGCGGCCGTTAACAATACAAATAAAGGCAGCTCCAAGGCAAGAAAATAAACTCTTTGACGAACTGAAGTCGGGGCGTGACGTTCTGTAAATCATTAGAAAAGCCACTTCTTTTTTTAGTGATCCCGCAGAAATTTAATCCCGGGAGAATTGAGAAAAGTTTTTTTCTTATATTCATAAATCAATATGTACCCTGAGATTAATCGTAGCTGTACCTATTATTCATCCTTAATACTGCTGTTTATGAAATTAATTTTATTTACAATCGCCGCCTTATTTGCTTCTGTTTGTATTAGCCAGAACAGGGTCCAGGATTCCTTGCTTGGCTTTACATCAAAGTTTGATTTTGTTTCCGGGGATAAGGTAATCGCTATGGAAGACTTTAGTAATGCTGAGCTCGGTGATTTTCCGGCAAACTGGAATACAAATGCTACTGCAGAAGTTGTCACATTGCCCGGCAGGCCGGGTAAATGGATGAAAATTAATAAGGAAAGCGTTTTTTATCCCGAATTCATAAAAGAGCTTCCGGAAAATTTTACCCTTGAATTTGATTTGGGAGTAAATCCTGGCTGGAACTCTTTGCCCTTTGTGTTGAACATTACGAATCTGAAGTCACCCCGGGAGTATACAGATTATTACCATTATGTTAGTTGGAAAGGCGTTCCTACGGTTCATCTTGAATTGAGGCCGGCTATTGTTGATCAACGTGCCGGAAATTCAAAACTGATTGTGGGCAAGGACGGTAATCATACCATAAATAATGACGTAGAATACAACAGGTGGGATAACTCCTCGAATAACTTTGCACATATTTCTTTATGGCGGCAAAACCGCAGGTTACGAGTCTATTTAAATGGAGAAAAAATTTGGGATGTGCAACAGGTTTTCGAACCCGGAAGCAAATACAATTCGATCACCATTGCCATGCAGGGATCTTATAAACTGGATGACTATTTTGTGTTAGGAAACCTCAGGCTTGCCGCAGGTGCCCCCGATACAAGAAATAAATTATTTAAAGAAGGGAAACTGGTCAGCAGGGGAATTCTTTTCAATCCTAATAGTGATGAAATAAAACCGGAATCTTATGGCGTTTTGAAAGAAATTGGGAATGTTTTGAAGGATTCAATGGTGCAGGTGAAGATCGTTGGACATACAGATGATGATGGTGATGCAAATTTGAACCTCGATTTGTCAAAACGCCGGGCAGCTGCTGTAAAAAATTATCTTGTCGGGAATTTTGGATTGGTTGCAGATAGCCTGGTAACAGAAGGAATGGGAGAATCTATGCCTTTAGATAAAATCAATAACAGTATAGGCAAAGCAAATAACAGGAGAGTGGAATTTATAACTTTACCAATTACCGTTAAGCCCTCCGGCCAACTTAAAACGCAGCCTCCACCAAAATTGCCGATAACGGTAAAACCAGCAGGAAAAGCAAAAACCGGACAGTCAGCTCCCAAAGTTCCGATTACGGTAAAACCAAAACCAAAGAATAAGAATTGAGACTAACTCTATGTAGATATGCTTGGTCCGTCGTGCTATTGACCTTTTTATTATGCAGCTCACAAAAAAAGCCTGGAATAAATTCCGGGCTTTTTTGATATGAATCGTTTTTTTAATTTGAAAAGAAATTTGTCTTGATAAAGAGAATGCAAAAAATTAGAATTGCAAATATTACTGAAGCAACTTTGCAATTTCATCTACCGGTATCGTGTTTGCCATTTTAATGATCTGGTCCTGTGTTATACCTACCGGGGCTTTGAGCGTGATCAGGGAATTAGTTAGTGGGATCTGAACCTCATAACTGCTTTTTTTGTTTTCTTCATCTGCTGAATTCTTTTGTACCAAAGCCTTATATCCTCCTATCCGGATCACTTTGTTATCTCCCGCATTCGCTAACAATGGCATTGACAGCAAGGCGTTAAATGAAGCAATCAATGGTGAATTTGTAATAACCTCTAAGGAAATCTGCTCATAATCATCGGTCGCTTTTTTCCCATATTCGCGGTGAATGGTTACACCTAAAAATCCTGACGTACCACTCACATTATCTTTACCGGTTATGGTAGCGGAATCAAGCATCTTTGCAGGCAGCAGTTTCAATATCTCTTTTCCAACAACGATATCAAGTTCCTGGAGCATTTGTTCCATAGCAAACCGGGCATCATCCAGTTTTCCTCCTGTGTAAGCAGTCCGGGCGCTTGTCATATGTTTAGTAAAATCCTGCGCATAAACGCTAATTGCGGATATGCTGATGAATACAAGAAAAATTATTTTTTTCATAATGATTTTTTTAGGCTGGGAATTATTTTTCTCCAAGGGTTTTTTTGATTCTGTCAATATCAAAGAGATTTGCGGCTTTCAGCATCTCCTGCTCATTGGCGAAATTGATGCCTTCAAAAATAAGAAGCGAGCTTTGACCCAGTGGCAAGCTTAATTTGTACCCCGTATTCTCATCATATTCAATTACGGCCCGATTTCCTTTTACTTTCACCTGCTTCCAATTTTGTTGCTCACCGGTTGTTTGAGTTTGCGTAAAATAAACGTTCACGGCCTGCATCCATATGTTGTTATTGGCAATGGTTACTTTGAGTTGCTTCGCATTTTCTGCGTTCCTGTCCTCGGGGTTGTATGACCTTTGAATGGTCATTCCTGCCCATCCCCAACCCGTACTGGTTACCTGGTCTGCGCTGGTATCTTTTTGTAATGCTAACACAGTGGAAGGAAGTCCTTTCAGTATTTTTTGTCCTATCTCCAGCTCTACTCCCAGCATGGCTTGCTGAATCGCATAACGGGCTTCTCCGTAGTTTTTGGTTTTGAATGATGCTTCTGCTGATGTGAGATTTTCTTTTACATCCGGAGGAGTAGAAATTAATCCGGCTCCTGTACGGTTAGAGGGGTTTCGACCATTATTCCCCTGGTTCCTCGGGGCGTTCGTTTGTGAGTTTCCGGTTGTACCGGGGGCAGGAGTGTTAGTATCGCCGGTGGTATTTTTTCCAACGGCTTTGTCCACCTTATCCTTGAGTTTTTTTAAAAGCTGCGCATCTGAAGAGTGAATTATACCCAATGTGATGCAGCAACACAATACGTGTTTGAAACGGTTCATGGCAGTTAGTTTTAGCTATATTATTTGGAGAATAGTGGATTCTAAAGGGAATTCAAGGTAAAACTTTCGGTGGAATTACCAATAAAAGCCTGATTTTTTTAGTGTTATATCTCAATCCTGGATTAAAAAGGAGATAATATCGTCTGGAATCTGTATAATTTTTTGATGATCCCTTATTTCAATCTCTGTAGTTTCACTGCTCCTAACAGTTTCTTCATTCTGCCAAAGAATCAGTACAAACTGGTTAGAATTATTAAAGCCTTTTTAAACCTCCAACAGTACTACCTTGTTAAATATCTCGCCATACTCATCTGGGCCTCCGGCCTTCGCTTAAACTCCATTTTCAGAAAAGGCAGCGATTCCTGGATATATATGCGAAGATCTTTTCCGCACTTAAAATTGTCATACAACCATAGCAGGTATCCCGCTGGTATATCTTTCAGCTTTTGTCCTTTGTATTTTCCAAAAGGCATCATTGTGTTTTCGTTCATGTTACAAAATTATTTTACCCCATTGCAGTGTATTTGCAAACCGGAATTGTCACATTAAAACTTTAACACCTCTTCGTAAACTCCCGTCCTCGTATTCTTGGCGGTAAAAAGACTTATTAATGAATGTTCCTTTTAAGGAGGTTAATAAGAGAAATGAAAAAAACATGTTCAACGCAAGTCAGAATGATACCTAATGAGTTTCATTAAAAAAGCCTTTTCACACAAAATCTTATTATCAATAGATAAATTACCAGCAGTTTTTCTTATAAAGCTATTGTATCAATTAAACGAGCTGGTACTACGTACTTGGTCTTCGCTTTAATGTGGAGGAGGAAGGATTTAAATGCGCCAGTTTACACTTGAACCATTGTGTCTAAAGGAAGAATAATGCTCGTAAATAAGAGTAACAAAATAATTACGCAGTATCATGATTTTGCAGATCGAACAATATCTCTTTAAGTTTATCTATATGGCGTTCCAGTTCATCTTGCTTTTCCACATTGTCAGTTGCTATACTTTTATATCCTTTTTTGTTACTGTCAACTTCCATCTTTCGTAAAAGATGTTTGCGTTCTTCCATCATCCGGAAGGCCACCCATAAAGTAGTCCCGGCAGTTTCAGCCTGTCTTAAAATTAAATCTCTTTCTGTATAGGCATGGCCAATATGGCATCGGTAGCGTTTGATGATTCCGCGAAGACGTAAGTGGCTTGGATTTTATTATGAGGCTGAGACCCATTACCTACCAATTTGATGTAAAGCGTTTTGATGAAAATTTGCGGTCTTCTTTATCAGATAAAAAGAATGATTACACAATAGAAGTATCTTATAAGGAAGCTTCTGCTATTCGCAGGACCGGCTTCATCGCACAGGAAGTGGAAAAAGCTGCCAGCGAGAGTGGTTATGATTTCAGTGGAATTAACAAACCAAAATCGGAAAAAGAATATTACGGTCTTAGTTATGAATCATTTGTTGTTCCATTGGTAAAAGCAATGCAGGAACAACAGCAAATCATTGAAAGCCTGCAAGGGCAAATCAATGAGCTAAAAAAAGAAAATGAACGCCTGAATAATCTGGAGATCCAACTTTCAGAACTTAAAAAAATGGTTGAAAAATTATCAGCTAAATAAGCCGCCGCAACAATAACTTTTGTAAGCTGTATCAGGTAATTGCACAATTCTATATAATTAAATTCTATATAATTAAATAAGCGCTGAACTGCGAAAACTGTTTAGCACATATAACTTTTGTTATATTTCCCGGCAACTGATATGACCATAGCTTTAAGGATGGAGGCAATATCTCATTGTCTTTTTCCGATAAAAATCAAAAATTATGAGAAAGTATTATTTCCTGCTTGTATTTTGGCTTTTGTTCCTGAATTTGCTTATAGCCTCCTGTGGGCAGGTTTCAGCACAAAGTGTTGCTATAAATGAGGGATCACTACCGGCAGATGGTGCGATGCTGGATGTAAAAAGCAGTAATAAAGGAATACTTATTCCACGCGTTTCTCTTACGGGTACAGACGACATTGTTGCAATTCCAAACAGACCTGTATCCCTCCTTGTTTACAACGTAAGAACCAGCTTTGGATCAAATGGTGTTTCTCCAGGATTTTATTACTGGAATGGAACCCTCTGGGTACGGTTCACAACAAACACAAATTCTTTAATGAGCGGATGGTTGCTGGGAGGCAATGCAGGCACTTCTCCTGCTACCCATTTTCTTGGAACAACGGATAATAATTCTTTGTTGTTCAAAGTCAATAACCAGAGGGCTGGTTATGTGGGCGTTCCCACTAATGACGGGAATGTATTTTGGGGATACCAGAGTGGAAATAACAATACCGGATACAACAATATAGGAATAGGCGTTAATGCTTTATATAATAACACAGGGACCTCTAACCTCGTGGCAATTGGAGATTCTGCTTTATTTACCAATACCTTCGGCTATTCCAATACAGCCATTGGTTCAAAATCTTTGTTTTCAAACAGCTTAGGAAGTTCGAATACGGCAACGGGATACCAGTCTCTTTTTTTGAATTCCAATGGAAATTGGAACACAGCCATAGGCCTCACAACGCTTTATAACAATACAACAGGAAATGGTAATACAGCGAATGGAAGTCATGCGCTTTATAGCAATACAACAGGAGGTGCGAATACAGCAAATGGATTTCAGGCGCTTTCTTCTAATACAACCGGAAATTATAACACAGCAAATGGAGTACAGGCGCTTTATAGCAATACAACAGGAAATGAAAACACAGCCGATGGGTATGCCGCACTTTATTCCAATACAACAGGTTACAGTAATGTTGGGATCGGGGTGAAAGCTTTATACGGTAATACCTATGTGTCCAACCTGGTAGCAGTGGGCGACTCAGCTTTATTCAACAATACAACAGGCGATGGCAATACCGCTATTGGTTCAAAATCTTTATATACCAATACAGGCGGAGATTATAATACAGCCATTGGCAATCGGGCGCTTTTTAGCAATACAGCCGGATATTATAACACAGCAAATGGCAATCGTGCTCTTTATAGCAATACCATAGGAGCTGAAAACACAGCCAATGGAGTAAATGCGCTTTATAGTAATACCGAAGGAGGTGAAAACACAGCCAATGGTTTCAGGGCGCTTTATAGCAATACCACAGGAGCTAAAAACACAGCCAATGGAGTAAATGTGCTTGCTAATAATACCACAGGATCTTGGAATACAGCCAATGGCTTTCAGGCCCTTTATAACAATACAACAGGGTCATACAACACCGCCAATGGCGGTTTTGCGCTTTATAAAAATACAACAGGATCTTGGAATACAGCCAATGGCCAAGAGGCGCTTTTTAGCAATAACATTGGTAAATATAACACCGCTAATGGATATCAGGCGCTTTTTTTAAATACCACAGGACTGGATAACACAGCCAATGGCTATCAGGCCCTTAATAACAATACAACAGGGTCATACAACACCGCTCATGGTGTAGTTGCGCTTATTACCAATACAACAGGGTCTAAAAATACTGCTTTAGGCTATTTTGCGAATGTTGCTACCGGTAACCTGACTAACGCGACTGCAATTGGAAATGGTGCAGTAGTTGATGCATCTAATAAAGTGCGCATCGGCAATAGCACTGTTACAGTTATTGAAGGTCAAGTGGCATTTACTGTCCCCTCTGACGGGCGCTTCAAATTTAATATTCGCGATGATGTTAGTGGCCTGGATTTTATTATGAAGCTGCGACCCATTACTTACCAATTCGATACAAAACGCTTTGATGAGAATTTGCGGTCTTCTTTATCAGATAAAAAGAATGATTACACAATAGAAGTATTTTATAAGGAAGCTTCTGCTATTCGCAGGACCGGCTTCATCGCCCAGGAAGTGGAAAAAGCTGCCCATGAGAGTGGTTATAATTTCAGTGGGATTAACAAACCAAAATCGGAAAAAGAATATTACGGTCTTAGTTATGAATCATTTGTTGTTCCATTGGTAAAAGCAATGCAGGAACAACAGCAGATAATAGATTCACAAAACCAGAAAATCACTTCACAGGACCGAAAAATTGAACAACAAAATGAACAATTAAGAAAAGAAAATGAACGACTGAATAATTTGGAAACCCAACTCGCAGAACTAAAAAAAATAGTAGAAAAAATAAACTAGGATTCTTAGGATTAAAGGAGTATCAGAGTTTAAACATCTTATCATCCACTAATCCTACAAATCCTGGTTCAGACATCCTATCATCCTTTAATCTTATAAATCCTGGTTCAGACCATTATCAAAAATCGTTTTAAATAAATAAAATGAAACTAAAATTATTTTTCATCTCACTCTTTGTTCCAACACTTTTCGTCAACGCACAGAATGTGGGTATTGGCACAGGCAGACCACTGCAAAAACTGCATGTAGAAGGAGCAACTTTTTTAAATGGTAACGTGGGAATTGGATATTCTAATTCAAATGTGCCACTGAGTTTCGCACCATTACTTGGTAAAAAAATTACGCTGTACCCTGGTGCTACAGGTGATGTTGGTTTTGCAGTCCAGGGAAATTTATTACAGATCTATTCTGACAATCCAAATGCAGATATTGCTTTTGGATATGACCAGGCCGGTGTTCTCACAGAACGGATGCGTATTAAAGCCGATGGCAGTGTAAGTATTGGTGTTGTAAATCCAAACGCGAGTGCTTTATTAGATATCAGCAGTAACAATAAGGGCTTTCTTCCTCCGCGAATGACATTGTTACAACGTAATGCAATTGATGCTCCCGCTAACGGATTAATACTTCACTGCACTGATTGCACACCTGCAGGCCCTTACAGTTATAATGGTTCAAGCTGGGTTTCACTGACTACGTCAACTCCTACATATACTGTTGGTCAGGCTGCGCAGGGAGGTATCGTGTTTTGGGTGGATGAGACGGGGCAACATGGACTTGTTGCTGCCATAACTGATCAAACAACGAACGACGGTATCAGGTGGAATAATGGAGTTAATGTCCCAACTAAAGCGATGAGGATCCATTATTATGGGGGTGCTGAAAATACAGAACGCATAACCGAAAGCCAGGGAGCAGGAACCTATGCTGCAACACTTTGTGCGGAATATGGTGGCGGTGGCTATGGTGATTGGTATTTACCATCCGTTCAGGAACTGTACTTAATGTATACACTTAGAAATACGATTGGAAACTTTAATGTTTCCGGTGCTGCACCCACTAATTCAATATACTGGAGTTCTACAGAATTTCAATCTTTTGGTGATTATACATTTGCCTGGCATGTAGTCTTTACAAATGGACTGCAATATACAACGAATAGAAGTTTTGTTGCGAGGGTAAGGGCGGTCAGAAGATTCTAGGGTATACCATGACCAGGATTGAAATATACTCGCTGTAAAAAAAAATTACTTTTTATAAGTATTACTTAAAACTGCTGGATTGACCCTTAACTATTGGCATATGACGAAAGTTATATTGTTCTGCTCGGGTATTCATTCTACATTTAGAAATTGCAAAAAATCGAAACCAATTTGGTTTCTTCTTACTCGATGACTAGTATTGAAACGGAAACCGTGATACAGAAATTAGTAATTGTAAAAAACTTAAATCGAAATTGACTACCATAGTTGAAAATTTTTTTTATGAAAAAAAAGATCTTCTCGTCAGTATGGATGATAATCTTATTCAATATATTAAATGCACAAAACTTAGGCATCGGTACGGCCAACCCTGCATTTAAGCTTGATGTGCGTAATGGAAGCATTAATACGGATTCTGTCTACCGAATCGGTACTACCACCGTTCTTTCCACGCCGGCATTCGGTAACCTTTTTGTTGGCAAAGCAGCTGGTAGAATCAATACCGGTAATTACAATACATTCAGCGGTGACCAGGCAGGTTACTCCAATACTACAGGTGATTTTAATTCTTTTTTCGGCCACTACTCTGGTTACACCAACAACCTGGGTAGTGAAAATTCTTTTTTCGGCCGGGAATCTGGATTCTACAATACAACGGGTAGTCAAAATTCTTTTTTTGGCCGGGCCGCCGGTAACTCCAACAATATAGGTAATTCCAATTCCTTTTTTGGCCGGTACGCCGGGCTAGTAAACAGTACAGGAAATTCCAATTCCTTTTTTGGACAGACGGCCGGGCAAGCAAACTCTATAGGTAATTTCAATTCTTTTTTTGGGCAGGCAGCGGGTAACGTTAACTCTAGCGGAACTTATAATACGGCTATGGGTTATAATGCAAATGTCAGTACCGGTACCCTGACCAATACAACGGCCGTAGGTGCCAATGCAAGAGTTGATTGCATCAATTGTATTGTCCTGGGTTCTGTGAATGGAATAAATGGTGCGACATCATCGGTTAATGTGGGTATTGGTTTAAATAATCCTCAACATCCATTGGATATAAATGGAAGAATGCGGTTGCACGGAACAAATCCCAATGACCCAGGTATCTGGCTAAATGATGCAGGCACGGACAGGGCCTTTGTGGGTTTACAAAATAATAATCAGGTTGGCTTTTATGGAACCGGTGGTATTGGTTGGGGATTCACGATGAATACTTCAACCGGAGCATTATCAGTTAATGGAAATGCTGGTCAACCTGGCCAAGTATTGGTTAATAATGCGGATGGTAAACCTGCTTGGGAAAGTGCTTTACCTAAAGCTTATCATGGGCAATTAATAGGAGATTTTAATTGGGCAGCAAATAATGGACAGTATGAAATTGCATTACCCGGAATGTTCATCCAGGTCATTATTGTGAAACCTTCAATGGTCACTATATCCGTCCTTGTAAAGTCTAATTGCTCTGGTTGCGGTGCGCAAACAGTAGGGTTTGATTTATTCAGGGATAATTCTAAAATTATAGGACTCCAGGAGTATGATACGCAAGAAACAAAAAATCATGTGCTGCCCAATTTTTCTGAAGTAGTGAGTCCTGGAACGTATGTATATAAAGTGCATGCCAATAGGGTTCTTGCAAATATTCCATATCGTTTTTACGGGGATACCTATGGAGTCGATAGCTATATAACAGTACAAGTGTTTCCTCAATAATTACACACTGAATGGGAATTAGAATTCATTTGTGTCTCCTGGATCCGACTGGTCAATTTATAGAGATTCTAAGGTGTAGTGGCGCTTACTAGCAATACAACAGGAACAAATAATACTGCCCTGGGCTATAGTGCGAATGTTATTAACGGTTCCCTGACTAATGCGACTGCAATAGGATACAATGCACTGGTGAATGCATCGAATAAAGTGCGGATCGGCAATAGCTCCGTCACAGTTATTGAAGGTCAAGTACCTTTTACTTCACCTTCGGATGGCCGCTTCAAATTCAATATCCGCGAAGACGTAAGTGGCTTGGATTTTATTATGAGGCTAAGACCCATTACCTACCAATTTGATGTAAAGCGTTTTGATGAAAATTTACATTCTTCATTACCAGATAAGGAAAAGAATTACGCGATGGAAGCATCTTACAAAGAAGCTGCTGCCCTGCGCAGGACCGGCTTCATCGCACAGGAAGTGGAAAAAGCTGCCAGCGAGAGTGGTTATGATTTCAGTGGAATTAACAAACCGAAATCAGAAAAAGAATATTACGGTCTCAGTTATGAATCGTTTGTTGTTCCATTGGTAAAGGCAATGCAGGAACAACAGCAAATCATTGAAAGCCTGCAAGGGCAAATCAAGGAGCTAAAAAAAGAAAATGAACGCCTGAATAATCTGGAAACCAAACTTTCAGAACTAAAAAAAATGGTAGAGAAATTATCGGCTAAATAAGCAGCTGTGAAAATAACTTTTCTAATCATTTCTAAAATGTAGAAAAGTAAATAGATAGAATTTAATGCCTGCTTCGAAGCACTGCACTCAAATCTGCAAAAAGAAGTGATTGACCGATTTGAATTTGATTCTATTTACCATGCACAAATGGTTATCGACCGATATTACAAATGGTACAATGAAAAAAGAAGGCATGGTTCGCTGGCAGGAAGAACAACACAAATCGTCTGGAACAAATATTTTAATCCTAACCCTTTTGAATACTAAAAACTACTAAACTACCTTTGAAAAACTGTCCAGTTTATAAGGGGCCAATACAATATTAAACGAAGTATTTTGAAAAAACTTTTCTTTCTTTTTGTTGCCTTGATATGTATTAGCAAAGCACATACACAAAATGTAGGTATTGGTACCAATAGACCCAACAATTCAGCTCTGTTGGATGTCAATTCAACTACAAAAGGATTTTTACCACCAAGGATGGATTCAACTCGACGAAATGCTATAAGTTCCCCGCCGGCAGGGCTTGTTATTTATAATACAAGTATCAATGCCTTTCAATGCTACAATGGTACCACATGGTATTCAACAGTGCATTTCATTGGCGAAAACTACGGTGGTGGCATTGTATTTTATGTTTACGATAACGGGCAGCATGGTTTAATAGCTTCAACTGCCGACCAAAGTACAAGTATCCGCTGGAATGGAGGTTCAGTCACTGATACTCGTGCCAGAGCAGATGGTATTGGTGCTGGTTTAAAAAATACCGCTATCATTATTGCTAACCAGGGACCCGTTGACGGTAATGCTTTTGCAGCAACTGTTTGCAACGAGTATTCAGTTACAGTAAGCGGTGTCACTTATGGCGATTGGTATTTACCTTCAAAATACGAGTTGAATTTATTGTACCTGCAAAAAGCCGTGGTTGGTGGTTTTGCTGTTGGCTACTATTGGAGTTCCAGCGAGAACAATAACTTCGTCGCCTGGACCCAGAACTTCTTCAGTGGCAACCAGGACGGCTTCGCCAAGCTCAACACGTTCTATGTTCGTGCCGTTCGGGCTTTTTAACTATTTAGCTATTTAACCATTTATTGAATACCACGAAGCGGTCGAATTTATTTTTATGGCTTTATATTATGACTTACCGGTTTATAGAGATACGTATAAACTTATACTGAAGATTTTTGAATGCACCAAAGATTTCAGTAAGGAGTATAAATCAGGACATGAAAAGAGATGCCTTGCAGTTGGTAAGAAGCATTTACAGGGCGAATAAATCTGCGCAAAAGAAGGAACATTTAGAAAAGTTCATGGATGATTTTGAGTTGATAAAATTGGAAATACCGTTATGTACGGATATCAAAGTAATGCCGAAAAATAATAATTTAATATATTATTAAGTAAAAATCCAGTAAAATAACTGAAGAATCCATAGAATACGTGTACTTCCGTGAACTACAAAAGCTATTATTGCTCCCCTTTTTACTCCCAAATCTGCTGAAATGTAGGCTGGACGTAATATAACAGCGGAGAAGGAGGGATTCGAACCCCCGTTACAGGTTTGAGCCCGTAAAACTGATTTCGAGTCAGTCCCGTTCAACCGCTCTGGCACTTCTCCAAAATTACATGTAAGGTCTTAATTTTAATTTATCAGCTAATACCGTCTCATAATCCTCCAATAAACACTTATAACTTTCCCTTAAAAACTGACGTTCATAGGGTTATAAAAGGCAATTTTCGCTGTTCTTTTACGTTTTAGTTTATTGATAATCATATACTTATGAGTAAAAGTACTGAAATCGTGAAAATACTGTATTTGGACGGGGTTTTGCGTTCCCCTGTCGAATAAATGTGGATGCCGGAGTTCTGTTTACCATCTTTGTATTGTCAACGGGAAGTAACCAAAGGGAAAAAGAAAATCCCAAACGACAAATCTGAATCCTTAGAAAACCGAAAATTAAAAATCAAAAGATCCTGAAACTTACAAAATCTTATCTGTATGAAACAACTGAACGAAATGATCGAACTGTTTGCTGGTATCCTTTTTCCTGCAAGACGTCTTCAACTGCTTCCTTTACCAGGGCATCCACCTTCCAGGTATAGAGAGGAATCAATTTCCCTTACACAGGAAGCTTAATCATAAATTCTTTAGCGCAAATATCAACCCGTATAACCCGTACCCTATATATCCAACGATCGATGAAAAACCAACGTAAAAGGTCCTTGTAGAGCTCCTTTTACACCCGTCCATCAACTTGTAAGAAGCTGTCCGAATAGGGCGGCTTTTTCATTTTGGGGGGATGGGAGAATGAGGTATCGGGTACCAGGTATCAGGTATCCCCTTTTGATTTTAGCGACGACTTTGAAATCAGCAAGTAGGATAGATGATGTCTGAGTCAGTGTCTTGAGATAAGGTTAGAAGTTTCATCGCTTATCAAAGCATGTTCTCATCTTATTAATCCTGATTCAAACTATTGTTTTACAGCAGCTCCCTTGGTTGTTTGCGTTTCCGTTGCAGGTTCGGATTTGAGAGGAAGCGAAATAATGAAGGTAGATCCTTCATCAACCTTACTTTTCGCTGAAATGAAACCATTATGCATTTCAACTATCTTTTTACACAAAGCAAGCCCGATACCTGTCCCTTCAAATTCTGTATTCAGGTGTAAGCGTTTGAACATGTGAAATATCTGCTCTGCATATTTCTGATCGAAGCCGATTCCATTATCTTCTATATAGATCCTGCAATATTTATCTTCCGGCTCCCTGCCGTTTGAACTCAGCTTATTATTTGCCATTTCAGATCGGATCCGGACCACCGGTGCCACTTCCTTTTTTGAATATTTCAGGGCATTGTTTACCAGGTTTGCCAGTAAAGGACGCATGAGACCCGGATTAACAGAAAGGCTTGGCAGATTTTCCAATTGGATCGTTGCGTTTTTTTCTTTGATTACTATTTCCATATCCAGTAATACATCTGCCATCAGGGCATTCATATCAGAATAAACAAACGCTTCTGTTTCTATTGAGATCTTTGAAAATGTAAGAATGTCATTAATCAACGCCTGCATCCGTGCACTGGCGTTTTGAATTCGACTGATATACATTTTACCCTCATCGTCAAGAGCGGAACTGTATTTGAGCAGCACCCGGTCACTAAAAGTGCGGATCTTCCGGAGCGGTTCCTGAAGGTCATGGGAAGCCATGAATGCAAAGCGGTCAAGGTCTTTATTCGCAGATTCCAGTCTTGCAATGTTTATGAGCAATTGTTTATTCAGTTCCTTGATCTTTTCTTCAGATGCTTTTCGCTCATTGATTTCCTGCTCCAGGCTCGTATTGATCTTTACAAGCTTTTGTTCCTGTGCAACCAGGCGGTGATTCTTTTTATACAGATCGATGAATACGCTCACTTTGGCCCTCAGTAATTCCGGATTGATAGGCTTATAAATATAATCCACCGCACCGGTGCGATAACCTTTGAAGATATTTTCATCGCCATAATTATTTGCAGTAATGAAAATGATCGGAATGTGTTTCAGCTTTTCCCTTTCATATATGAGCGTAGCCGTTTCAAAGCCATTCATGTTTGGCATCTTTACGTCCATCAATATCAGGGCAAAATCAAACTCGGTAAGCAGAATCTTTAATGCTTGTCTTCCCGAATTTGCTTTTGTAAAACGATAACCATCCGGTTCAAGTATCGTTCCAATGGAAAGTAAATTATCCTCACGATCATCTACCAATAGGATCTTTGGCTGCATTGAAAATGTTTTTTTATTTATATACCATGTTCTATTTATAGAACCATACTCTCATGAGTGATAATAGCTGATCAATTTTTAAAGGTTTTGTAATATAATCAGAAGCTCCGGCCTCAATACATTTCTGACGGTCACCCTTCATCGCTTTTGCAGTTACTGCAATAATCGGCAATGAGCTGTTCTTATGTTCCCTTCTGATCTTCTGGGTCGTTTCGTATCCGTCCATCTCAGGCATCATGATATCCATTAATACCATATCAACCTTCGGATTTTCATTAAGAATGTTGATTGCTTCTTTTCCACTTTCAGCAGTGATCACATTAATGTTGTATCGTTCGAAAACGGTGGTGAGTGCAAAAAGATTTCTTACGTCATCGTCCACAACGAGAATATTTTTCGCAGTAAGTATGTCTTCTTTCCTCCTGTTATTTTCAACGATCTTCCTTTTTTCAGGTGCAAGTTCTTTGTGATTGATATGCAGATGTAGAACAGTTTCTTCCAGTAAATGCTCGAGCGAATTTACCCCTTTCAATAATACCGAATTGGAGGCAAGATTCAACTGGCTGATCTCATTTTTGTTGAAATCTTTAGCCGAGTATACAATTACCGGTGTGAGTTTTTTCTTAACATCGCTCACTTCCTTGATCAATTCTTTTCCCGGAATATCCGGTAATGAATAATCAAGAATGATGCAATCGAAGTCCTGGTCTTTCAACATTTGCAGTGCCTTCTTTCCGGTATTTGAAATCTGCACATGAATCATTTCATCCTGTAAGATCTTTGCTATCTGTGAAGCATCGATCTCATTGTCTTCCACGAGCAACACTTCTTTTATATCTGTTTTATAACTGATAATGTCTGTGAACAACTCATTCAATGATTCATTTTCGAGTGGCTTCAGATGAAAACTCCTGGCACCGCGTTTCAACGCAAGTACCCGGTTTTCCTCGCCTGAGATCAGATGGATCGGGATGTGTCGGTAATTCAGATCATTCCTTAACAAATCAAGCACCTTCCATCCACTTGTATCAGGAAGCTTCACATCCAATGTGATGGCCATAGGAGAGAACCTGTTAATAAAATCGAATACTTCCAGGTAATTGGTGGCAACGATCGCTTTCATACCTTCATTATGCGCCTTGTCAATAATAATTCTTCCAAAACGCAAATCATCTTCAACGATCAATACAACTTTATCGTTCGGCTGAACATTCGCCCGGTCATCACCTGTTTCATTGATCATTTCACTCACAATATCCAGGTTCCTGGAATCCTTACTATCGTTGCTAAGCTTGAGTGAATTAATCAGGTTATCAATATCCGATGTTTCCGCTCCCAGTTGTAGTTGCTCAATCGCCTTGATGTTGTTACTAGTTTCTTTTGAAGTGACAACTGACATATTTTCTATCGGCAGGTACAATGTAAAGGTGCTACCCATTCCAGTCTGGCTTTCCAGTTCAATGGTGCCACCAAGTAATTCAGCAAGGCCACGGCTGATGGAAAGTCCTAAACCTGTACCACCGTATTTACGACTTGTAGAACCTTCTGCCTGCTGGAATGCTTCAAAGATGATCATTTGCTTTTCCTGCGGAATACCAATACCGGAATCACTGATTGAAAAAGCAACAACTCTCTTTGCTGCATCCAGGGTAGGAGTTCCCATCTTCCAGTCATGATTTGCTTCCCTGATCTTCAATCGGACTTCACCCTTTTCTGTGAATTTAAAGGCATTCGACAACAAGTTCTTAAGGATCTGGTTTAAACGTTGTAAATCCGTTTCCATAAATTCAGGCAGAATGCTATCGGTTTCGATATTGAAACGCAAATGCCTTGCTTCCGAAATTGGTTTGAAGGTAGTTTCTACAAATGAGGCAATTTCAGCAAACCGAACTGGGGAGAAGTTTGCAGAAATAAATCCGGATTCGATCTTAGACAGATCAAGAATGTCGTTGATAAGTTGGATTAGATCGTCCCCGCAAGAGTGAATCGTTTTGGCATACCGGATTTGTTTGTCGTTCAGGTTCCCCTCTGCATTTTCATATAGCTGTTGTGCAAGAATCAGCAGACTATTCAACGGTGTACGCAATTCATGCGACATGTTTGCAAGGAATTCCGACTTATACTTAGACGTTAGTGTCAGCTGTTCTGCTTTTTCCTCAAGTGATCTTCTTGCTTCTTCCACCTCCTTATTCTTTGCTTCCACTTCATTTTTTTGTTTCACCAGGAGCAATGCTTTATCCTGCAACTCGTCGTTTGTTCGTCTTAATTCTTCCTGCTGGATCTTTAATTCTCCTGCAAGAGACTGCGATTGCGCGAGCAATTCTTCCGTACGGGAATTGGTTTCGATCGTATTCAACACGATACCCAGACTTTCTGTAAGCTGACTTAAGAAGTCGAGATGCGTTTCACTTAAAATATCAAGTGATGCCAATTCAATAACTGCTTTCACATTGTTTTCAAAAAGCACGGGTAATACAATCAGGTTTTGAGGTTTTGCCTGTCCCAACCCCGAACTGATTTTGATATAATTAATTGGAACATTTGTTAGGATGATCCTTTCCTTTTCATATGCACATTGCCCTACAAGACCTTCACCGATGGCAAATTCTTTCGGAATGTTTTTTTCAGATTTGTAAGCATAGGAAGAAAAAAGTTTCAATTTCACATTCAGGTCCTCTTCGTCCTGCGTTAAAATATAAAATGCGCCATAATGAGTATTGACAACCTGTGCAAGTTCTGAGAGGATCCTTTTGGTAACAGTTGTGAGGTCTTTTTGACCCTGCAGCATTTGTGTGAACTTCGCAAGGTTGGATTTTAACCAGTCCTGTTCATGATTCCTTAACGTGGTTTCACGGAGGTTTGCAATCATCTGGTTGATTGTGTCTTTCAACGCTTCCACCTCACCTTTTGCTTCTACCCGAATATTACGTGTAAGGTCACCTTTGGTAACTGCAGAGGCAACTTCTGAAATGGATCGCACCTGCGTGGTGAGGTTTTGAGCCAGCTGATTTACGTTTTCTGTAAGGTTCTTCCAGATACCGGATGCACCAGGAACGCTCGCCTGTCCACCAAGTTTTCCATCCACACCTACTTCCCGCGCAACCGTGGTTACCTGGTCTGCAAACAATGCCAGCGTATCAATCATTTCATTTATTGTATCTGTCAACTGCGCCACTTCACCTTTTGCGGCGATTGATAATTTCTGTCGCAGGTTTCCTGTGGCGACTGAGGTAACCACTTTTGCAATTCCACGTACCTGGCTTGTAAGGTTTGATCCCATCATATTCACCGAGTCCGTTAAATCTTTCCAGGTTCCGGCCACACCTTTTACTTCTGCCTGACCACCTAATTTCCCTTCAGTACCGACTTCCCTAGCCACCCGGGTTACTTCGAACGCAAAAGAGTTCAGTTGTTCCACCATGGTATTGATGGTATTTTTCAGATCCAGGATCTCACCTTTCACATCGATCGCCACCGTTTTAGAGAGGTCACCACTTGCTACTGCCTTCGTTACTTCGGCGATGTTTCGTACCTGGGCAGTCAGATTACTTGTCATCTGATTTACAGAATCGGTAAGATCCTTCCAGGTACCCGCCACACCCGGTACGAATGCATAACCACCCAGCTTCCCATCTGTTCCTACTTCACGGGCTACCCGCGTTACTTCTGATGCAAAGGCACGCAATTGATCCACCATCGTATTGAGTGTTTCTTTCAATTGCAAAATCTCTCCACGTACGTCCACCGTAATTTTCTTCGACATATCTCCGTTTGCAACCGCAATAGCCACTTCTGCAATATTACGCACCTGGGCGGTAAGGTTACCCGCCATCTGGTTTACAGAATCCGTAAGGTCTTTCCAGGTACCCGCCACTCCCGGCACATTCGCCTGGCCACCTAATTTTCCTTCTGTACCCACTTCGCGAGCCACCCGGGTAACCTCTGAAGCAAATCCGCGTAGCTGGTCCACCATCGTATTGATGGTATTTTTAAGTTCAAGAATTTCTCCCTTCACGTCTACACCAATCTTCCTCGACAAATCACCATTCGCCACCGCGGTAGTTACTTCCGCGATGTTACGTACCTGGGATGTAAGGTTACTGGCCATTTTATTTACGGAATCCGTCAAATCCTTCCAGGTTCCCCCTACACCCGGAACGTCTGCCTGTCCCCCAAGTTTACCTTCAGAACCTACCTCACGGGCAACCCGCGTCACCTCCGAACCGAAGGAGTTAAGCTGGTCTACCATCGTGTTGATCGTATTCTTCAATTCCAGAATTTCTCCTTTTACGTCCACTGTGATCTTTCTCGACAGGTCGCCTTTTGCTACAGCGGTTGTTACCTCGGCTATATTTCTTACCTGTCCTGTCAGGTTACTCGCCATTTGATTCACCGAATCGGTCAGATCCTTCCACACACCACCCACCCCTTTTACGGTAGCCTGACCTCCGAGTTTTCCTTCGGAACCAACCTCTCTCGCCACACGGGTTACTTCAGATCCGAATGAGTTCAACTGGTCCACCATCGTATTGATGGTATTTTTTAATTCCAGAATTTCTCCTTTAACGTCTACTGTAATTTTCCTCGATAAGTCTCCATTTGCAACCGCGGTAGTTACCTCAGCAATATTTCGTACCTGAGAGGTAAGGTTAGATCCCATTCCGTTTACTGAGTCTGTCAAATCTTTCCAGGTACCACCCACCCCGGTTACTTTCGCCTGTCCTCCTAATTTTCCTTCGGTACCTACTTCAAGCGCCACACGCGTTACTTCGGATGCAAAGGAGTTGAGCTGGTCTACCATCGTATTGATGGTTTTTTTCAATTCCAGGATCTCCCCTTTTACATCCACCGTGATCTTTCTCGATAGGTCACCCTTTGCCACGGCAGTTGTTACCTCCGCAATATTCCGTACCTGACCCGTCAGGTTACTTGCCATTTGGTTTACGGAATCAGTCAGATCCTTCCAAACACCACCTACTCCCTTTACGGTGGCCTGCCCTCCAAGTTTTCCTTCTGAACCAACTTCCCTGGCCACACGAGTCACTTCTGAACCAAATGAGTTCAGTTGGTCCACCATCGTGTTGATCGTATTCTTTAATTCAAGGATTTCCCCTTTTACGTCTACCGTGATCTTTCTAGATAAGTCACCCTTTGCCACGGCTGTTGTAACTTCCGCAATATTCCGTACCTGTGCGGTCAGGTTAGAACCCATCTGGTTCACTGAGTCTGTCAGGTCTTTCCAAACTCCACCTACTCCTTTTACTTTAGCCTGTCCCCCCAGTTTACCTTCAGAACCCACTTCTCTTGCCACACGCGTAACTTCCGCTGAAAAAGAGTTCAGCTGATCCACCATCGTATTGATGGTATTCTTCAACTCAAGGATTTCTCCTTTAACGTCCACTGTGATTTGTCTGGATAAATCGCCTTTCGCCACTGCAGTGGTGACCTCTGCGATATTACGCACCTGACCGGTCAGATTACTTGCCATCTGATTCACAGAATCCGTAAGATCTTTCCAGGTGCCCGCAACTCCTTTTACCTGTGCCTGACCTCCTAACTTTCCCTCTGTTCCTACTTCAAGTGCAACACGTGTTACTTCAGAAGAAAATGAGTTCAACTGATCCACCATCGTATTGATTGTATTCTTCAACTCCAGGATCTCTCCTTTTACATCCACTGTAATTTTTTTCGACAAGTCACCTTTCGCCACTGCTGTAGTTACTTCTGCAATATTTCTTACCTGTGCAGTCAGGTTAGAACCCATTTGATTCACTGAGTCGGTAAGGTCTTTCCATACACCTGCAACACCTTTTACTTTAGCCTGACCTCCCAGTTTACCTTCCGATCCTACCTCTCTTGCAACACGTGTAACCTCCATGGAGAAGAGGTTAAGTTGTTTCACCATATCATTCACCTCTTTGGCTATGCGCGCAAATTCACCCTGAAGGGTATGGCCTCCGATTTCTTCCGGCATCTGTTGCGACAAATTCCCTTTCGCCACAGAACTAATTACGTGAGCAATTTCAATTGTCGGGTGTACCAGGTCAGAGATAAGTACATTGAGAGAATCAACGCCGGTGCTCCAGGAGCCTTTGGCTGCCGGGACTTCTATACGTTGGGTAAGCTTTCCCTGCTTTCCAATGATATTCCCCGCACGGGTAAATTCCAACATCATTTTTTCATTCAGGGAAATAATATCATTGAGTGTATCACATATTTTGCCGTTGATTCCCACCTGGTCGATCGGCATGCGTACGGCAAAGTTTCCATTCTTTACTTCTGTTAACACACGCAATAACTCCAATGATTCAATTGCTGCGGGTAGTTGTTCTCCATGTGGAGAGGACAACAGTGGAGAAGGGGTGTTGATACCCTTAGATTTAGAAATTTTTGTTTTCTGTGTGATTGAGGAAGGTGTTAATGCTGCAGAACCATTTCCATTTGAAGTTCCATTAGCAGAACGGGTGGATGTACGTTTTTTAGTACTCATGTTTAGGATATATGGTGATCAATAAACCGAATCGAATTTCAAAGCATCGAAATTATTAAATAAGAAGGATAAAAACTCTTTGTCATTATGGAACTTTCCCGGAAATATGTATTAATTCTTCTTGATTCTGGTAAGTTTCTGCGAGAATGGTAAAAGTATAAAATTTTGCTTCAATTAGAAGCCTGGATTCTATATTTCAAAGCCTCCTACTGAATAAAAAGTTTCATTGACAGGGGAAAAATCGTACCAGAAAAAAATGGTTGCCACTATCAGCTATTGCAGGTCACTCAGATCAATTCTATTTTTTCTGGTTCATCATATATTATGATGTTTACAACTCTCGGCGTTGTCCTGTAAGGATATCGTTCTCCTATGGGGCAGAAAATCAAATAATGGCTACATCATATTTCCAGGTATCAATTAACAAAAGAAACAGACGATCTGTATACGCTATAAATTTCTCCTATCTACCACATTCACAGGCGGAAAAATTATAACAAGACTGACAGGCTTAACCTTTATCACTACACTCCAATAGGTGTTTCCTACTAAATCATTCAGAGATAGTTCCCCAATCCTGTACAGGTGTTGGTTCTGACCTATTTTTGAGTCTTAACCTTATTCTGGTGTTGAAGCAATCCATTTTAATTGTTGATGATGATTCTGATGACAGACATTTTGTACAGGAAGCTTTCCGCATGTGCAATGTAGATGTTGATTTCGTAGAATTTTCTCATGCCAATAATATAGTAGACAATCTGAAATCCATTGATAAAGAACAACCTATTTCTTTAATTCTCATGGATTTGAATATGCCTGGAAAAAATGGTATGGATGCCTTACGGGAATTAAAGCAGGATGCTGATTGTATTCATATTCCCACTGTTGTACTGACAACGTCAAGATCCGTTCGCGACCGTGATGAATCTTATTCTATTGGCGCAAACTGTTTTATCTCCAAGCCGAATTCTTTTGATGTATATGTAAAAATGTTGTCTTCTATAGCAAGGCTGTACATTACTCCGATGTCGAATTAAAAGCACTATTCGGACAAAAATTTATTGTGCCGGGTTGTGGGCATGAATGAATTGCCTGTTTTTCGGTCTCAGGGAATCGTACATTTACTATTCCGGTCTAATTCCGGTTTCTATACATTTGCAAACCCCCTAATACTTCTCTTGAGTTATTCCATTATTCATTCCCCAAAATGAAAGTGCATGGAACAAGAGAACAGATACATAGTAATTGTTGATGACGATGAAGATGACAGGTTATTTCTGAAAGAAGCCTTTATAGAAAACGGATCCCCCGATCAATTCGTCTTTTTTGAGAACGGCGTGAAATTGTTGGATTTCCTGGTAAAGGAAATGAAAAATCCACCGCTTTTAATTATCATAGACTTACACATGCCTTTGAAAAACGGTAAGGAAACGCTTTTGGAGATAAAGAGTAATGTTCGATTTCGTTCCATCCCGGTCCTGATCTTATCTACCGGGATTACTCCGCAAACAAAAAAGGAAGTGCTTGATTTAGGGGCTAATTGTATTGTCAGCAAGCCGAATAATTTCCAGGATATCAAAGACCTGGCAAAAAATATTTCTACAGTCTGGAATTTTAATTAAGAATATATTGTAGCGGTAATTTATATTTACCATTGGAAAGTATACCCTATCCCATGTCCCTTACACCCTCTTATTACAAAATCTATGTTACGGATGATGATGCCGATGATTTCCTGTTTTTAAAGGATGCGATCGGCGAACTGGATAAATCCGTAATACTCGAGCATGTTACTTCCTGCAGCGATTTAATTTCGCTTCTGGAAAATGGGCATATACCCGATATGATCTTCCTCGATTTGAACATGCCCAAGATAAGCGGACGCGAATGCATTGAAAGGATACGTGAAGAAGCAAAATACAGAAAAGTTCCCATCATCATTTACTCCACATCGAAATCAAATAAGGATGTAGAATTCTGCTATGAAAAAGGAGCAAATTTTTACCTTGTAAAGCCGAACACCTTCAAAGGACTCCTCATTTCTATTAAAAAAGTGATTACCATTGATTGGAAAAAGGAAGTGTATTTTCCTCCAAAAGAAAGCTTTCTGATCGCACAGGAAAATTAAAAATGCAAAATTAAAAATTAAAAATTCTTACATCATAAAGTTTAATATTTTATTAATTATCCTGCACTTCAGAATTTTACCTTTTACATTTTGCATTTTGCATTTTTAATTGCCTCTAACTAAGAGTTTCCTTCTATTTCCTGTAAGTGCTAATGAATAATTAATTATTCTTTCATTCAAAAAAATTCTATGGGGTGAAAAAGCAGTGCATCTTTGGTGCTCCGAAACTAACTGCGGAAACCCCTAATCCCTAATGGTTTTATGGTCGTTAGGCTAAACGGTTAAGAATACGAATTACCCGACCTTTTACCCCTCGATAGAGGGGTTTTTTGTTTGCAGAAATTCAATTAAGTAAAATCGATTCGAAATCTATTCGAATGTTCAATATTTTCCCCAGCACGCTGGTCTGGTTATAAAACGGGTTATCCTGAATAAGGCTTGGAAATTGCATTCATTCTCAGGCAAATAGCTGTTAATTATTAAGTTCTATACCATGCAACCTCAAATAAGCATGCTCTCCCCGAATAAAATATTACTCGTGGATGATGATCAGGATGATCGATTATTGTTTATAGAAGCCTTTAATGAAAGTAAAACAACTCTCCAGATAGTTCAATTGGAAAATGGGATGAAATTGTTTGAATATCTAGAGAATGAATCTGCTCCACGATTTATAATTATGGACTTTCATATGGAGTTGCTCACCGGGGAAGAAATACTAACACGAATGAAAAAATCAAAGCAGTATGCGAAAATTCCGGTAATTGTTTATAGTGGATCTTCATCTTCTATCCAACAACATCCGGTTCTTGAATGGGGAGCAAATGCGTATGTGCAAAAGCCAAATTCTTATAAGGAAACAATTGAAATTGTACATTCCATCCTGCAATTATTTGGATAATTACGTAGTTGGAAGAAATTACCTACTCCCGGGTGTATATGAAAGTTATCATTTTGTATAATCTAAAACTTTTTGAATTTCTTCATCAGGAACTC
>Ga0180121_10000074_pt1 | contig 32390 bp, 30 predicted proteins | sample AntDrymUQ5402106_2_FD_129676 | JGI IMG/M metagenome (GOLD analysis project Ga0180121, IMG submission 129676) | Polar desert sand microbial communities from Dry Valleys, Antarctica - metaG UQ540 (21.06) (version 2) (version 2) | ecosystem: Environmental > Terrestrial > Soil > Desert | place...
GGTCCGAAATAATCTTTTGCAACTCTTTTCATAGAACCGTTTTCTTTTTTTTCAAAAACGGATACTCCCGGCCAATAATTATGCTTTCCGTCTTTTATAATGTCATAACCCATATCAAAAATAAAATCGGTTCCGGCTGCTGAGTATGTCTTATAATCCCATCCTCTGGATTCAGCAAATTTCTTCTGCACTTCCGGACTGTCAGGACTTACAAGTGCGAAAGGCGCCTTCTTCTCAATCTCTTTATATGTATCTTTAAAACCATCAGCCCACATTGTGCAATATGGGCAGGCTCTACCCATGTTATGAACTAGTATCAAATGAGAATTGTCACCGAACATTTCCGAGAGCTTTACATCTTTTCCTTCCCTGTCTTTCAATGTGTAGTCTTTTACATCCATACTGGCAAGCTTTGAATTAAGCTCGATCTTCTTCTTTCGCATTTCTTCAATTTTCTTTTCAATGTCCCCAAGTTCACTTTCCACCTTTTTCTTTTCTTCTGCTGATAATGTAGTTGTACTCATAATTACATGTTAAAGTTTATAATTTTTTTTTTATGCATGTCTCGGATCTACAAGTTGAAACCAGTTGCCGTCCGGATCGGTAAAAGTCAGGCATGAATCCGAACCGTCCGTTCCTTTAAATTCAAGACCGTGCGAGATAAGCTCTTTTCTTGTTTTCTCGAGATCATCTGTATAAAAAACAAACCCTACATCCGAATCTTTATACACTTCGGTTTGTAAATCTTTTTTTCACGGCCTTAAAAGAAATAAATAATCACCAAACTTCATCCACACAAGATTATCATGTTGAATCTCTTCAATTTCAAACCCGAGAACATTCACATAAAAATCTTTCGACCTCATAGTATCTTTCGCAAAAATTTCTATGTGGCCTACTTTCATACTATGATCTTTATGATTATATATGATCTATGAATTTTTAAACTCGTTTGTGTGTAGGATAAAATTATAAACAAATTATTTCATCCTCTCAATTTTCTCTTAATAAATTACCATAAAAAATCATTGAATCATTCAATCATAGTTCATGATAGATAACTTCTTCAATCTTTCCAGTCTCTCCTTCTCATACTCAGCTAGCCACTTATCTTTTGAAAGAATTTCATAAGCGGTCGCAAAATACTTTTTTGACTCTTCGTTATTTCCTTTTATTAAATAGCATTCTCCGAGCTCTTCGTAAATATAGCCGTCGTCTTCATGTTTTGTTTCAGCAATCTCTTTCAGGAGCTCATTATGAATTTTCAATGCCTCATCAATTCTTCCGAGAGACCTTAATGCCCTGGCGACACAATACTTTGCAAAAATAAGTTTCTGTCCGGTATTTCTTTCACTATGCCATTTTACATTTTTTTCAAAAATTGAAAGAGCCTTTTCGTAATCTCTTTCATCGTGATAGGTCCAGGCAGTATTGTTATACAGCGCCCCGAGCCAGCCATTTGCTCTTTCATCTTTTGATTTTTCAGCAAGCACCATACCTTTCTCATTCCATTTTATTCCTTCCTCAGGTGACTCTGCTATTCCCATCATATGAGCAGCATCTATCGTATAAAAATCATAGTCATCTTCATCACGGCTAAGTTCGTAAGCCCGGCGAAATAATTCCAGCGCCTTTTCTTTTTGATTTGAAGAATTGTAAGTCCTTCCCCTCTCAAGAAGGTATCGTATTTTAGCTAGCTTCATATCACCGGTAAGCTGCGGCTCAACTTCATCAAGGATCTTATGACTTTCATCAAATTTCAACTGAAGGCTTTGTGTCCTCGCGAGCTGCGTTAACAGTTGAAGGTATGCAGACTTATTGCCGGAATCTTTTAGTTTGGGTAAAATCTCCTTGAACTTTTCCGCTGTTTCATCCGGCTTGTTGTAATTCCACAGCTTATCGAATTCAAGAATGCTATCTACAGTTTTGGTTTGGGACATAAGAAATTCTACAGGTGTATTTCAAAGTGTGAATATAAAATAACTGTATTTAAATTTCAATTTTTAAAAAGGTAATAAAAGCCTGGACTCTCTACACGACAAAATAGAACACAGATAACGCGGATTTAACGGAAAAATAACTGATTTTGTTTAGTGCCTTAAAAATGGGTTCAAATAACAGAAAATTTTTTTTAAAAATAAAAACTAAGTAGAAATTTACGCTTTATATTATTCTCTAACTATCTGCGAAAACCCGCTAAATCAGTGTCATCCGTGTTCTAAAAAAGTTTGTCGTGTAAAGAGAAGCCTGGAACCTGAAGAAAAAAATCAATTTATCAAAAAAACTTATGCACAGCCATGGTTTTTGATAAAATCACTGAACTGCAAAAAAGCTAATATAAATTTTTAATTCATTTCATCTCTGCTCTTCTTACTTAAACTTTTAACGATCAAATCATATGAATGATCGATCATGGTTTTAATTTCTTTATCTGGAATACTGCCCATTATACTAACTGTATTCCAGTGTCTCTTATTCATGTGATACCCAGGTTTAACATCATCGTACAGCTCTCTGAATTCCACAGCAAGCTCGGGATCACATTTTAAATTTACAAAAGGCGGGTGGTTATCAACGGAAGTCAAAGCAAATATTTTATCTTTTACTCTGAATGCAAGCGTAGTTTCGTCGAAAGGATTATCTTCGGTTACATATTTCTTTGAAAGACAATATTGTCTGAGTTCTTCAATGTTCATAAAAAAACAAGTAGGTCAAAGGGATGCCTTCGATCCAATTCATTATTTACAATTACAACAGGTCAAAGACTTTATCCCATAAAAGATTTGACCTATACTTTCAAATATCATCTGTATCAATCCACTTTGTGACAAAAACAGGTTTAAACCCTTTCATTTTTTGGATTAAACTCCCCGGATCATTGTCAATTATTATCATATCGAGGTTTTCATTTTTAACAAACCCACTCCGGACGCTTTCTTCTATAAACGTGGTCAACTTTGTATAATAATTGTCAATGTTTAGAAGACCTATCGGCTTCGAATGAATTCCAAGCTGAGCCCAGGTCCAGATTTCAAAAAATTCCTCAAGTGTGCCGATGCCGCCTGACATTGTAATGAAGCCGTCGGAAAGTACAGACATCAGCGCCTTCCTTTCATGCATTGATTTTACAATCTTCAGCTCTGTCACATCTTTCAAAGCTGCTTCTCTTGCAACAAGATTTTCAGGGATGACACCAATCACTTTACCGTTGTATTTCAAAACTGAATTTGCAAGTTCACCCATTATACCAATATTACCGCCTCCGTAAATGAGCGTAAGATCATCCTTTGCAATAAGTTTTCCGAGTCTCTGTGCAGCAAGCAAATGATTTACACCTACACCGGAGCTTGATCCGCAAAAAACACATATACTTTTCATTAAAATAATTTATGTTAGGCTAAAGATTCACTTCAAACGGATTTTTGAAAGTATGGATAATAAAGGAAATTACAATTCCTCTGAAGAATAACAATAGCGTCTGAATGTGTTTATAGGGAAGTTTTTTAGAAAAAGATTTTATAAACTGTTCTAGAAATTTTCTCCATATAAAACAAACTCAATCATCCTTAACATCTTTCAATAATTCTTTAGAATATTCTACATCTTCGGGAAGCACTTTAAATACCGCTGGTCCTGTGATAGGATTGTAACCGGTTCCGATAACTCCGAACCCGATTAGATCCTGAACTCCCTCACCCTCTATCAAATATTTTATCTTTGCTTCGTCGAGCATGGACTTTACAACCGCTATGACGGCTTCGTTCCCCGATTCAAAAATAGGTACGAGACTTTCATGATCTAATTTTTCGTGTTCCTCTTTATTCATAATATTAATTTAATTATTGGACGTTAATCTTTGAAAATAATTTTTATTAATCAACTGAATTTTATATGCTCAATTCGTATCGTTATTCGTTATTCGTTATTCGTTATTCGTGTAATCGTTCTTCGTTATTCGGATAATCGTGTAATCGTTATTCGTGTAAACGTGTAATCGTTATTCGGATAATCGTAACTCTTAACTCGTAACTCGTAACTCGTAACTTGAAACTCGTAACTTGTAACTTGTAACTTGTAACTTGTAACTCGTAACTAGTAACTCGTAACTGTCACACAGCTCAATTATATTTGTCTAATTAATAAAAGTTATAAAAAGAATATGAACATAACAAATCCTTTTATAGAAAAAAATGAAACTGACTCGACAGATCAGGTCTTAGTAGAGTCTGCAGTTGCAGGGAATAAAAAAAGTCTTGAGCAATTAATAAAAAGACACCAGGCATGGATCTATAATATTGCATTGAAAATGGTTTGGGATCCGGTCGATGCTGAAGACGTGACACAAGAAACATTGATAAAGATCATTACAAAGCTTTCAACTTTCCGTCACGAAAGCAGCTTCAGAACCTGGGCATACAGAATCACTGCAAATCATGTTATTAATATGAAAAAGCGTAAGATGGAATTTCATTACACTTCCCTCGAAAAATACGGTGACATAATCGAAAGGTCACCTGATACAGAATTACCGGATCAAGACAGCGTCCCTGTAGATGTAAATCTTTTGATCGAAGAAACCAAGATAGGGTGTATGAACGCAATGCTTCTGTGCCTTGACAGGGAACAAAGACTTATTTTTATATTGGGAAGCATGTTCAATGTCAGTGATGTAATTGCAAGTGAGATATTGGAAATTAGTAAGGATAGTTTCAGGCAAAAGCTTTCACGAACAAGGAAACAACTTTCTAATTTTATGAACAACAAATGCGGATTAATGAATAAAAATAATCCCTGTCATTGCGCAAAGAAAACAAAGCTAATGATGGATTGCGGTCATGTTGATCCAAACAACTTGCTGTTTAGCAAAAATTATGTTTATTCAATCGAGAAGGTAACTCCCGAAAGAATTGAAAATGTTAGTAACCTTTTTGAGGAAAAAACTACAAAGCTTTTTCGCGAGCATCCTTTTCAGCAGTCACCAGACTTTGTAAAAAATTTAAATGAAATCATTTCCAGTCAGGAGTTTAAAAGTATTTTCAATTTTAATTAACGGCGTTATCTAATAATCTATCCTCGCTAACCCTGTGAATCTATTCTGTTCCTAAAAAAACAAAACGATATAAATATTCTTTCAGATCTAAAATCCTCCATCTAATCCGCCGAGGCGGACTAAAATCAAAAATATTTATCTTTCTCTACCAAAATATAAACCTTAATTTAAATTACTATTTTTCTTAAACACACAAATGTGCAAAATATAATAATTTTCCTTTTCATACTATTTTTATTGCCATCAAAATTAAGTTCCCAGGATTATCAAAACGGTTTCATTAAAGGGAGAGTAATTGATGAAGAAACCCTGAGCCCTGTCGAAGGAGCTGTTGTTGAATTGATGAACACAAAAGAGAAAATCATTACGGACATAAAGGGGGAGTTTATGATTGACAGCTTGAAGTTCGACTCCTACCAGTTAAGAATCGAAGCAATCGGTTATGAACCAATAATTAAATCTGATCTTTTAATTTATGCAAGCAAACCTCTTGAATTAGTAATAAAGATTTCTCCTCAGGGAATAATTACGGAACAGATAGATGTTGAAGCAAATTTTTTCCAGCAAAGTTCGGATGTAAATATCAGCGCAATTAATCTTGATTATGAAGAAATACGGAGGGCTCCCGGGGCCACAGAAGATATCTCTAGGATGCTGCAGACGGCGCCAGGGGTAGCTATCGGCAACGATCAGAGGAATGACATAATAGTTCGTGGAGGCTCGCCGTCAGAAAATCTTGTTCTCATCGACGGAATTGAAATTCCAAACATTAATCACTTCGGAACAGACGGCTCATCCAGTGGTGCAATAGGTTTTATTAATTCAAAATTTATATTTGAGACTGATATGCTGACAGGTGGATTTCCGTCACTATACGGAGACAAGCTTTCAGGCGTGATAAGTATTAATTTCAAGGAAGGAAGCCGAAAAAAAATTTATAACGATATCAACTTATCTATTGCAGGGTTTGGAGGAATTATTGAAGGTCCCCTTTCAAAAAAAGGATCGTTTTTATTTTCAGCGAGGAGGAGCTATCTTGAATTAATAAAAAATTCTATCCGTTTGACATCAGTTCCTAACTACTGGGATTTTAATTTAAAAGCTGTTTATGATATTTCAAAAAATGACAAGCTCATTTTCATAGGGCTGCTGGGACTGGACAAAGTAGATTTTTCAGGAGAGTCCGATGCAAACAATCAATATGGCAATTCTAATGCTGATCAGAAAACTCTTGGAGCAGGAATTAATTACAGAAAGCTATTTAAGAAAGGTTACCTGCAAAACGTAATTTCTGATTCTTATACTAATAATTATATAATTCAGTTTGACGGGCAATCTGCCGATGTAAGATTTAAAAACACTGCTAAGAATAATGAGATAATTTTGAGATCTGACCTGAATTATCAACTCTCCCGAACCTTTATGTTGAATACCGGTGTAGGTGGAAAATTGGCAAATATCAATAACGAATTATTCTTCAGAGGCGGTACCAGTGGCGCAGGTTTTATATACGATACAATTAATGCGAACATTAAAATCAACTCATACAAACTTTTCAGTCACATTAATATAACTTCTAAACTTTTAAACGACAGGCTGGTCATTAATACGGGCGCAAGAGTGGATTACTTTGAATATATAAACTTAAAAACATATTTTTCTCCGAGAGCCGGCCTTTCATATAAGATAACTCCTTTGACTTCCCTGAATGCTGCCTATGGAATTTATTATCAATCACCGGAATATATTTGGCTGAGTTCCAGTCCAAATAACAAAAATTTAAACAGCATCAGAAGCGATCATTATATTCTGGGGCTCGAACATTTTTTTGCAAACGATCTGAAAGCAACAGCAGAAGTTTATTATAAAAAATATAAGGACTATCCTGTCTGGAAGGACATACCGACTTATATTTTGATTGACGGTGGCGCAGACTTCGGTCCGAACATTGTGGGTGAAGCTGTTAGCGCCGGCAATGGATATGTTAAAGGTTTTGACATTTCTCTTCAAAAGAAATTATCACAAAGCGGCTTGTACGGTATAATAAATTATTCTTATTTAAAATCCGCTTTCACTGCGCTTGCCGGTAACGAAAAGCCGGGAGCATTTGATCCGGGACATCAATTCACGATGATAGCCGGTTATCAATTCAAAAACGGCTGGCTTGTAGGGGCAAAATTTAAATATACCGGTGGAAGACCCTATACTCCTATCGATTATGTTGCCTCAAAACAGGTGAACAGAGCTGTGTTTGCCACCGATAATTTTAACAGCGCAAGGTATCCATATTATATGAGGGTGGATTTCAGGGTTGATAAAAAATTTGATTTTAAAAGCGCGAGCTTAGTGGGATACATTGAGTTTCAGAATTTATTTGACAGAGAAAATATTTATTCTTATTACTGGAATGAGGATAATAATAAAGCCGGAACGATTTACCAGTGGGCATTTTTCCCGGTTGGCGGTGTGAGTGTACAGTTTTAGCAATTAAACAGTTAGAAGTTAAACAGTTAGCGGGTTATTGTTAGTAATTATGGTTTTAAAAAAGCTACCTCAAGAAATCCGATAATTGCAGATTTTTTATGAAGTTAACATTTTTATTTTGACCTGTCTATCTGCTAACTGTTTAACTGCTAACTGGCTAACTGTTTAACTGCTAACTGTTTAAAGGTGGTATTTATTTGAATTTCAAGTATATTAAGATAATACTAGCGATCAGAATTACTATGTAAAGCAAAGTTAAGAGAAAATTTCTTGTCCGCTTTTTTTTATTTAATCTTCTTTCGTATGAAACATGACTTTTAGAATAATCGCCGCTGGAAGGATCCCATTTGGAGCTTTCTTTTATTTTTTCTATATCCATAACCTTAATTCCTTAATTTCAAAATATTAATTCAATCAAACTCTTTATCATTCGTTTAGTAATACTTTATCTAATCTTATAGTAATCTTGCAAGCTCCTTACTTCCAGATTGCCTTCTTTGATCTTTTCAATTCCTTCTGCAAAAGAACTCGCTGCCGAAAGTGTCGTTATAAAAGGAATTTTATTTTGAACCGTTGCCCAGCCAATAGCATATTCATCAAACCGGGACTCGTAGCCTAAAGGAGTATTTATCACGATCTGTACTTCTCCGTTCTTTATTCTGTCAACTATGTTTGGTCTGCCCTCGTTTACCTTAAACACCGTTTCTGATTTTATTCCGTTCTCGTTCAAAAATTTTGAAGTTCCTGTAGTTGCAATAATACCAAAACCGAGTTTTATATATTTGGAAATTATTTCAATAGTTTTTTTCTTTTTATCATTTTCATTGACACTGATAAAAATATTTCCTCTTATAGGAATGCCTGAACCCGTTGACTCCTGGGCTTTTGCCAGAGCTTCCCCGAAAGTTTTTGCAATTCCCATCACTTCACCCGTCGATCTCATTTCCGGCCCTAGAAACATTTTTACTTTTGGAAATTTCTGAAACGGGAATATTGATTCTTTAACTCCTATATAACCTATATCTTCGAAGTTTCGTAATTTGAAATCCTTAAGCTTCTTACCGGTAATGACCTTTGCTGCAATTGTTACAACTGGGATTCCCGTTGTCTTGCTTACAAAAGGAACGGTTCTCGATGCTCGTGGATTAGCCTCAAGCACATAAACAATATTATTTTTTACAGCATACTGAATGTTGATTAGTCCAATGACATTCAAAGCGTGGGCAATCTTTTTTGTATAATCTTTTATCTGTTTTAAATTCTTTTCATTGATCGATATTGGAGGAAGTATTGACGTGCTGTCTCCTGAATGAATTCCCGCTTCTTCTATGTGCTGCATTATTCCGGCTATGTAAACTTCTTCTCCGTCAGAGATCGCATCAACGTCTATCTCTCTTGCTTCTTCTAAAAATTTGTCGATCAAAACGGGATGATCCTTAGAGATATCAACTTCATCTCTGAAAAAATTTTCAACCTGTTTATCATTGTAAACTATCTGCATGGCTCTTCCGCCTAAAACGTATGATGGTCTTAACAAAACAGGATAACATATTCTTCGCGCAATTTTTACTGAGGTTACTGGATCATTTGCAGTTCCATATTCCGGCTTTGGAATTTTCAACTCATCTAAAAGCTTTCCGAATTTTTTCCGGTCTTCTGCAATGTCTATATTTTCTGAAGATGTTCCTAAAATTTTTAACCCGTTCTTTTCAAGCTCTTTAGAAATCCTAAGGGGTGTCTGTCCTCCAAAGCTTACAATAATTCCTTTTAAATTTTTTTCATAATGGCAAATATTCAAAACATCTTCGGTTGTAAGAGGTTCAAAATATAATTTATCAGTGATATCATAATCAGTAGACACGGTTTCCGGGTTACAATTTATCATAATAGTTTCATAGCCGTCTTCTCTTAAAGCTTTAACGCATCTCACACAGCAGTAATCAAATTCTATTCCCTGCCCGATCCTGTTTGGTCCGCCTCCCAGTATGATAATTTTTTCTTTATCAGACGAAATTGTTTCGTTATACTTTTCATATGTAGAATAATGATACGGAGTATTAGCCTCAAACTCAGCCGCACAAGTATCGACAGTTTTGTAAACGGGGATTATCCCGTTCTTAAACCTGAAGTCCCTGATCTTTCGTTCTGTAGTCTTAAATATATTTGCTAATTGCTTATCCGAAAATCCGAATTTCTTGGCTTTAAATACTATGTCTTTATTTATTTTTTCCATTATCGGAACTTTGAATTTTCCCTTTTACAGAAATAAAATGCACATAAACTTTATTCATTATAAGAAATCTCAACTTGACCGGCTTAGATTTTGTTTCTTTTACCACTTAATGTTTAATATTTTTCAAATTTGTAATTTTGAATTCTCAAAACCAGCTAAAAATTTTCGGGGAATATTTAAACACGACCTTATTTATACCTTTCTCAATTTTTACCGATTTAAATGTTCCAAAAAGTTTTTCAATATGTATTTCTTTTTCGTTTACTGATGCTTTCCAATCGGAATCCCAGTTGTCAATGAACGTGCAATAGCCGTTCTCATTGGTCTCAAGCATAAATGCTAATTCATCCCCGTTATATTTTTCAATCTGAAGTTTTATTAATTCAGAGGATTCATAATTTTTAGAATCTACAAGAAAGTCTTTTATAGTTTCATAATTTATATTATTTGAACAGAAGATCCGTTTACCGTTAATCAAGCCCATCAATTCTTCAAATGGAACTAGTACGTGTTCTCCCGTTGTATCGGTTAAATCATTTGAATAATTCTTCAGAAAATTTTCATATCTTTCATAGTACCATTCCTCAATTCCGACAACAGAAAAAACAGGTGTGGTCGAAATCAGAGATATCTTATTAGTTCTGGGAGTTAAAAGCGATTTAGAATTTAATTCATCTACACCAATTTTTTTTCGAACAGTATCGGGCTTTATTAACAATGACCATTGTCTCGAATTTGCCATATACAGATCAAAGACATTTACTATAAAAAACGCCACAAAAAATACGATAACGGCAGTTTTCTTGTTTTTTATAAATCGAGATGCAAATAAAAATGATATCAATAATGCAAAAGACACAACACTAGTAATTAAATAAATCTTTTCATTAAAATTTTCAAACAAACCTTTAGAATAACTTACAAGTCTTTCATCGAAAACTTTATTATTAAAAAAATGCACTTGAACAAACAATATGATCGCATAAATTAAAATAACAGATATCACGAAATATTTAAATCGTGAATCCTGTTTTTTTTCTCTTAATTTTTTTTCATTCAATCCATCGGAAAAAAACCCAAAAGCGCTTGACAGCAAGTAAGCAAAAACGGGAAGTAATATTATGCTCATCCTTGGCCAAACCCTTAACCGGGAAAACGATGGAAAATATTCCCAGAGAAATTTGAAAAGATAAGAATTTTCTCCATAAGTTATATATGTAATAGTAATGAACCAAACCAATATTATACCTGAAAACATTAGCTGCTTTTTATAATGAATTCTGTTTATTATCATATACAAACACATGCAGATAACAATGAGTATGCTCATCATTCCGAAGTAATACCAGCCTTCTATATGAGCAATGGGAGGATAAATGAGAGAACCTACAGTGTCTGTAAGCGTAAATTTAAAGAAGGTAGAAAATTCGAAATCATTTCCGCCTCTGAAACCAATTTGATCCATTAAAGTTTTTACGCTTCTGATATAAGGATAACATATTGCAAATGCAGCAACGAAAGAAACAACAAGCGTTAATAAATATCTTTTCAAATTAAAAAAGTACTCTTTAAAACAATACTTTTTTCGTATTGCAAAGATCAAAACCAAAATGTATGGGAAAATAAGAAAGAAGGAGTAGTAAGCATTGTAAGGATAACCTGCAGTGATCATCAAAATTACCGAAACGAAAATGATAAGACCGGATTTAATTTGTTTCGCATTATTAAGAGCCAGCGTACATCCGTATAATATGAATGGCACCCAGGCTATAGTATGAACTGCATTTGGAAATCGCATTATCTCAATGATCTTAGAGCTGGCACTTACAATGCATACGGCAAGTATCGCCGGTATTATATTTACATGTAAGGAGCGTAGCCAATACAATAATCCTAACGCAAAGATCGACAATCCTAATACTGTGAACTTCTGATGATCGGCATAAGAATATCCGTTATTAATTTCATAAATTGCAACAAGTAATGCATTTAGCGGATAAAAGACCTGGGTAAACGGATTAGAAAAAAACGGAATACCACTTCCTTCTGAAGGAGACCAAAGTGGCAAATTGAAATTACTCAGCTTGTCTAGTAAATAAACCTTACAATTATAGATATACCAAAAATCGTTTCCAATAGTTAAAGAAAAACTCTCATTTGCAAAAACATAATTGAAACAATAAATAAACGGCCATATAAAAACTAATATGCAGCCTAAATAAAATTTATTGATTTTTGATTTGGATACATTCTTATTTTTTGCGCCTCTGTCTCCCAAATTAGAATTGAGTTATCAGTAAAGTAAAAATTGTATTTTTAATACACTGTTTTAACCTATGTAAAGTTGTAAACACTGATTTGCAAAGCAACATTAAAATTCTTATCCCAGATTGTTCATTAGAAAATTTTGAACCACGAAAGACACAAAGCACACAAAGGGTTTAAAGAAAAAAGTGATTTAAGCAAAAATTCTTTGATCACTTTCCTTTGTTCCCGCAGGGTTACTTCGTTCTTTAATTTCAAAGTTTGCCACTGATCTTCGCGAAGAACCCTGCGGTATTTTTAGTATTACTGCCGCAGGGTCCTTCGTCAAACAGCTGATGAGCTTTTGAATTGTAGATCGAAGAGACCCTGCGGGAACAACGAATTCTTTGATCACTTTGCGCAAGTACTTTGCGTTCCGCCGCGGCGGATTGCGGTTAAAGACATTTTAGATTTCTATTGAACAATTTGGGTTTATTCAAAATATCACTTATGACTGCTGATTATTTCAAACTCATTAAAAAAAAACTCATCACAGAAATGTAATGAGTCTTTTCTTACAAGAAATTATTTTTATTTTTATTCAGCTTCAACTAACGGCTTTTCTCCAACTATTATACCTTTATTTTCCACAGCTTCGTAATCATATCCATTCATCTCCGGAACTTTCGAACATAATTCCGTAAAAACTTCTTCCGAATTTTTAAAATCAAAATCATGACCTAAAACTTTTGCAACTTGCTTCAAAATCATCCACGCAGGTCTTGCATCAAACTTTGTCCCGTGCATCCACCTGTCATTAGGTGCGCCCATCTTATCCCATCTTGAAAGCTGAAACTCCCCGATTAGTCTTTCCTGCTCGATGGTTGTAACAGCAGGTCTTAATCTTTGAATCCGGTTTTGAAAGTTAACAAATGTTCCGTTTATCTCGGCATAAGTCGACGTCGGAAATATAACTGTAGCGTGAGGGGAGTATTTATTTATAAAAGAAATCTGATGAATACTTGACTCGATTCGTTGAAGGAATATATCTGAGCCCGGCAGTCTTGCAACATCATCATTCAGAATGTAGAGTAGTTTTATTTTGCCTGTACTTAGCTTGTCAATTGTCCCGTTTGCATAAGGATTTATACCAAGGAGTTTTAAGCCATTAGAATTAGGAGTTTTATCCCCTTTTCTTAAAATATTGTCACCAAAATTTTCATTAATGTTAGGAATGTAAAATATGTTTTCACTGTCATATATTTCATTCGCAAATTTTTTCAATGCATAGTTATCTTCAAGTGTTGAAAATGCCGATGCCACAAACATTATTTCAGCGCTTTCATATTTTTTAAGGTGTGAAACTGCTTTAGAGATTGCTTCATCCCAGTTAACGTCAATCTGTACTTCCTTTTCGATTGATTCATTGTCAAGCTTTATTCTTGGAGAATTAATTCTTACGGTTTCATCATTGATTTTTTTTATTGTATTAAGCCTACCCCAGTCACACAGCCAGTAATCATTAACACTCAAGTTTTCTCTCGGCTCTATTCTTAAGATCTGATTGTTTCTGACTCCTATAATAGTATTGCAGCCTCTAGCGCATCCGGGGCAAAGGGTATCAGTAAAAGACATTTCCCAGACTCTTGACTTAAACCTGAATTCTTTGGAAGTCAGCGCACCTACAGGGCATATTTCTATTACGTTCATTGAATAAGGATTGTCAAGCTCCTCGCCCGGGAAAGTTTCTATCGTAACGTGTTCGCCTCTCTGTACAAAAGTCAATTCGGGATCTTTAGCGATTTCCTCACAATATCTGATGCACCTCGAGCAGCTTATGCATCGTTCCTGATCAAACATAACATTGGGTCCCAGCGGAACTCTCTTATCTTTCTGAGTTTTTAATTCATCAAATCTGGAGAAACCCACGCTGTACTGATAGGCATAGTCCTGAAGCTTGCATTCGCCTGCTTCGTCACATATCGGACAATCAAGTGGATGATTGATAAGAAGAAATTCCATCACGGCATTTTGTGCATGAATTACTTTTTCGGATTTTGTATGGACGACCATTCCTTCTGTTGCTGGGGTAGCACATGCTATCGAGAGTTTAGGCATCTTTTCAATTTCAACTAGACAAATCCTGCAGTTACCCGCAACTGTCATGGCGGGATGATAGCAAAAATGAGCAATATTAATTCCCGAATTGTGTGCGGCTTGAATAATGGTTTGTCCCTGCTGAAATTCAACTTCACTGTTATCGATGGTGATTTTAGGCATACTATTGTTTAAAGTCTGAAATTTTTGGGTTCAAATTACTACTAATTTTTTCCTTTATCAATTCAGTTTAATTAAGTGAGGTTGTCTGGGTTGTTCTGTCTTTAGAGCTTATTTGCGGAACTTAATCAGTTTATTAAATGGTATAAATTTAACTTTCAAATGTGCTTGGAGGCATTTGTTAGTTCCCGGTCTGCTCTTTTATAAACCTGGTGGAGTCATGATTGATAGTTTATTGCTGAGAATTGAACATTATTTATTTTAATGGCAAATTTATTTAAGTTGAACCAATTTATTATGTTTGGATTAAGAGCGTAAACTATTGTAAATAAATTTCATTGAAAACAAAAAGTGTTTTACTCGTTTCATCCGATAAAGAACTGATCGGAATAATAAAAATTTCCTCATTAACGCTGACAAAGCTGAATTGTCAGGTTAGCATCGAAGAAACGGCTGATCATAATCATGCGTATCTTCAGTCAAAAGTTTTGAATCTCGACCTTATTATTATTGACTTAGATGAAAAGTTATCGGATATCATACAACTAATTAAAAGAATCAGGAAAGATTCTGAATCAAAGTCAAAAAAAATAATTTCAGTTTATTCAAACGAAATAAATAAAGATGAAGTGTATAAAGCGGGCTGTGATAGCATAATGAGCAAGAAGGAATTGGTAAAAGTTGTGAACAATTTATTACAATTCTGATCGCATCTGTCCAAAACGTTTGTTGAATTTTCAAGATATTTTTCAAATCAAATTTAAAAAAATTAATTTATTTCCAAATTTAAGAGAAAAGTATCCTTGAAAAGAGTCTGTCTCAAAACCCCCGAAAATTTTTTCAACACAGAGGCACAGAGTCACAGAGGATTTTATTTTTTAACTTTTTTTCTCCGGGCATCTGTGTCTCAGTGCCTCTGTGCCTCTGTGTCTCTGTGTTAAAATTTTAGTTTTGAGACACCGAAAAGGGGGTTGGGGAAGGTTGGCATGTTAATAAGGTAAGCTACTCAAGTATATAAATTCAGAAGACAGTAAGGATTGAGTCACACTGCAATAACTAATTCATTTCTCAATCGATATTAATTTATTACTTTATAAAAAAAAATATCATGAAAAAATTAATATCGATAATACCGGCTATACTGATTTTATTTTTCGCAACAAATGCGATCCCTCAGGATACATTTTCTATCGTAGCCATTGATCCTGTTTCGGGACAGGTTGGCAGCGCAGGTGCATCATGCATCGCAGGTTCAATAATATTAAGTGATGTCCACCCCGGCAGAGGCGTAATTCATACGCAAGCTTCTTATTTGTCTGCGAATCAAAATTACGCAAGATCTTTAATGAACCTTGGCTTATCACCCCAACAAATTCGGGATTCTGTAGTCGCCCATGATGCTCAAAATAATCCTACAGTGAGACAATACGGAATAGTTGATCTGATCGGAGGAGGAAGAACGGCCGCATATACAGGAGTAAATTGTCTGAATTATAAAAATCATATTCTTGGTCCTACATACTCCATACAGGGAAATATTCTCCTAGGACAGCAGATACTGGATTCAATGCAGGCAAGATTTTTAAGAACAACAGGAACGCTTGCTGATAAGATGATGGCTGCTTTACAGGGGGCAAAGGTAGTTGGCGCCGATACAAGATGTACCGGAAGAAATACTTCTTCTATTTCATCATTTATCAGAATGGGAAGAACTCAGGATACATTGGGAATTCTATATCTTAACCTTAATGTAAACAATACTCCTGTTGGAAGAGACCCCATTGATTCTTTGCAGATATTATACAATAATTGGCTTACGAGTATAAAAAATATTTCAACTGAAATTCCTGCAAGCATTGAACTTTATCAGAACTATCCGAATCCTTTTAATCCGAGTACAAATATAAAATTTGATATTCCGCCAGACGCAAGAGGCGAGACGCTCGCCTCGCGAAGCGGGCAAGACGTAAGGATTGTTATTTACAATGCATTGGGAAGTGAAGTTGCAACGCTTGTTAATGATGATCTCGATCCCGGTACTTATGAAGTAACCTGGTATTCTGAAGGAATGCCAAGCGGGATTTATTATTATAATTTATACACAGGAAAAAATACTTTAACGAAGAGAATGGTTTTGATAAAATAGATTTTTTTAGAATTAGCGGCGACTGTTTCAAAGCATATTAAAAATAGCCACAAAAGACACCTGTCTGAGGTGCTTGTCTCAAAACTAAAATTTTAATACAGAGACGCAGACCTGCCTGCCGAAGGCAGAGACACAGAGAAATAAAGTTGAAAAATAAAACCCTCTGTGACTCTGTGCCTCTGTGTTGCAAAGTTTTTTCACATTTTAATTTGTTTATGTTATAAACATTGTGTTCTTCGTGTATTTTGTGTTTAAAAAAACTGTTGACGAATTTAAGCGTTTGAAAATTACTTAAACCAATCACCTTCCATCATCCATTTACCGTTGATTAGCTTGAATGCAATCGGCTTCACAAGAGTTTCGTTCATATAAGTCATTTCTTTGGTTTTCTCATTGTAAAGAGGTGTAATATTTTTTGCGATCTTCAAGTCTTTATATAGCTGTTGTTGTTTCTTGTTACCAAACTGAAGCAACGCCTGATCAACACCTCCTTCCTTCGTTAAATAAGACGGGTCCACATAAGTGCTCATAAATTCATTATAATGTCCGGCATTGAGTACATTTGTCATCTCCTGCATTTGATTTCTTAAAAGAGTCTCATAAGTTCTGTATTCTGGTGAAGCGCCGCTGCATCCGTATAAAAATGAAATTGAAAGAATACAAATGATGAGTGAAGAATAAAGAATCGAACGGAGTTTCATTTGAGTTCTCCTAAAGATTATTTAATTTAAAAAAACTTTTTACAAAATAGTTAATCGTATTTTATCATTCAAGTAATGTTTTATTTTCCCAGGATTTTTTGTCGTAAAAAAATTTCAGCCTATCCGAAATCATTATTTATTTTAATTATAAATTTAATTAAGTTGAAAGAAATAATGTTTCAGCATAAATAATGAGTAAACTTTCAAGAAGAGATTTCATAAAACTAACCGGCTCTACTATTGCATTAGGAAGTATTGGAACTTCTTTTCCGGGGATCTTTAAGAACAAGGATGTTGTAAATAATCTTGATAAGTTTGACTACATCGTTGTACTAATGATGGAAAACCGTTCTTTTGACAACATACTTGGATATTTGTACACGCCTTCTAATCCGCCTCCTTCCGGACAATCGTTCGAGGGAGTTGCTTATAAAAATCTGTCAAATCCAATTCCTCCATATGCTGATTCTTCGTTTATTGGCAGCGTTGCCGTTTACAGAGATTCAATAATGAATAACCCTAACCCTGATCCAGGTGAAGAGTATCCGCACATAAATACATCACTTTTCGGAACCGTCATTCCCGACACTAACAGATTTTTGGAAGCAGATGAAATGTTTCCACCGTTTAATCTGCCTGATACATTGCCTGCTAATTATCCGATGAATGGATTTGTACAGGATTATATCAATAATTTCAGGGCAACACAGGGAAGAATGCCGACATATTCAGAATATAAAATTATAATGAGCTGTTTTCCTCCTGAGGTAGTACCGGTAATTAGCACAATTGCAAAGGGCTTTGCAGTATGTGACCATTGGTACTGCTCGGTTCCCAGCCAGACCTTTTGCAACAGGTCTTTTTTTAACAGTGGAGCTTCGGCCGGATTTGTAACTAATTCTCCTTATCCTAAATGGCAAAATAATGTTCAAGAAACTATTTTTGAACGTCTAGGAAAATTCGATCATTCATGGAAAATATATTTTGATCACAAAGACGTTTTACCGATGAGCTTGCTTATTCATTATCCGAGATTAAGACAGTATGCCCATTCCAACATTTGCAGCTTCGACCACTTTGAAGACGATTGTAAGAACGGAAAATTACCGCAGTATACTTTCATTGAACCAAGAATGATTTTTTTTCATAACGATGAACATCCGCCCGCACCGCTTGTTGGAAACAGTTTAATATTCCCTTCAAGTGTGACTCCGGGAGAACTTCTCATAAATAAAGTTTATACAGCAATAAAAAATTCAAATAGTACTGTCGGCAATAATTGGAAAAATACTTTATTCATAATTACTTTTGATGAAGCGGGAGGAATTTATGATCACGTTCAACCTCCACCTGCCATTCCTCCTTATCCCTTTCAAAATAATACTGAGATGGATTTTAAATTTGACCGGCTGGGAATCAGGGTGCCAACAGTTATTGTTTCACCCTACATAAAGAGCGGTACGGTAATCAATGAAAGTCTTACTCACACTTCTGTCATAAGAACGATGTCAAACAAATGGAGCCTGGGTAATTTAACAAACAGGGATCTTAACTCTCCTGACTTAAGTAACATTTTCAATTCCAATACTTTAAGATCGCCCGATACCTGGCCCGTTCCCGTTCCCAGGCAGGAAATGACTCAGGGCGACAAGGATTTTTTCCTGAACAAGAAATTAACCGGTTTTCAAAAAGATATTATAGGTGTTGCCGGTGCGTTGGCTTACGGAAAGGAAAAGCTTCCTGGAGATATAGTTACTGTAAAAGATGGCATATCATTTTTACTGGAAGTAATCAAAATTTTAAAAGTGTCTTATTTATGTTAATGAATATTTTTAGAGTGAAAAAAATCCTTATAGCAATGATTTCTATTATTTGTTTTCATGAGAATTCCTTTTCTCAAAGGATCAAATGGCAGGAAAGCTTTGAGACCCGGGACATCAATTCAAAAGGATGGAGCGTGGTAAATAATGATAGTAGCGCATCTGAGTTTGAATACTTGGCTCCGTTCAATTTTTTTGCCCTCGGTCAGCAAAACGCGCAGGAAGGAAATTATTTTATCCGATTTAATTTTGATAATGCCAATGACAATAATTTTATCGATGACTGGGTTATAACTCCAAAGCTTTATGACATTCACGCAGGTGATACATTATCTTTTTGGTGTGGCGCAATTGACAGAGTTTATAAAGATTCTCTTAAAGTCTGGATCTCGAATTCGGATAACAAACTTAGCAGCTTTACATTAATCGATCATTTTAAGGTTAATGGACCGGTCGGAAATTGGCATAAAAAATCTTATGATCTATCCTTATACAAAGGGAAAAATATTTACTTCGCTGTTAATTATTATTTAAAAAATGCCGGACCTCTGGGAATTTCTTCGGATAATGTTTGGATTGACAATTTCAAGCTTACCGGTAAAGGATTTGGAGGAACGGAGGTAAAAACTTTTATTCTTAATCAGAATTTTCCGAATCCCTTTAACCCTTCAACTGACATATCGTTTGGCATTCCAACCGGCTCGGACGTGACTTTGAAAATTTATGACACTTCCGGAAAAGAAATTATAACCTTAGCCAACGGGTATTTCGATGCGGGAATTTACAGCATTAACTTTGACGGTAGGAATCTTTCAAGCGGAGTTTATTTTTACAAAATGGTGACAGGAGATTTTTCCGAAACAAAGAAGATGGAGCTTGTAAAATAAATTAAGAGTTGATAGTTGAAAGTTGATAGTTGAAAGTTGATAGGTTAAAAGTAAGATCCTAGTATTTCATCCGTATAATTCTTTTGACATTTAGACTTTCAACATTTAATTTTATAGCATGGGATTAAAAAGTAAGATCCTAAAATTTCTTCCGCATAATTCTTTTGACATTCTTAGACTTTTAACTTTTAACTATCAACTATCAACTCTTAACTATCAACTTTATAACATGAGACCTCTTTTAAAAAATATTTTCGGAATAATTTTTTTGCTCATAATTGTACTTGTAACCGTAGGCCTTCTTTTCAACAGTCTTACCAAAAAGTCTTTTTATGAAGAATCGGGAGTCACAAAAGTTAAGGGCATCTCAAACCGCATAAATATTTACAAAACCGAGCTTGGAGTTTCACATATCTTTGCTGAAAATGAAAGCGATATGTATTTTACTCTGGGTTATCTTCATGCGCAGGACAGATTGTGGCAAATGGATCTTGAAAGGCGCGTCGCCGAAGGACGTCTCTCAGAAATTCTAGGAAAAGATGTTCTCGATTACGATATTCTTTTCAGAACCATAAGAATAAATAAAACAGCATTAAAACTTTACGAAAAGCTTTCTCTCAAATCAAAATCAATTCTCTCGTCTTACTGCAACGGAGTTAATGCTTTTATAGAGGCAAATTCAAAGCAGCTTCCGCTTGAATTTGATATTTTAAATTATAAACCCGAAGAATGGAAGCCCGAACATTCAGTGATGATAATCCGGCTGATGGGATGGGAACTTAACATGTCTTGGTATACCGATGTTATGTTCGGGGAGATTGTAAAGAAATTCGGATATGAAAAAGCAAAAGATTTTTTTCCCAATTATCCGGAGGATGCACCTTTTACTACAAAAAATGAAATTGGAAAAACCCGACAAGATACTTCAAAGAAAAAGAATACTAATAATAAGAAAATTGGCTCTAGCTACAAATTAGAAAAAAATTACTTGTCAGTCTTTGATCTCGGAAAAAATTATTTTGATATTTCCAAAAACTTCAGAATTTTCCACGGATCTGATGGAACACATATTGGAAGCAATGCATGGGTCATAAGCGGTAATAAAACCGAAAGCGGTAAACCTCTTCTGGCAAACGACCCGCACCTTGCATTGATGGTTCCTTCGAAATGGTTTGAAGTAAGTATGTATGATAATCAGAAAAAATATAGCGTGTGCGGATTTTCACTTCCCGGCGCTCCCGGTATTGCAATCGGACATAATGAAGTAATTTCCTGGGGAATTACAAACCTGATGTGCGATGATTCGGATTTTATGGTATTGAAAAGAGATTCTTCTGATAGGAAAAAATATATTTATAAAAATGAAGTACATAAGCTTGACAGCACGGTCGAGAACATTAAAATTAAAGATTCCCCCGACGATTATGTTTTTGTTTCTTACACAACGAAGTATGGGCCTGTTGTTTCAAATCTTGAAAAGACAGGCTTCATCAACAATCAAAAATTAAAATCCGAAAAAGACGAGCTCCTCGCCTTCAAATGGACTGGATATGAATTCAGCGATGAACTTGAAGCATTTTATCAGATAAATAATGCTTCCGGCTGGGAAGATTTTCAAAATGCATTGAAGTCTTATGGAACCCCTGCGCTTAATTTTGTTTATGCGGATACAAACGGAAATATCGGTTATCATACCGGAGGACTAATACCAGTCAGAACAAATTTTTCCGAAGAAGAACTTGCTAACTTTCCATCTACAGGAGAAATTGAATGGTCCGGATTTGTTCCATTAAACGAGCTTCCCTTTTCCTTTAATCCAAGTGAGAATTACATAGTATCAGCAAACAACAAACCAAAAAAAAATTACAAGCATTATATTTCAAATCTTTATGAGCCTCATTATCGGGCTGAAAGAATTGAAGAATTGATCAGATCAAATCTGGTGATCACCGAGGATGAAATAAAACTTATTCAGCGGGATGTTTATAGCCTCCAGGCAGTTGATTTTTGTAAATATTTATTCAACGCTTTTGGTGATACTTCAAATCTTACAAGTAACATTAAAACTTACCTGGACCTTCTGAAGCAATGGGATTATGAATTTAAGACAAACAGCGTGGCTGCTACTTTGTTTGCCCAGTTTGAAATTGAACTTTACAAGAATCTTTACAAAGATGTGATGGGTGAGGAGCTGTTTGAAAGTTATTTATACTTAAAAAATCTACCGGTAAGAAATACCGCAAAGCTGTTGAAAGAAAATTCATCTTTACTTTTTGAAAACAGTTTTGCAAAGGAGCTGATTCTACGGAAAAGTTTCTACGGTGCCGTATCGGGCTTAGTTATAAAATATGGAACTGACTTTAATAAATGGCAGTGGGGAGATGTACATAAAGTTTATATGAAGCATCCTCTGGGTGTCGTTCCTTCGCTGAGCTCAATGCTTAACATAGGTCCGTTCAGAATAGCCGGTAATGGCACAACAATTAATAATCTTGAATATGGTTTTTCAAAGGCATTGAAAAATGGAGAGTTTGAAAGTTACCTCGGGCCTTCAATGAGAATGATTGTGGACTTGTCAAATATCAGAACATATTTATCAATAATTCCTACTGGGCAATCAGGCCAGCCGCTTCACCGCAATTACAATGACCAGGCGCGACTTTGGCTTAACGGTGATTATAAAAAAGTATCTACCGGCTTCGACGATCTGAAAAGAGAAAATTTAAAACTTCTCGCATTGGAACCTTCGGAATAAATTTGATATCGAATAAAGTAAAATATGAACAATATAAACCCAAAAAATTCCTCGGACAGAATTTTCTTGTTGATGAAAATATTGCGAGAAAAATTGTTGCATCACTTGATGTAAAAAACGATGATACCGTAATTGAGATCGGGCCAGGTCAAGGAGTCCTCACAAAATATCTCACGGCTCTTACCGAAAATTTTATTGCTGTCGAAATTGACAAATCTATCTATGAAAAGCTAATCGATTTGTACAAAAGTAAAATAAAAATAATACATAAAGATTTTTTGAAAATTGATTTTAAAGCTGAATTCCCAAGTGATCAGAGTAAAAAGAAAAAGTTAAAAGTTATCGGCAACATACCTTACAATATCACAACAGAAATATTATTCAAACTTTATGATTTTAACCTCAAATTGGAATCTGCAGTATTGATGATGCAGAAGGAAGTGGCTCAGCGGATTATTGCAAAGCCGAATTCAAAAGATTACGGGATACTTGCCATTCAGACACAGGTTCATTCCTCCCCTAAGATTTTGTTCGATGTTCCTCCAACTTCATTTTTTCCAAAACCCCGGGTTTTTTCAAGTATTGTAAAGTTCGATTTCACAGAAACTAAATATCAAATATCCGATAAAAATATTTTTAAAGCATTAGTCAGAGAAAGTTTCGGCCAGAGAAGAAAAACTATGAAGAATTCACTGAAAAAATACTTTGAAAAGGGTGATTTTTTGTTTGAAGATTTTGATTTCGATTTTTCAAGAAGGGCTGAGAGTGTGAGTATTGAAGAATTTGTGGAGCTAGCAAATAAACTCACTTTATAATTATTGTGCTTATTTTTTAACGTGTAGTTTAAAAAAACCAAATAAATAATAACCACAAAAAACACACAGTCCACAAAGTTGCTATTTATATTATTGCTCAAGAACTTTTCTATCCATGCTTTGTGGTTGAAAAAAGATTTTTTAAATATCTAAGTTTCATCACAATCTTCTTATTTCAAAAAAACTTTTCAAGATCTCTTTACATTTTTCATCCATTACACCCCCTAATACATTACAGTTATGATTCAACGATTTATTGTTGGTGATGTTTAAAACACTTCCGCATGCTCCGCTTTTGATATCATACGCGCCGAAAAAAAGATTTTCGATTTTTGAAAGAACAATAGCTCCTGCGCACATTGCGCAGGGTTCAAGGGTAATATACATAGAGCATCCGACGAGTTGCTTTGATTGTAAATATTCGGCTGCAGAAGTGATGGCAAGTATCTCTGCATGAGCTGTCGGGTCTTTCAAAGTTTCCACAAGATTGTGCGCCTTGGCGATAGTAGTGTTTTGAAAAACAATAATACAGCCGATGGGGATCTCTTCCTTTTCAAATGCCTTCTCAGCTTCCTTGAAAGCATAGTTCATGTAAATTTCATGTTGAGTCATAAATATTTTTTTTGATCCGACGCGGCAGATTGAAGATTTATTTTTTTGAATCTTTATTGTTTAGTTCAGTGTCAAAATTTTCATTATTAACTCAAATTCGATTTTATGAAAAAATGCTTAAATAAACCACTCCGCCGCGGCGGATTCACAGATTCATTTTTAGTTTTTTTTAACTATTTCAAAACGGTGAATCGGTTGTAAATTAATACTTCAAATTTAAAGCAGTCAAGTTAAATTATTATTTTCTTAATCATATTCTTGAAATTCAAAAACTTATAACCGAGTTTTTTCAGTTGATGCACTTGCTGATCAAAGTAATTAAATTCATCCGGGCTAAGGTTAACCGAATAAAATAAAAATTTTTTTCCGGAATTTGATCTCGATATTATATCTGAAAATAATGAATTTATCTTTTGCTCTCCTGGTTTGTATTGGGAAAACAATGTGTCTTTATAAACCGTCATATTATTTTTTTCAAACTCTACTCTTACGTCATTTTCAAATTCACCAAAATCGATATTACTTTTTAGAATAATACCGCTTGAATTCTGAAAGTTCATTGCAAGAGATTTTACCTTTGCTTTCCATACACTCTCCTTCATATCGCTCTTAAAATCTGCAGTTACATCATCCTCATCGCCTATCATAAACTTTAATAGATAATCCTTTTTCGAATCCATGACTTTTAACTGGTAATCTGCTTTATCATTTCGAAGGGGAAGAAAAACCGACAATTCCTCTGAAGAGCTGAGTATGTTTTCGACACTCTCTAAAGGATAAGAATCAATACTATCAAGTATAAGACATACATCCGACGCATCTCTTCTCAAAGAATCGTTGTAAACAAATTTCAAAATCCCGGCAAGCTTGTCGGCTGTATCAATAGCCCGATAAATTTCTATTAAAATATTTTTTGTTTTTGGATCTTCCGTAACTTTTTCTTTAAAATAATTACGCCTTAAATAATTGGAAAATTCAAAATTAACATCTATCATTGGCTGATCATGTGGGATCCCTATCTCTTTTGAAATTAATAAATTATAACTTTCAGATTTATTTTCTTTATTTTTTTGTGAAATATTTTTAATCCACTCTTTGTGAATTCCAAACGTGTATGCAATTGAATCTAAATCTTTTGAAAGTTCTTCTTTTGACACTGTGTTGATTTTGGAAACCTCATTTTTATCCGCTGAAGAGTCGTCGCTCAAAGTTATATAAAAATAAAATAAAATTATTGCAGCTGCGCAAAGTGATGTAATTATTGTCAGCTTTAACTTATGGTTTTTATCTGATTCGGGTTCAGGCGTTGGATTCCCAAAACTCAATTTCCTTCGATACAACTTTTATTATCTCCTTTGCATTTTCGATTTTGCTTTCGTTCAGAATTTTTACAATATCTTCCACATAAAATTCTTTCCTTGCGCCGACAAGTACAGTGGTTACTCCCTCTACAGAACTTAAGAGAAGAATTGCTTTTTGAGAAAGAGTTAAACGGTGATACTTCTCATCAAGATTTTTGTCAATGAGTCTGTGAACAAACTTGCCTCTCTTCTCAGCTCTCAATTTATAATAATTACTTACAAAATTTAAAAGCTTATAACTTTCTTTAATATAACTTTTGAAAAAATCTTTCACATTATTGTTGTTAATTTTTTCATTAAAAATATTCATAAGACTATCTATTCTGGGAGCGAGGAGCTGGGAAACCACGTCATTGAAATGCTCAATGCTTCCGAAATATTTCCAGTTTTCATCAACCAACTTTCCGAAAGTCAAAAGCTTTTTCAGATAGTTAAGATCAATTTCATCTAAATTTTCATTTTCAAGCTTTTCATTTAATAGATCCTCCTCCATTAGCGAAACAAGCTTCATCTGTTTGATAAAATCCTTTTCATTAAACGCCTCCCATTTAAAATCTGCGAGACGGACAAGCCCTTTTGATGTGATAGCGTTTAGAGGTCGATTAGTTAAAACTTTTAAATTAGTTCTTGACGCAAGTTCAAGAATTGTTTCGGTATTGTTGATTTGATTTTTAATCGTGATGGCTCCGGCTTCGAACAAGTTAAATGGAAACTGTATTACTTTGAAATGATTGTTTTTCGATCCGCTGCGGCGGATTGAGTTTGCAATATCCAGAACTTTTTCAAGTGAAGTAAATTCATAATCATTTGAATATTTTACAAATGTATTAGAAGAAATTCCGTATGATAAAATTTTTCCTTCTTTAACTTTTTTTTCTAAAAATTCGAATGCTCTTCTTATTCTGTCATAATAAATTTCTCTTGCTTCATCCAGCTCAATTTTATTTTGCTTAGCCCACCCGAGATAGTATTCCGGATTATGCAGCAGATAAACATCTATATAAGACTGGTTGAGCCGTAACAATTGCCTCCCGATCTGATCTTCAAGAAATACAGGGCTTATGCAATGCCACATCCGGTCAGCATACTCAACAACTTCACTAAATGGCTTGCCTTCCTCCTTCAGCTTTAATGCAAATTTATAATTCTGCCCCTGAATGTAACCTCCTTTGGTAACTAAAATTATTTCATCTCTTTTAATTTTCCCTTCAGCTACCAAGTCATCAATAGTTTTACCCACTAATTTTTCGCTTCCTCCGTCGGAATAATTTGCAGAAGTATCAATGACATTTATTCCGCTAGTCAGCGCTCTAAATATAGCGTCGTAGTGTTCTTGTATGCTCGACTCAATTCGGTAACATCCGAAACCGATTGAAGAATAATTCATATCATAATTTTTGAAAAGTAAATTACTGATATTAAAATCATGTAAAAAGTCTCAATCGAACGAGAGTTTGAAAGGATAACGTTCACTTTGGTGTGTAATGGTAACGTTTCATCATGCGCAGTTCCTTGATAATGAATCCACCACATTCCAAAAATTTTCGGCGGGAAATCTTTAGTAACAATATGTTATTTATGAACTATCTTTATACGATTCAGCGCTTTTTAATAGATTCTACCAGACATTATATATCAAAAACGGATGAATTAAATTTTGATGTAAACAAATACTTAGTAAAAATTTATCTATAATGTATAGATTACATAAATTTAAGATTAATTCTAAATATGTAAAAGATGATTTAATAAATTTAAAATCGGAAATAACTAATGATGTGATAAGTCCTGACTGGTATTTGCAAAAAATAGAAGAACTCCAAAAAATAATTCATTCAAACCCAAAATCTAAAAAGCGAAAACTTTTAAAAATCGCTTAAATGATAGACAGCAAATCAAAAGAGGTTAAAAAACTTTTACAAAAGAAAAACTGAAACAATTCGGTGATTTCGTCAACTCGCCTTACACTCAACGAACTCCACGGACTCAATAATCCGCCGCGGCGGACAATGAACTATCTATAGTATTCATCCTCATACCCGCCGTAGCTCCCACTTCCGCCTTGCGTAAACATGCTACCCACAAGGTCCTTATACATTACCTGCGAATCCACCTCATCCTTTGCGATCTTTGAATTCTGATGCAAGCCGTCGAGAACGAATTCCATCAAAGATGCAAGCTCGTGCTCACTTTCATAATATTGCGGAAATTTTTTTACGAATTTTTCCAGACCGTCAACTTTTTTCAACTCATTAAAATATTCTTTGACGGTCATGTCGTCATTGATGCTGACCTTTCCACCATACTGAAACCATTCGATTATTTCAAAGTACGGATCCTTCACTTCCTTCTCCGCATTTCCTTTCTTTTTTTTCATCAAAGGATCAGGAAAATATTTTTTATAAATTTCTCGCACAGATTTAGAAACCAAAGCCTTCGCAACTTTTGTTGCTCCTTCCTGCTCGCCTTCAAAAACTAATTCAACTTTTCCCGTAATCCCGGGAATGATTGAAAGCGCATCGCACATTCTCGGCATGATCATGTCGTCGTTATTAATAATTGCCCTCCGCTCTGCATTGCTAATTAGATTTTCAATGGAAGAAATTGTGAGCCTTGCGCTCACACCCGATTTTTGATCTACATACTCACTCGTCCTAGCCTGCATTGCAGTCATCTCGATTATCTCTCTAAAATAATATGGTATAACTAATTTCTTTTTCTTGTCGCGCTCGGTCCAGGAATATGTTTCAGTGATCTTGATACCGTCTTCCAGATCTTTAGGATAATGAGTAATGATTTGTGAGTCAATTCTGTCTTTAAGAGGAGTAATAATGTTTCCTCTGTTTGTATAATCCTCGGGGTTGGCAGTGAATACCATCAGCACATCAAGAGGAATTCTTATGTTGAAACCCCTTATTTGTATATCTTTTTCCTGCATAATATTCAAAAGTCCTACCTGTATTCTGGGTTGCAGATCAGGAAGTTCGTTAATAACAAATACTCCCCTGTTTGTTCTCGGGATGATTCCAAAATGTATAGCTCCCTCATGAGAGTAATGCAATCGCTGGTTTGCAGCTTTGATTGGATCAATGTCACCGATAAGATCCGCAATATTAACATCCGGCGTTGCAAGCTTTTCGCTGTATCGTTGGTCCCGTGAGATCCACTCAATTTCCGTTTCATCTCCATTTTCATCGATTGCATCAACCGCAAACTTTGAAATTGGATGTAAAGGATTATCGTTGATTTCAGAACCCTTAACAATTGGAATATACTCATCTAGTAAAGTTGGAAGGAGACGCGCTATCTTTGTTTTTGCCTGTCCTCTTAATCCCAAAAGAATTATGTCATGCTTTGCAAGAAGAGAATTAACGATCGAAGGAATAACTGTTTTATCATATCCTATAATGCCTTCAAAGATAGTTTCTTTCTTTGAGATCTTTTTTACAAGGTTATTTCTGATTTCCTCTTTAACCGATAGTACTATATAGCCCGAGCTCTTAAGCTGACCAAGCTTTTTTATGTCCTTAAAATTCATATTAAAATTTAAAATTGTATTTGTGAAGTTTGAAATGCTAACAACTTATCGAACTTGAAAATTCATATTCTTTTTTTTAACTCCTTCAAAATTTTTTTCAACTCTGAATAATAATCATTTTTTATTCTTTAAAAAATTTCCTCTGATTCATCTTTACTGTAAACGTGAGTTGAGTTATTTCTATCATCCAGCATATCCAAAACAATTTGCTCATTCTCAATAACGCCGTATTTAAATGCTCTGCTTAAACAGTCTCTGGGAGATTTACATTTCTATCCCTTCGTCATAAAGAAATATTTTCAAAGTCTTCCACATCAATTCAAATGTAAATTCAAATCTTTGTATAACTCCATCTTTTTCTAATTCACCTTTTGCTTCTTTAACTCCCTCTTCCAGAGAAGACAAAGCATTCACGAAATTGACAACTGCAACTTGCAATTCATCTTTCATAAAGTATCTTACCTGTTTTCAAAACAAGATCTTTAAAGCTCTTATCAACAGAATTGAGATAAACAATGTCAAAACTGTACAAGCCAGTTTCGTTAACAATTTTTTCCGAGATGATCCTTCTTGTTCTTATTTCGGGCTTTCTTGTATCAACAGCTAAATCAAAGTCTGCATTTTTCTTCGGCTTACCTTTTGCTCTTGATCCAAACAAAATAATCTTCCCTGGATTTAAATTTTCTTTCAATATATCAATTGCTTTTTGTAAAACTTGATTTTCCCTGGTAGTCATGAAATTTTCATCCATTATATTGTATGTAAGAATTAAGAAGTTCGATTTTTTCTTCTTTTTCTGTTAAATCATACAACATCAAATCTCTAATTGATATCATCCCTATGAGATCCTTACCTTCAATAACCGGAACGTGTCTTATATTTTCCTGCTTCATTATCTGCAGGCAATAATCAGGATTGTCATGAGATTCGATTACGATTACCTTTTTCGTCATCACTTCGTCAACCGGGGTATTTACCAGATCCATATCCTTAGCTATGCATCGCCGCATCAAGTCTCTTTCCGAAAAGATTCCTTTCAGAGTAAGGCTCTCAGCCTGCTCCAGTACTGGAACTGCACCTATATTATGCAGGCCCATAAACTTTGCTACTTCTATTATACTCATTCCGCTCTTTACAAAATGTAACGGCCTGTCTCCTAAAAGTTCTTTTAGAGTTTTCATTAAAGATCTCCTTTTGTTTTTCTTAGAAAATATAAAATAAAAATTCAATTAGCAATTATAGAAGTTCGTAAATTGAATTAATGAGACACGTTTTATTCGTTTATATTTAAAGGATCTGGGAGGGCTAAGAAAATTGAAAGAGCTTTATCTTATGTTTTTAAAAAGAATTGTTAATTATAAAAGATAAAAGCAAAGAAATATTGACTTGAGCTAACAAATCCAATAACCTACGTTTAATTTTAAATTTTCATAAAAAAATTATATTTTGAAATGAACAGAAATAAATTAAAGAAAAATGAAGAAGAAGATAATCTCATGAGATTTGTTGATATTTATCACGAGGAAAAAGATAAGTTGGCAAATTTTAAATTATTAAATATAAATGAAGCCAAAAAAATTTATTCAAGTTATAATGGCGAAAATCCTGGTTTTATTGTTGAGTTTAATGGAACATACATTGGAATCGAAGTTTTTGAATTGATTAAAAACAACCTATCGCCACAGGTATATAAATTTATCAAATACTAAACAAATAGAGCACATTTAGAATTGAAATTAGAAAAATCTGATAATCCTAAAAAAAATCTATTATTAGAAACTGAATATCTTTGTGATGTTGCTGTAGAAAGAATAACTGATAAAATTAATAATAAAGTGGAAAATTATATAAATTGTCCCATATGGTTAATTGGTTGCGCATCAACATCTTACAATATTGGAATGATTTCTTCAATTTTTGATGATAATTTTGATAAAGAAACAATAAAATACATAAACTCAAAAATTCCATTTAATAAAAAAGTTTCAAAAATTTTTGTAGCAGAATTCAGAAGTAAATCTTATTTATTAGAAATAAAATAAACTAATGTAAGTTCTTTAGTCAGATTTTATATTTCTTCGCAAACTCAATTCTTTTTTCAATCGAAGGATGCGAATGAAATAAAAATTCTACGATCTTATTTGGTGTCTTATCAGCCAGATTCTGATCGGCAAGCTTTTCCATTGCAGATATAAAAGAGTTTCTATCTTTAGTAGTTTCCAGCGCAAAAGTATCGGCTTCCCATTCATATTTCCTTGATTGAATATTTGATATCGGAGAAGTAATAAGACCATATATGCTGAGATAAAGAAAAAGCAGAGGCAATGCCGCGATCTCTGAAATATTTGTAAACCCGAAATAAGATAGTGAAGATTCATAAAGTTTAGCTGTTATAAATAAGCCTGCAAAAGTCAGAATTGTAGATACAACCATCATCTTTAGTATATGCTTTTTTGTATAGTGCCCCATCTCATGAGCAAAGACCGCTTCAATTTCATCTTCGGAAAAGGTTTCAATTAACGTATCTCCAAGAATTATCCTCTTCGATTTACCCATACCTGTGAATGCCGCATTTGCTTTCTTAGTATTCTTACTCATATTAAAGGTAAAAATTCCTTTAATATGAATTCCTGTTTTTTTGCAGAGTTCAAGAATTTTGTTTTTTAGCGATTCGTTTTCGATAGGCTTGAAATTATAAAAGAGCGGCATTATCAATGTAGGAGCGAGTCTGCCTAAGATTACCGATACAAAAACCATAAATACTCCCAACACTATCCACCAATTGTTTCCATAAGTTTGAAGTATATAATAAAAAGCAAAAATGAGCGGAATACCTAAAATTATTCCAACTAAAAATGCTTTTAACTTTTCTTTAAAATAACCGGTGAGAGTTTGATTTGAAAGATTGTACTTATGTTCGAGTATGTAGTCTGAATAAAATCCAAGGGGGAAAGTAATTAAACCTTCTGCAAATCCAATTATGCCGAAAAATATCAAAAGTGCAAAATAATTATTCGATGTGAGACCGAAAGCAATAGATTCAATTCTTTTTGACAGACCGGTAAACAAAAGTATTAAAATTACAGCGAAGAAAATTATCGTCTCGATTACAGACAGTATCTGATGTATCTTTGCATATTTCTTGGCGAGTACCGATTTATCTTCAGTTGAGATTTGTAGATCAGAAATGTTTTGCCCGGTCGATGTTTGATCCATTATTTTAAAATAAAAGTGAAGTTACAACTGCATAAACAATGAAAACACCGAATGCTAATGAAGCAGATTTTATCATATCGATCCTTGCAATTTTACTTAAACCAATAGCTACAACAGCATAAAACCAAATTGAAAAAACATCTAACTTTGCAAGAAGAGCATAAACTTTTTTTCCAACAGACTCTTCACTGAACAAAAGTCCCAGTCCGACAGTTGACATGTCGCCCCTCAAAACGGAAATTACAATTGAA
>Ga0180121_10000075_pt1 | contig 32338 bp, 22 predicted proteins | sample AntDrymUQ5402106_2_FD_129676 | JGI IMG/M metagenome (GOLD analysis project Ga0180121, IMG submission 129676) | Polar desert sand microbial communities from Dry Valleys, Antarctica - metaG UQ540 (21.06) (version 2) (version 2) | ecosystem: Environmental > Terrestrial > Soil > Desert | place...
ACCCGCAGCCATGCTCCCGTTCCCCAGATAGATCCGGCAAGTTGGCGGCTCCGGGTGGACGGACTGGTGGAGCGCCCCGCCGAATTGTCTCTGGATCAGCTAATCCGTTCCTTCCCGAAGCAAGCCATTGCCGCCACGATGGTATGCGCCGGGCTTCGTCGGGAAGAATTTCTGTTGCTGGGGCCGCTGCCGGGCGAGTTGCCCTGGGGCCCCGAGCCGATCAGTACTGGTCGCTGGAGTGGTATCTCACTGGGCGATCTCCTCCAGGCCGTGGGCATCTCCGCCAGAGCAAGGTATGTGGAGTTTATCGGGCTGGATCTGGTAGAGCGCCATGGTACCCGCTTTGGATACGGCGCATCAATAGACCTGGGCAAGGCACTCAGTGGAGAAGTTCTCCTGGCCACCGAGCTGAATGGAGAGATCCTTCCACCACAGCATGGATTTCCGGTGCGGGCAGTGGTGCCCGGGTGGATCGGGGCTCGGAGCGTGAAATGGCTCGGCCACATCAACCTGCTGGAGGACGCATCTCAGAACTACTTCCAGAGCCAGGCCTATCGCCTTCAACGAGAGCTCAATCCTGACGATCCTCGGGACGTTTCGGCAGGCACGGCGCTGACCGAGATGCCGCTGAACAGCGTCATCGTGTCGCCCGGCGGCAGCGACGCCCTGCCTGCGGGCCGCCTCACGGTCCGCGGCTGGGCCGTGGGAACGGGGGGACGGCCTCTGCAATCGATGGAGCTGTCACCCGATGCGGGGCACAGTTGGGTGACGGCCCGAATTACGGTGCCGGGAGAGAGATGGACCTGGAGTTTGTGGGAAGGGGAGTTGACGTTGCCTAGAGGGCGCCACGTGCTGGCGGCGCGAGCCACGGACAGCGGCTCGACACAGCCAGCGACGGTGGGCGAAACATGGAACGTAAAGGGCTACAACAACAATGCCTGGCACCGGGTGCCGGTCATTGTCGAGTGACCGGCTGGTCTACTGTTTGACCCAGGTCGGCCGCAGGTCCCGGGTCACGTCGGCAACCAATTGGGTGACCACTTCGCCGTAGGCCTCCTCCTTGTCCCGCATCGCGATGGAGGGCAGGGCGCCTGACAGGCCCAGGCGGCCGACAGTTCCGTTGGCCGCCGAGCTCGAGCGCCATACGGTGCCGCCGGTCTTAGTAGAGAGAAGACGAACCGTGAGCTCCGCGGATACGGCGGCGCGCACATTCACTCCCGACACGCTGATCTTGCCGCGGGGTTTGACGCCCGAAACCTTCAGCTGACCCACGAAGACCGCGGGAACATTCTTGTCTCGTCCCAGCGCCTGGGCCAAGGCCGCGCCGTCACCGTTCGCCAGAAAGGTCTTGAGCGACGAGTCGGCCGCGCCGAGCTCGAGCAGCTCGATTCCGGACTGGCTCTTCAGCAACGCCTCGGCGAAGCGTTGCGTGGCCAGCGTGCTCATTCCGCTGTGGGCTTGTTCGGTGGAGAACGCTACCACAGCCACGCGACCGTACGGGGCGAGGTCGAGCCGGGCGGGCACCACGGCATACTTTGAGGAGCAGGCCGACAGCGCCAGCGCCGCGCAAAGCGCGAGTGCGTATTGCATTCGGACAGACTGAGTTGGGCTCTTGGTGGCCAATCGTTCCTGCACGGTGAGGGATGCACGCCTGAGAAGGCAAGGCTTGCGCCACCTTTCCCGCTCACGCGACGGCATAGCCGGAGTTGACGCATTTCGGGCCAGTCCACATATTGCGGCCGCGCTCCCCCAGCGCTCTACCCGGATTCCCCAGCCTACTCATGAGCAATCAACGCACACGGTGCGGTAGCCTTGCTACGCGGGTTCTCGTCTGGGCTTCCATGGCGGCGATTGCCCGAAGCTTGCCCGCGCAAGACGCGACTGCGACACCGCCGGATTCGGTTCCTTCTACGGTGCAGTTCCTGGAGCGCGGCGACCTGGCCCAACTTCCCGCTGATCGCGTCGAGGAACTGCTCCTGCTCCGCCCAGGGATCACCGCGACCAGCCTCGGCGAGCTCTCCCTTAGCGGCGGCGGGCCCGGCGATGCCGCGGTGTACATGGACGGCGTCCCGGTGCTGTCCGGATTTCGGGGATTGCCCTTCTTTCGGAGCGCCGTCTTCGAGACCACCGAGGCCGGCCTCGTTGCCGGCACCAATGCGATCGAACGGGTGGATGTCACCACCGGCCCTCTGCCTGCCGGCGTGGGAAACGGGCGCGCGGGTGTGATTTCCTATTGGACCCGGACCGAAAGTGGAAAGTTTGGCGCGAAACTCGGCTTGGAGAGTGGCGAGGCGCTCGGCGGCTCGAGCAGCCTCGGGTCCAACCGGATCGAAGGAAGTCTCGGCGGGGCGCTCACGACCCGTCTGTCCATCTTCGCTGCGGGAGTTCTGGACGGGCAGCGCGGCATGAGCATTGGATTGGGGGCCGAGCGGGCGCCGGTGTTCGTCCCGGTCGGTGTGGACACCACAGTGATGGTCCCAGAGTCGTTTGACCCGGCGGCTCCAAGTACGCCAGTGACCCTCCGTAACTATGAGCTAGCGAGCCGGACCCCCGCGTCCGGCAAGTCGAGCTATCAGTTTCTCGGGAAGGCGACCTACCAGCTCGGTGTGGACGCGAGCCTCTCGTTGTTGGCGGCCGCCAGCCAGGACCAAAATCGTAATTTCGACTATGGCAACCTAGAGAACTCCCAGGCGCTCACGGCCAATCGCGGCTCCAGTGCCATTTATGCCCTGAGCCTGCGGCGGGCGGTCCGGCGGTCGTCTGCGCCCGTTTCGGTCGAGGCGCACCTATCGTATCAGCGGGACCGGGAGCTAAGCGGCCCACTCACCGCAGAAGGGGCGGCAGACCTCGGCTCCCCCTTCGCCGGCCTGGCCGTCGCTCCGCTCGATCATCGCTTCGATTTCAAGAACTTCCCCCTGGACGAAGAATTGGTTCGCAACTTCCGCTTCAATATCCCAGGCAGCCGGCGATCGCCGTTCGATCTCGAGAACTTGCCTCAGTACGCACTGTTCGACCGGTTCAGAAATAACGCCTACGGCCTGTATCATCGGGCGGCGGCCGTCCCGCTCCAATTCTACGAACAAGGTGGACCGGTTAGCCGGCTGACGCTCTACCGGGAGAGCCGCTGGGTGGCAGCCGGCGCACTGGACTGGACCATGAGCGGGGCCCAACGGCTGCGGCTAGGAGGGGAGGTTTCCCGCCTGACAGTAGGGAATTACTCCCACCTGCTGACGGACCAACTGGATTCGGACGTGTATCTCGAGCACCCGGTGCGAGCCGCGATATTCGCCGAGGACCGCCTGAGGGTAGGCCCGGTGAGCATCGTGGCAGGCCTCCGCCTCGATCACTACCGCACGGGCGCGCGCCACCCGGCCTTCCCTGTCATTACCACGCACCCCTTGTTCGACCCGTCAAACCCCGAGGCCCTGACTGAGAACGACAGCATCTTTCCCAAGGATGAGAGTCACAGGGACCTGAGTCCGCACCTGCAGATCGCGGTCCCGATCACTGAAGCGACGGTGTTTCGAGTGGGGTACGCGCAGCAGGTCCAGATGCCCGATCTTCGCCTGGTCTTCGCGGGGATCAACAGCGATGCAAACATCGGTGGGGTCCAGCAGTGGTTTGGCAGCGACCTGGACTTCGAGAGGACCACTACCTACGAGCTGGGGATCCGCCACTCGCTGGACCGCCATACGGTCGTCGATGCGGCCGGCTACGTCCGGCAGAATCGAGACGAGATCATTCTCCGACTGGTAACCGTTTTCGATCCCACCATCGGCGTTGGAGGAAACTTCCGTCAGTTCAGGAACGAGGGCCGGGGAGACGTGCAGGGTCTGGACCTCATGGTGGACCGGCAGTTCAGCAGCGTACTGCGGGCTTCCGTCGCCTACTCGTATCAGGACGCCACACGCATCCTGGCAGCCAGCTCGTTCCTGCCGCAGAATGAGATTCCCCAGGCAGAGAGCCGTCCCCATGCACTTGCCGGCATGGTAGCGCTCCAGCTCCCCACCGAATGGCGACGCGGCTCCACGGCGGGTGCCATCTTTAGTGGGGCGGGCCTCTACGCCACTTTCCGGGCTACCACTGGCACTCCCTATACGCGGTGCACGGCCGGAAATGAGCTTTCTAGCGAAGGCTGCTCGTTCATTGGCCCGGACGGATTGAATAGTGCCCGTCTCCCTTCGTTCAAGCGCCTCGATCTCCGGCTTACCAAGGATTTCGGGCTCGGTGGCCGGACCCTCACAGCCTTTGTCGATGCCCGCAATCTTCTGAACACGCGGAACGTCCTGGCGGTCTTCGCCGCCACCGGCCGGACCGACCACCCACAAGAGGCGGACGACCATCGTGCCCGAGCGCTGATGGAATACAGCGGGGAGGCTGCGGCGTCAGGCGTGCTCCGTCCTGACGGCGCGATTGACCTCAGCTTCGGCGGGTTGGTGGATCCGCGCGCCGGCTGCGGCACCTGGCAGACGGAAGACGGTATCCCTGCTGCACCCAATTGTGTCTATCTGATCCGGGCGGAGGAACGGTTCGGAAACGGCGATCACCTCTTCGACGTTGCCGAACAGGAGAGCTCCGCCAATGCCCTGTATCAGGTCTTGCGGGGGCTTCACAACTTTACTGGCGCTCCGAGGCGGGTGCGGATCGGGCTTGAATTCACGTTCTGAGGGCGGTGCGACCGTATCTCGACTGTTGCCTCGCCCACGCGCACCGGCCAGCGAAGCGTTACCGAGTCTCCCTGCTTGGTACGGTCGAGTCCACGCTCGGATTTCGCGACCGTCTCGATGGGGAAGGTCCAGACCTCAGCCTTCGGCTGGGAATGAATGTCGAGCGAGGCGAAGAGCGAAATCTCGGAGGCGAAGAAATCTTCTGATTGGCCGATCGAGGGATCCCAACGGTAGTGGACGGTCAGACTCCCGTCGACGGTAAAATCGATCCGCTTCTCGAGTACCGGCTTGCCCACCCCGGATTCTCTGAACGAGCACAAAATGCTGAGCGCGTGCGGTTGACGCTCGAAAGCGAAATCACACGGGATTCGGGCCCACGATCGGGCAGGCCAGTAGTCGCCGGCCTCATATGATTCCCACTCAAGACCGGCGGGCAGCACCCGATCCACGAAAAGTGCCCTCGCATCACGGTCGAGTGGAGGGCGTTGATCCAGCCGGATGCCTTCGATCTCGTGAATGCTGGGAGCGGCCGCGTCTGCATTCGCGTCGTCCTGCCATTCCAGGGCCGTGTCGTGGTACGCCTCGCGCCGGCGGGTGAGCGTATTGGCGTAGTTGATGCCGGTGTAGAAAAGAGTGTACTCCTCCACCGCGCCGCCGCGGCGAGGGCTCAAGATGGCGGAGAACTGGTCCGAATGAATCCAGATCTCGTCGTGACCATCGGCATCCAGATCCAGCACCTCCATGCTGAGCCGCTCACCCCGCCTGAGCTCGGCCTCGGCCAGGGCCAGGTTTTTCCAGATGGCCTCCCGCAGATGCGGCAGATACAATCCGCCGAACACGCCATGCCAATACGCGTCGTTGCACTGGGCCCGGCCAATGGCGCGGCGGGCGGCAGGCGGATCACCCCGCTGGCGACAGAGCAGCGAGAGCGCCTGCATCTTCTTGTGCATGCGATTGGACTCGGAATACTTCGTCAGGAAGTTGCGCCAGTGCGCCCCTCGTATGAGGGCGCCCTCCGGGCCCGCCATCCGCTCCTCGCCGAGACTGCGCTCCAGCCGTATCAGCCGCAGCGCCGCGTCGGGGGGAAGGGACCAGCCCTCCATTTCCCGGTACGATGCCGTGGGCAGGTACGCGATACCGCCGCTCGGCACGTGGTCCATGGCATCGCTCAGGGTGCTCAACAGCACCTCGCCACCCTCGAGCAGCCCGCCGATGGTGCCGGTAAACTGATCGAGCCAGCCGCGCTCGTAGACCCATTCCTTGGTGCCAGGCCAGCCACCGAACTTCTCGCCGTCGTCAGCCAGCACGGCCAGACGGTGGCCCGCCCCCCGCAGATCGCGCAGATACGCCGCTGTCTCCTCCGGGGGACGGAACGGGATCAGATATCGCAGGCGCTCGTCGATGGGAAAGAGCGCCACCCGCTTGCCGTCGCTTTCGGTCCAGTACGGCGTGTGGAGCTGCTCGCTGCTGAAGCCCGTGACCAGAAAATGGCGGTCGTCCACCAGGGCATAGCGCACTCCCGCATCAGACAGGTCGGCCGCAAGTTCGGGCTCCCAGACTCGCTCGGTCAGCCAGAGTCCTCGGGCGTCGACCCCAAAGCGTTTCCGGACCGCGTCCCGCATCCACTGGATCTGCTCGACCCGGTCGGCCCGGGGCAGGGAGGCCAGCACCGGCTCGTAGAACCCTGCCAGCAGCAGCTCGATCTTCCGGTCGGCTACCAGCCGGCCCAGCAGGTCCAGGTAGGAGCGCTCATGCTGTTCCAGCCATTCCAGCAGGGGTCCGGAGAGGTGCAGCACCAGCGGGAGAAAGTTCCGTTCGGACAGCCGCTCCAGAATCGGGCGGTAGACATCCTCGACGTGCTGCTGGAAGACGTGGTCGAAGTTGCCGACCGGCTGATGCAGGTGAAGCCCAAAAACGAAACGAAGTGGCGCCATGCGTCAGCCCACCACGAGCGAGCGGGAGCCACCTAAGGCGGCTGCAATAGCCGGGAGTACGTTGGGAAAGACATGATCGCGCTGGTACATCTCCTCGGCCAGCTGCTGGGCCGACTCCAGGTCACCTTCGCGGCCCGGGCTGAGAGCCGCGATCAACTTTTCGGTGTCATCGCAGTGTTCCCGGAAGCGTTTCTCGGCGTAGTCCGCCGCTGCGCCCGTCGAGATGATGAACTGCCAGTCAGACGACTGTGCCAGAAGCAGCTCTCGTGCGGCCTGTGCCAGGACCGGACGGGCCGAGGGTGAGGCCAGCGCGCCTGGGGCCACATCCCAGAACGACTGCTCCAGTGGCCAGAGCCGCTCCCAGGTCCACGCCGTCTGATCGCTGAGCCACATGCTGCTGTCACCGTTGGCTCCCCACGAGCCCCACGGCAGTCGGATGGCGGCCCTGGGCGGGTGCTTCTCCAGGTGCTTCGAGCCCGTCACCGGCTGGATGGCGTCACGTACGGGGGCCAGGGTGCGGTAGACGAATTCCAGGAAGGTGGGACCCTCGAACCACCAGTGGCCAAACAGCTCCGTATCGAACGGCGCCACCACCACGCTCTCACGGTTCTGTGACTGATCCTGTGAGATGCCGGCGAGAAGATGCGCGAAGTGATTGGCGTGGTCGCGCGCGCGCCCGGCCGCGGCGGCAGGATCGTAGGGCTGCTTGTGTCCGAGATCGACCCCGGGCCCGGTGACGCGCCACAGCTTCAGGCCGCCAGGCCAGCGCATCTTGTGGAACTCCAGGTACCACTCGTCTCCGGGATAGCCTTCGAAGCGACTCCAGACCTGCATGGAGGCCCGGGGATCGCGGACGTACGCCGCCACCGACCCGTGCGCCACTCGATAGGCGCGATACGGTGAGCGCAGCGGCTCGGTCTGGATCCCGGGCTGCAGCGGTGTATGCACGATGGGATCGCCGGCCGGATCACCCGAGAGGCCCAGCGGCCGGCCGGCAGCGGCCAGATGGGCATCCACGAAAAAGAACTGAAATCCCGCGTCGGCCAGGTGCTCCTCGATGCCGCGCCGCACTCCGGTCCGAGGGGCGGTGGGCCAGGGCTCCCACGGCCCCCGAGGCCGGTAGGCGCACTCGGGCAGCCAGCATCCCTTGGGAGAGCGGCCGAAGATGCGGCGATGTTCCGAAACGCCCACAGCCAGCTGGAGCCGGATACTCTCGTCGCGCGCCAGCAGCGGAAGGTAGCCATGCGTAGCTGCCGAGCTGATGATCTCGATTCGGCCGGCAGTCTCGAGCGCACGGAAGGCGCTGATCAGATCTCCGTCGATACTGTGGAAGAGGTCTCGCAGCCGGCTCAGCCGCTCCCGCCAGTATCCCACCAGCGGCAGCAGGTGACTGTCATTTGTGGCAGCCAGCGATGTTGGGGCCTCGTCGCATGCCTTGATGCGCTGGCCGAAAAAAGTCTCCATCTCGGAGACGAACGCCGGGCTGACGAGCTGATTGGCGAGAATGGGGGTAAAGCCGATGGTAACCGGGGCGGCCACGTCGTCGGCCGCAAGGCTGCGGAGGGCCTCGAGCAGCGGCAGATAGGTGTCGAGCGCGGCCTCGCAGATCCAGTCGCTGCCATGGGGCCAGCGCCCATGGTGCAGCACGTAGGGCAGGTGACTGTGCAGGGTAAAGATGAAGTCTGTCGGGCGCGTGCTCACCGGGCACCAGCGGAGTGGGCCAAGGCGCGGCGGTAAACGTCGATGTAGGTAGCCACGGAGCGCTCCCAGCTGAAATCACTCGCCATTCCCTGGCGGACGAGGCACTGCCATTTCGCCGGATGGCGAAATCGGTCGAGCGCCCGAAAGGCCGTCTCCTGGAATGCTGCCGGAGTGTAGGGCTCGAAGGCAAAGCCTGTCACCTCGTCCTCCACCGTATCGGACAGACCGCCGACGTCCCGCACAATAGGCGGCGAACCATACCGCTGCGCCCGCATCTGCGTCAGGCCGCACGGCTCATACAGGGATGGCATGAGAAACAGATCCGCCCCTGCCATCAGCCGGTGTTCCAGCCGGTCGGTGAAATCGAGCTGGACCCCGACCCGATCGGGTGCGGACGAGGCCAGCTCCACGAGGGCGCTCTCATACTTCTGTTCTCCGCTCCCGAGAAACACGAACTGCGCATCGAGAGCCAGCAGCTCGTCGCTTTGCAGGATCAGGTCCAGCCCCTTCTGGGTGACCATTCGCCCGGTCATGCCGAAGAGGGGAACCTTCCGGCGCTGGGGGAGACCGAACGAGCGCTGCAGGGCGGCCTTGCAGCGACGCTTTCCCTCGAGATTCTCAGCGGAATACTGGGCGGTGATCTGTGAGTCGGTTGCCGGATCCCAGGTTCGCTGGTCGATACCGTTAAGCACCCCGACCAGCCGGTCCCCCAGCCAGGTGAACACATCGTGCAGCCCGAAGCCGCCTCCCGGGGTGCGGAGCTCCTCCGCCTGGGTTGGGCTTACGGTGGTGACGAAATCGGCGAATGCCAGGCCACCCTTCAGAAAGTTGACTTTGCCGTACCACTCCAGCTGGCGCCAGTTATACAACTGCCACGGGAGCCCGATCTGGGGCATCACCTCAGGCGGAAAGTGTCCCTGGTATCCGGGGTTATGCACCGACAGCACCGTGGTGGTGTCGGCGGAGTAGCGGTCGTGCAGCACCGTCCGCAGGTACACCAGTGACAGGGCCGTGTGCCAATCGTGCGCGTGGAGCACGATTGGGCCCGGGACCAGTCGGGGCAGGGCGGAAACCGCAGCCAGTGCGAAAAAGGCGAACCGGCGCGCGTTATCGGGGTAGTCAACCGCGTTCTCGCCGTAGATGCCCGGCCGATTGAAATAGTCCAGGTGCTCGACAAAGAACACCTGCGGCCCGGCCCGGGGCCCGGCTGCCCGAAAGATCCGCGCTTCCTCGGAGTGCGAACCCATGGGCACCAGGAAGGGATGGCCCACCGGCTCCAGGTCGGGATCGGCGTCGCGAACGGTGCGGTACAGGGGCAGGATGGCAGCGACATCGAACCCGGAGGCGCGTTGGAAATTGGCCAGGCCGCTGACTGCTTCGGCCAGGCCCCCGGTCCTGGCATAGGGGTGGTATTCCGCGGCTACGTGAACAACGGAGACCGGCTGGCCTCCCGCTGTCCTTAGCGACGGTATCGAGGTCACCGGCTGGCGGGCCGGCGGACGCAAGGTCGCCATCTCTGCCTCAGGCGGTGGGAGGATCGTCGCCCGACGTCTCTCCGTAAATCGCTGGCGCGTAATATTCCTGCACGTAGTCCCGCAGCATCCGCCTCGCCGTGAACCTGCTGCCGGCCAGCCGAAGGGCATGGCGCATCTTTTCTACCCAGCCGAGCGGGACTCCCTGTGCATTGCGGGTGTAGTAGAGCGGAACGATCTGATCTTCGAGCAGCCGGTACAAGTCGCCCGCATCGGCCTCGTCGGCATCCTCATCTTCGGCCACGGGAGCGATGGCCCAGCCGCTGAGACCATCGTAGCCCTCCTGCCACCAGCCGTCGAGCGTGCTGAGCTGCGGCACGCCATTGAGTCCTGCCTTCATACCGCTGGTGCCGGATGCCTCCAGGGGCACGCGGGGGAGATTCAGCCACAGGTCTACGCCCTGCACCAGCAGGTGGGCCAGGTGCATGTCGTAGTCCTCCAGGAACGCCACCCGTCCCTCGAACGCGGGGTCGCGGGTGAACTGATACACCGACTGGAGCACTTCCTTGCCCGGATTGTCGGCCGGGTGGGCCTTGCCGGCGAAGATGATCTGTACCGGCCGCCACGGATCCACCAGCAGCCGGCGGAGCCGGGCGATGTTTCTGAAAATGAGATTGGCGCGCTTGTAGGTGGCAAAGCGCCGTCCGAATCCGATGGTGAACGCCATCGGGTCGAGGAGGGTTCCGGCTCCCACGACCTGGGCCGCTTCCTTGAGCTGATCGGCGAAACGCCGCCGCGCGTCTTCCCGAACGAAGTTCGAGAGCGCCCGCTTCTGCCGGAGGTGCGCCTCCCAGAACCGGGCGTGGTCCAGGGTGAGCACCCGGTCCCAGAACCCCGGCTCTTCGAGGCGCTCTCCCCAGTTGGGACCGAGGTGATCGTCCAGCACGGTCATGATCGGTGTGGCCATCCAGGTGGCCAGGTGCACGCCGTTGGTCACGTGACCGATCGGCACCGCTTCCCAGTGCCGGTTGGGCCAGAGCTCGCGCCAGATGTTGCGGGACACCTGGCCATGCCGGCGAGAGACCCCATTCACCCGCGACGACAGGCGCATGGCGGTGACCGTCATATGAAACTGTCCGGGCAACGCGGGATGGGTCCCCAGTCCGAACAGCGTTTCCCGCTCCACGCCCATCTCGTCCCACACCGGGCCGGCGCAGGCCGCGATCTGGTCGTTGGTGAATGCGTCATGTCCCGCCGGCACCGGCGTATGGGTGGTGAACACACTCTGCGCTCTGACCTGCTTGACCGCATCGGGGTAGGCGACGCCGCTCACTGCCAGCTCCCGGATGCGTTCGACCAGCATGAATGCGGCATGGCCTTCATTAGCATGCCAGACGCCCGGGTTGATGCTCATCGCCCGCAGCACCCGCACCCCTCCCACGCCGAGAATCCATTCCTGCCGCAGGCGCAGCTCGGGCCCGCCGGCATACAGCTTGTTCATGAGCCCGCGGTCATCCGGGTGGTTCGCTTCCAGGTTGGTGTCGAGCAGGTAAATCGGCACCCGGCCGACCATCATCCTCCACGCGCGCACGTGAACCGGGCGCCCGAAGGTTTCGACGGTGGTCAGCCACGGCTGGTGATTGGATCCGGAGACCGGTACCAGAGGGGTGGCGCTGACGTCGTATTCGACGTCGCTGTCCTCCTGCCAGCCCTCGAGCGTCAGGCGCTGGTCGAAGTAACCCTTTCGATAAAAAAGTCCGACGCCCACCATGGGCACGCCGAGATCGCTGGCCGACTTGCAGTGGTCGCCGGCCAGAACGCCGAGCCCGCCGGAGTAGATGGGCACGGAGTTATGCAGGCCGAACTCGGCGCAGAAGTAGGCCACCGGGCGGCCGTTGAGGTCGGGATAGTTTCGCGCGAACCAGGTGTCGCCGTGGTCGGCCTCGTGCCCCATCCGCTCCATGACGTCGTCGTAGCGGCGGAGAAAGTCGCTGTCGCTGGCGCAGGCCGCGATCCGGGCTGGATCCACCCGGCAGAGCAGCTCGAGCGGGTTGTGCCGGGTGTAGTGCCAGAGCGGCTCGTCGATCGATTGGAAGAGCGCCCGCGCCTCGCGGCTCCAGCTCCACCAGAGATTCATCGCGAGCGACGCGAGGCCTTCGATGCGTGCGGGCAGGTACGGGATGCGGGTCTGTTGAATCAGCATGGACAATTATAGGCGGTAAGGCGGAAAGCCGGTAAGGCGGTAGGAGGCAATGGAGAGGACAGGCCGCCGTGGCCTGATTGAGGCCGCTCTGGATCTACCAGTCCATCAGTCTACCACCTTACCGGCTTACCGTCTTACTGTCTAATGCACCAGCTTCTTGTACCTGATTCGGTGCGGCTGATCCACCGAAGCGCCTTTCCGCTTGTGATAGTCGGCGGCGTATTCCTGGTAGTTGCCTTCGTACCAGACTGCCTCGCTGTTGCCTTCGAACGCGAGAATGTGGGTGGCAATGCGATCGAGGAACCACCGGTCGTGGCTGATCACCACCGCGCAACCGGCAAAACCCAGCAGCGCGTCCTCGAGCGCTCTCAGCGTATCCACGTCGAGGTCGTTGGTGGGCTCGTCGAGTAAGAGGAGATTACCGCCACTCTTCAGCAGCTTCGCCAGATGCAGCCGGTTCCGCTCGCCGCCTGACAGCGTGCCGACCTTCTTCTGCTGATCCGACCCGCGGAAGTTGAAGCCCGCGGCGTAGGCCCGCGCATTCACGCTGCGGCGCCCGAACTGAAGCTGGTCCTGGCCCCCGGAGATTTCCTGATACACGGTCTGGTCCGGGTCGAGGCTGTCGCGACTCTGGTCAACGTAGGCGATCTGCACCGTCGAGCCCACGGTGAGCGACCCTGTGTCCGGCTGCTCCTGCCCCGTGATCATCCGGAAGAGCGTTGTCTTGCCGGCCCCGTTGGGGCCGATCACACCCACGATCCCGCCACGCGGCAGCGAAAAATTGAGGTTCTCGAAGAGGAGCCGGTCACCGAATCCTTTGGCGACGTCTTTCGTCACCACCACTTCGTCGCCCAGCCGCTCGGGCACCGGGATCAAAATTTCGGTGTTCCCTTCGGTCTGCCGCTCGGCCTCCTCCCGCAGCTCCTCGTAGCGGGTGATGCGGGCCTTGCTCTTGGCTTGCCGCGCGCGGGGCGACAGGCGCACCCACTCGAGCTCGCGCCGGAGCGTCTTCTGGCGAGCCGATGCCTGCTTCTCCTCCTGGCCCAGCCGCACTTCCTTCTGCTCCAGCCACGATGTGTAGTTTCCCTCCCACGGAATCCCGGCCCCCTGGTAGAGCTCGAGGATCCAGCCGGCCACATTGTCCAGGAAATACCGGTCGTGCGTGACCGCCACGACGGTGCCGGGAAACTCGGCCAGATAGCGCTCCAGCCACCAGACACTCTCGGCATCGAGATGATTGGTCGGCTCATCGAGGAGCAGCATGTCGGGCTGTTCCAGCAGCAGGCGGCACAGTGCTACCCGGCGTCGCTCGCCACCCGAGATCTTGTCGACATCCGCGTCACCCGGTGGGAGCCGAAGCGCGTCCATGGCCATGTCGATCTTGTGGTCCAGCTCCCAGAGGCCGTGCGCGTCGATCCGCTCCTGAAGGTTGCCCTGCTTCTCCAGCAGGCGGGTCATCTCGTCGTCATCCATCGGCTCGGCGAACCGGGCGCTGATCTCGTTGAACTGGTCGAGCATCGCCTGCTGTTCCTTGACCCCTTCCATCACGTTGCCGCGGACGTCCTTGTCCGGGTCGAGCCGGGGCTCCTGCGGCAGGAAACCGATTTTGGTGCCCGGCAGCGGTCGGGCGTCGCCCAGAAAGTCCTTGTCCACTCCCGCCATGATGCGGAGCAGGGAGGATTTCCCCGCGCCGTTGGCTCCCAGTACGCCGATTTTGGCGCCGGGGAAGAAGGACAGATAGATGCCCTTGAGGATCTCGCGGGAGGGGGGCACGACCTTCCGGAGGTCGCGCATCGTGAAGATGTATTCGCCGGCCATAGGGGTGGGAAGATAAGGGAGTCTCGAGCAAAAAAAGGGGCGCCCCAGCGGGGGCGCCCTTGAAACGGTCCGGCAGGGCCGGCCTAGCTGAGATTCTGGTTCGCGATCTTGGCGAGGTCGAACATGGTGACCTGGCTCCTGCCATTGAAGAGCGGACGGAGCTTCTCGTCGGCGTTGATGGCCCGGCGGTTCTTGGAATCCTGCAGGTCGTGCCGCTTGATGTATGCCCAGAGCTTGCTGATGACCTGGGTTCGCGGCATGGGGTTGTTGCCGATCACGGCGGCGAGCTTTGCGCTGGGCTGCAAAGGTCTCATGAATGCGGGATTGGGTGCGCGCTTCTTGCCTGACTTCTTGGTGGCGCGTTTTGCTGTCTTCTTGCGAGCGGCGGGCCGCTTGGCAGACTTCTTCGCTGACTTCTTTCTACCGGCAGTCTTTTTTCGCTTGGTGGTGGCCATGCAGTGTCTCCCTGAATGAGTGAGAACCGTGCTGTGCCTCGGAACCAATGAGAACTACCGTGATCAACAGTAAGCAGACTGCGTCCCGATGCAATAGGGAATCCGCAATTTCCCCTCTCAGAACCGGCCCAGGGCGATCGGGTGGTGCCCCACCCCCGGGGGCCATGGTGGTAGTTTCCAGAGGAGGAACCAACGGAATCGCCCGTTCTCGAACTTTTTCACCGGTGTTGATATGAACTTTTCGCACGTGCTCCCCCGGCCGGTTACCCTGGCTCTGGCACCCCTTGCGCTGCTGCTGGGATCGCCGCCTTCCCCTCTGACAAACTCGAAATGCGATGCCGACAATGGCGGCCTCGTGGTTCCCGACGGCTTCTGCGCCACTCTGGTTGCGGGCAACCTGGGGCCGGTGCGACAACTCACCGTTGCACCCAACGGGGACCTGTATGCTGCACTCAGCGGAAAGCCAGGAGATGGAACCGGGGGGGTCCTGGCCTTCCGCGACCGAAACAACGACGGGAAGCCGGATGAGCGGGCCGCCTTCGGGCCGAAAGGAGGAAATGACGTCAAGGTCCGTGACGGCTACCTCTACTTCGCCCTGAACGACCGCATTCTCCGTTACCGTCTCTCGGGGAGCAAGCTGGAGCCGGAGGGGAAAGAGGAGACTCTCGTTGCCGGGTTGCCGGCGGATGGCAGTCACATGGCGAAGAACGTGGCCTTCGGACGTGGCGACACGATGTATGTGGTCATCGGGTCAGCGACGAACAGTTGCCAGAAGACCGATCGCCTGCCCGCGTCACCCGGCCACGATCCTTGCACGGAACTCGAAACCCGGGCCGGCATCTGGCAATTCTCCGCCAGCGCGGCGGGTCAGCGGTTCGCGGACGGACGGCGATTTGCCACTGGGCTCCGGAACGCCATGGGTGTCACCACCCATCCCGAGACCGGCGCGGTGTATGCCGGCGTGCACGGCCGCGACCAGCTCGCCGACAACTGGGGGTTCAGCAACGAGGTGAACGCCAACAATCCGGGCGAGGAGTTGGTCGTGGTACGGTCCGGGGATGACTACGGCTGGCCCTACTGCTACTACAGCAACCAGTACAAGAAGAAGGTGCTGGCCCCAGAGTACGGCGGTGATGGTCAGAAGGTGGGGCGTTGCGCGTCCGCGAAAGCGCCGCTCTTGTCGTTTCCGGGCCACTGGGGACCAATGGCGGTGGCGTTCTACAATGAGGACACCTTTGGGCCGACCTACAGGAACGGGCTCTTCGTCGCCTTCCATGGGTCATGGAATCGCAAGCCGCTTCCGCAGGAGGGTTACCGCGTTTCGTTCGTACCGTTCACGAACGGGCGGCCTTCCGGCGAGTACTCCACCTTCGCGACTGGAGCTGGGGGCCCGACCGAGCTCCGTGCCAGTGGGGTGGCAGTGGGGCCGGACGGATCGCTCTACATTTCCGCCGATCAGAACGGGAAGATCTGGAAGGTGACGAAAAGAAAAGCGTGAGTTCACGCTGTTTGTTTCAGCACCCGCTCGACTTCACGAAGGTCAGGCTCAATTTCGATCGGGCGATTGGCGCCGGGCGGAGGTGGGTCGATCTCCTGATGATACCGGAGCAGCAGCCCGGGATCCTTGAGTATGTGGCCGGTGAGAATGGCTACCACCCGGTCTCCCGCTTTCACCTGGCCGCTGCCGACCAACTGCCGCAGGCCGGCCAGCGTCACCGCGCTGGCGGGCTCGCACCCGACTCCCGAAGCATCGATGGCGGCCTTGGCCTCCAGCAGCTCCGCGTCCGAGGTGGACAGTACCACGCCGTTGGTCTCGGTAATGGCCTGCACTGCTCGGTCGTACGACGCCGGGTTTCCAATCTTGATGGCGGTGGCCACCGTGTCGGCCTTGACCTGGTGCCGCTGGGCAAACCCTTCGGCAAAGCTCCGCGCGAAGGGTGCTGCGCCCGCGGCCTGCACCGCGGCGAGCCGGGGCAGGCGGGAGATGAGTCCCCACTCGCGGGCCTCCCGCAGAGCTTTGCCGAAGGCGGCGGTGTTTCCCAGATTTCCCGCCGGCAACACAACCCAGTCGGGCGGTTCCCAGGCGAGCTGCTGAAGCAGCTCCAGGATAATTGTCTTTTGCCCCTCGACCCGAAACGGATTGATGGAGTTCAGCAGGTACACCCCCAACTGCTCGCTCGCCTGTTCCACCAGCCGGAGACAATCATCGAAGTCGCCGCGGACCAGCAGCGTCTTGGCGCCATAGGCAAGCGACTGCGCCAGCTTCCCGGTGGCCACGCCATCGCGCGGTACCAGCACCAGCGCCGGCAGCCCGGCCTGGGCGGCGTAGGCGGCTAGGGATGCGGAGGTGTTTCCCGTGGAGGCGCACGCTACTGCCGTGGCGCCGATACGCATGGCCTGGGTAACGCCAACCGTCATACCCCGGTCCTTGAACGATCCCGTCGGGTTGTGTCCCTCGTGTTTGAGCAGGAGATGATCGACGCCGGCCCATCGGTCCAGGGCGACGCGGTGAAGCAGCGGCGTATTTCCCTCGGGATGGGACACGACGGCGTCGGCCGACGGCAGAACGATCTCGCGGAACCGCCAGACTCCAGAGGCGGTTGCGCCGGGTTGGCCTCCGCGCCGCTCGGTGAAGCGCTGGGTCAGCTCGGCCGGCGTCATGGCCGGGGGGCGATGACGCACCTCCAGCAGGCCGCCACACGCGGTGCAGCGGGGATGGGGATCGGTCTCGACCACCTCGTTCCCGCAGGCAATGCACACTTGCCAGGTGGCCGGCCTCTGGGTCTGGAACTTCATCGGCGTTCTCGCTGGGCCCCAGTGACCATCTGAGCACCTTTCCGGTCGATCTGCGCTACCCGAACATCGCTCTGATGACCACACGCGGCATATGCGGCCGACATCGCGGCGGCCACCCGCTCTCCCGCCGCGGACCCGCGCACCAGCGCAAAGGCGGTCGGGCCGCTGCCTGAGATCGAGCTTCCCAGCGCGCCGGCGTCCATGGCAGCCTGCTTGGCTTCGCGGAATCCGGGCAGCAGTGCGGCCCGCACCGGCTCGGCGATACGGTCATCGATGGCGCGCCCCAGCAAGGCGTAGTCACCGGACGCAAGCGCCGCAACCATGGCCCCCACCTGTGCCGCCTGATGAAGTGCCGATGCGCGATCGATATGGGAGGGAAGCACCCGGCGCGCCTCCGCGGTGCGCAACTGCAGGTGGGGACGGGCCACCACGACGCGAAGCTCGTCCGGCACCGGGAGCTCGACCAGGTCGAGCGGATCCAGCGATCGGATCAGCACAATGCCGCCGAGGAGCGCGGGGGCAATGTTGTCCGCATGTCTGCCCGACACCCCTTCCTCGGCCTCCAGCGCGGCCCGCAGCAACGCCGGCCGGTCCAGCGGATGACCCAGCAGCGCGTTGACCGCCACGGCGGCGGCAACTGCCGACGCGGCACTGCCCCCTTGCCCCCCGGAGAGCGGCAGTTCCTTTGTGACCGTGAGTGCGATGCCTTGTCCCCGCCAGCGTTCGTCGCCGGCACGGGCCAGCACCGCGCGCGCCGCCAGCCCGGCGGTATGCCGGCCGGCGTCCCGCGGCAGGTCGGGGTGGCCCGGATCACGAATCTCGATTCCGGGCCGGCCGGTCCACTCCGCCTGGACCGTGTCGCCCGGACCGTCCAGTGCCAGCCCCAGGATATCCAGCCCGGGGCCAATGTTGCCCACACCCCCGGGCGCGAAGGCAGCTACTGACTGCGGGCTGTTGCTCATGCGCCCGCCAGCCGCAGGATATCGTTCAGCACACCCGCGGCCGTCACCTCGGCGCCGGCACCCGGTCCGGTGATCACCAGCGGATTCGCCTTGTAGCGGTCGGTGACAAACACCAGCTGGTTGTCAGAGCCTCTTATCGCGGCCAGCGGACTGGGGGCGGGTACCGCCTTCACGCCGACCGCGAACTTGCTGGGCGACACCGATGCCACGTACCGGAGCACTGATCCTTCCGAGCGGGCCGTCTCGACTCGCCGCTTCCAGGGTGCATCCAGCTCGTCCAGGCGGGCCAGAAAGTCGTCGAGCGATAGCACCCGGGCCCACTTGGGCACCAGCGACTCAACCGCGCGCTCTTTCAGCTCCCCCTGATATCCCATCAGCCGGGCGAGAATGAGTGCCTTGCGCGCGACATCCATTCCGGAGAGATCATCCCGGGGATCCGGCTCAGTGTAGCCCTTGGCCATGGCGCTTCTCACCGCACGTGAGAACGGCACCCCATCGGACACCTCGCTCAGCACATGGCCCAGGGTTCCGGAGAGCAGTCCCTCGATTCGGTTCACCCGATCGCCCGACTCGACCAGCTTGTGATAGGTGTCGATGATCGGAAGCCCGGCGCCGACCGTGGCCTCGTGGAGAATGCGCCGCCCGCGGGCCCGGGCCGTCTGCCAGAGCCCATTGCTCACCGCCTGCCGATCAGCCAGCGGGCGCTTGTTGGCCAGCACCAGGTCCATGCCGTGGGTGAGCGCCTGCTCCAGGGCCGAGGCGGTGTCGTCGGCGGTGAGATCCACCAGCACGGGACGTGTCAGGGCGTAGCCCGCGATGTGGGACACCGCGTTTTCCGCGGTTGCCGCCTGACCCTTCGCCATCTCGGCGAGCGGGCGGCCCTTCCGCTTCTCCGAGGCCATTGTGGCCAGGCGTCGTGGGCTGATGCCTTCCGGATCGAACACGAAGCCGGAGCGGTCGATCACCGCGGCGACCCTGAGCGATAGAGCCGGCCGGTCCACCCGGCTCAGCAAGGTGGCGAGGGCCTGCCCGATCTGGCCGAATCCGAGCAGCACCACTTCCATCCGTTCCGGACGAATGACGGAACCGCCCGCGATGCGGGAAAGCTGGAAGCCCGCGTGGATCCTGCGTTGGGCCTCGGCGGCGTCGGCGGCAGACACCACCACCGAGATATTCAGCTCGGACGAGCCCTGCGCAATCGCGACGACGTTGAGCCCGCCTCCGGCGAGCGCCGTAAAGACTCCGGCCGCCACGCCCGGCGTGCCGTGCATACCCAGCCCCACCACGGCCACCGTCGCCATCCCGAGGCTCACCTCGACCCCATCGATCTCCCGCCGCGCGATCTCTCCCTGGAACTCCTGGATCAGACTATCACGCGCGTCGGTAGCGAAGGGCTCGGGGACGCTGAAGCAGATGGAGTGCTCGGACGACGCCTGCGAAATGAGCGAGACCGATATACGGCGGCCGTGCAGAGCGGCGAAGGTTCGGGCCGCGATACCGGGCACGCCGAGCATGCCGTTCCCCGTGACAGTCATGAGGGCCTGTCCCCCGGCAGCGGTCAGCGCTTTGACCGGGAAGCGGCCCGGCTCCACCTGCTCCGACACCTCCGTCCCCGGTGCGCTCGGGTCTTCGAACGGCCGTACGAAAATGGGAATGCCTCGGCCGGCCAGCGGAATCAACGCCCGCGGGTGCAGCACCTTGGCTCCGTAGTAGGCCAGCTCCGCGGCCTCGCGAGCGTGGAGTTGGGGTATCACGCGGGCATCCGGAACGACGCGGGGGTCGGCGGTGAGGAGACCGGGGACGTCCTTCCAGAGCGACACACGACGGGCACCCAGGGCCCGGGCCACGAGGGTCGCCGTCAGATCGGATCCGCCCCGTCCCAGCGTGGCCACCTCGCCGCCGGAGGTGGCGCCGAGGAATCCCGGAATCACCGGCACGGCGCCGCGATCCAGGATCGGGTGCAGCGCGCGCGGGGCCGAGCGGTCGGTGGCGGCAAAATCGGGCGACGCGTGGCCGTATGCGCCATCAGTGTGAATGACGTCGAGGGCGTCCACATACTTCGCCGGAGTGCCGAGGGCCTCGAGTGCCGCGGCGACGAGGCGGGCGCTCAGCCGTTCACCGCGCGACACCACATAGTCAGTCGTGCGGGGCGTCAGCTCCCGCAAACCGCGGAGCCCCGCCGCCAGCGCCTCCAGTTCCTGAAACGCCTCCGCGATATGCGACAGCATTGCGGCCCGGCCCCGCCCGGCGGGGAGCAGGGCCCGGGCCGCTTCGGCGTGGCGGGTTCGCAGTTGGCCGATCAGCTCCGTGCGCGCGCGCTCGTGGCCGCCGCCCGCCTGCCGGGCCACGGTGAGAAGCGCATCGGTCACCCCCGCCATGGCGGAGACAACCACCACCGTGGGCTCCTGGCGGTGACTCTGGATGATCTCGACGGCACGGCGGACAGCGGCGCAGTCGGCCAGCGAAGCGCCGCCGAACTTGTGCACGTGCGGTGCGCGGCGGTGTCGTGGCATCAGGAGAGAGTCTAGGGACAAGAGTCTAGAGTCAAGGGCTGGAAACCAGCCACCCTTGACCCTAGACCCCAGACTCTAGACCCTTCTCTATGCTCGCCCTGCTCAAACTCATCCAATCGATTATCAAGACGCTCCACTCCGACGGCACACCGGGGCAGGTCGCGGCCGGTATCGCTATCGGGTCGGTGCTGGGACTTACGCCGCTGCTGAATCTGCACAACCTGATCGTTTTCTCGCTGGTGGTGCTGCTGAACGTCTCCTTCGGCGGAGCCATGCTCGGTTGGGCCCTCTTCGTTCCGGTGGGCTTTCTGCTCGATCCGCTGTCCCACGCCCTGGGGCTCCAGCTGCTGCAGGCACCGTCGCTGCGCCCGCTGTGGACCACGCTGACAAACACGCCGCTGGTTCCGTATACCAACTTCAACAACACGGTCGTTCTGGGCAGCTTCGTTGGCTGGCTGGTGTTGGCGGTTCCGATTTTCTTCGCGGCGCGGTACGGGGTGGCCCGTTACCGCGCCACTATTGGTGAACGGGTTCGGCGTTCCCGGTTCTACAAGGCGCTTACGGCCTCGCAGGCGTATAACCTGTATCGCATGTTCCGGCCCAGCTGACCGATGGGCATCAAGATCTTTCGCTGGAAGGCCATTGGTCCTCTCCTGCTGTTCCTGGCAATCCTCGTGCTGCTGGTCGTGATCTTCGCCGAGCCGATTGCGCACGACACCACCGAGGAGGCAAGCACCGAGCTGCTCGGCACCCAGGTGGATGTGGGAAAGCTTGACTTGTATCCCCGCCAGTCGGCCGTCGACCTGCGGGCGCTTCAGATCGCCAATCCGTTCAGTCTCGCCCAGAATCTCCTTGAGGCTGACGAGATCCGGCTCAAGCTGAACCCGGCTGCCCTGGCGGAGAAAAAGCTCGTTATCGAGCGGCTCACCCTGCACGGAATGCGGTTCGGCACCACGCGCAAGACGCCGGCCCGGGCCGTGAAGGGCGGTGGCTTTGCTCCCCAGATTCTTCAGACCGTCCAACAGTGGACCAAGCAGTTCAACGTGCCGCTGCTGTCTCTCACCCCGCTAGATACCATCCGGCAGTTGGCGCTCGACCCCACCCAGCTCACCACCATACGCGAGGCGCAAGCCCTGGTCGGTCGCGCCGATTCCACCAGAAAGGCGCTGGACCAGGGCTTTCAACAGTTGAACATCAGGCAGACGGTGGACTCCGCTCGCGCCCTGAGTCAGCGGCTCTCCGCTACCGACCCGAAAAAGCTCGGGCTGGACGGCACCCGCCAGGCGATCGAGTCGGTTCGGGAAGCGCTCCGCGAGATCGACGCCGCCAAGAAGCGGGTGGAACAGCTGGAGCGGAGCACGCGGGAGGGGGTGCTGCTGCTGAGCCAGGGCACGCGGGTGCTGGATCAGGCCCGTCAGAAGGACTTTGCGTTTGCCAAGTCGCTGCTGAAGCTGCCGACGTTTGCTGCGCCGGACATCGGCAGCGCGTTTTTTGGCCAGGTGAGCATCGAGCGTTTCAAGCAGGCCCTCTATTGGGCCGAGCTGGCGCAGGAGTACATGCCGCCGGGGCTGGCGCCGCGCCCCACCTCCGGCCCCCAGCGCCTTCGTGCCTCCGGACATACTATCGAGTTCCCCAGGGCGCAGGATTTTCCCAGGTTCCTGCTGGAGCAGGGGACGCTTGACTTCATCATCGGCGGCTCCGGCGCGGCACAGGGCGCCTACGCGGCCACCGTACGCGGGCTGACGTCTACGCCCTCGCTCTATGGCCGGCCCACTATTGTCAGCGCCAGCCGCCGAGCCGCCGGCTCTACACTCGGGTCCATCGACGTGAATGCGGTCATCAACCATGTCACCAGCCGGACTGTCGATTCCGGCAGCGCCCGCCTGCGGGGGGTAAAGCTCCCCTCGTTCCAGATTCCGGGCGTTCCCTTTCGGGTTGACGCGGGCACCGGCATGAGCAACCTCGATTTCACCATGAAGGGTGGCGGGACTCAGCTCTTCGGCCGGTGGGTCATTGCATCCAAGCAGGTCCGCTGGACGGCCGATACGGCGAGGCGTTCGTTGAATGACATCGAGCGCCTGGTGTGGCGGGTAGTCGCCGGTTTGTCCAATCTGAACGTGGTGGCGGAGCTGAGCGGCAGCGTCGGCTCCCCGAAGCTCGCCGTCCGCAGCAATCTCGATCAGGCCATTGCCGACCGTCTCCAGGCGGTGATGGGCGAGGAACTGGCCAAGGCGGAACGTCTGGTGCGCGCCAAGCTGGACAGCCTGGTTGCCGACAAGGTGGAACCAGTCAAGCGGCAAATCGCGGCGGTTCAGACCGAAGCGAATCAGCGGGTGCAGGCGGAACGGCAGCGGCTGGATCAGGTGGAGGAGCAACTTCAGGCGGAGCTGCGGCGGCTGACTGGCGGGCTGGTGCCCGGGATCGAGTTACCCAAGATCAAGTTGTAGAGGAGTTCCCCCATGCGCATTGGTGTCCCGAGGGAGACCATGGCCGGCGAGCGTCGTGTGGCCCTGGTGCCGGAATCGGGCAAGAAATTGCTCCAGGCGGGGTATCAGGTATCGGTCGAGGCTGGTGCGGGCACTGCCGCCGGCTTTCCCGACGCGGCCTACCGTGATGCCGGGATCACGGTGGAGCCCAACTCCGCGGCCGTGCTGGGTTCCGATCTGGTACTGAAGCTCAACGCCCCCGATCGGAACGAGGTGGCCGCCATGCGACCCGGGAGCATCTACCTGGGGTCGCTGATGCCGCTCCGGAACCTCGAGGCGGTTCGTGCCATGGCCGAACGCGGGGTTACCGCCTTCTCCACCGACGCAATTCCGAGAACCACTCGAGCCCAGTCCATGGATACATTGTCCTCGATGGCCAACATCGCCGGGTATAAGGGCGCGCTGCTGGGCGCGGTGGAGCTCAACAAGTACTTCCCCATGCTGATGACGGCCGCCGGAATGGTGCCCCCCGCACGCGTCTTCGTGGTGGGAGCAGCTGTGGCAGGGTTGCAGGCGATTGCCACATCTCGCCGACTGGGCGCCAATGTCTTTGCCACCGACGTCCGGCCCGAGGTGAAGGAACAGATCGAAAGCGTGGGGGGCAAGTACGTCGGCATCGAGCTCAAGGAGGCCGCGTCCGCCGGTGGCGGCTATGCCAAGGAGCTGACGGACGAGGATCGCGGGCGCCAGCGCGAGCTGCTCGCCACCCAATGCGCTCAGTCCGACGTGGTCATTACCACCGCTCTCATCGGCGGGGTGTTCGCGCCGACGTTGATTACCGCCGCCATGGTTCAGGGCATGCGGCCTGGCGCGGTGATCGTGGATCTGGCTGCCGACGGAGGTGGCAATTGCGAGCTCTCCCAGGCGGGAGAAACGGTGACGACCCAGGGCGTAACCATCCTCGCCCCGCTCAACCTTGCGTCCACCATGCCGCTCCACGCCAGCCTGCTGTTCTCGCGCAACCTCACTGCCTTTGTTCAGGCCTTCACCAAGGACAAGGCGTTTCAGTTGGACTTCACCGATGACATCCAGCAGGGCGCCGCCATCACGCACGACGGTGAGGTGAAGCACGCCCGGACGCGGGATGCCCTTCAGAAGGCCGGGACATGAGCGAGTCCATCGACTACTGGTCACTGCTCTACGTGTTCGTGCTGTCAGCGTTCATCGGCCTGGGCGTCATCCGCCGCGTATCGCGGCTGCTGCACACGCCGCTGATGTCGATCACCAACGCCATTTCCGGCATCGCGGTGATCGGCTCCATCATCGTGACCGGCGGCGACTATCCCACCGGCATCCGGATCATGGGGGCGATCGCCCTGTTCGCCTCCATGACAAACATTGTCAGCGGCTTTTTGATCACCGACCGCATGCTGAAGATGTTCAAGGCCGATCGCCAGCCGAAGCGGGATAATCCCTCATGAACGCTGTCGTGCAACTGTCCTACCTGGTCGCGACGGTCCTGTTCATTTTCGCCCTGTACTGGATGAACGCGCCGGTGACGGCCCGGAAGGGCGTGTACGCCGGTGTTGCCGCCATGGTCATTGCCATCGGGGCCACCTGGGCCCAACCGGAGGTGGTGCACCACGGCTGGATCGTGTTGGCCATTGGCGCCGGCTTCCTGGTGGGCGTGCCGCTCTCGATGGTGCCGCTGACCGCGGTTCCCCAGCGCACAGCGCTGTCCCACGCCTTCGGAGGGCTGGCCGCCGGGCTGGTCGGCACCGCCAAGTTCTATCTCTGGCATGGCGAAGGATCGCAGCAGCTCACCACGTTCCGGATGGCGGCCATCATCGTGGAGATCATCCTGGGCTACCTGACGTTCACCGGTAGCCTTATGGCCGCCGGCAAGCTCCAGGAGGTCAAATGGATTCCGCAGCGCCCGGTGACATACCCGCTTCAGAACGTCACCAACATCGGGCTCCTGCTGGTCGCCCTCGCGGCCGGCATCGCCCTCATGCTGAACCCTGCCGCCAGCTGGGCTCCGGCCCTCTTTCCCGTGGTGATCCTGCTGGCGCTGACCTTCGGCGTCCTGCTCATCATTCCGATCGGCGGCGCCGACATGCCAACGGTGATCGCCATCCTCAATTCCTACGCGGGCCTGGCCGCCGTGGCGATGGGGTTCGTGCTGGACAACAAACTTCTGATCACGGCCGGAGCGCTCGATGGGGCCAGCGGTCTGATCCTAGCCATCATCATGTGCAAGGCCATGAATCGTTCCTTCCTGAACGTGTTGTTCGGCGCCTTCGGTCAGGCGCAGCAGGTCAAGACCGGTGGTGAACAGAAGACCTACAAGGAGGAGACCATCGAGGGCGGTGCCCAGGTGCTGGAGCAGGCCAACCTGGTCGTGATTATTCCCGGCTATGGCATGGCGGTAGCCCAGGCTCAGCACAAGGTCCGGGAGCTCTACGACCAGCTCAAGAAACGGGGGGTGGCCGTGAAGTTCGCCATACATCCGGTGGCCGGCCGGATGCCCGGGCATATGAACGTGCTGCTGGCCGAAGCGGATATTCCGTATACCGACCTGGTCGAGATGGACGAGATCAACGCCGATATGCCCCAGTGCGACGTGGCCCTGGTGGTGGGGGCCAACGATGTGGTGAATCCCGCCGCCCGCAACGAGAAGTCCAGCCCGATCTACGGCATGCCCATCATCGATGCCGACAAGGCCAGGACAGTCTTCGCCATCAAGCGCAGCAAGAATCCCGGATTCGCCGGGATCGACAACGAGCTCTACTTCTCGGACCGCACCTGGATGCTCTTTGGGGACGCCAAGAACGTGGTGGGCGAGTTGGTGAAGCAGCTTTCGGGCAGCAGTGGGCACTAAGCCCCAACGGGTCTCACCATAAAAAGTTGAATATATCATCAAAATGGCGCAAAACTGGCATTTTTGAGCCATTTTTGCGCCTTTTCACCCGGATTACCTATCTTTTGCCTTGGTTTTTGATTCCCGAGAGGCTGACCCTTCCCCACTACCCCCTCCCTGGGCCGGCCTTCGCCACCGTCTGGCTCCCAGCGTGCCGCAACTGTCCATACCGCTATGGTTTATCTAAGGTGTTGATTTCTCATATCTTAGGCGTTATATTGGCCGACTTCAAATGAGGCTCGGCCCCCAGTCGTGGCTGTTCACCGAGCAAGGGGACAAAGGTCCCGTAGGAGGCTAACGGCGTGACAATCAAGGCACGTGGGAAGCGTCGGCCGGTACGGCCGGCACAGATCGCTCGGGCAATCGATGAGGGTCGGGAAAGTCTCGACCTCTACCTCGACGAGATCAGCCGGGTTCCACTCCTCAATCGCGAGGAGGAGATGGAGCTTGCCCGCAAAGCATTCAAGGGTAACGTGATCGCTCAGGAGCGGTTGGCGCGTCACAATGTCCGGTTTGTGGTTTCGGTGGCCAAGAAGTTCCAGAACCGCGGGGTTCCGCTCGTCGATCTAATCGGTGAGGGTAACCTCGGGCTCATGACGGCCGCCCGAAAGTTCGATCCGGACCGGGGGGTCAAGTTCATTTCATACGCGGTATGGTGGATCCGCCAGGCCGTCCAGGCCGCAATTGCGCGCCATGGCCGCCCGGTTCGGGTTCCGCTCAACCGCACCGCTGATTTGAGTCGTCTGGGCCGAACCACCACGCTGTTGAAGGATCGGTTGGGGCGTATGCCCACCACCGAAGAGTTGGCCCGCGCAACCGGCCTCACGGTGGAAGCCGTTCGGTCGCTCAGCGCACTGAACTCGGAAGCGGTGCGGCTCGATCACCCCACGCGGGACGGTGAAGGCAACGAGCGCATCGAGCGCTTCACCAGCGGGGAGCAGGAAAGCACCGATATGTCCACCATGGCCAACAGCCAGACGCGGGACATCGAGGCGGCCCTCGCCGCCCTCCCGCCCAGGGACGCCAAGGTGCTCAGGCTCTATTTCGGGCTGGACGACGGCAACAGCCGCACGCTGGAAGAGATCGGCCGTATGATGGGGGTCACCCGCGAGCGTATTCGCCAGCTCCGAGACCGGGCTCTGCTCCGCCTCCGCGAGGGTGAAACGGGCGACCGCTTGAAGGATCTGGTGGCATAGAAGGCTGTTGGCCACTGGCTGTTGGCCGATGCGTGTTCGAGAAACCCTCCGGTGTTCCGGGGGGTTTCCTATTTAGTGACAAGCCATTAGCCAATAGCCAATAGCCCCTATGAACCCCATCCCCCACGCCATCAATCGGCAGGACAACGGCATCCGGATCGAATGGGATCAAAGCGGCCACGAAGGCTTCTTCCCGGCCCGAGCCCTCCGCCTGGCGTGTCCCTGCGCCGGCTGTGTGGAAGAGATGAGCGGCAGGCCGCTGCTCGATCCCGCTACGATTCCGGGAGATATCAGACCCGTCACGCTTGCGCTCGTGGGTGGCTATGGTCTCAAGATTCAGTGGAGTGACGGCCACTCCACCGGCATCTACACCTTCGAGCGGCTTCTCGCCAGCTGTCCCTGCATCCGCTGCGGAGGAAGCTCGTGACCGCCGACACATCCTGGTTGCCGGCGCGCACGCACTCTGTACCGCTGAAATGGTTCCCCGACTCAGTCTCGATTGCCGGAGCTCCCGATGTCCCATGAGCACCACTCGAATATCCGTGAAGGGCTGGTTGCAGGCCTGCTGGGAGCCGTTCTCGTAGCCCTGTGGTATGCCGCCGTGGACCTCGGGCGGGGCGAGATGTTCTATACCGCGAACGTATTGGGCCAGGTCTTCGCGCAGGCCGATAGCACGCCCAGCGTCAGCCGGATCACGAGTCCGGCGGTCGCCCAGTACTCATTGCTGCACTTCGGCTGGTTCATCGTGTTCGGGATGGCGCTGGCGGCGCTGACGCATTTGGCTACTCGGAATCCGTCATTCCGGATGGGCGTCTGGCTGGCCTTGGTCATTGGCTTCATGTTCTGGCTCGGCCTAACGTACACCCTGTACCGGGCCACCGATCAGCGGTTTCCCTGGTGGACGACGTTTATAGGTACGTTGATTGGCATCGGGTCCATGGCATTCTATCTCTGGCGCGGTCACCCAGCCCTGCGCGGAAGCGTCAGCCGGCTCCCTCTGGGAGCGGAAGTGGAGTCTCCCCCGCATCCGCCCGGCCCCCCGCGTCGCTAAGAGCGCGCAAGGCGGTGGCTTGCGTTCCGGAGACTGCGCCCCCAATGTGATGACGACTCCCTGTGGGGCACCATCACTCGAGGGCCGCTCCGGAGGCCATCCATGCTGGATAACTCCCACTCGACCATGGCCGAGGGCACCGACGTCGGAATCATCGGCGGCTTGGCGGTTGCCGTCTGGTTTCTGATTCTCGACACCATTGCCGGGCACCCATTTCAAACGCCGAGCCTGTTGGGGCAGGTGGTCCTCTTCGGTGACGCCCGCCCCGACACCAACCAGCTGGTCTTCGGCGCTATCCTGGTGTACACCGCCTTTCACTTCGCGGTCTTTGCTCTCCTGGGCATGGGCTTGGTGGTGTTGGTTCATTGGGGAGTGCGCGACTCGGTGGTTCGCTACGCCCTCCTGCCGGTGTTTCTCGTCTTCGAGGTAATGTTTTACGGACTGCTCGAGGTCCTCTCCGAGCGGACCAACCTCCTCTTCCCGTTCTGGGCGGTCGTCAGCGCCAACACGCTGGCGGCGTTCTCTATGGGACTGTACCTCTGGATTCGCCACCCTGATTTCCGCCGCTCGATCCAGGACACGCCGCTCGGCGACGCTCCCCGCTAGGCTCTAGAGGTCCATCCGCGTTGTCTGAGGGCGGGCACGATCGCGGTGCGTCCCGCCCCCGCTCAAATTACCTTCCAGCCTCACCTTACTACGGCCTGTCTGTGCACTATCGCGTGCCTTCTGTTGGTCCCCTGCTGGTCGTCTGTCATCTCCTCGTCATATCGCCCCTGCTGGGCCAGCTCGAGCCTCCTTCAACTGGCGGGGCCGTTACGCTGGACCAGGAGCTTCGGATGCTGGGGCACTACAAGCGGGTGCTGATGATTGGGGCTCATCCCGATGACGAGGACACCGAGCTTCTCACGGTGTTGGTGCGGGGAATGGGCGCCGAAGCGGCCTATCTGTCGCTCAATCGGGGTGAGGGCGGTCAGAACCTGATTGGTCCGGAGCTGGGAGAGGAGCTCGGCCTTATCCGGACCGAGGAGTTGCTTGCCGCCCGCCGGCTCGATGGTGCCCGGCAGTATTTCACCCGGGCGTACGATTTCGGATACTCCAAGAACATCGAGGAGACCTGGCAGCACTGGCCTCGGGACACGGTGCTCAAGGATGTCGTCCGCATGGTGCGGCGGTTCCGCCCACAGATCATCGTCTCGATTTTCAGCGGCACCCCTAGGGATGGTCACGGGCAGCATCAGGCGGCCGGCTGGTCGGCCCACGAGGCATTTCGTATTGCGGGAGATTCCGCCCGGTTTCGGGAGCTGTTTCGCGAGGAGGGACTCATCCCCTGGGCGCCGCTGAAGCTGTATCGCAGCGCCCGGTTCGACACCGCGTCCGCGACCCTCACGCTGAACGGCGGCGTCCTCGATCCCGCAGTGGGCAAATCATTTCACCAGATCGCAATGGCCGGCCGCAGCCTGCACCGGTCTCAGGACATGGGTCAACTGCAGGGGATCGGGCCGTCGCAGGTGCGCCTCGCTCTGGTCGAAGACCGCACCGGCGGCGGCCCGGGACTGTTCGGCGGCATCGATACCACGTTGTCGGCATTGCCGCTGGGCGAGCGCCGAAGCCCCCAGTCGGCCGGAATGGTTCGCGCCCCCGACTCGGAGCCGGGACTTCGCCGCTTTGTCGCGCGCCTCGATTCCATGAATGCGGTGCGTGGTAGTCCGGCTCGGCGCAGAGCGATGCTGGCGCGCGCCGCCGCGGACCTGGCGGCGGCGGTGGCCCGGCCCCCCCGCGCGTCGCCGCTCGAGCGAGGAGTCTATTACACGCGTGGGATCGAGCTGGAAGATCAGCTGGCCCACCTGAACGCAGCCGCCTGGCACCTTGGGGGGGTGGTATTCGATGCCCTCATCGATGACGACCGGGTAGTGCCCGGGCAGCTGCTGCACTGGACGCTGTCCTCCTGGAACACATCGGAGGAGCCCCGCATGGCGGCAACGCGGGCAGCGGAGTGCATACCTCTGGCCGAATGCCGCGCCCCCGGTCAGGAGCCGGTTGCTCATACCGTGCCGCCGGGACAGATCGCGACTGACACCATCGAGTATCCGGTGTCCGATCAACCTCCCTCGACTCCGTACTTTGTCCGGGCGCCGAGGGACGGTGATCTGTATCGGTGGCCGGAGGAACGCTCGGATCAGGCGCGGATCACCGGCGGGCTTCCCTATGGAGAGCCCTTCGAGTCGCCCACGTTTCTGGGTTCGGTCGAAGTCAATGCCGGGGAGACGGACAGCCTGGGGGCCACGCGGTCGGCTGAAGCGGTGTTTCGCTTCAACGATCAGGCCCGCGGCGAGGTACGCCGTCCTGTAACCGTGGTGCCCCGAATCGACGTGAAGATCGAACCCGCTACCGAGCTGTGGCCCACCCATTCAGTCACCCCCCACCGATTTACCGTCACCCTGACCCACGGCGCCCGGGATTCCACCTCCGGCACGCTGAGTCTTCAGTTGCCGCGAGGCTGGCCCGCGGTGGCGCCTCAGCGCTTTCACCTGACCCGGGAGGATGAACGCGCCACTCTGGATTTTTTGGTCAAGGCACCTCCGAAGATGGGGACGGACTCGGGGAGTATCGGGGCGGTGGCGCGCGATGCCGAAGGCACGGTGTACGGGCTCGGCGTCTTTACGGTGGACTATCCCCACATCCGTCCTCGCGCGTTTACCAGGCCCGCGGTAGCGACCGTTCGCATGGCGCCCCTGGCGTTGCCGCGCCTGGTCCGCGTGGGATACGTGCGCGGCGCCGCGGATCAGGTGCCGGAGGCGCTCGCGAGCGTCGGAGTGCCGGTGGTATTGCTCAGTGCGGAGACGCTGGAGCGGGGGAATCTCTCACGATTCGATGCCATCGTCGTGGGACCTCGCGCCTATGAAACCGACTCTGCGCTGGTTGCCAACAACCGGCGTCTGCTGGAGTATGCCCGCCGCGGCGGCCTGCTGATCGTGCAGTATCAACAGCACCGCTTCTTTACCGGCGGCTTCGCTCCGTACCCTATGGCGGTCGGGGGACCGCAGGTCAGTCATGACCGCGTCACCGATGAGAAGGCCCTGATGCGGATCCTGGCGAAGGCGCATCCGGTGGCGCGGGTTCCGAATCGGCTGACGAATGGCGACTGGACTGGATGGGTCCAGGAACGGGGATTGTACTTCCCGCGCAGCTGGGATCGCCGCTACCTGCCGGTGCTGGAGACCCACGATCCCGGCGACCAGCCGTTAAAAGGAGGACTGCTCATCGCCCCGGTGGGGCAGGGAACATACGTCTACACCGGGTTGAGCTTCTTTCGTCAGTTGCCGGCCGGCGTTCCCGGCGCGTTCAGGCTGTTTGCGAATCTGCTGGCGCTGCCACATGGGCGGTGACGGGAAGGGTGGCACCTCTGTGTGGCGTGGATGGCTGCGTTCTTGTCTCGTTTTCCTTCCCATCCTTTCCGTCTTTCCCGCCTGTTCGAACGACAATCGCACCCCCGTGGTGCTGTACTCCCCCCACGGCCGGGACCAGCTCACGTTGCTGGAGCGTGCGTTTGAAGCCCGGCGCCCGGACATCGACATCCGGTGGCTGGACATGGGCTCGCAGGAAATTCTCGATCGTTTGCGATTCGAGCGCGTCAATCCTCAGGCGGACGTGTGGTTCGGCGGACCCAGCCCGATCTTCGAGCGAGGAACCCGAGACTCGCTCCTCGCGCCATACCGGCCCTCCTGGGCCGGCCGGGTGGATGCCAGGGCCATCGGTCGGTTCGATCTCTACTTTCCGGTTTACCGGACCCCGGCAGTGATCGCCTTCAACAGCCGAGCTGTGTCGCGGGCCGAGGCGCCCCGCGATTGGGACGAGGTGCTGGAGCCGCGCTGGAAAAACAAGGTGATCATCCGCGATCCCATGGCCAGCGGAACGATGCGTGCCATCTGGGGGCTGATCATCACGCGCGGTCTGCGGCAAACCGGCGACACCGCGAGTGCGATGGCGTGGCTCCGGCGACTGGATGGTCAGACCAAGACCTACACCATCAATCCGGCGCTGCTGTACGAAAAGCTGGCCCGACAGGAGGGGCTGGTCAGCCTGTGGGATCTGCAGGACATCCTGATCAGCGCGGCCAAGGGAATGCCGCTCGGCTACGTCTTTCCCCGGAGTGGCACGGTGGTCATCGACGACGGCATCGGGTTGGTGCGGGGGAGCCGGCATCCTGCAGCGGCGCGCGCCTTC
>Ga0180121_10000076_pt1 | contig 32165 bp, 26 predicted proteins | sample AntDrymUQ5402106_2_FD_129676 | JGI IMG/M metagenome (GOLD analysis project Ga0180121, IMG submission 129676) | Polar desert sand microbial communities from Dry Valleys, Antarctica - metaG UQ540 (21.06) (version 2) (version 2) | ecosystem: Environmental > Terrestrial > Soil > Desert | place...
ATACAAAAAACATACAACCAACAACTAGCAGCTATGTTAAACAACCAACAACCAACAACTAACAACCATTTTAAAATGCAAACAACCAACAACAAACAACTAACAACTAAAATCTGGCGGGGTGATTCAAAAGGCGGAGACTTTGTAGATTATAGTATCAAGCCTGACGTTGGAATGGTCATACTTGACGTAATTCATCGCATACAGGCAGAGCAGGCGAATGACTTGGCTGTTCGATGGAATTGCAAAGCAGGAAAATGCGGCTCGTGTAGTGTTGAAATCAATGGCGTGCCAAAGCTGGCATGCATGAGCAAGCTTAGTGATTACAAAGAGGATGAAACAATTACTATACAGCCAATCAAATCTTTTCCGGTTATCAAAGACCTCGTTACGGATGTATCATGGAACTTCGAGCAGAATAAAAGAATTGCTCCGTTCAAGCCGTCAAAGAAACCAAGCGATGGTAAATACAGGATGCAGCAAATGGATGTTGACAGGGTGCAGGAATTCCGGAAATGTATAGAGTGTTATTTGTGCCAGAATGTATGCCATGTTATGCGGGATCAGGAAAAGAAAAATAAATTCGTGGGGCCGAGATTTATGATTCGTCTTGCGGGATTGGAAATGCATCCCCTTGATACTGCAGACAGAATACCGGAAATAAAAAATGAATTTGGCTCCGGCTATTGCAACATCACAAAATGCTGCACAGAGGTTTGTCCCGAAAGTATTCAAATTACTGATAACGCAATTATTCCGCTTAAAGAAAGAGTAGTTGACAGGTATTATGATCCTGTTGCGAAATTGTTGAGAGTGTTTAAAGGAAAGTAGTTGTTAGTTGTTCGTTGTTTGTTGTTAGTTTGTTTGTTGTTAGTTGTAAGTTCCGTTGTTTCCGCAGAGACGCTCTTTGTCCTAAATCATAAAATCTTACACTTGAATGTATGTAGTCAAGTTAATTCTCAACTAATCGCCATCTTCCAAGAACTTTCTTTTGGTTATCCTCTTATGCGTATATCCATCCTTTCTATTTAATTGCGAATTACTTATATGATTTTCATTTGTAATATCTATATTAATTTTTATATTGAGTAAATTAATTAGCTAGCGGCAATGACAATTGGAAACACACGAATATGAATACATACCTTTTTGTTTGGAACCCTAATCATTCGACTTTGGATATCGAAAATCGCATTAAAGAGGTTAACGAGACTGGAAGTTGTACAATAAAATGGAGTAGTGGTGTTAATAAGTCTATCAATATTAGAGATAGAGCTTTTTTCATTCGAGTTGGTGAAGAACCAAAGGGCATCATAGGTTCAGGCTTGTAACGTCGCAGCCATTTATAGGCAGGCATTGGAATGAAGACAGTAGAAAAGCAACTTATATTTACATTAGCTTTGAAACTTTACTAAACCCAGACGAAGAACCAATCTTAGCACTGAATATTTTAAAAACAGGAAATTTAGCAAATCAAAACTGGACACCACAAGCTTCGGGCATTTCTATCAGACCTCAACTTGTTGACGAACTGGAAGCACTTTGGTTCAATTTTTTGACAACGCAGAATATTCGACATAATCCTTTTATGTTGCAGGAAGACGAAACACAGAAGGTTTATACAGAAGGTACAGTTAATCAGGTCATACTTACCAAGTATGAAAGAAATCCTTATGCACGTAAAGCTTGCATTCAACACTATGGATATTCTTGCTGGGTTTGTAATTTTAATTTTGAGCAGGTTTATGGTGACCTCGGTAAAGATTTTATTCATGTACATCATTTGACACAGCTTGCTAAAGTTGGTGAGACTTATATAGTTAACCCAATAAATGACCTTCGACCTGTTTGCCCAAATTGTCATGCAATGTTGCACAGGAAAAAGGACGGAGTTTCTACGGAATATTTAAAGTCGCTTATGGTGACAGACCAGCACAGCCACTAATATGAGTGTTTCCAATGTGGACAGTTTCATAAAATAGCCTGATAGAAAAAACCTGATGTTTCAAAGAAGATAGAGAATACTTTTTAATTTCGATACAAAATAACATATATTTTCTAATATCTTCTTCTCTCAGCTATTATTGGATGTTGAATAATCATTGTAATCAATGGAAACAGTAATCTTAAACAGCAAATCAAAATTAGATATAAAACTCTTTGTGGATTTAGCAAAAAAAATGGAATAAAAACAAGAGTTCTAAGTGAATCCGAAATTGAAGAGATTGGACTTTCATATCTATATAAAAGGGAAGAACTAAACACAATATATTGATACAGGAAAATTTATTAAAAAATTAAGAAAGTGATTGTAAAAATCGACAATCATTTGAAAAAGACGCGGATAGGATCAAGGATACAAAAGTTTTAAATCTTATAGCGAACTGTATCGAGAATATAATGGAATCATAGAATATCAAAGAAATAAATAACATTAAAAAACTAAAGGGATACAATCAACACTATCGAAGTAAAATACGGGGCTAGAATAGGAATAGTTTTAGAGTTTACTTTCCAGATAAAGAGTATCCGGACAAAGGTCCTATGAAGTTGTGTTGTTTGTCTCGCCTGAATTTAAGAAATCGGTTCAAAAGATTGCCACTCTATGTTGTTGTTTCAAATTTTGTTTATTAAAAGTATATTTGATAAAACAAAATGAATAAATATCCGAATATAATTTCTGATTCAAAAATTCTTGGAGGTAAACCGATAATTAAAGGGTCAAGAATCAGTGTTGAAATGATACTGGAGTTAATTTCTTCGGGCGCCTCTATTGACGACATAGTGTTGACCTATCCGCATCTTTCCAGAGAGTCAGCATCAGAAGCAATAAATTACGCCACCGAATATTTAAAGAATGAAATTCTTGTGGAAATAAAGACTGTTGCTTAATGTTCTTGTCAGATTTTATTTTTCTAACAGATGAAAACATTCATCCTAACTTAGTAAAATACTTAAGAAGTAAATCATTTAGTGTTAAGGATGTTCGTGAAGAAAAACTAAATGGGACTTCCGATGAAAAATTGATGAAGTTATCATTTAGGGAAAATAGAATTATTTTGACTCAAGACCGAGATTTTGGAAGACTTGTATATACTACGAGCTAGGATTTCATTGGCATTGTTTATCTCAGACCTGGACATATATTACCCGAGTTTCACATTCAAACTTTAGAGTATTTACTAAAAAGTAATTTGAATTTAGAAAAACCTTTTATCTTAGTCGCAGAAAATTCGGTGAAGTCTATTAAAGTGAGATTGAAAAATAAAATTATTGTTTCAAAGTAACGATTCAATTTCTATATTAATAGGATTCAACTTAGAAAGTTAACATTCCTAATAACTACTATTCTTTCTTCCCGCTTGGACTTCCGTCATTAGGAGGGTGGATTAAAACATACATCCATAACTACCAATAACTATGATCAAGTCTTTCGACGTTGTTATCGTTGGAGCCGGTGGAGCCGGACTTCGTGCTGCGGTTGAGATTCCAAAAGAGTATTCGTGCGCGGTGATCTCAAAAGTTTATCCTCCCCGCTCACATACCGGAACTGCACAGGGCGGAGTCTGTGCTGCACTTTCAAATATGGAAGAAGACAACTGGGGAGAATCACGCTTTTGACACTGTTAAAGGCAGTGACTATCTGGGCGATCGGGACTCAATCGAGGTGATGTGTCGCGATGCAATCAGGGCAATCATCGAGCTTGAACATATGGGAATGCCATTTTCAAGAAACAAAGAAGATTGATTGCACAAAGATCTTTCGGAGGACATACAAAACCCGAAAAAAGATTTCCGAAGTCTAAGCATCGAAGTCTTAAAGTATTGCACAGACTTCGGAAATCTTTCAGGAAGACAAAAATATTTGATTGTATTTTTTAGGTACAATTAATAGTTTTATATTAAATTACAAAACAAAATGTCTAAACCATAACTTTAAAAATAAGCGACGAAAATTATAAAATATTTTCAAAGCTTGCCGAAAACGATAATCGCCCTTTATCTAATTTTATAGAAACTGAAGTGAAGAAATTTGTTGAACAGGATAATTTAATTGATGAATTTGAAATGTCTGAAATAAAAAATAATGTTGAATTAAACAAGAGTCTAAGAGGGGTTTGTCAGATTCAAAATTAAAAAAAGGACGGCTTGTCGAATAATTACAAAATTTTTGAAACGAATGAATTTATTAATAAGATAAAACGATTCGGAAATAAAGAAAAAACTTTTCTTAATAAAAAATTCCTTAATTATGTTTACCCTCAATTACGAATCCAACCTTATTATGGAAATAATATTAAAAAAGTTGATTGACTATAAACCTGAAACATGGAGATATAGAAATAGGAAAGTATCGAGTGTTTTATATTATTAATGAAGAAGAAAAAATTATAAGTATTTTATCAGTTGACTTGAGGAAAGATGCTTATTGAAGAAAGAAAACTTTGCGAACGTTGTCCAAAAAAATGTGATTGGATTCCCACTAAGAGCATGCGAATGACATACTACTAGCAACAAACAACTAACAACTATGATAAAAACTTTTGACGTTGTTATTGTCGGAGCCGGTGGAGCCGGACTTCGTGCTGCGGTTGAGATTCCAAAAGAATATTCCTGTGCTGTGATTTCAAAAGTTTATCCTCCCCGCTCACATACCGGAACGGCACAAGGCGGAGTCTGTGCTGCACTTTCAAATATGGAAGAAGACAACTGGGAAAACCATGCTTTTGACACGGTAAAAGGAAGTGATTATCTTGGGGATCAGGATTCAATAGAGATTATGTGCAGGGATGCTATACGCGCAATAATAGAGCTGGAGCACATGGGAATGCCTTTCTCAAGAAATAAGGAAGGATTGATAGCTCAAAGATATTTCGGCGGTCATACAAAGCCTGCAGATAAAGATGATCCTTACGGAAAAAGAATTCCAGTTAAACGTTCATGTTATTCAGCTGACAGAACAGGTCACGTTATGCTTCAGACATTATTTGAAAATTCAATTAAGAATCAGGTAACTTTCTTTTCGGAATATTTTGCAACAGATCTGTTAGTCGAAGACGGAGTTTGCAAAGGAGTTGTTGCTTTTGATATTGCAAATTCTGAAGTTCATATTTTTCAGGCAAAGGCAGTGATGTTTGCCACAGGAGGGTATGGAAGAGTTTTCAGAATTACTTCTAATGCTCATGTAGGTACCGGGGACGGTATGGCGCTGGTTTATGATGCCGGACTTCCACTTGAAGATATGGAATTTTATCAGTTCCATCCGACAGGTTTGTGGAAGCTTGGAATACTTGTCAGCGAAGCTTCAAGGGGTGAAGGAGGAATCCTTGTAAACAAAGACGGTGAAAGGTTTATGATCCGGTATGCCCCGAGTGTAATGGATCTTGCACCGAGAGATATGGTTGCAAGAGCTATTATAAGTGAAATCCGGGAAGGCAGAGGGATCAGAGGCAGCGACGGAACTGATTATGTTTTACTTGATTTGACTCATCTCGGAAAAAAAGTCATTGATGAAAAACTTCCCGAGATAACGGGGTTTGCGAGAACTTATCTTGGCGTTGAACCTACAACTGAGCCAATACCTATACAGCCTACAGCTCATTATGCAATGGGAGGAATTCCGACGAATGCTGATTGTGAAGTCTTGATGAATGAAAGAGGCGAAATTGTAAAAGGGCTTTATGCGGCAGGCGAATGCGCATGTGTATCTGTGCATGGAGCTAACAGGCTCGGAACTAATTCCTTACTTGATCTTGTGGTATTTGGAAGAAGGGGCGGGAAAGCAATTGCTGAATTTCTGAAGACAGCATCCTTTTTTGATATCAGTTATAAAGCCGACGAAAAAACTAAAGAGATAATGTCAAAACTTATTTCCAGTAACGGAACGGAAAAAGTTGTCGAAATCAGAACAGAGCTTCAAAATGCAATGATGGAGGATTGCGGGATATTCAGAACCGCAGAAAGCCTTAGGAAGATGATAGTAAAACTTGAAGAGCTCAAAGAAAGATATAAAAATATTTCCATTCAGGATAAGAGCAAAGTTTTTAATACTGAGTTAGTCGAAGCAATCGAATTAGATAATTTATTGAAGAATGCCGAGGCTACTGTTTATGGAGCATATAATCGAACCGAAAGCCGTGGCGCGCATACCAGAGAAGACTATCCTTTAAGAAATGATCAGGAGTGGATGAAACATACATTTGTTTATGAAAAAGAGAACGGGAAACCCGAAATCCGGTATAAGCCGGTTGTAGTAACCAGGTATCAGCCTATGGAGAGAAAATATTGAACAATGAATAATGAATAATGATTAATGAGTAATAATATTGAGTAAGGAATGTTTATGACTCGTTTCCAAACTCTGTTTGGGAAAGCACTGGTATTGAAACTCTGTTTCATTAAAATTTTGAATTGGGTTTATCAGAAGTATTTTAATTTAATTCAATATTAGAAAAATTAAAACTAATCGGCATGAAAAAAGACATTCATTTTTATTCAACAATAATCGTGAGACTATTATTTTTTATGATAGTATTTGTACAAATGCTGAATGCACAAGATAATCCAATAAAATTTAGTCTTGGGGAATACAATTTTAAAGCAATGTTCGATACTTCAAGCTTCATCTCTGCGTTTACTGTAAATAAAAAAGGAGACAACATTTACTCGGCTATTTTTAATGGAAGAATAACTGAAATAAAAGCAGACAATCTTAACAAAGACGGACAAACGGATATTTTCATTGATAACTTCAGCGGTGGCGCTCATTGTTGTTTAACCTTGTATGTTGGATATATTATGAATGGCAGCTTTGTTATGTCAGATAGTTTGTTTCTTATTAATTCAAATTATGAAATTAAAGATTTGAATGATGACAATATGAGAGAGATTACAGCTTTCAATGATACTTTTGCTTATGCATTTACTAATTATGCTCAATCAAGATTTTCACCCATAGTTTATACTGTTGAAAACAATAAATTTGTAGATGTAACCCGCAACTTTCCTTATATAATTAATGCAAGTATCACAGAATTGAAATCGGAATTAAAAGCATATACCAATCCCGGTTTTAAATGTCCGGATTTTGACACGAGTGAGACATTTAATACTGACGCAGGTGCAGTCAAAGCTTTGCTTGCCCCGATAGTTACGGATTACTACAATCTCGGTGAAGTTCAAAAGGGATATGACTTTGTTGATTCGGTTTACAAATGTCCGGACACAGATAAATTCATTTCGGACCTTACAAAACGATTACAAGCTAAAATAATCATAAATGGATATTCAATTAAGAATTTTAAGATTTAATCCCGAGAACGATAAAGAACCTTACTTCCAGGATTTTGATGTAAAAAATGTGAGTGCTGATTGGCGTCTACTTGATGTGCTTCACGAGATAAAATGGAATTATGATGGAACGCTTACATTTAGACGCTCCTGTGCTCATGGGATCTGCGGGAGTGACGGCATGAAAATTAATGGCCGGAACCGTCTCGCATGTGCTCTTTTGCTGAAAGATATAAATACAAAGAAACCTATTACAATAGAACCTCTTCCTTCTCTGCCGATAATAAAAGATCTTGTAGTTGATATGACAAGCTTTTTTGAAAAGTATGAAGTGATAAAACCTTACCTTATAAATAATACACCCCCTCCGAAAAACAGAGAGCGGCTTCAATCAAACGAAGATGTCGAAAAATTATTTGAGTCTGCAAAGTGCATTCTTTGTGCATGCTGTACAACGAGCTGTCCTTCTACCTGGACTAATGAAAATTATATCGGACCGGCCGCAATGCTGAAAGCTTACAGGTTTATTTATGATACTCGTGATGAAGGCGCTGATGAAAGGTTAGATATACTGGATACTCCGGACGGTATCTGGAGATGTCATACTATTTTTAATTGTGTTGAGTCCTGTCCGAAAGAAATTGACATCACATGGCATTTATCAGAGCTTAAGAAAAAGATTTCCTCGCGTGAGATCTGACCGCTGATTAATCTGATTTTATTGATGGACATGATTAAATTATGAAGACGATTCAATGATGAAATGCAACTGTGATTGTTTCACATATTAAAAAGAACTGCGTCTTAATTCATCAGGGTATAAACAATAATGTTCGCACCCATTTTAAAGGCTTCCTCTTTTTTTTCCGGCGGATCCTGATGTTCTTTTGTATCAGCCCAGCCGTCTGTTACATTTGTTTCATAAGTATAATAAATACACAACCTGCCATTATTATAGATTCCGTAACCCTGAGGCGGCTTTGCATCGTGCTCGTGTATTTTCGGAAGGCCGTTAGGAAAGTTGAATTGCGAATTATAGATCTTATGATTGAAGGGAAGTTCTTTTAATTCTTCACCGGGAAAAATTTTCTTTATTTCTCTTCTGAAAGACTCATCCATGCCATAGTCATCATCGGCATATAAAAATCCTCCCGACTCGCAATATTTCCTTAAACGCGTTGCTTCAGACTGTGAAAGTTCAATATTACCGTGGCCTGTCATCATTATAAACGGATAATTAAAAATGTCATCAGAAGCTACATCAACCGAATAGAACTTCGGCTCATCAACATCGATAGTAGTATTCTTCTTCAGATAATCCATCATATTAACTTCAGCCGAGGGATCATTGTACCAGTCACCGCCGCCTGAATATTTCAGTCTTGCAATTTTGAATTGAGAAGAGTTTTTATTTATTCCGTCGTTTTGGGAAAATGATAAAGATGCAATGAAAAGAATTATGACTACTGAAAGAATACCGGTCCTCATAGAATATTTTCTATTTAACAATTATTTATGTAAACGAAAAAAATTGATAAAGGTTTTCATTTATCAATTTTTTATGGTTAATGAACCCGTGAACTATATTTATTAAAGTCCATGCTAAATTCATTTTTATCATTTAGCAGAGTTTAAAATGCAAAGTCATACCCAATCTTAAAATATTTTCTCGTATTTTGAAGCCTGTCGCCGTTCAGGTTAAATACAAGATAGATGCTGCTTCCCGCAAAAAACTCGTATTGTAAAATGGAATTCCACAAAGCTAGCTTATTATAATTATCTCTCTGAAAGAATGATCTCAAATAAACTCGGTTCATAATTTTGTAATCCATACGGGTATTCAAAATTGTTCTTTTCTGACCTTCTACATCGAAGAAACTTATGCTCGCACTTAAAGCTAACTTATCAAAAAGGAAAACATTGCCACTTGCATATGGGTTTTTTATAAATGACCCGAAGTATGGCCCGAAGAAATATCCAATATTTAAATAATTTGTTCCGAGAAAGAAACTTGCATTATATTCCTGAGCAGTATTTGTCCTGGTTATAAGTTGACCGTTTTCGAAATCATTAGGAGTATTATATTCAAAATACTGATTGAATCTCAGCCACTCGGCAACTTTAAAATTTGAATTGATAAATAAATTGTTCTGAAGTTTAAAGCCCGATGTAAAAAATCCGTCATTATGCAAAATTCCTAGTCTGTAGTAGCCTCCGTTAATATTGATATCATTCATATATTTTCTGTCAAAGACGAATTTATAACCCCCGGATGCAGCAATCTCATCATAATTATTCGGAAGACCCGTCTGGCTGTTAAATGAAGTTGAAGCATTAAACCCTTTGTTTACTCTTCTGTAACTCACATCAGCATAAGGTCCGCCTGCGTCATTATACTGATAATAACTATAAAGATTGAAGGCTCCACCTTCATCCTTTGCACCACCTGTGCTGTTCCAGCTGTTGGCGTATTGAAACTGAAATCTTACCGGGTTTTTTGGAAACCTGTAAAATCCGTCAAAGCTAAGAATCTGTTCTTCGTAAGCCGTGCTGTCATTTTTTGAATAAATAAAAAGTGAACCGAGATTAAAATCTTTACCATTATAATTCGGACGAGTTATGAAAAAATTTCTTTTTTCTCCCCGCGAATTCTTATCATCGACATAGACAGTTCCTGCTTTTAAATTGTCACTTCTGTAAGTATAATTTCCTCCGAAATTTATATCCTCAATTGCTCTTGTATAAAAAAGGTTGATCGGAGTTCTGAATATGTCGAGGTCCTTACTGAAAAAAGTTCTTTTTTCCTGTAGAAAGGTAGGTCTTGAGTATAACGAAAATCTGAATGGATCAGCTTCGAGTGTTGATTCATCCGGGTTATAGGTTGCTTTGAGTTTATGCTTATCAAGACTGATATTAACGTCTCCGCCGAATACAAGTGTATCATTAGCATCATTAAAGGCCTGTCCGACGGCGAAGGGAATTATATTGAAATTAAGATTCAACTTTTCCTCAAAAGGGGTTGTCAGATCGAGTTTATAAGTATTTTTTAATGAAAGAAGCTCGCTTTTAGGAATTAAGGAATAGTAATAATATGTTCCGTCTTCTTTGTAAGAAAACATTTGCACATCCACCCCTATCTGTTTTTTATTTTTATTCTGCATTCTGTCCACCGGGATCTTGACCTCAGTTTGTATATGACCTACTTTGCCGTCTTTTGGCTCGGAAATTATTTTCGATTTTACTTCCCATACCCAATCCCATTCGCTTGATTGATTTCTTTGGTTGTAAATTACGGCATCACGCTGATTATTAAGAAAGCTGAATGAAAAAAAATAGCCGTTTTGATTTTTGTTTTCCAGGTCAAGTAATATAAAGAACTCATTTTCATCTTCCGTGCTGCGGTCTCTGGTAACAGATTTTGAAATTACTTTTCCTTTTGGAAAATAATCGAAGCCAAAATATATCGCGTCCTTTGTTTGCTTAATATATACAATTGTACTGTCATAAATATTCTCAGCTGATTCTGGAATAAATTTATAAAAGTTGGTAAATACTTTCGCGCTTGCCCATTCGGAAAAATTAATCTTACCGTCAACAGATGGGGATTCAATCTTTAAACTTTGTATCTGAGAAACCGAAAAACCTGTTAACAAAAGTGTACATGCAAATACCAAAATTGTAAATTTTCTATTCATGGTATTGGTGGGTTAAATTTTCTAAAGACCATTTTTATAAGTAAAAAAATCAGTATAATTCGGAAATAGATTGAAAATTTACTTTGTTAACGAATTTAATAAAATAAGGTTTCAACTATATAATTTTTTTTTAACTAAGTAATTGAAAGATTGACTTAACGGCAGAGATTATTTTGATAATCAAGATAGACGATATCAGGAAAAAAAGGAGGTTAAAGAGAGTTCACAGGTCAGTTTCGCGAAATTCGTCTGAACTGCGAACCAATGTTAACTTTATTTATTTGGCTGAGGTGTAACTCTCAGGTAAGGTTTTATTTTCTTAAATCCCTTTGGAAAATTTTTTCTCTGCATCTTCATCATTAATTGAATTAACGATTATGCAGTCATCGCCGTCTTTCCAGTTGACTGGAGTTGCAACACTGTAATTAGCAGTCAGCTGAAGCGAATCGATAGCTCTTTAAATCTCATTAAAATCTCTGCCGGTAGAGGCGGGATAAGTTAAATTAACTTAACCTTCTGATCAGGTCCTACGACAAACACTAAGCCAACTGAAGTCGGGAGCAATGTCTCCTAATCTTAAAGCTGCCATGGTTTTTAATTTAAAGTTAATAAAAAAACAAACTAAAATATTTTATACAGTGTTTGTCGAAATTTTTAGTTTTATAACAGTCGATTCCGAAGTCAGAGCCTGCAGAGTCATTGGGATAAGGATCAAGTAAGCAGGAAGAAATTTTCCAAAGCCATTCATATTGTCAAAAAGGAAAAATAAAATAATATATACTGATACTGAAATAAAACTCCACTTGAAGAAATTACTGCTTAACTTGTAAGCTTTTAAACTCAAGAAGACAAATATAAATGCTACCACAATCGAAATCTGCATTATTAAAGAGATATTATCAATGTTTCCTGAAACCTGAAAAATATCGCCATTAGATTGAAATCCGAATTTCCATATTAGGGCACCATAAACTGTAGCTGCGGAAAGTATTGATAATATAATAGCTATAAAACTTTTCTTCGTGTATAATTTTTTGCTAGTGATCAGATAAATAATGTAAAATACAATTAAGAAAATTATATTTTTATCATTAAGCATTCCAACGGCAAGAATCAGCGGAAGGAATTGTTCTTTAGATTTGAACATAAGTATGAATCCTGAGATATAAAAAAGAAAATTAAAAATATCCATTTCAGGCCAGATCCCGCTCACAGAAAGCGGAATGACGGCAAGGAAAAGGAAAAGTCCTAAAAGAGATGTTATTACAGAAAAAAATATTTTTAAAAAAATATAAAAAAGTGAAAACAGCAATAAAAACCCGAAGAAGTTTATTAAATCATAAGAATAAATATATGAACGTGCCTGCGTGCCAGCAAAAGGTTTTATGAGTTTCTGAAGAATATAACCAGTTGCCGGAATCAAAATAGAATACCGAAATGGATCAGGCATTTTTCCTCTGAGAATACTTGATTGATTTTCAGTTCTTTCCAATTGATGAATTTTAATGATCCGGAGGTCAATGAACTTATACGATAGTAATGACAGAAGAATTATTATTAAATATACAAGCTTCAATTTATTGTTAATTTTTATGTTTTAATGGCAGGTAAACCCTGATTATAATTTTTTTTTGTAAACTCAATTTTAAATAATTGCAGACTCATGGGAATTAAAATTAAATAAGCCGGAAGAAATTTGGCTAGCTGGGTCAATATTCCATTAAAGAAAAATATGATAACGTATATCCCAAGACAGATAAAGGATATTTTAAAAAAGGTGATGCTCTTTTTGAAAGCTCTTAAACATAGAATTATAAAAATTAAAATTTCAGCTATCCACAATTCAACAATCTGTTTCCATAAATCCAAATTTGATGTGGTATTATGATGTATTGTGTATTTGGATTCTTTGAAACCAAAAATAAATCTTGGCAGAAGATAAGTAAACAGCGATAAAACAACCGAAGAGAAAATTATTAATAAGCTTTTTCTTTCAAATAATCTGCCTTCGCTGTATAAATAGATTATGTAAAAGGCAAGCAGAAATATTACTTGATCCCGATTAAATATACCGACTGCAATCAGAACCGGTAGATAATAATCTTTTTTTTTGAACATTAAATTGAACCCTATCAGATAAATCAGTAATGTATAGTAATCCCCTTCTTCCCATATACTGGTAATCCCTAAGGGAATTACAACATGTAGCATTACCAGCCCCAACATGCATATATTGTCAGCAAAGAAATTTTTCAGATAGCTGTAAAATAAAGAATAAATTCCCAGAAATACAAAAAAGATCAATATTCTATAAGAGAGTTCGTGAGCCTGAATTTTATCTGCGCCCATAGCCAATATCAGATATTGTAAGGAATATCCGAGTATAGGTTTTACAAGTCTGTATTGATACGGAGGTTCCATATCTCCCGATAAAATGGAATCCTGAATATTGATTCTTTTATCGATTTCCGGAAGTATTGTATATTGTGAAATTGTCTGAAAAGATAAAAGTGTGAGAAGAATGATAAGGAAATAAACGGGCTTAATCTTAAAATATGAATTAGGGAAATTCATTCGTGTAATTTATCACAAATATAAAATATAGACAAGACATTTTAGTTGCTAGACAGTGCTTTCCAAATTAAATCCATCCAAAACGTTATTAGTAAAATCAATATTGTCTGGGCTACGATTCCTTCTTTTGTTTTTATAATTGAGATTTGATATAGAATCCATTATATAATACTTTAAGAAAAAAATTCATATGACTATATTAGATCAATTAAAAAAATTAGAGGATGGTATATGCAAAATGAAATTAAAGAAAGTCTTCGAAAAGCAGAGCTTAGTGTATTAAAGCTGAGAAAGTCCAATTCAAGATACATTTACATAAGTCTTGTAGCGAGCGTGTTCGCTACCTTACTGGCGGGTTCAACAGCTTTTTTTGGCCCACTTGCCGGAAATGGAACTCCAGCCTGGAAGTGGACATGCGGGATTGTTGCTGTCTTCACTGCTACAGCTACTGTGTTTACAGGTCTTCACAAGCAGCTATCTGTTTCAGAGCGCCTTGCTAAAGCAACGGAATGCGTGGGGAAATTAAGATCGATAGATTTTGGCATGGCAAATTCTCCAACTGAAAGTGATAAAGCGGAAATAATTAAAGATTATAAAAAGGTAATTGAAGTTTACAGTGAATATATTATTTAGATCAGATATCAAATATTTTTAATTTAGTATTTTCTTCATTGAATAAGAGGCGAGATCTTTCCAATTAAAGTATTTTAACCTGAATCTGTATTAGCATATTTTGTTTATTGCGAACCAATCGGATTTATTTTACGTTATTTAGTTGTAAGTTTAATTTAAAATTATAAAATGAAAACTATATTTTATGCACTCAGTTTAATCATATTTCTGGGACTTCAAACTGCTTGCACTAAACAAAATGCCATGAATAAATCTTTATCTTTTCAGACAGACTCAACAAAAAACGACACAAAAAATAATTCTGATCAGTTTGAAATTGTGAAAACTGATGAAGAATGGAAAATGATGCTCACTCCTCTTCAATATAAAGTTACACGCCAAAAAGGGACTGAACCCCCTTTTAATAACGAGTACAACGATAATCACCGAGAAGGCAAATATCACTGCATCGGATGCGATCAGGAATTATATTCTTCAGATACAAAGTTTGAGTCTGGCACCGGATGGCCAAGCTTTTACGCTCCTGCAATTGAAAAGAATATTTTAGTTGCAAAAGATAATGATCACGGAATGTCAAGAGATGAAGTTGTGTGCAGCAGATGCGGTGCTCATCTGGGACATGTATTTAACGATGGACCACAGCCCACAGGTTTAAGATATTGTATGAATTCTGCTTCGCTTAAATTCAAAGAAAAGTAAAAACGTGAGACGTGAAACGTCAAATGTATGTCTCGCGTCTCAAATTCTGGACGATCTATTGAATTACACCTTTTTTACCGATCACTCTTCTTAAAACTGCAGTTTGTCCGGCGTGATAAGCTTCATGAAATGAAAGCCCTGGAATATTATCCATTTTTTCTTTATCATTTCGGATATCGTTTTCATCAAGAGCTTTCATGATTTTTACCTGTGAATCATTATACAACTTAAGAAGGATTTTAAGATCAATAGCATTTTCAATCGTTACTTTTTGAGTTCCTCTTTCATAAATCTCTACCATATTGTCACCACACAGACTTACCAAACCGAACAAACTCAAGAGATAATCTCTCGTAATAAGAATATGCCCCAGAATCCAGTTGATAGAACTGCCGCCGCCATCAGGGGTAATTACACTTTCCTCCTGTGAAATGTCTTCAAGGTTTTTATTTATAACATGAGCATTGAATTTGAAAACTGTCTTTACTTCTTCGTTCATTAATTTATGGTTTTATTTTGCGTTAGAATTTTGTCCTGCTGCCGTGAAGGACCCATACGTTTCATAAAACCTCCGTCAATTCCCGGTTCCTTCGCATCACCGATCATTACCAGAAAATACTCCGCCGGACCATCCCATTTGTGAATTTTCCACCCGAATGCATCTTCATAAAATTTTTACTTCTCTTGAAGGATCACCTGCATGAATTTCGAAATGAACTACTCTTCCCATTTTCGTCTCCCTGCCTGCAGCCCGTCTCGCGAAGCGGGCAAGGCAGGCTTAATTTTAATTATTAAATTTATTTGAATTCAATATACGAATCTTAGAAAAATAAAGTTAATTATTTTTTAGTATTTGTAATTAACAATGGTTTGATATACGGACTATTTTTACAAAGTATTTACCGGTTTTCAATCAAACACACTTTCAATCTCCGACAACCTCTTCTCATCTTCATAACCGTCAAGCGTAATTTCTATAATCAACCTTTCTTTATCCGGGGCAATATTATATTTCTTTGACTTGCTGTGAGAAATTGTTTCCAAAAGCTTCGTGAAAAACAGAGTTTGAAATATTTTATGCTCTTTATCTTCGGGAAAATAAAACGAAAGCTCTCTGCCGCGGATAGTAATTTTTTCGAGTCCGAGCTGTGTGGCTATGATCTTAATTCGGATAATCCTCAGAAGGTTTTTTACATCCTCCAGGTATTCGCCAAACCGGTCGGCAAGCTCGTTGCTTAAGACTTTCAGATCATCCTCCGTCTTTAATTCATATAACCTTCTGTAAATGTTCAGGCGCTCCGTATCATTCTCTATGTAATCTTTTGGTATCAATGCATTGAGGTCATTTTCTATGACAGTGCTTTTCTCTTCAACTTTTTTCTTGATGCTTTCATTAAGTTTTTTCAGCGACTCTTCATTTTTGAAAAGATCCTTGAATTCATTTTCTTTCAGTTCAAGCACTGCTTCTTCAATAATATTTATGTACATGTCAAATCCGATCTCCTGTACAAATCCGCTTTGTTCCTTGCCAAGTAGATTTCCCACGCCGCGAATTTCCATATCCCGCATTGCAAGATTGAATCCCGATCCGAGATCTGTAAATTCTTCTATTGCCTGGAGCCTCTTCACTGCTGTCTTTGTAAGCTTGCCGTTCGGAGGAGCAATAAGGTAGGCAAATGCTTGAATATCACTTCGCCCTACCCTTCCCCTTAGCTGATACAGCTCTGCGAGCCCGTACATGTCGGCATTATTAATGATTATAGTATTTACATTAGGAATGTCGAGACCTGACTCGATTATCTTAGTGCAAAGGAGAACATTCAGTTTTTTTTCAATGAAGTTAATTACAATATTCTCCAACTCTTTTCCTTCCATTTGACCATGCGCAATTCCTATCTTTGCTTCCGGGACGTAAGACTTGATAGTGTCTCCCAAGACGTGAAGATTTTTAATTTTATCATTTACAAAATAAACCTGTCCGGCGTGTCTAAGCTCATTTCTTATGATCGTAGCAATATTATTCCAGTCAAGTTTTATGATCTCGGTTATAATAGGTTTTCTGTTTTTCGGAGGAGTATTTATGACAGAAAGATCACGCGCTCCCAGCAGAGAAAAATTCAGAGTTCTGGGAATCGGAGTTGCGGTAAGTGTCAATGTATCGACATTGGGCTTTATACTACGAAGTCTCTCTTTTGCTTTTACTCCGAATCTTTGCTCTTCATCAATTATCAGCAGGCCAAGATCTTTAAATTTAATATCTTTGGATAAAATTCTGTGAGTACCTATTAAAATGTTCAGCTTTCCGTTTTCAAGCCGCTCAAGGATTTTCTTCTGCTCTTTACTTGATTTGAGCCTGGAGATATTTTCAACTTCAACTGCAAACGGTGAGAGTCTATCTCTGAACGTATTATAATGTTGTACCGATAGTATCGTTGTCGGGACTAGGACTGCGACTTGTTTATTATCCATCACGGATTTAAATGCAGCGCGCACGGCAACTTCAGTTTTCCCGAATCCGACATCGCCGCAAATTAACCTATCCATAGGATTTTCCGATTGCATATCTTCTTTCGTATCAACGGTCGATTTGAATTGATCAGGAGTATCTTCATACATAAAATTCGCTTCGAGTTCTTTTTGCCAGTGTGTATCATTAGAAAATTTAAACCCGATTTCTGATTTTCTTTTTGCGTAAAGAACTATCAGATCCCTTGCAATATCTTTTACCTGTTTCTTTGTCCTCGCTTTGAGTTTGTCCCAGTCACCTCCTCCAAGTCTTGTCAGCGCGGGTTTATGTCCTTCTGCTCCGGAATATTTTTTTATTAAATTAATGTTGTTAAGATTCAAAAACAAAATATCGTTTCCAAGATATGAAAGAACTACAACTTCCTGATGACTACTCCCTACCGTAATCTTTTTTAATCCGGAATAAACACCGATCCCAAAATCTCTGTGAACTATGAAATCCCCGTACGTCAATTCTTTAAGTTCACCAAACGTAAGCCCTTTGAATTTCTGCTTTCTCTTTTTTATCTGCTTGAAATATCTGCCAAATATTTGATGTTCTGTGTAAATTAAAATTTTCGGATCATTAAAAATAAATCCGTTATGAATCGATTCGGGAATCACAGTAAATTTATTTCTTAAACTTACATTATTGCCGTGAAAATCTTCTTCCAAACCTTCTACAGTTTCATGGTGTATCCTTTCATCTTTTTCCATTACATTTTCATCTTCAAAATCTTCAATGAGTTCTTTTATTCTTTTTGTCTGATATTCATCAGAAGCAAGTATGAACAATTCATATCCGTTCTTCAGGTTTTCACAAAGATTCTGATAAAGATTTTTCAGGTTTGAATGGAATTCCGGCTGCGGCTTCGATTCAAAATTTATTTTCATCAAATCATTAGAATCCGAAAAATCTGCTGTTGAGAAGGCAGTGATATGAACAGTTTTTAATTTTGTTATACTATCCAAAGGATTTTCACCCTTGGTCTCATTCAGAGTAATTTCAGGCTCATCAACAAATATTATCGCATCTTCAGGAATATAATTTACAATATTCTCATTAGCTTCATAGTTCTTTTCCTCTTCTTCGGAAGAAAGATTTATTCCTATCTTAACGCTTTCTATTTCTTTTACAGACCTTTGTGAATTTATATCAAACTCCCTGATGGATTCAATCGTATCTCCGAAGAATTCTATTCGGACCGGACTGTCAAGGTTTTCGGCAAACAGGTCTATGATACCACCCCGAACTGAGTAATCACCTTCTGCATCTACAAAATCAATCCGGTTGAAATTATATTTATTCAGAGTATTTATCAGTTCATCAAAGCTGTAAGTATCCCCTTTCTTAAGCTCTATGATAGATTGCCTGAACTTATCTTTTGAAATGATCTTGTTTTCAAGTTCGGAAGCATTTGTTATTACAATGAAACTCTCACTTTCAGAAAGGTCAATAAGTATCTTTGAAACAGATTCGCTGTCGGAAAGTTTAGATGAATAGATTGAGATATTAGCTTCATCATTAAGTAAATCAAGATCATCTTTGAGTTTAACTATCCTGTCGTTATCATAAGAAATAAAAAATATTTTTTTAGAAAGCTTTTTATAGCAAATATCCAGGATAAATGACATAAGAGAGCCGTTCACTCCGCTTAAAAAAACATTACCTTTTTTGAGTGAAGTTATGAACTGTGAAAATTTTTCCGAGAAAACTATTTTTGATTTTATTTGCTGGAGTGATTCAGGCATTATTTTGGCTCTCCGAAACCGTCTTCAAAAAACTTTACCATTTCTTCCGACAGCTCCTTTTCATCATCACCTTGAAATATAAGGGAAAGTTTGGAGCCCTGCTCTGCAGCAAGCGTCATCACCCCGATGATGCTTTTCCCGTTAACTTCAAACCCGTTTTTAGAAATGAAAAACTCCGCTTTATACTTTGCTGCTATCCTTACTATCGCAGATGCCGGACGGGTATGCATCCCTGCTTTATTTACTATTGTTATTTCTTTTTCTATCACGATCGACCGCTGATTAATTATGATTAAATATTAAACAATGATTAAATTGATTTTCATGATGGACTATGAATCGCTGATTAATTATGATTGATATGATGGACTATGATTAATTTTTTTACTCTCGTTCCCAATTCGCCGCGGCGAACTGTTTGGGAACGCACAGTGTTTGATTGTTTTTATTTTAAATTTTTATATCACTAATCTGTGATATAGCGCCAACTACTGGCATTTCCATAATACACCCAAGCTTCTTCACTAAAGGAAGGAAATTTAATTTCATAGTTGAGTGGTGCTGATAATTTGTAAAGGTTTGGTCTATCATCCGATTTTAGAGTTTGGAATGTTGCCTAAGTATTTTTGAACAAGCTGAATCAGTTCTTTGGAATATTTATCATTATCAATTTTATATTTTTTAATTGCTGCGATTATGGGTTCATAGCCTTCCTTGATAATTCTGCCTGGTACTTAGAAATATACTCTCCGCCTAAAATCCTAGTGATTCAGACTAGTGGAATCAATAAAGTAAATTCGTTTATTTTAATTCTACCTTGAATAGAAATTCCATTATAACAGAACTTTATTATCATGACCTGTGAAATTAAATTATTAAAAACATAGAAAAACCAGAGTTGAAACAAAATGTATATCTGTATTTTAAATGAAACATAACAGCAGCCGCAGAGCTGATCAAAAAAACAACTAAAACCTTTTTAAACTAAAATCATAAAACCATTCATTCCATCTTTTATTTAAACTCTCGAATTTTTTATTTTATTACACTGATCCCTTGCATTCTTTTGCGAAATCTTTGCGCTCTTTGCGTTAAAATAAAACTCTTACTCAAAACGATCTGCTCATCAGCATCTTCGAAAACCATTTCAATCTTTCTTTTGCTTCCACATCAGGAAGTGTATTTAAATATTTGTCTGCAAGTATTGTATATTTTTTAATTTCCTTTTGAGCGAAATTTATAACATCGTATTTTTCATAAATATTCTTGATCTCAATTATTTTATCTTCAGTTGCTTTCTCAAGACCATTATTCATAATTATGTTTTCGATTTTCTCTTTATCCTTTTTGTCACTAATAACTTCCCGAGCTTTAAGTAACAAATAAGTTTTTTTACCTTCAGCTAAATCTCCACCAATCTTTTTTCCAAGCTGTGATTCATTTGCCGTGATGTCGAGAAGATCATCGAGTATCTGAAAGGCAAGCCCTATGTTAGAAGCGTATTTTCTGATATTTTCTATCTGTTCTTTATTTCCATTTCCAATCAGTGCTCCGATAATAGCAGAAGTCTCAAGCATCTTCGCTGTCTTTTTGCTTATCATCATAATATATTCATCAAGCGTTACGTCTTTTCTTATTTCAAATTCCTTATCGTAACTTTGGCCCTCGCATACCTCTATAATACCTTCAGTAAATGCTCCCACAATTTCATTCAGTCTCTTTGAATTCGTTTTTATCAAATAAGTATAAGCCAATCCTATGAGATGGTCTCCAGAAAGTATTGCAACACTATTATTCCATTTCATATGAACTGTTTCTCTGCCTCTTCTCGTGTCTGCATTGTCCATAATATCATCATGAACTAGTGTGAAGTTGTGCAGAAGTTCAAGCGCAACCGAAGCATTCAATGCGTCTTCCAGTTTTCCTCCAATAGCCTCGCACGAAAAAATTACCATGATCGGCCTTATTCTTTTGCCTCCGCTTTCAAGAACATATTTCAGCGGTTCATATAAAGTTACGGGTTCTTTATAAACAATGGAAGAATTTAGGATTTCATCAACTCTTTTTTTATAATTTAAATAAACTTCGTAATTATCAATCAATTATTATTATATTATAAGTTTGTAATTTTTTGAGACTTCTAATTGTTGGCAGTATTAAATATTTTGACCTTTCAATATATAAAATTAATGTTTTTAGTTATATGAAATTACAAAACAAAATCTCCAAAAGCGTTTTCTATACGCTTGCTTTGATAATTTGCTTCACACTTTTCAGCTTTAAACCTCTGGATTCAAACTTTAACAGACACAATTTATTAGTAAAAGCTTTCGAGCAAAGAATAACTGAGAGAGACCTTCCCGACTGGACTCTACTTGATCCTGAAGCCGACGGATACGAGGGCGTTCGCACAAAAGCTTTTTATAAATATCTGAGCACGCTTGATTTCGTTCCTGAAAGAAACGAAGTCATCGCCGCTGTAATAGACTCGGGATTTGATATCGATCATCCGGATCTTAAAGAAAATATCTGGATAAACGAAGTGGAAATGAATGGTGAAATCGGAGTCGATGATGACAATAACGGATATGTAGACGATCTGCATGGCTGGAATTTTCTCGGAAAAGCAAAGTACTTGTCCCTTGAAGTTTCACGGGAATATTTCCGTTTGAAAAAAATTAACACACCTGAATCTGATCCTTACTTTACAAAAGTAAGTGAAGAGTTTGAAAGAAAGAAAGACGAGACCATTTCAACTGAGATGGGAGTAAAAGAAACCCTTGAGGAAATTATAAAAGCCGAAAAAGTTCTTAACGAAAAAAATATCACCACCGATCCGAAGAAGCTCATGGAAATCTCCAACGATCTAAAGGGAAAATACCAAGATGCAGCCTCGATGATTCTTGGAATTTATATGCTTTACGGATCAGATAAAAAAGAGCTGGAAGAACTTAATGAAGAATATAACACTAAAGTAAAAGTGTTGTTTGATTCAACAGAAACTTACACTTTAGTGGGTGACAATCCAGACGTAATGCTTGAAACAAATTACGGAAACAATGATGTCGTTGAGAAGACGGAAATTCATGGAACGCATGTTTCAGGTATAATCGGATCAAAGAAAACGGGCCAGGCTCCTTTTGTAAAAATTATGTGTCTCCGGGCGGTGCCAAATCAGGGTGACGAACGTGATAAAGATATCGGAAATGCGATCAGGTATGCAGTAGATAACGGGGCGAATATTATAAACATGTCAGCAGGAAAATATTTTTCTCCAAATCCTGATTTTGTAGTTGATGCGATAAAATATGCGGAAGAGCGGGGAGTTTTGTTTATTATAGCCTCTGGAAATGAAGGCGATGATATTTCAAATATTGTAAACTATCCCAGGAAATTAATCGAAGAAAACGGGACGAAAAAGTATTTTACGAATATGATAGTTGTCGGAGCTAACTCATGGATGAAGCAATGGAATCCCGAAAAAGATCCCGAAAATCAGAATTCAAAATTTGATCTTGCCGCGCCTTTCAGTAATTATTCAAAATCCGTTGTGGATATTTTTGCCCCGGGGGTAGAGATTAATTCGACTGTACCAAACGGAAAATATAAACTCATCGGGGGAACAAGCATGGCTGCTCCTGTTGTAACAGGTATTGCTGCCGTTCTAAAAGCCTATTACCCTCAGCTTACTGCCGTACAACTGAAAGAAGCTATTATGTCTTCAGCGCGTCAATACGATGGTTTAAAGGTGAAGCTAAAAGGAAAATCTTCCAAAGAATTATTCTCCGGCTTATCGAAATCAGGAGGAGTTATTGATCTTATTAATGCATTTAAGAAGGCAGGAGAAATTTCGGGTGAGGTGAATTGAGATTTCAAATCTTTAACTCGGTTTAATCATTTACTATGATTTCTTAATTATCTTTTCTAATTCTTCTATTAGCGGAGGAAGATTATTTTTTACCAGTCTCCCATACAATTTCCAAATCAATAGAATTGTACTCGTGAATCAAAAAATTTCTCATACCTTTCATACTTTTCCAGGGTACATCTTTATAAATAAGTTGGGTTTCTTCACTAACTTTTGATGAAGCTTCTCCAATAATTTCAATTCTTCTAATTATAGCATCTTGTGTTCTCAAATCTTTTGCATATTCATCAAATGAATTGACACGTAGATAACTTACAGCAATCTTAGCAGATTCAAGAATATCCAATAAGTACGTTTCATCATTCTGCATATAAAGATTTTAAATTACTCAATATAGATTTGCTTCTAAGGTAATTGGAACTGCTCTCTACACTTTTCCTTGTAACTAAATCAACTTGTCTTCCGAAAATATTTTCAAGCTCACTTTTCATCTCTGCAAGTTCAAATAAACCGTAATGAGAGTTTTTGCCGAATGAAATCAAAATATCGATATCACTATCATTATTAAATTTATCCGTAATCGCAGATCCAAATAATGATAACTCTTTAATGTTCCATTTTTTGCAGAATTGTTTTAATTTTTCATTCATGTTTAAAACTAATATTTAAAAACCTTTTTACAAAATTAGTATAAAGAAGCATTTTTTTCATAAGCAATTTTTCTTATGTCCTTATTGTCAAACTTGCCGCCAAGATTAAACGTTTTTAAACTCTTAATATTTTTTTTACTCACTTTCATCGCATTCAATATCCTATAAGCTTCCTTTATCTTTTCACCAGGAAAATTTTCTATTACCTTTTATAATTTTTCTTTTGTTGCCATTTTTTGCTTTATTCTGATATAAATTTATTATAATTATTAATCTTTCATTATAAACTAATACTATTAAATCTTTTTTACAAATTATAAAAAAAGCCAATCACCTCTCAGCAATTGGCTTTTCAATTGATCATTGAAAATTAATAATTGATAATTGAGTTAAGAGCATCCCGAAGTTTCACCGCACGTGATACACTTCAAACACGTACCGTTCCTTACCATCGTAACGCTTCCACACGAAGTACATATATCACCGGTATACCCTTTCAACTTTGCCTCTTTGATTTTTTCCATTGTCGATGTGTTCAGATCGGCTTTATTAGAAAGCCTTATTCCTGTTTCTGAATTACCCGCTTCGCGAGGCGAGCCCGCTGATGCAGGTGGAATATGTCTGTCTTCCTCAATAATTCTTTCACTGAAAATCTCTTCTTCATCAAAATCGTCATTGCCTTCAAGCTTTGACAGCGCGTCAATCGGCGACTTCTGAAACTCAGCATCATTTTGAATATGAGCAAGATCAGTCCTGCCGATATAAGTAACAGCCAATTCCCGGAATATATAGTCGATTATTGAGGTGCTCATTTTTATATTAGGATTGCCTACTACAACCCCGTTTGGCTCAAACCGAGTATAAACAAATGCATCAACAAACTCATCAAGCGGAACTCCGTGCTGCAAACCGAGCGAGATAGCAATCGCAAAGCAATTCATCAGACTTCTGAAAGCTGCACCCTCCTTGTGCATATCAATAAAAATTTCTCCAAGCTGCCCATTTTCATATTCGCCCGTTCTCAGATAAACCGAATGCGAGCCTATTTTTGCTTTTTGTGTGTAACCTTTCCTTCTGAAAGGAAGCTTTCTTCTCTTTGCAATATATCTGTGAATTATCCTTTCGGCAACTTTAACAATGTCATGCGTTCTTGAAACTTCCTGACTTACATCCTCACCGTTTTCAAGTATGAGAGTATCGTCATCTTTTACCGAATTAAGCGGCTGGGACAATTTTGATCCGTCCCTATAAAGTGCATTTGCTTTCACACCGAGCCGCCATGAAGTAAGATAAGCGCTCTTCATATCATCGATCGTTGCATGATTAGGGAGATTAATTGTTTTTGAAATAGCGCCTGAAATGAACGGCTGTGCAGCCGCCATAATTTTTATATGAGCATCTGCGGAAATGTATCTTGTACCTTTCTTGCCGCATTTATTCGCGCAGTCAAATATCGGATAATGCTCCTCTTTCAGATGGGGAGCACTCTCGACCGTCATTGTACCGCATACATAATCATTCGCCTCTTCGGTCTGCTCTTTTGTAAATCCTAATTCTTTCAATACATTGAAAGAAGGATCGTCGAGCTGCTCATCTGAAAACCCGAGTGCATTCTTGCAGAAACCTGCACCAAGTGTCCATTTATTGAAAGCAAAGTTAATGTCAAAAACAGAAGGAAGGGATTTTTCTACTTTTGCAAGTATCTCTTTTGTAAAACCTTTTTCAGACAAAGATTGCGCGTTGATAGTTGGACAACCGATCAATGAGCCGTAACCTTTTGTATATTTTATAATTTCATCTATCTGCTTATCGGAGTAACTCAGGTTTTTTAGAGCGGGAGGAACAGACTCATTAATAATTTTGAAATAACCTCCGCCCGCAAGTTTTTTAAATTTCACCAATGCAAAATCCGGCTCTACTCCTGTAGTGTCACAATCCATCAGCAAGCCGATAGTTCCTGTAGGAGCGATAACAGTCACCTGCGCATTTCTGAAACCATGTTTTTCTCCGAGCTGATGGGCTCTGTCAGCATCTTCTCTGGCAGCTTCGAGAATATCATCCGGACAATATTTTTTATTTAATCCGACAGGAGGTATAGACAGACCTTCGTAATCAGTCGCGGGCACATTGTATACAGCCCTTCGGTGATTTCGGATGACCCGCAGCATTTCTTTTTTGTTATCTTTATATGCAGGAAATGTTCCAAGCTCTCTTGCCATTTCCGCGGACGTTGCATAAGATGTCATGTGAAGTATAGACGTTAGGGCTCCGGTCATTGCAAGAGCTTCAAGAGAATCGTAAGGAATTCCTTCAACCATTAAAAGCGCGCCGAGGTTTGCATAACCCAGCCCGAGCGTCCTGTATTCATAAGAAAGCTTTGCAATATTTTTGCTTGGAAATTGAGCCATCAAGACGCTTATCTCAAGCACTATTGTCCAAAGTCTGGAAGCATGACGGTATTTTTCGATTTCGAATTTATTTTTTTTCTGATTATAAAATTTGATCAGGTTAAGCGATGCAAGGTTGCACGCTGTATCATCCAGAAACATATATTCAGAGCAAGGATTGGATGCTTTTATGTTGCCGCCGTTAGGGCATGTATGCCATTCATTTATAGTTGTGTGAAACTGTATGCCGGGATCTGCACTTGACCATGCGGAATAAGCAATCTGATCCCAGAGCTCCCTTGCCTTCATTGTCTTGCAGGGTTTTGGATCTCTATTTTCTTTTTTTGCTTTCTTAAGTTCAGTTCTCCAGTAAAGATTCCAGTTATCGTCATCCACTACGGACTGCATAAAATCGTTTGTAGCGCGGACGCTGTTATTTGAATTTTGCCCTGAGACAGTAGTATAAGCTTCTGAATTCCAATCAGTATCATATTCCGGAAACTCGATCTCTTTATAGCCGAGTTTTGCCAGCTGAATAACTCTTTCAATATAATTTTCAGGAGTCTGAACTCTTCTCGCCTCTACAATAGCTTGTGCAAGAAACTTATTTGTTTTTTTGTCAAAGCCGTCATTTTCAGGATGAACATTATGACAGGCTTTCATAATTTTATTAAGATGAACGCCCAGAAGCTTGGAGCCTGCGACGAGCGAGGCAACTTTTTCCTCTTCTATTACTTTCCAGCTTACATACTCTTCGATGTCAGGATGATCGAGATCAAGCGTAACCATTTTTGCAGCGCGCCTGGTCGTGCCACCTGATTTAATCGCGCCGGCGCTTCGATCGCCTATTTTTAAGAATGACATAAGACCCGAAGATTTTCCGCCGCCGCTGAGCGGCTCATTGATGCCCCTTATATTTGAAAAATTAGAACCGGTTCCGGAACCGTATTTGAATAATCTCGCTTCCCTCACCCATAAATCCATTATTCCGCCTTCATTTACAAGATCATCGGTCAAAGACTGAATGAAACAATTATGAACAATCACCCCGTTTGCAGAAAATTTTTCCGTTTCGGTCTGAATATCGTAAACTTCCTCTTCAGCAATATAATCAATTGAGATTACAGTCTCCTCGGATAGCCGGGATTTTTCTTTTCCGATAATATTTTTATTAAGCTCTTTTAATTTATTTATCTTATCCGAAGAAATAAAATTAATCGTTTCTTCGAATTTCTTTCTTTCGGAATAATAAGAAATACTCAGCATATAAAGCGGCTTTCTGTTAACACGGCTGTCGTTGCAAACAGTAATATTTGAATAGATATCAAGACTTAAAAGGAGTATCAGAACTCCGTGCGCAAGTTCTTCGGAAATAGTTGATAAAACTATATCCCCGGAATTTCTTTCATCTTTATTTCTAATTCTTACACATCCGTCTGCCTGAAACAGGCTTCTTAGAAAATAGATTTTTTCATTACGGCTTCCTTTGAAAATTATTTCCGGAACAGCAGCCGAATAAGAGTTTGTATTAAGTTCGTAATTATTTACAAATTCATCTGCATTTTTAGAATCATATTTTACTACCCGGTATAGTTCATTAATATTTTTCTTTACAACCGTTTTATATGTTCCGAAAATATTTTCGAAGAGATCAGTTACGTATGAATATTCATCTTCATTAATTGTTATAGCGCCAAACAAAGTGGTTTTCAAATTCCGGTTATATTTACCGTAGTAACCATCCCCTATTATCCATCCGGCAAGTGCTGCTTCCTTAAGACCGTATTGACTATCCTCATCAGAGCTAATTCCGGTTTCGGATAAAATATTTTTTAAAGTTTTATTTTCATGGTAAGTATTCTGATCAACTCCGGCATATGCGCTTACCAATAATTCCTTTTGTTCAGGATTTTGTTTGTGTCTGTTGATACGATATTGCTGTACTTTTTTTCCAACTAAAGTTTTAAATTCATTCCACTCATAATGCCCCCCGTCTTTCAGTCTTTTATTCGAAGAATAAACGAGATGATCATCTGTGAATTCAATGTAGTTCCCGTTTTTAAGAGTTGCGCGGTAAACACTCTTTACCCCGTTATTTTTAACTCCAAACAGAGTTGCAAAATTTTGTCCGTCAAAAACTTTTATTCCGGTTAAGCCATTATCTACAATTTCTTTAATTGTCGATATCCCTCTGTCAGTAAATATTTTTGTGTTACCTCTTGCGCAGGCATGCGGCTGCGGATGTGTGTATGCATCTTTAGAAGCAACTAACTTTTCTGTTTTCGGATCAACATAATAATGCCCCTGAGAAGGACCGCTGATGCCATAAGCCCAGTTTAGTCCGGTGTTAAACCATTGCGGAGAATTCGGAGCGGCAAATTGCATCGCAAGCATATAACAAAGCTCCTCATAAAAATGTTTGCTATCATCTTCAGTAGTAAAATAATTATGCTTCCAGCCCCAGTAAGTCCAGCAACCCGCTAATCTGCTGAATACCTGGCGGGAATCATTTTCAGAAGTATATTTTTCTTCCTCAAGAAAATCTTTAATTTTAGCTTCATCTGCTTCTGATCTCTGAAGCCAGTTTGGAACTCCTTTTTCTTCCACCTTCTTAAGATGAACTGGTATGCCTGCTTTACGAAAATATTTTTGTGCGATTATATCTGTTGCGACCTGCGACCAGTGGGCTGGAACTTTGATGTCGTTCATTTCGAAAACTATCGAACCGTCGGGGTTTCTAATTACAGAAGAGCGTATATCAAATTCAATTTTGTCAAAGGCAGATTCTCCTTTGTTTACAAACGACCTGTCTATTTTCATTTACATAATATTAATTTTGTTAACGAAAAGATTTTAAAAAATTTATTTAGAATTAATTTGTGTATCAATTTATTTTTACGAAAAAATTTTTAAGTGATAGAGGTAGAGTAAAAATTATTTTTGTAAAATTATAATAAATGTTTTTTAAATGCAAACGTTTGAAAAAAATTTCACTATTGACAATAAAATTTTTTTTACACGTGTTCAATTATTATTCAAAAAAGTTTTTGAGAAATGTTTCGAAAATTATTTAAGTTGAGATTCATAAATTATTTAGAAATTTTTTAGTGCTGATAAATTATTCTGAACATAAGGGTTGAAGTAATGAATTTGTTTATGAAACTATTTAATATACTGTTTGTAATTTGATGAAGTTGGTCAAGGTGCATGATTAAACTTAGCTTTTAATTTTTATAATTTTAAAGTTGAAGATCTGGCATTTTACTTTGTGATTGTAAAAATTTTTTTAAATAGCTAATATGAAAATCTACAGGTAATCATAGTAAAAAATAAATTATACTAATGACAAAAATTTTCACAGTCGATGCTTTTACTGACAAACCCTTCTCCGGAAATCCTGCTGGTGTTTGTCTGCTGGAAAAGAATAAAGACGACGGATGGCTTCTGAATGTTGCTGCAGAAATGAATCTTTCTGAAACTGCGTTTGTAAGAAAAGAACCCGATGGATTCAGTCTGCGCTGGTTCACTCCAAAAGTTGAAGTTGAATTGTGCGGACACGCGACACTTGCAAGCTCACACATTTTATGGCAGGAAGGAATTCTTAAAGAAAGTGAGGAAGCAGTATTCAATACTGTTTTCAGCGGTAGGCTTACTGCACTCAAAATCGGGGATGAAATTGTTCTCAACTTTCCTTCTATAACTGTAAATGATTCGAATTCAACACCCGAACTTGAAAAAGCACTTGGCATAAAACCAATTTATGTTGGTGATTGCGGAGTAGGTGAATATAATTATATTGCGGAGCTTGAATCGGAAGAACAGATAAAAAGTTTAAAACCGGATTTCAATTTACTGACAAAGCTACCTAAATTTGGAGTTATAGTTACTGCAAAGTCAGATAATAATAGCTATGATTTCGTTTCAAGATACTTTGCTCCGGCAAAAGGAGTAAATGAAGATCCAGTTACAGGTTCTGCGCATTGTTCACTTGCGCCATATTGGGCAGCAAAACTGAACAAGAATGAAATGAATGCATTTCAGGCATCAGAGCGGGGAGGATATTTAAAAGTACAACTTGAAGGTGACCGAGTTTTGCTGATTGGAAAGGCTGTAACTGTTTTGGAAGGATATCTAACCGCAGTATAAAGTTGTCAAATCTGATAAATGTTTCCGGTTTTTTAAATGTTAAAATAGATTTGACAACTTTAAAAAGACGAATTTAACAACCTTCATAAGAATTCAATGATACAAAAAGATTACTTTATGCGAATGACGGAAATACTTGCAACCATTCTTGCAAAAGTATTATTCAATAAAGAAAATAAGAATTACGTTGATGCCGAAAAAGAGATCGAGTCGGCTGCCAAAACAATGGTAGGGCTTGACCTCAGACTGATAGGAATATTAAGCATCGAAGATATATTAAAGCTGATGAAAACTTCCGAACTCTATGCCGGCAGATGTCTTGTATCTGCAGAGCTGCTGAGAGAATATGCTGCGCTACATAAAATTAAGGTAAAGGAAAAAGAAGCAGCGGATTTTGAACTGAAATCCTTACATCTGTATATTGAAGCCTTGCTAACAGAGGATCTTCCGGAACCGGAAAAATATTTCCCAAAAGTGTATGAGCTTATATCAAAACTTTCAGTGAACGGATTTTCTGTTGATCTCAATCTTACACTAATAGATTATTATGAATTTTCAGGGCAGTATTCTAAAGGCGAAGATATTATTTTTGAACTGGCGCAAAAGTCAAATGAATCTGTTTACGATAAAGCGGTTACATTTTACAAAAAACTTCAAAGTAAAACAAGTGAGCAGCTGGAAGCAGGGAATTTCAGCATTGAAGAAGTAAATGACGGGCTGGAAGAAATTTTAAGCATGAAAGAAAAATCTTCTTGATTTGGGATTTGGAATTTCGCCTGCCTGACGGCAAGGCAGGGATTTGGAATTTTTTGTGTTTGAACAACATTAAAACAATCTAAATATAAAAACCAAAGTATATCACAATGAAAAAACTTTTGATCGCAACATTCTTACTTTTATCCGTTTTAAAATTAAATTTTTCTTTTGCGCAAAGCGACACAATGACAACTGCATCCGGACTTAAATATATTTTGATGGAAGACACGGAAGGAGCAAAAGCCGAGCCGGGAAAAGCCGTTGAAGTACATTATACCGGTTACTTACTGGATGGAAAAGTTTTCGATTCATCGCGAGACAGGAATGAGCCTATTGAGTTTGTACTTGGACAGGCACAGGTAATAAAAGGATGGGATGAAGGAATTGCTTTGATGAATATCGGAGATAAGTACAGGTTGATTATTCCGCCGGATCTCGCTTACGGTAAGAAAGGCGCCGGAAATGTTATTCCGCCCGATGCAACGCTAATATTCGATGTAGAGCTGGTGAGCATATCGGAGCCGAGAATTTCATTAACAGAAACACTATTTCTGACAATAATGGAAAAAGGAGTGGACGCCGCTATTGACCAATACAAAGATCTGAAAGCAACAAGCGGCGATAAATATAATTTCAAAGAAAGCCAGCTGAATTCTCTCGGTTATCAATTGCTCCAGGCATCCAAAACTAAAGAAGCGATAGAAATATTAAAATTGAATGTTGAAGCTTATCCGAATTCTGCAAATGTTTACGACAGCATGGGTGAAGCATATATGATTGATGGAAATAAAGAGATGGCAAAACTGAATTATCAAAAATCCTTAGAGCTAAACCCGAAGAATAATAATGCGATTGAAATGCTTGAAAAGTTACAGAAGTAAAGAGAGAATTTTAAAGTGCGAAACAGAAACAAAAAGCCCGTGATTTTGAGTCACGGGCTTTTTTTATTTATCCAACTTTGGTTACATTTGCAGCTTGAGGACCTTTTGCTCCGTCTTCAACCTCAAATTCAACCTGATCGCCTTCGTCTAATTTTTTATAGCCGTCTGCGTTGATTGCTTTGAAATGAACGAATACATCTTGTCCGTTGCTTCTGGTTATGAAACCATAACCTTTTGTAACGTTGAACCATTTTACTGTCCCTTTTTCCATTACAGTATTTCCTTTCTTTAGGTGTTAGTGAAAATGTACGCTTGCAAATTTTTGGCTC
>Ga0180121_10000077_pt1 | contig 32072 bp, 32 predicted proteins | sample AntDrymUQ5402106_2_FD_129676 | JGI IMG/M metagenome (GOLD analysis project Ga0180121, IMG submission 129676) | Polar desert sand microbial communities from Dry Valleys, Antarctica - metaG UQ540 (21.06) (version 2) (version 2) | ecosystem: Environmental > Terrestrial > Soil > Desert | place...
CCATTCATCTACTTCCAGTTCTGATGGATCTCGAACCCGAATCCGGAATTGGCGGCGGACCGGTGATGCCTGCTGGTTTGGCGATCTTTGTAACGGTGGCGGCGATGACGATTGGGCTCTTGCTCAACGGTCCCGACATCCTTGAGACGGCACTTCGGCAGGAGGCGGGGTGGAAACGCACCTTGGCGGTCGCGGCCGCCGAGCCCTTTGCGGCTATCAGTCGAACCCTCTTCCTCGACCGGCCCCATGAGCTCTTTGACCTCGCCCTCGGACGCGAACCTCCAGCCTCGATTACGACAACGACGATTGTTGCGCCGCCAACCACCACGGCGCCAAACATCACTACCACCACCGCCGGGCTTCGTGAAGTCACCGCCGCCGATCCACTCCGGCTGTTCATCGGCGGCGACTCGATGGTCGGCCAGTTCGGCCCGATGCTGCAAAACGAGGCGTTGGACACCGGGTTGATCGAGGTGACGCAAGTCCAATACGAGTTTTCCTCCGGGCTGACCCGCAATGATTTTCTCGACTGGCCGTCGCGGTTGGAAGATGTGATCGCCGAACAGGACCCAGACGCGATCGTCCTCTTCTTTGGCGGCAACGACGCCCAGGCCATTCGAGTGGATGGGGTTTGGCACGACTACGGGACCGAGACCTGGCTGTCGGAGTACCGGCGACGCGTGCGCGAGGTGATGACCCACCTCACCGAGGCCGGGCGGGACGTCTATTGGATGGGCATGCCCCTCGTCCGCTCTGCAGAGTTCCAGGAAAAGGTCGACGTCATGAACCACATCTATCGCAGCGAAGCAGAGGCATTTGACGGCGTCACCTTCGTCGACAGCTACCCCGTATTCGCCGGCTCCGACGGGGGATTTTCGGAGTATCTCACCGACGACAATGGCGATCTGGTCGACATGCGGCTCAACGACGGCGTCCATCTGACTACGGCAGGGGGAATTCGCCTGGCCAAAGTGACCCTCGAAGTGATCGCGGCCAATTGGGGCTTGTCATAGACCAACGCCGGATCGTTTCCACCTTGATGATCAGCCAGGTGCTCGGGTCGGCCGGCAACGTCTCCGCGTTCACTTTTCTGGGCTTGCTCGCGGCAGATTTGACAGGAAGCGACCGCCTCGCCGGGGTGCCGGCGGCAACCCTGACACTTGGAACTGCGTTTTTGGCGGGTCCCCTCGCGCGGCGCGCGATCCGACAGGGTCGCCGCGCTGCGCTCGCCAGCGGCTATTTGATCGGGGGGTTGGGTGCGTTTGCGAGTTTTCTTGCCGGCGAGTCAGGCGTCTTCATCTTGCTAATCGTGGCGTTGCTGGCGCTTGGGGGAACGCAGGCAGCGGGATTGCAAACCCGTTTTGCCGCGGCCGACCACGCTCCACCGGATGGACGAGCTCGGGCAATCTCGCTCGTCGTGTGGGTGGGCGCGTTCGGGGGAGTCTTGGGTCCGTCGTTGGCCAGATGGGAAAACGACTTGGGGGTCAGCGTGGGATTGCGACCGTGGGTGAGCCCGCTGCTCGTGGCCGGGCTGCTCTCCTTGCTCGCCGCGGCAGCGGTTTCAATTCGGTTGTCGGCTGAGCCTGCCGTCGGCGGCTTGCCCGTGGCTCCCCGCTGGAAGAACACTTGGGCGGCGGTGCGGGTCAACCGGCCAGCCCTGCTCGGGATGGCGACCGTCGCCCTGTCCCAAGCGGCGATGGTGGCGATTATGACCATGACCCCGCTCCACATGCGCGACCACGGCCAAGCCGAGCTCTCGGGGTTTGTCATCGCTCTCCATGTCTTCGGCATGTTCGGGCTCGCCCCGCTGGTCGGTCGAGCGGTCGATCGCTTCGGCGCTTACCGAGCTATAAAGACCGGCGCCGCCATCTTGGGCGCCGGGGTGCTGGTCTCGGTCGTTGCCGGCTATCAGCCGGCGTTGATCTTCATCGGCTTGTTCCTCTTGGGCCTCGGCTGGAACTTCGGCCTTATCGCCGGCTCCACCTTGCTTACCTCTTCGATCGATAGCACTCACCGGCTTTCGGTGCAAGGCATGTCCGACACGTTGCTAAGCGTGCTCGGTGGATTTGCGGCTCTCTCTTCTGGCTTCATCAAACAAGGCTGGGGCTTCCACTGGCTGGCCAACCTGGCCTTCGCCCTCGCCGCCACCGTGATGGTCTCCGCGGTATTCGTCCAACTGCGAACCCAGGGACACACAGTGTCCCAGTGAGCCAGACACACAGTGTCCCAGTGAGCCAGACACACAGTGTCCCAGTGAGCCAGACACACAGTGTCCCAGTGAGCCAGACACACAGCGTCCCTGTGAACCCAGAGAACGCCAGTTACCATTGACGTCGTGACTGGACCCCCGGCTAACACCCCGGAGCAAAGGGCGCACGCGCTGGAACAAGCCGCCGCCGCCCGGCGAGTCCGGGCTGAGGTCAAAGAGCTGCTCAAAACCGGATCGCTCACCCTGGCCGAATTGTTCGAGCGTGCCGAATCCGAGGAGTTCATCGCCGGACTGAAGGTCGCCTCGGTCCTCGAATCGTTGCCGGGCATGGGCAAGATCAAAGCGAAGCGACTCCTCGAGTCGATCGATATCGCCCCCAATCGTCGCCTGCGCGGGCTCGGTGAGCGCCAGCGCCGAGCGCTCCTCACAGAAGCTGGCTGATCCAACCGGTTCCGGCCGGCTTTTTGTGATCTCGGGACCTTCGGGCGCTGGTAAATCATCAGTCGTTCGCTTGCTGCGCGAGAAGCGACCCTTTTACTTCTCCGTTTCGGCCACAACTCGGGACCCGCGACCCGGCGAGATCCACGGGGTCCACTACTGGTTTGTCGACGCGGCCGACTTTGCCGAGTTGATCGAAAACCAGGAGCTTTTGGAGTGGGCCGACTACAACGGCCGGCGCTATGGCACCCTGCGGACTCCAGTGCTGTCTCATCTCGCCCAAGGTGAAGACGTCATCCTCGAGATCGAGGTGCAAGGGGCCCGCCAGGTCCGCAACTCGTATCCCGGAGCGGTGATGTTCTTCATCCTCCCTCCGAGTGTCGTCGAGCTCGGGCAACGCTTGGAACGTCGTGGCGACACCAGCCCCGCCGAGATCACGCGCCGCTTGGGCATCGCCGAACAGGAGATCGCCGAGGCCGAGGGTCTTTTCGACTTTCTGGTTGTCAACGAGGACCTCGACCGGTGCGTAAGCGAGGTGCTCTCCCTTATCGATGGCTGATTGCGAACTAGAGCGAGATAAACTGTGTACCTCCCAACTGACAGGCTTTTGTGAAGATCGAAAACGTCATCGACAACATCGGCAACCGATTCGCGACCGTGGTGGTCGCGGCCCGCCGGGCTCGGCAGATCAACTCCTACTTCATTGGTCTCGGCTCACACGAGGGAAAGAACATCCCCCCGCAGATCAATAGTCTTTCGCGCAAGCCGTTGACGATCGCCATGGAAGAGATTGCCCAGGGTCTCGTCGAGGCCGAGCACCAAGAGCCGCCACCAGCGATCTAAGGCCTTGAGCCGTCGCCTCGTCCTCGTGGTCACCGGGGGAGTTGCCGCCTATAAGGCCGCCTATCTATCCCGACTCCTCATCGAGGCCGGCGAAGAGGTACGGGTAGCGATGACCGTCGAGGCCCACAATTTCATCGGCCCCACCACCTTTGCATCGATCACGGGAAACCCCGTCGTCACCGACCTGTTCGAAAGTGACTTAACAAGCCCGCACACCGACCTCGGCCGCTGGGCGGACGCGGTGATCGTCGCCCCGGCCACCGCGGCCACTTTGGCGCGACTCGCCCATGGCCTTTCCGAAGAAGTGGCAAGCGCCACGCTGCTAGCCACTCAGGCGCCGGTGCTGGTTGCTCCGGCGATGCATACCGAGATGTGGGAGCACCCGGCCACGAAGCGCAACCTCGAAGTCCTGCAACGCGACGGCGTCACCGTCGTCGGACCCGGGGAGGGCGCCCTTGCCGGCGGCGACCAGGGGATAGGGCGGATGGCCGAGCCGGAGGAGATTGTGGCGGCCCTGGAAAAAATGCTCGCCGGCCCCTTGACCGGCCTGCGCGTGCTCGTCACTGCCGGGGGCACTCGCGAAGCTATCGACCCCGTTCGCTTCATCGGCAACCGCTCTTCGGGAAAGATGGGCCATGCCATCGCCGATGTCGCTGCGCACTTAGGAGCGGAGGTGACCTTGGTGACGACCACGGACCGGCCGGCCCATCGCCAGGTCGACGTCATTCGGGTCGAGAGCGCGCAGGAAATGGCCGACGCGGTCGAGAAGATCGAGAGCGATGTCGTAGTGATGGCCGCGGCAGTGGCCGATTTCCGTCCCGCCGATCCCGCCATCAAAAAGCTTCGACGAACCGATGGCCCGCCGCAGATAGAGCTCGAGCCGACCCCCGACATCCTCTCCTCAGTCATGGCCCGTGAAAATCGCCCATTCGTGGTTGGGTTTGCGGCCGAGACCGAAGGAATCGACCGAGCGATCGAGAAAGCGAAACGCAAGGGCACTGACCTGACCGTTGCCAACGACGTCACCGAGGCCGGCGCCGGATTTGCCCACGACACCAACCGGGTCTCATTGATCCACGCTGATGGGGGAGTGGAGCACTGGCCGCTCGTAGCAAAAGTTGAGGTCGCCGAGCGTCTCTGGAATGTCATAGCTGAGAAGCGCGGTCGGTAAGCTCGCGTCCGCTCATGCGCCGCTGGTTCTTTTCCTCTGAATCCGTCACCGAGGGCCACCCCGACAAGGTCGCCGACGCCATCTCCGACTCGGTGCTCGACGCGGTCCTCGCCCAAGACCCTGACGGCCGCGTGGCCTGCGAGACAATGGTCACTACCGGACAGGCGGTTGTCGCCGGGGAGCTGAACACCATTGCCTCGATCGAGGTCGAGAAATTGGCGCGCGAGGCAGTGGCCGACATCGGATACCTCGGTGACTCGGAGTTTGCCGCGGACAGCATTGATGTCACCGTGCTTGTACACCAGCAAAGCCCCGACATCGCCGCTGGCGTCCAACAGGCAGAAGAGGCCCGCCAGGGCTCGACCGATCGTTACGACGAGCTGGGCGCCGGTGACCAGGGAATCATGTTCGGCTTCGCCGTCGACGAGACCCCGGAGTTGATGCCGCTGCCCATCCAACTTGCCCACCGACTGGCCGAGGGGCTGAGCCGGGTGCGAAAAGAGGGTCTTATCCCCTACTTGCGCCCAGACGGAAAAACCCAGGTGATGATCGAATACGAAGGTGACCGGCCGCTCCGGGTTGCCAGTGTCTTGATCTCGGCTCATCACGCCTCTGGCATCGACCTCGAGGGTCAAATGCCGCGCGACCTGTGGGAACACGTCGTGGCGGCCGCGATTCCTCCTGAGTTGATCGACACCGACGTGCCGTTCTACGTCAACCCTTCAGGCAACTTCGAGATCGGCGGTCCCCACGCCGACACCGGGCTCACCGGACGGAAGATCATCGTCGACACCTATGGCGGCTACGCCCGCCATGGTGGGGGAGCGTTCTCCGGCAAAGATCCGACCAAAGTCGACCGGTCGGCCGCGTACGCAGCTCGCTACGCGGCAAAGAATGTCGTCGCCGCGGGCTTGGCTAACCGTTGTGAGGTCCAACTCGCCTATGCCATCGGCCGCGCCGAGCCCTTCTCGATCTTGGTCGACACGGCCGGCACTTCACAGATCGCGCCGGAAAGGCTGGAGGCGCTCGTTTCCGAGTTCTTCGATTTTCGCCCGGCTGCAATCATCGACCGGCGCGAGCTCCGCCGACCGATCTACCGGTCAACCGCGGCCTACGGGCATTTCGGCCGACCCGAGTTCCCTTGGGAATCAACCAGCGTTGCCGATGAGCTGAGGCGCGCCGCTAGCTCACTCTGAGCCCGCTCGCTGCCCGGGTGATCCCGGCAGTGCCTACCTTCTCGGTGGACGAAGGTTTTTGGTATTCGGCCACCGAGGACACCGAGCTCGGTTCGATGGTGCGGGTGCCGCTCGGCGGTCGGCGGGTCCGCGGCTATGTCGTCGAACTATCCGACCGTCCCCCTCGCTCCAATCTGCGCTCACTCGGACCGAAGGTGATGAACCCGCCTGTGTTCGACCGCGGGTTGCTCGATGCCCTGATCTGGGCGGCCTACCGCTACGTGGCGCCCGTAGCGGTGCTGCTCGACCGGGCGACGCCTCCCAACCTGGCCAACCGGTTGCCGACGCCGCCGCCTCAACCCAAGCCAATCGCCGTCGAGCATGCTTTGACCGAATACTCGGCGGCAGTGGCATCGGGTCGACGGCGCCCTCCGGTGGCGTTTATCGCCCGATCCGGTGACGCAGGTTGGGTGGCTGGTGTGGGCGGCCCGGCGCTGGAGGCGGGCTGTTCAGTGCTTATCGTCGCGGCCACCGGAGCCGAGGTCGAGGGATTGGCCACCATCGCCCGACGGCATTTCGCTGACCAGGCGGTCGTAGTCACTCCCGAGACCAGCGCGGCGGAAACCACCACTGCGTGGATCCGCAGCCAGGCTTCTGGCCATCTCTTGATCGGCACCCCGCGGGTTGCGGCCTGGCCGATCGCGGGCCTGGCGGTCGCGGTCGCAGTCGAGGAAGGACGGCGGGCGATGAAGGAGCGTCAGACGCCCACGATCTCGGTGCGCGACTTTCTCCGAACGCGATCAAGTCTGTCAGCGTCTGGACTGGTCTTTGTCGGGCCGACTCCCAGTCTCGAGACGATTGCCAGCGGGCCCACGGTGATCCGATCCCGACCGAGGGCATGGCCGCCAGTCGAGATCGTCGATCGCAATCGCGAGCCTGACATGCCCGGGCTGCTTGGCGTCACCGCCCAGGCCGCGATTCGGGCAGTGACAGGGCGCGCCGGCCGGGTGTTCGTCTTCGCCCACCGCCGCGGATATGCGCCCGCCGCTCGCTGCCAGCGCTGTCGAACACTCCGACGTTGCCCAAACTGTGGCGCCCGCCCGGAGACCGCGCCGAATTGTCCGCGCTGCGATGCCGTTTTGGGGCCGTGCGCGAGCTGCGGCCACACCACCTTCATCCCCCTGGGCGCCGGTGTTGGACGAGTCCTCGAGGAGCTTGGGCGCCGCTACGGACCCATGGCCGCCGCCGCCCCGGCGGCCGCCCAGATCCAGGTCGGCAGCGAAGCGGACCTGGCCGAGCTCGGATTTGTCGACCTGACAGTCGCGGTCGACGCCGATGGGCTCGTCTTCGGGACCAACTATCGCTCCGCCGAAGAGGCGCTGCGCATCTTGGCCCGGCTGGCCGGAAGGGTGGCCGGGCGCTCGAGTCGGGCGCTCGTGCAAACATCAATGCCTGATCACCCGGTCATGCGGGCCCTCATGGCCGGAGACCCGCTGCCATTCGCGCATGATGAGATCGAGACCCGGCGCCGGCTGCAATTCCCGCCAGCCGGCCAACTTCTAGTGGTTGAGCTGCGCGGGCCTATCCCTCTAGAGGCCGATCGACACCTCCAAGCTTTGGGCTCGACGGTCATGGGTCCCGCAATCCGCCAAGGCAAGCATCGCTGGCTACTGCAAGGAACGGACCTCGGTCCAACGAGGAAGGTGCTCCGACCGCTGGTGCAACGCTGGCGTGATGGCGGAACCACGGTTCGCATCGACTCTGATCCCTTGGACCTCTGAGCGTCCTGCATAATTGCTCGTGGCCCTATTTTCGATCCGGCGTTTTGGCGACCCCGTGCTGCGGCTTCCGGCGTCACCGGTATTGGAAATCGATGACGGGGTGCAACGTCTCGTTGCCGACATGGTCGAGACGATGTATGGCGCCCCCGGGGTTGGCTTGGCCGCTCCTCAAATCGGGGTGTCCCGGTCGGTCATCGTCTTTGACGCTCAGGATGACCGGGGAGCGCGAGTGTTGATCAACCCCGAGGTCGTCGAGACGGGAGGTGAGTATGAGTATGACGAGGGTTGCCTGTCAGTGCCGGGTTACTACTGGCCCATCACACGTCCCGGCTTTGCCCACGTGCGGGGGCTGGGTCTCGACGGCCGCGAGACTGACTACTCGGGCGAAGGCCTCTTGGGACGAGTGCTCCAACACGAGATTGACCACTTGCACGGCATCCTCCTCATCGAACGTCTCGACAAGAAAACCCGCAAGCAGGCGCTACGGAGTCTTCGCAACGACGCGCTCGGCCTGGTGAAATGACCTTTCCGCCGCGGATCGCATTCCTCGGCACGCCGCAATCGGCCGTCCCCAGCCTCACCGTGCTCGCGGAAGTCGGCTCTGTCCAGTTCGTCGTCACCCGCCCCGACCGTCCTCGCGGCCGGAGCGGGCGACCCCAACCGTCACCGGTCAAAGCGGTCGCAAGGGAGCTTGCAATTGAGGTCTACGAGGCCAATCGCGGTCGCGACCTGCGACCTGAATGGTTTGCGGACCTCGATCTCGCGGTGGTGGTGGCGTTCGGGCTGTTGATTCCCGCCGAGGTCCTATCCCGCCCCGCCCGTGGCTTTATCAACGTTCACTTTTCGCTCCTGCCACGCTGGCGAGGCGCGAGCCCGGTTACGGCCGCGATCTTTGCCGGCGACGGGGAAACCGGGGTAACCATCATCCGTCTCGATGCGGGGCTCGACACGGGCCCGATTCTCAGCGCCGCTTCGACCCCGATCGGGCCCCGGGAGACCGGTGGAGCTCTCACCGTCCGCCTAGCCGCCATTGGCGCCGAACTGCTGGCCACGACGGTTCCCGACCTCGTCGGCAGCCGCATCGAGGAGGTGGAGCAGCCGGCGATGGGTGCTACCTACGCCCCGCGTCTCACCAAGCAGGACCTGCGGTTCGATCTCGACGGCGACCCTCATGCCACCTTCCGCCAAGTAAGAGCGCTCGCCCCCAAGCCCGGAGTGCGCCTCGACCTCGAAACCGGCCCGATCCGATTGCTCGCGGTCAGTCCGAGCAAGGACCAGGTAGAGCGCGGACGGCTGCAGATCATCGATGATCGGGTGTGGCTCGGTTGCGGAGGAGGGTCGGTCGAACTGCTCGAAGTCCAGCCGGCCGGGCGCAACCCGATGCCGGCCAGCGACTGGGCTCGCGGCTGGCGCACGACACCGGCGGTCAAACAGTAACGCGCTGGAGCCGGCAGGGACTAGTCCGATAGAATTCGTCGCCCGATGGTTGCCTATCAAATCGCTCCCAGCCTGCTGGCGGCTGATTTCAACCGGCTGGGGGAACAAGTCGCCGCGATTGAGGAGGAAGCCGACCTTCTGCATCTCGACCTCATGGATGGCCACTTTGTACCCAATCTGAGTTTCGGCCCGGCGGTCATCGCCGGTCTCCGAAAACTCTCCGAGCTCCGGTTCGAATGTCATCTGATGACGACCAATCCCGATGCCTATTTGCCCGAGCTCGTAAAAGCCGGCGTTGATCTCGTCACCATGCACATCGAGGCGATCCCCGACCCAACCCACGCCGCCCGCCGGGCCAGAGCCGAGGGACTCGACTTTGGACTGGTGATCTCCCCGCCAACTCCGGTGGAGGCCGTCTTGCCCTTTCTCGAGGACTGCTCGTTGTTGCTGATCATGTCGGTGAATCCGGGGCTTGGCGGCCAGTCGTTCATTCCGAAGGTGCTTTCCAAGGTGGAGTCAGCGAGGAATTGGATTGAGTCTCACGGCTTGAAAGCCGATATCGAGATTGATGGTGGCATCTCCACCAACACGATCGTCGCCGCCCGCGACGCCGGCGCCAACGTGTTCGTGGCCGGAACCGCCGTGTTCGGGGAACCCGATCCGGCCGCCGCTGTCCGCGACCTACGAAAGCAGTTGGAACAAGCGTGAGCGAACGAATCCTCGTAGTTGATGACGACCCCGACATCCTCCAGGTGGTCAAGATCAACCTCGAGCTCGAGGGTTATGACGTCGACACTGCCGCGGATGGCCGTGAGGCCGTTGATAAAGCGCTGGTTGACGCGCCCGAGTTGATCCTGCTCGACATCATGATGCCGCGTATGGACGGGTTGACCGCGCTGCGCCGCATCCGCAGCCACGGCACCACGGGCAATACCTCGGTGATTCTTCTCACCGCCCGCGGGCTGCCGGAAGATCGGGTGCGGGGCCTCGAGCTGGGGGCCGACGATTACATCACCAAACCCTTTGACATTTCCGAGCTCGTTGCGCGGGTCAAGGCCGTGTTGCGTCGAACCCAGGCCGCCCGCGATCTGTCTCCACTCACCGGTTTGCCCGGCAACTTCCGGATCGGCCAGGAGATCGAGCAGCGGATCGAAGCCGGCGGGAGCTTTGCCCTAACTTATTGTGATCTCGACAACTTCAAGGCTTACAACGACCATTACGGGTTTATGCGAGGTGACGAGGTGATCCGCTTTTGCGCCCGGTGCATGGTGGAGGCTGCCGAAGCGATTGGAGAGTCCGAGGCGTTCGTCGGTCATATCGGCGGAGACGACTTTGTCGCGCTGACCTCAGCCGAGAAGGCAGAGGAGTATTGCAAGCGAGTGATCGAGGCCTTCGACGATGGAATCCTCGACAACTACGACACCGCCGATGCCTTGCGGGGATATATCGAGGTCATCGACCGCCGCGGCGAGCGGTACGCCTTTCCAATGGTTTCAATCTCCCTCGGAGTCGCAACCAATACGCTGCGACCGATCATTTCGCAATGGGAGGCCTCGGCGATAGCAGTCGAGATGAAGGAGTTTGCGAAGAAGCGAACCGGCTCGTCGTTTGAGATCGACCGACGCACGAACTGAGGTGACGCCCGAAGCGGCGATGACCAGGGCCGGAGAACTCGCTCGATCGGCTAATCCTCATCCCAATCCCCGCGTCGGGGCGGTTGTGATCGCCACCGATGGCGGCCTCGTTGGCGAGGGTCATCATTCCGCTTTTCGCCAACCGCATGCCGAGGCGCACGCGCTTTCCGAGGCAGGGGAGCGAGCTCGAGGAGCGACGTTGGTGGTCACCCTCGAGCCCTGCAACCACCATGGCAATACTCCACCTTGTACCGAGGCGATAGTGGCCGCTGGGGTATCGAAAGTGATTGTCGGCGCCGGCGACCCCGATGAGCGGGTACGGGGCCGCGGGATCGAGCGACTCCGCCAGAGCGGGATCGAGGTCGTGGTGATCGACCCTCCCATGGAATGGTTGGACCCGGCCTATTTTCACCATCGGCGCACTGGACGCCCCTTGGTGATTCTCAAACTCGCTGCGACGCTCGACGGCCAAACTTCCGCGGCGGATGGCACTTCCCAGTGGATCACCGCAGAGGAGGCTCGGACGGACGCCCACAGGCTTCGAGCCGAAGCTGATGCGATAGTGATCGGCGCCGGCACGCTCCGCGCCGACGATCCGCTCCTCAATGTGCGGATCGAGGGCTATACCGGCCATCAGCCCCGGCCGGTTGTGATTGCCGGAAGACGGCCATTGCCGCCCAGCGCCCGCGCCTTGCACCGAAACGGCCTCGTGCTCGGCACCGGCGAAAGCCCCGTCGATTTGGACGGCGCACTCATGGAAATGAGTGAGGAGGGACTGCTTTCGATCCTGGTCGAAGGCGGGCCGACGCTGGCGGCATCGTTTCTTGCCGCCGATCTGGTTGACCGGGGCGTGCTCTATCTGGCGGGAAAGCTCGCCGGAGGAGTGGGCCGCCCGCTGTTCGATCGGCCGTGGCCTAGCCTCGAATCCGCCCGGCAGGTGACCATCGATCGGGTGACCACGCTCGGCCCCGACCTCCGAATCGATTTCACCCCCATCTAGCTCAATGTTTACGGGAATCATCGAAGCCCTCGGCTCTGTGCAATCGATCGCCGACCGCAACGGCGGTCGCACAATCGAAATTGCGACTGAACTCGCGGTGGAGCTGGCCATGGGAGCGTCGATCGCAGTCAATGGGGTCTGCCTGACTGCGGTGACGGAGCGGACACCCACCTTGCGGGTCGAAGCTGTGCTCGAAACCTTGCGCCGCACCAACCTCGGCGAGCTCGGACCAGGCGATCAGGTGAACCTCGAACGTCCGTTGCGAGCCGATGCACGCCTTGACGGTCACATTGTCCAGGGCCACGTCGACACCGTCGGCATTGTCAATCGGAAGGATGCCGAGGGCGACGGGGTTCGCCTTTCTGTGGACGTTGCTCCGGCATATCACAAGTACCTCGTCGAGAAGGGTTCGATTGCGGTCGACGGCGTTAGCCTGACTGTTGCCGGGCTCAGGCCGACCGGTTTCGAGACTGCCTTGATACCTCACACCCTGACCGCGACCAACCTGGGCTTGCGGGCCAGCGGAAACACGGTAAATCTGGAGTTCGACGTGCTGGCCAAATATCTGGAAAGGCTGCTCGGACAATGAGCTTTGCCACTACCGAAGAGCTCGTGAGTGCGATCGGCAAAGGCGAGATGGTGATCGTCGTCGACGATGCCGACCGAGAGAACGAAGGTGATCTGGTGCTGGCGGCGTCGGCCGCGGACCGAATCAAGATCGGCTTCATGATTCGTCATTCGAGTGGGATCCTCACCGTGCCGATGCTGGGGGAGCGGCTCGACCAGCTCGAACTGCCGCAGATGGTCCGCCAGAGCACCGACGCCCGACGCACCGCCTTCACCATTTCGGTCGACGCCCGCGACGGCACGACCACCGGAATCTCGGCATCGGACCGCGCCCGCACGGTGTCGGTGCTGATCGACCCCTCCGCCTCGCCGCTCGATCTCGCTCGACCGGGCCATGTCTACCCGCTGCGCTATGAGCCGGGTGGGGTCCTCAAGCGGGCGGGGCACACCGAAGCCGCAGTTGACCTCGCCCAGATGGCGGGCCTCTACCCGGCCGGAATCTTGGCCGAGATCATGAACGACGACGGCACAGTGGCGCGTCTCCCCGACCTTGAGCGGTTCGCCAAGGAGCACGGGCTCTTGATTGGGACGATTGCCGAAATCATCGCCCATCGCCGCCAGCACGAGAAACTGGTCGAGCGGGTGGTCGAGGCGCGTTTGCCCACGCCTGAAGGAGTGTTTCGCGCCGTGGGCTATAGATCACTGGTCGATGACCGCCAGCACTTGGCCCTGGTGATGGGAGACATTGGCGATGGCGAGGAGCTCATGGTCCGGGTGCATTCGGAGTGTCTAACCGGAGACACCTTCTCGAGCCGTCGCTGCGACTGTGGTGAACAGCGGGCACTCGCCTTGGCGATGATTGCCGAGGAGGGTCGAGGAGTCTTGCTCTACATACGCGGTCACGAAGGGCGCGGCATCGGCTTGCTCCACAAGCTCGAGGCCTACAACCTCCAAGACCAGGGCCGCGATACCGTCGAGGCCAACGAGGAACTGGGGCTGCCGGTCGATGCCCGCGACTACGGCGTCGGCGCCCAGATCCTCTATGACCTCGGGGTCCGTTCGATGCGTCTCCTCACCAACAACCCCATCAAACGGGCGGCGATCGAGGGGTACGGTCTCTCGATCATCGATCGGATCCCGCTGATCATCCCACCCAATCCCGAGAGCGAGCGCTACCTCCGCACCAAGGCTGACAAGCTCGGTCACCAGTTCGACGAGTAGCCGTGCGGATCGGTATCGCGGTCGCCCGCTTCAACCAGGTGATCACCGATCGCCTTCTCTCCGGGGCAAAAGAAGAGTTGGCGCGGGCGGAGGATATCGACATCGAGGTTTTTGAGGTTGCCGGAGCGTGGGAGCTCCCGGTGGCTGTGCTAGCGCTGTTGAAACGCGGTTGCGCCGGGGTGGTAGCGATTGGCGCCGTGATTCGAGGGGAGACCGATCACTATGAGGTGATCGTCCGCGAGTCGGCGGCGGGTCTCAACCAGGTGGCAATCAGCCACGGGCGACCGGTCGGCAATGCGGTTCTCGCCACGGAGGACCTGGAACAAGCGCTGGCCCGTTCCGAACCCGGGCCCGGGAACAAAGGCGCCGAGGCCGCCGCCGCCGTCGTCGACCTGGCCCGTCGCTTGGGCTAGCTGCGATCCCGGCAAAGAAAAAGGACCCCAGCCGGGCGGCTGGGGTCCTTCTCTTGTCTCGATAGGTTTAAGCCGCTGGTCGGACCTGGATATTCATCCCTCCGTTCGGGGCAACGCCCGTCACCTGGATGACTGTGCCGGTCTTGGGCACGATCACACTTGAGAGCGGAGCCTGTGGCGACCACCACGACTTCAGGTCAGTGAAGGTCGAGACCGCCGGTTGCGAGCGATACGTAGTCGGGCCGTACTGCACGCCCCCCGCCTGGAAGCTCAACGTCAAAGCGTCGGTCTTCTCGAGGCCAAAGGTGGCGTCATACATCTGCACCCTCGCCCGCCACGGCGCCCCGTTAGGAGCGATCAGCGGCCGCGGATGTGAGTCGACAGGCAAGATCAGGCCTGCGCCCGGGTGTTGGCTCGTGTTGTTGTCGGAGTAGTAGTCGTTCCAGTACCAGATCAGAAGGCCGTTCTGATACGGGAAGTGCTCCACCCAGTCGGGCTTGGCCACGAACGAGAAGTTGTAGGGACCCGTTAACAAACCGTGGTCATAGCCCAAGTACTGGCGGACCTCGGCGACATAGGCATTGAACGACACGACGTCTTCGGACCCATCCGTGACTCGCCAGCCGTTCAGAGTCCAGTTGGCCTCATCACCCGGCTCGGCGCCGCTGAAGAACGTCCCCAGCGTGATCTCGTCGGCCAAGATCCCCGGCTCGACCACGGCAACGTCCGTCCAGTAACGCAGCTGGAGCAGCACGGACTGGCCGGCGTAGGCGCTCATCCCGAACTCCGCGGCGACCCATTCACCCCCCGAGCTCCCGGTGATGCCATTACCGAAGTTTTGGCCGTTGGGGTTGTCGTTCGTGGTGACGTTGCCTTCCAGGTTGACCCAGGTGGCGCCGCCGTCGGTCGAAACCGAAACGTAGGCGTAGTCCCAATCCAGTTCAATCTCATACCACAGGCTCATCCGCAGGGTCGGATCGTCGGTGGGCACCAGAACCGGGTTGACGGTGGTCATCGTGTGATCGATGTTGTCACCCGAGTCGCTGTACCAGGCAAACTCGCCTTCCGGGGGATCGGCCAACTCGAGAGTCGTCACGACGTCGGGCAGTACGACAAAGACCGCTTGACTGGTGTCGTCGCTGCTCCCGAGCGGATTCACGCGGTGAGTAGAGGTCTCTCCGGCGAAGGCGACGTCATAAGACAGCCACCCGAGCTGGAACAACTCCCATGCATTGAATCCACCTGGACGTGAGCCAATGTCTTCGCGTCCTGGACCCAGGTAGGAACCAGATGACATGATTGTCCAGAATCCAGTCCCGTTCTCGCCGCCGGAGGTATCGTAGGCGTCGGGCAGCCCAAGGTCGTGGGCGTATTCATGGGCAAAGACGCCCAATCCGCCGTTCTCAGGCTGGATCGTGTAATCACCAACCCACACATTGGTGTCGCCGATCTCGAACCCGCCGAACAGCGGGCCGCCATCAGGACCGACCACCCCAATCAGACCGAAGAAGGTGTACCAGCGATGGCTCCAGATGGCGTCCTCGCCTTGGAGGCCGCCGCCGGTCTCCTCGCCGACTCCGGCATGGACCGCCTGCATGTGGTCGATGTACCCATCGGGCTCGTCGAAGTTGCCGTCGCCGTCAAAGTCGTAGCGATCCCAAACATCGAACTGCTTGACATAGGCGGCGATCTGGTCCGCCGTCATGCCTGCGGCCAACTGCTCTGCGTACCAGGCGTCAGCCGTGTCCACCAGGAAATCCCAGACGGTGTCGCAGACACTGCTACCACAGTCGTTGTTGCCGTAGCGGGCCGAGTTGTAAGGGACCTGGACCCAATCGTGAACTGCACCACCGAAGGAGTACAGACCGGACGACTGATCGATGTAGTAATTCAGCATCTGGTTCCAGTACATGTCCTCGTAGTGAGCGAGGTTGTAGTCCGCTTGCCAGATCGTGCTGTTGTCTACCCGGCGGTCGGGCATTGGGATCTCGTTGTGTTGAGGCCCTGGGGTGCCGCCATAAGTGGGATCGATCTGATCGCCAAACTCACCGAGCAGGACAAAAAGCTGATCGAGGCCAACGGCCGCCAGTTCAACCGTGTCGCCTTCGACCTCGGCCGTTCTGTTGTCCGTCTTTCCACGGACCTGCGCTTCTCGCGCTCGCTCCCTTAGCTCCCGCTGGCGATCGCCGAGCGGATGGCTGAGGTCGTCGCTGCCGACCACCTGGCCCTCGCTCCCATCGCCCGCCACCATCGCCGTTGTCGGCAGCGCCGAGGCGGCGATCAACAACAGAACCGCAATAGACGTGATGAAACGTTTACGCATTTCCTCTCCCTTGTGCCCGTTTTCGGGTTCCGCGTATCCTCCCGAGTTCGCGGCCGACATTACACATCTGGCACCGCAGCACGTCGCGAAAATCGGACTACCAAGCCAGGTCGATCGACCCGAAATCCTCGGAATATCTGGGACAGCGGGATTGCTAGCATTGTTCGCACAATCGAGCCGAAGTGGAAGCTGCCTGCTTCCCACCTAACCACCCCGCGAGGGTGAGTCATGGTCGCGAGAATGGTCGCAAGAAACTTTTCGTGCATGAGCAGCAGGCCGTGTCTGCTGCTTATTTGTTGTCAAGGAAAGCAAAGTCGATCGAGGAGGTCGGAACATCGCCGAATTGCGAATCAACGGAAACATACGAGCCACCGAGGTGCGTTTGGTCGCCCCCGACGGCTCTCAGATCGGAGTAAAGAAACTGGCCGAAGCCATGTGGCTGGCCGATCAACTTGGGCTCGATCTGGTAGAGGTAGCTCCCGAAGCCAAGCCTCCGGTGTGCCGATTGATGGACTATGGGAAGTTCAAGTACGAACAATCAGTGCGCGAACGTGAAGCTCGGAAGAACCAGAAACGCACCGTGGTCAAAGAACTGCGGATGGCGCCTCGGATCGAGACTCATGATTTCGACATCACACTGCGCCGAGCCCTGGAGTTTCTCGGTGAAGGAGACAAGGTCAAAGTCACCGTCCGCTTCCGTGGACGTGAACAAGAGAGACCAGAATTCGGACGCAGACTTCTCGACCGTCTCGCGGCCGGGGTCGGGACCCAGGCAACCATCGAGCAAGCGCCGGCCCAGGAGGGACGGCTGATGACAATGGTGCTGGCGCCCACCCGTCGACCCAAACGAACCGAAACCGAAAGCCCCGAAGCCGACAGCCCCAAAACCGACAGCCCCAAAACCGACAGCCCCAAAACCGACAGCAAGGAACCAGACGCAGCCATTGCGTCAGACGTCGAGGAATAGAACCGTGCCGAAAATGAAAACTCACAGCGGCGCCAAGAAGAGAATCAAGGTCACTGGGACCGGAAGACTCTTGCGCCGACAATCAGGGAAGAATCACTACAAGCTCGCCAAGGGCAACGCGGTTTTCCGTCGTCGCTCGGGAGAGGTCGAGCTTGCCCCCGGCGACGCCAAGAACGCCAAAAAGCTGTTGGGGATGTGATGTGAATGGCACGAGTCAAACGAGCAGTTCACGCCAAGAAGTCCCACAAAAAGGTCCTTGATCGGGCCAAGGGTTACAAGGGGTCGAAGAGTCGGCGTTTTCGCACGGCCAATGAGCAGGTCATGCATGCCATGCAAGATGCCTACAAAGACCGGCGCGACCGCAAGGGTCAGTTCCGCCGACTGTGGATCGCGCGCATCAACGCGGCCGCTCGCCAACACGGCATGTCATACAGCACCTTCATCGCCGGCCTCAAGGCCAAAGAGGTCTCCCTTGACCGCAAGATGCTGGCCGAGATGGCCGTCAACGACCCCAAATCATTTGCGGCGTTGGTCGAACTCGCCAAATCCGCCTGACCGACCGTCCGGTCGAGGGCCTGTCCCCTCGCAATCAGCGGGTGCTGGGCGCGGCCCGACTCCATCGGCCTGAAGAGCGTCGGGCGACAGGACTAACCCTGCTCGAGGGCCCGCATCTCCTGGACGAGGCTTACTCGACTGGAGTCGTTGTAAGAGAGGTGTTCTCGCTCGACGGGTCCGAAGGGATCCTCGTTTCTCAGGCGGCGCTGGAACGGATGTCGTCCACGCGAACTCCGCAAAGTCCGGTGGCGGTGATCGAGATCCCCCCGCGTCCGCTGACGCTAGGACGCAGCGTGCTCGCAGCATGGGAGATCTCGGATCCCGGCAACCTTGGAACGATGATTCGGACCGCAGCAGCATTCGGGCTTGACGTCATGACAACCGCGGGCTCAGCCGACCTCTGGTCACCAAGAGTGTTGCGATCGGCAGCCGGAGCCCACTTTCATACCGGCCTCAGCCCGTTAGACCTAAAGGGTTTCACCAGCGTTGCAACAACGATGAGCGGCGGAGCCGATCCGTCCGCCTTGCCCGCTGGCCCATTGGCCATCGTGATCGGCTCCGAGGCACACGGCCTTCCTGCGGATGTTCTCGCGGCCGCTGAGCACTTGGTGTCGATCCCCATGCCCGGTGGCGTAGAAAGTCTCAACGCCGCTGCTGCCGCGGCCATTATTTGCTACGAAGTCTCGAAGCGAAGCGGGGTTGGCGGGCTCAAGTCTCCAGGCGCAAGGTCGAGCTGATACCAGGTGACATCGTGCCACGCGCCTGCCTTCCAGCCGATGCGCCGATAGGTGCCGCCGGGTTCGAAACCCAGCGCCTCGTGGAAGGCATTTGAGGCTGCGTTGGGCTGGGTGATCCCCGCGCAAAGCATCCTTAGCCCACTCGCCCGGCATCGACCAATCAGATCCGAATACAACGCTCGGCCTACACCGAGGCGCTGAGCATCCCAACGAACGTAGACCGCGGCATCAGCCGCCCATCGGTACGCCGCTCGTTCCCGGTGCTGCGCGGCGTACGCATACCCGACAATTTCATTGCCTTGCTCAGCGACCAACCAGATCAGCGACGCGTTGATCCGACTCGCAAACTCATCGGCGTTCGGTGGCTCGTACTCGAAACTGATTGACGTATCGAGCACGTATGACGCGTAGATGTCCGCGCAAAAGGCGCTGTCACGGTCGGAATCTGCGGTGCGAATCAACATCGACCGGAATCATTGCCCAAGTCGGGGTAGCCGTCGACCCAGGTAGCAATACACTCGCCTGGATGCTTGGCGCTCCGACCCAACAGGCTCATCTGGGGGCTCGTGTTGCGGTTGCCGGGTCGCTGCTTTGCATGGTTCTGATTGCGCTCCTCCACGCACTCGACCCAGAGTTCAACGACAGCAACGCAGTAAGCGAGTACGCGTTGGGTGACTTCGGATGGTTGATGAACATCTCCTTCTTTTCGGCTGCCGCCGGCATCGGTGCGCTCGCGTTCGTCCTCCACCAATCTGTGGCACGTTCGGGGACCGCTATCGCTGGAAACGTCCTCCTCGCGCTCGCAGCGGTCGCATGGCTCCTCCTGGGTGTGGGCAACATTGACCCCGAAGGAGCAGTCGCAACGACGAACGGACTGATTCACGGGATCGGCTATCTCCTCGGGTTGCCGACGAGGCTCGCAGCGCCGATCGTCCTCGCGGCTGCGTTCCGCCGCGACGAGCGCTGGGCGGATCATCGGCGACTCACCCTCGCGCTGGGAATCACAGCTTTTGCGGCCGAGGTCGCTGGTTTCGCGGATCTTGCCTCAGTGGTGACCCTTCGGCTGGCGCTCGCCCTCTGGCTCGCCTGGATCGCGCTCACGGGGGCGCGCGTTCTGACTCGGCGATTTAGCCCGCGTTGAGCAGCGCCTCGTGAAGACGTCTCGCTAGCTGTCAGTTCTAGTCTCGAAGTTATGCCTGTCACCCTGGTGGAGAGGGCCGTAGAGCTAGAGCGGCTGGATGACGTCCTTGCCCAAGCGCTCGCTGGAAAAGGTCAATTGGTTTTTGTCCGAGGCGAGGGGGGAGCAGGGAAGACAACTCTGCTGGCGGCTTTTAGCGAGCGCGCTTTGGACGCTCATGAGGACCTAGTCGTCGCCACAGGCATGTGCGATGCGCAAACCGGCATCGGCGATGCATTCCTTCCGTTTCGTGAAATTCTCGAGCTTCTGACCGGCAACGTCGATTCCAAGCTTGCCCAGGGCCGGATCACCGACGAGAACGCCGGCCGGCTGCGCCGGATGTTCAGCGTGTGCACGGAAGCGATCGTCGAGCTCGGCCCCGATCTGATCGGGGCGGTCGTTCCCGGAGCATCGTTTGTGGCGGCGCTCGGAATGTACGTCGCCTCGAAGACGCCCTGGGCGGCAAAGCTGCAAAAGCGCCTCGACAACGTCGGACAAGTCGGGGGGGAGACAATCAACCAGAACCAGATCTTCGAGCAGTACCTGAAGGTGCTGGAAGCGCTCAGCGAAAGGACCCCGCTGGTTCTCGTCCTCGATGACCTGCAGTGGGCGGACACGGCATCGGTAGGACTTCTCTTTCGCCTCGGCCGACGAATTGAGCAGAGTCGGATCTTAGTGGTTGGTTTGTATCGGCCAAGCGATGTCTCACTTGGTCGAGGGGGAGAACGCCACCCTCTCGAGTCATTGATCAACGAGATGAAACGCTATTTCGGGGAAATTGAGATCGACCTCGACCACGCCGGTGAACGCGGAAGGCAATTCGTCGACTCTTTCCTCGACCTCGAAGCCAATGGCCTCTCCGAGAGCTTTCGAAAGGCGCTTCATCAACGAACTGGGGGCCAAGCCCTTTTTACGGTCGAGTTGCTCAGGGACTTGCAAGAGCGTGGTGATCTCGTGCAGAACGAGACAGGTCAATGGGTGGAAGGACCGGGCCTTGCCTGGGAGGAGACGCCGTCGAGGGTGGAGGGGGTGATCGAGGAGCGGCTCGATCGTCTCGATGACGAGTTGCGACGGAGTCTCACCATCGCTGCGGTCGAGGGCGAAAACTTTACCGCCGAGGTCGTATCTCACGTTCAGCCTGCCGAGATGCGGGTGCTTGTGGCCCAGCTCAGCGACACTCTCCAGAAGCGGCATCAGTTGGTCAAAGCGCTCGGCGTTGAACGGCTTGGCGAACGCCGCTTCTCCCGTTACCGGTTCGCCCACAACCTGATGCAGCATTACTTGCTCCACAACCTCGACGACGTCGAGGCCAGCTTTCTCCACGAGGATGTCGGACGAGCGCTTGAGGATCTCCATGGACCCGCCTCCGACACGGTTGCACTGCAATTGGCGCGGCATTTCGACCTAGCGGGGCTCTCGGCTAAAGCCCAGCACTATTTAGGTCTGGCAGGAGACCGTGCGATGGAGGTGTATGCCAACCAGGAGGCTCTCGCTCACTACAGCCGAGCCCTTGATTGGGCCACCGAGGACGTCGATCGTTTCCGGCTCTTGCTATCTCGCCTCAAGGTCCATGAGCTTTCCGGGAATCAGGAGGCGCGGAGACAAGATCTCGAGGAGCTTGAGGAGTCGGCCGCTCGGCTTACCGACTCGGCCAAGTTGGCGGAAGTCGGACTCCAACGTTGCAAATACGAAACCGCGGTCGGGAACTACGCAGCGGCGCGTAAGGCTGGTGATGATGCGGCTGCGTTGTTCAAAGGAGTGGGAGATGTCGCTGGCGAGGCATCCGCGCGCCTTGCGCTAGGTCTTGCTCTCTATCAGTCGGCTAACTACGCCGAAGCGCGCGAGGAGTGCCAGCAGGCCCTTGCTCAAGCTCGAGAAATCGCTCGCTTCGATATCGAAGGGAGCGCTCTAGCCAATTTGGGGATCGTCGCCGACCTGACTGGTGACCGCCAGGCATCGCGCTCCTATTTCGAGCAGGCCCTCGCGGTGTACCGGCGAGCGAACTTTCCATCCCACGAGGCGAAGCTGCTTTCGAATCTCGGAGTTGCTTACTGGCGAGCCCACGATCTCGACGGGGCCCTGGAGCACTTTCAGGAATCGCTGGCGAAAGCCCGACAGGTCGGAGCTAGGACTGTTGAGGGCATTGCCCTCTCGAATCTCGCAATGGTGTGGCAGTCGAAAGGTGATCTGGACGAGGCCCGCCGGTACATCGAGCAGGGGTTGACCGTGAATCGCGAGATCGGAAGCCCATATGCGATTGCCCGCACCTTGGGGTTTTTGGCTTCGGTCCTCCTCGGCCAGGGTGACTATCCAGGGTCGCGAGCCGCTGATGAGGAGGCCCTGGAAATTGATAGGAGGACCGGCGATCGTCAAGACGAGAGCTTTCGGCTGGCCTATCTCGGCCGCCTAGCCCGCCGTTTGGGGGAGCACGAGAAATCTTCATCCCTGTATGGCGACGCATTGGCACTTTGCCGGGAAATAGGCGATCGCGACGTCGAGGCGCTGTGTTTGCGTGGCCTTACTGCTCTGCACCTCGATCTGGGTGAGCCAGCCAAGGCAGTCGAATTGGCAAATCAAGCTCTCGACCTCTCGAAGCAGCTTGGGGATCACGAAGGCCAGGCTTTAGCTGCGCTCCTCGCCGGCCATGCTCGGATCGCGCTCGACGAGATCGACGGTGCAGAACGTGCGTACCTGTACGCCGCTGACCTTGACATCCCCTCCGTCGCGCCAAGCACCGCCGCAGGTCGCGCCCATGTCGCGGTTCGCCGTGGTGATAACCAAAAGGCTGCAGCACTGATTGAACCGATCGTGAATCGGTTGCTCTCCCGCGACACCTCGGGAATGGAGGAGATTTTCCGCCTCTACATGACCGCTAGGGGCGTCCTCGAGGTGACCGAGGACGAACGAGGCTCAGAATTGGTGCGGGTTGGGCGGCAAACGCTGGCCGACTACGCCGCACGCATTCCGGATGAAGCAACTCGCAAGTCATTCCTCGAGAACGTGGTGATCAACCGTCTGCTGAGGTCATAGGGGGCGCGATCTCAACGCGAGCGGTCGTTAACCTTTTAGCCCCCCATGGAGCTTTTCTCGACCGTTGCTGACGCCCTCGACCGGATCGGGGAGGTTTCGACAACCGCGGAGCTGGACCTGCTCGACAGCCAGATCCTCGGCCGCAACAGCCCGATCGGGGCTATTAGGCGCCAATTGGGTCAACTCCCCGTGGAGGATCGTCCGATAGCAGGAGCGCGCCTCAACGAGGCCGTGGAACAAATCAACGCGGCCATCACTGCGCGCCGATCCCAACTGGCAGGCTCGGAGGCCGATCGACTACTCGCCTCCGACGCAGTCGACGTCACCGCCGAGGTCTGGACCCTGCGACCAGGGACCGAGCATCTCCTTCAACGAACAGTGGACGAGGTGTGTGACATCTTTGTGGGGTTGGGGTATCGGGTCGCGGAAGGACCGGAGGCCGAACTCGCTTGGTACAACTTCGACGCGCTCAACACTCCGCCCCATCATCCTGCTCGAGCGGAATCCGACACCCTTTACGTCGAGTTCGGCAACCCGGCTGACGAGGTTCTGCTCCGAACGCAGACCTCGCCGATGCAGGTTCGCTATATGGAGAAGCACGAACCGCCGGTCTATGTCCTCGTGCCCGGCAAGACCTTCCGCTCGGATGCGATTGACGCCACCCACCTTCCTGTCTTCCACCAGATCGAAGGCCTTGCAGTCGACGAAAACATCAAGTTCTCTGACCTAAAGGGAACTCTTGCTCATTTCGCGCGCGAGTTCTTCGGACCTAAACAAAAGATCCGACTGCGACCGCATTTCTTCCCCTTCACCGAACCGTCGGCCGAACTGGATGTGTCATGTTTCGTTTGTGACGGCACCGGGTGCAAGCTCTGTGGTGAAAGCGGCTGGCTCGAGATGGCGGGCTGTGGCATGGTCGATCCGAATGTGCTCGACATTTCCGGATACGACTCGCGACAAGTCAGCGGCTTTGCGTTCGGGATGGGCACGGAGCGTTTGGCGATGGTGCGCCACGGCATCGCCGACATCAGGGTTTTTATCGAGAACGACTTGCGGGTGCTGAGGCAGTTTCGATGAAAGTCTCCTTGAGGTGGCTGGCCGATTTCATCGACCTGCCCGACACCGATCCATCAGTGGTTGCACACGCCCTCACCTGGCTTGGGATGAAGGTGGAGTCGGTCCAGCATCTGCGTCCACAGTGGACCGAGGTCACGGTGGCAAAGGTGGAAGAAATCCGGCCCCATCCCAACGCCGACAAGGTTCGGCTCTGTTCGGTTACGACAGGAGGCTCGCCCATCGATGTGGTTTGTGGCGCCTGGAATTTCGAAGCGGGGGCGATGGTTGCCTTCGCCCGGCCCGGTGCAACATTGGCCGGGGGTCTCGAGATCGGTTCTCGCGACATAAGGGGAGTTCTATCGAGTGGGATGATTTGTTCAGAGAGGGAGCTCGGCCTTGGTGACGAGCATGCCGGGATCTTGGTGCTGGATTCGTCGACACCCCTCGGCGTTCCCTTCGAGGAAGTGATCGAGCTTCCCGACACCGTTTTCGAGCTCGAGATCACATCCAATCGCCCTGATCTGATGTCGATGGTGGGCGTTGCCCGAGAGCTCGCCGCCTACTACCAGATCCCCTACCGCGTACCCCCAAGCGAGGTCAAGAGCAGCGACATCACCCTGAAGACCAGCGTTCGCATCGAGGATCCCGAGGGATGCTTGCGCTTTGTAGCCCGCGAGCTGCGCGGCATCAAAGTTGGTCCGTCGCCACTCTGGATGCGAACCCGACTCAGGGCCGGCGGCGTTCGTCCCATCTCCAACATCGTCGATGTCACCAACTACGTGATGATCGAGCTGGGACAGCCCCTTCACGTCTTCGATGGCGATCGCCTTACCGACGATGCGATCGTTGTTCGTCGCGCCCGCAGCGGGGAACACCTGGTCACTCTGGACGGGGTACAACGGGAGCTAACGGCCGAGGACCTGGTTGTGGCCGATTCGGAAAACGCGAGCGGGCTCGCCGGCACCATGGGCGGTCTCGAATCAGAGGTGTCTGCAACCACGACCAACGTGGTTATCGAGGCGGCGAGCTGGGACCCGCCGACAGTAGGCCGGATGAGCCGCCGGCATGGCCTCCGCAGTGAGGCGTCCTCCCGTTTCGAGCGGGGAGTAGATCCCAATCTGCCACCGACGGCCGCCGCCCGCGCCAACCGGTTGATGATGGAGCTAGCCGGAGGAGAGTCACCTCTTGCGTATATCGATGTCGTTACCAAATCGTTTACCCCCGTAACCATCTCCCTGCCGTTGATCGACGTCTACCGAATATTGGGAGAGGTCATTCCTCCAGACGAGATCTCGCCATTGCTTTCCCGATTCGAACTCACCAATGAGGGAACGGATCCCCTCATCGTCTCAGTTCCCACCTTTCGGCGGGACCTCGAGCGCCCGGCCGATCTGGTCGAAGAAGTGGCACGACTCTTCGGGTACGACCGGTTCCCCGAGACGCTTCCGACTGGTCCCGCCGGTGGCTACACCTCTGAGCAGAAGAGACATAGGATTCTTCGACAGGCCTTGACCGGGGCCGGCCTATTTCAAGCGGTCAACCTCTCCTTCGCCACCCCATCGGAGCTCGAGGCGTTTGCACCTTCACCCGAAGGTCACGGTTCGATCCGGGTGGCAAATCCTCTCAACGACGAGATGGCCGTCCTCCGTACTTCGCTTTTGCCCGGTCTCTTGCGATCACTCCGCTACAACCAAACGCGAGGCAACTCCTCTCTGGGCCTCTTTGAGCTCGGCCAGGTCTTCTTCGACCGGCCATCTCCAGAAGATCCCCGTATCCCCGCCCAGCCGATGCGGCTGGGGCTGGCAATGATCGGAGAGCTGGGACCGGTCGAGCTCGACGGTCAGAGTCGCGGGGTCGACGTGTATACGGCGACGGCGGTCTGGAGATCGATCGCCGCGGCACTCGGCCTCCGAGACTGGGAACTGACTGCGAGCCACCCAGCAGGTTTCCACCCGGGCCGGGCGCTGGCAGTGACTCTGGCAGATGCTCTGATTGGTCAGCTGGGCGAGCTTCACCCCGCGATCGGGGAACATTTTCAGCTCGAGGAGAGGGTCGCGATCGGAGAACTTGACCTGGCTCCGCTGCTGCAAGGAACTGAACGGTGGGGGCTGGTTGAGCCAAGCGTCTACCCGGCCGTCGACTTCGACCTGGCCTTTATCGTCCCAAGCGAGATAACAGCAATCCAACTGCTGACCACAACCGAGTCCGCTTCGGAGCTGGTGGAAAGCGTGTGTTTGTTTGATCAGTACCTCGGGGTCGATCAAGGTCACAAATCCTTGGCCTATCACTACAGATTGCGAGCCCCGGACCGAACCTTGGTTGCCGAAGAGATTGGCGAGGTTCGCGAGCTCCTGATCGAAGCCGCCAAGGGGCTAGGGGCAAAGTTAAGGGCATGAAGCACTTGCTCCGCATTGGCGATCTCACCCCCGATGAGCTGGGTGACTTGGTCGACCTCGCCTCATTGGTGCGCTCGGACCCGGCGGCCTATGCCGGGGCACTCACCGGACGCTCGATCGGGCTCTTCTTCATGAAACAGTCGGTCCGCACTTGGGTCTCGACGGATGTGGCCGCGATCCAGCTCGGGATTCATCCAGTGGTGATCCGCAACGAACACGTGGGGATGGGGAGTCGAGAAAGTCCTGAGGATGTTGGCCGGGTCCTCGAGCGCTATCTCGATCTGCTCGGGATGCGCGTCTTTGCTCATACCGACCTCGAGCGCGTCGCAGGCGCGGTGAAGGTCCCCGTGATCAACTTGCTTTCGGACGACGAGCATCCGTGTCAGGCCATCGCCGATCTCCAAACGATCGCCGACCACTTCGGCCGTCTGGAAGGCATCGACCTCGCTTACATAGGGGACGGCAACAACACCGCTGCCTCCTTGATCGGCGCGGTGACTCGAACCGGTGGGAAGGTACGAGTGGCGTCACCGCTCGGCTTTGAGCCAAGTGAGCAAATCTTGAAAAGCGCCCGCGAGTTCGGCGAGGTTGCGGTCACCACAAATCCCCAGGAGGCGGTGTCAGGCGCCGACGTCGTATACACCGATGTGTGGACGTCGATGGGCCAGGAAGCCGAGGCGGCCGACCGGAGGAGGCAATTCGCAGCTTTTCAGGTGAATCAAGGCCTATTCGAGCTTGCCAGCCCCGAAGCGATATTCCTTCACTGCCTCCCGGCGCATCGCGGCGAAGAGGTAACCGACGAGGTGATGGAGCATCCTCGCTCACTGGTATTCGAGCAAGCCGAGAACCGGCTCCACAGCTTCAAGGCGATCTTGCTCAGAGCGTTGGGATAATGGACACGGAAGCCAACAAGGCGAATGCCCAGGCGTTCTACGACCTCATGTTCAACCAAAACCGGCCACGCGAAGCAATCGAGCGCTACGCCGGCGAGACCTATACCCAACACAACCCGGGAGTAGCCGACGGCAAAGAGGCGTTCATCGACTACTTCGAACGTATGGCTGTGGAGTATCCGGGCAAACGAGTCGAGTTCAAACGCCGCCTTGCCGACGGCAACCTGGTCGTGCTCCATTGCCATCAAACCTGGCCGGGTGATCACGAGTACGCCGGGATCGACATCTTTCGCTTCGACGACAGGGGCAAGATCATCGAGCACTGGGACGTGCTCCAGATCATCCCGGAAACGGCTGCGAATGACAACGGCATGTTCTAATCCGGCGCAGAGCATCCCAGGAGCGTTCCTCGAGCAAACGGCCGATGTCGCGGCGCCCCAGCTCCTCGGCTGGCGTTTGGTAAGTGAGATCGATGGAATTTGGTCCGAGGTTGTGATAACCGAGGTCGAGGCTTACCGATCCGACGATCCGGCCAGTCACTCCTTTGGCGGCCCTCGTGGGCGGAACGTGATCATGTTCGAACGGCCCGGCCTGCTCTATGTCTATCGCTCCTATGGCATCCATTGGTGCGCGAACGTCGTCTGCGGTGGTGTTGGAGAAGGCTCGGCGATCCTTCTGCGGGCAGGGACGCCGGCTAGGGGAGAAGCGCTTATGAGGGAACGGCGAGGTCGACCAACCAAGCTGGCTGTTGGCCCCGGGAACCTCTGCCAAGCGATGGGGATAACGGGGGCGCACTACGGGGTCGATCTCCTCGACCAAAAGTCGCCGCTACGCCTTGTCGAAGGATCACCACCCGGAAACATTGCCGTCACCCCGAGAATTGGCATCACTAAAGCAGTTGAGAAGCTATGGCGCTTCGTAGCTACCCATCCATGAGTATCTCGGCGCTTCTGCAACGCATGGGCGAGATTGCAGAGGCCATCGCCCCCGACGACCCTCTGCGGCTCTTTCACGCCACCTACACCCGGACCACCGAAGCGGTCCGCGACGAGCTGGTCGGCGGTTGTTTCCTCGACCCGGGATGGGTCGAGATCTGGGACGTTGCTTTTGCCAGTCTCTACCTCGACGCACTCTCGGCTTGGCAGAAGGGTCAACAGCCGTCACTCCCCTGGCAGGCTGCGTTTGGCGCAACGCGAGGTCCGCATCTCCCGCCGCTTCGTTACGTCCTCCTGGGAATGAACGCTCACATCAACTACGACCTGCCTCAGGCGCTGCTCGCGGTCATTTCCCCAGAGGACTTCGACAATCCAGACCTGGTCAGGCGCCGCGCCGCCGACCACACGAAGATCGACGAGATCCTCGCCTCGCGGGTTGCCGCGGAGGACATCGAGTTGAAACGCGTCGAGCGGCCCGGTGACCGAACGCTGCTCGACCGCTTTCTCACCCCGTTCAATCGCACAGGTACCAGGCGATTCTTGGCCGAAGCGCGAATGAAGGTTTGGCTAAATGCACAGAAACTCAACAAAGCGCGGTTGGAAGACGCCGAGAGCTACGTAACGAAGCTCGATCAACTCGAACGTCTTTCGGCAGCCAGAGTCGAGGATTTGCGCCGTCCTGGCCAGGTTCTCCTTGAGCTCAGCCGAAAAGGATTCGGAGTCATCCTGAGATAAAGCTGAGATCGTGGTCTCTCACCGCTCGACCCAGGTGAAAAATCCGATCAGGTTCCCGTCAAGGTCAGTCGCGCTGAACTCGCGGGTGCCGAAGTCTGTGTCCTCGACTCCCTCCTTTGACGCTGAGTGGAGGACGTCGGCACGCCGGAGCTCCTCGTAGAGCTCGTCAACCCCTTTTGCGCTGTCCAGGCATACGCGGAAGCTCGCGGTTCCGGCGATGAAGGACTCAGCGCCCGTGCAGACGGGGTTTTCCGGGTCGATCTTCTTGCGCCAGCCTTCGTCGCCGGCCTCCCAGAGGTGCACGACGGCATCGTCGCGGCTCATCACTGCGAAGCCGCCGTCGTGGTGCATTGCCTCGAACCCGAGTCGGTCGCGGTAGAAGGCCACCGCGGCCGCCACATCGCGGACCGGCATGGCCGGAATCGTTTGGTCGAGCCTCATCGAGTCAGCATCCTGACGATACGAGCGTACCCAGGTGCGCCCTAGCCTCGTCGATCCATGGCGTCTGTCGAACGTGCACGTCTTCTCGGTCGCACTGACGTTGTCACGCCCATCGAAGACTTCAACGAGCGCTTGGCTGAAGGCCGCCAGTTGCGGATCAAGCTGGGGCTCGATCCCACGGCGCCTGCTGTCACGTTGGGGTGGGCAGTAGTCCTCCGAAAGCTGAGAGACTTTCAAGAGCAGGGCCACGTCGCGGTTCTGATTGTCGGCGATTTCACGGCCCAGGTTGGCGATCCTTCCGCTCGCAACGAAACTCGCAAGCGCCTCACCGCGGAGGAAGTGCGTGGCTACGCCTCTCAGGTTCTCTCACAATTCGAAAAGGTGCTGCTCCCCGAACCACTCGAGATTCGGTACAACTCGGAATGGCTTGCTTCCTTGGACATGGCCGAGATTCTCAACCTGACCTCGGTGGCCACGGTCGCCCAGCTCCTCGAAAGAAGCGACTTCGCCAAGCGCTTCGAGGCAAAGAGCCCCATCTCGGTGATGGAATTTCTCTACCCGTTGTTGCAGGGGTATGACTCGGTGGCAGTCGAAGCCGACGTGGAACTAGGAGGATCGGACCAGCTCTGGAACTTGATGATGGGCCGGGTGGTGCAGGAACGGTATGGGCAGAGGCCGCAGGTGGCGATGACGATGCCGCTCTTGGTTGGTACCGATGGTGTTCAAAAAATGTCGCAGTCGCTCGGCAATTACATCGGGGTCGATGAGTCAGCAGCCGAGATATTCGGCAAGGTGATGTCGCTTCGTGATGAAGCGATGCCAGCTTGGTTCCGGCTAGCGACCGAACTGTCGGAACAAGAAATCGAGGATGCCAAAGCGCTCCATCCTCGAGCGGCCAAAGCTGTTCTGGCGCGCGCGATCACGGCCCTGTACACCAGCGAGAGCGAAGCCGATGCGGCCGCTGCCGAGTTTGACCGGGTGTTTCGCCAGGGCGAGGAGCCGACGGACATTGAGGAGTTCCCCCTCCCGGTGGAGGATCCGATCAATGTTGCGACGTTGTTGCGTGCCGCCGGAGTAGTCGACAGCGCCAAAGAGGCCCGCCGACTTCTCGCTCAAGGTGCGATCTCCACGGACGAGCGGCGGCTCACCGAGGAGTGGGTAGCGCGCAGTTTGCTCGCTAATCGCGTGCTGAAGATAGGGAAGCGTCGATACCTTCGACTAGTCGCCAATTAGCTCTCCTAGCCGCCGTAATGATCAGGTAACGGGTCCGCGATATGTCTGAGCCATGGAACAACGCTCACCCCTTACAGGTTTGGTGCGGGTCGGCGGGATGGCCCTGATCGTCGGGGGCTTGCTCGATGTCGTAGCCACGCTCCTGCACCCCCCCCAAGAAACCCCGGTCACAATCCTCGAGACGGAAGCGAGGTTGGTCGCATCCCACGCGGTTTGGATCCTCGCCTATCTCCTCATCTTGCTCGGCCTGCCGGCGCTATACGCCGGTGCCAGACATCAACTCGGTCGGCTCGGAGCGATCAGCTTTCTAACGGCATTCACCGGCACTGCTCTGCTCGCGATTTCCAGCCAATTCGGTTTTATCGCTCCGGTCCTCGCCGCGGAGGCACCCGCCACCCTCGATGCCATCACCCTCTACTCGCCCGTCGTCGTGTTCAACGGGCTAGCGGCGATCAGCTTCATGGCCGGCTACGTGATGTTGGGAACATCCATCGCCAAATCGCGAATCTTCGACCGCAGGTCGGGAATCCTGATCGCAGTCGGAGCACCGCTCCACTTGGTGGGGTTCGGCGTGGCTCAACTCGGCTCGCCGTCGTTGTGGTTTATCGCGGTTCTTGGCGGAGTTGCGTTTGGCACCGGGCTCGCCTGGTGCGGAGCTCGAATGCGGTCAGCGGAGACCTTCGCCGCTCCGTTGTCAGTGGCTACGGAATAGGCTCCCGCAGTTCTCGGTTCTGTTATAGTTCTTCCTCCACTGTCGCACTCGCGGCCGTGGGTATCGCTGCCGAGGTTGTGATCGAGTGTGGGATTCCATACTCGGGCTACCCGGCCCAATCAATCAGATTGGCGAAGCCAGGGCTTGCCATAGTTGCACGCCCCGGCGAGGAGTGAGGGCTCCTTGACAACTAAACAGTGTGTCAAAAGACAGCAAACGTAGACCCTCCGCTTCGACTCAGGTCGAGGGGGAGCGGTGTACACAATCGTATGAGCTCCCGGGTCGATCGCAAGGTCACTAAATCCCGGGAACAAACAGGGGCCTCCGGATCTCAAACCCCCGGAGTTCCCTAAGTACAAACTCAACCTGACAGGAATTGCGGCGAGCCCCAATCGATCGACCTCGGTCGATTGATTTGAGGCAAACCAAAACGAATGTACGTTGGAGAGTTTGATCCTGGCTCAGGACGAACGCTGGCGGCGTGCCTAATGCATGCAAGTCGAGCGACGAATAGGTGCGGGTAACCAAACCTATTACGGAGCGGCGAACGGGTGAGTAACACGTGAGCAACCTGCCCCGCAGACCGGGATAGCCCAGGGAAACTTGGATTAATACCGGATATTCTCCTTTAACCACATGATTGTTGGAGGAAATGCTTTTGCGCTACGGGATGGGCTCACGGCCTATCAGCTTGTTGGTGGGGTAACGGCCTACCAAGGCGACGACGGGTAGCTGGTCTGAGAGGACGATCAGCCACACTGGGACTGAGACACGGCCCAGACTCCTACGGGAGGCAGCAGCAGGGAATTTTGCGCAATGGGCGAAAGCCTGACGCAGCAACGCCGCGTGGGGGATGAAGGCCTTCGGGTTGTAAACCCCTTTTAGGAGGGACGAAATTGACGGTACCTCCAGAAAAAGCCCCGGCCAACTACGTGCCAGCAGCCGCGGTAATACGTAGGGGGCGAGCGTTGTCCGGAATTATTGGGCGTAAAG
>Ga0180121_10000079_pt1 | contig 31437 bp, 21 predicted proteins | sample AntDrymUQ5402106_2_FD_129676 | JGI IMG/M metagenome (GOLD analysis project Ga0180121, IMG submission 129676) | Polar desert sand microbial communities from Dry Valleys, Antarctica - metaG UQ540 (21.06) (version 2) (version 2) | ecosystem: Environmental > Terrestrial > Soil > Desert | place...
AAGTTCGACGACAGCGAGTTCGAGGTGCTGCTTTACGAGTTCAAGGCCGACCTCAACGCCTATCTCGCGTCACTCGGCCCCAAAGCACCGGTGAAATCCCTGCAGGACATCATCGACTACAACGAGCGGCACCGCGAGCAGGAAATGCCCTGGTTCGGCCAGGAGATCATGCTGATGGCGCAGAAGAAGGGGCCGCTCACGAGCAGGAAGTATCGCGCGGCGCTGGCGATGAACCTCAGGATGTCGCGCGCGGAGGGAATCGACGCGGTGATGGACAAGCATCGTCTCGACGCGATCGTCGCGCCGACGGGAAGCCCGGCGTGGCCCACTGACTTGATCAATGGAGATCATTTCAGCGGCGCGAGCTCGACGGCGGCGGCCGTCGCTGGTTATCCCAACATCAGCGTTCCCGCCGGCTACGTGCATGGGCTGCCGGTCGGTATCTCCTTCATGGGCCGCGCGTGGAGCGAACCGAAGCTGATCGGGATCGCCTATGCCTACGAGCAGGCGACGAAGCACCGGCGGCCGCCAAAATTCGTTCCGACGCTGACGCTGGGATCATGGCGGAAAGCGGGAAGCATCGGCAGTTCTCCGTTGTAGTTCGGTTGTAGTTCTCACTCCTCGAGGATGGCATCAGTGACGAAATAACCTTTCCCCAACCGGACATCCGCCGCAACCGCCCGCCTGCCATCATCCACCCCTTCCTCGCGCGCATCCAGCCGCTCGCGATTTCCGCGAAACCGTCGCCCCGCCTCGACGCAGAACAGCCCGCACAACGCGATCTCCCGCCCGCACTTCTCCACGCCACGCTCGTCGATCAGACTCTGCGTCCGCGCGATCACGCATGCCGTCGCGAACATGTCGATCGCCATGTTGGCCAGCCGCTCCAGCACCAGCTGCCGGTCAATGATCTTCTCCCGATGCCGGATGATGCTGCGATCAGTCGCCCCGCCCAGCTCGGCGATGTGCTTCTCGAAAAATTCCTTGTGTTTCCTCAGCTGCTCGTTGACACCGATGTCCAGCGTCGAGGTCGCGCCAAGCCTTAGCCGCACGCGGGACGTCGCGTAGCCACCGAGCAGCCCGAGATTGCGCAGCGGCCGCCGCAGCGCCGAGCCGACTTCCTTGAGCGCATCGGCCGGTGCCTGCACGCCGTTCAGCGCGATGAACAGCCGCAGCACCTCGTTCGCACCCTCGAAGATCCGGTTGATGCGCGAGTCGCGAAGGATTCTCTCGTACGGATACGGCTTTACGAACCCACGCCCGCCGTCGAGCTGCACCATGTCGTCGGCGGCGCGCCACACCAGCTCGCTGGCGAAGACCTTGGCGCACGCCGCCTCGAGCGAGTAGTCGTTGTCGCCGCGCTCAATCAGCGACGCGAGAATGCCCAGCATCGCGTCCGACGCGTAGATGTCGCATGCGAGACGAGACAGCTTCCGCTGCGTGATCTCGAAATCGGCCAGCGGATGACCGAACTGCACCCTCTCCTCCGCGTAGCTCGTCATCGTTTCCAGCGTCTTCTTCGCGCCGCCCGTGCACCCCGCGGCGAGCGTGAGGCGTCCAGCGTTCAGTACGTGCACTGCGACGCTGAAGCCGCGGCCGACACTGCCCAGCAGGTGATCAGCGGGCACAACGAGATCCTCGTAACTCAATTCTGCCTGAGTAGAACCCCGGATGCCGAGCTTGCGCACGGTGCCGACAACGCGGAAGCCGGGCATGTCGGGCCGGATGAGGAACGCTGTCAGCCTCGGCACGCTTTCGCCACGGCGCTCGATCCTCGCCTGCGCGAATGTCGCGATCACTCCGGCGCGGTGACCGTTCCCGATCCAGATCTTGCGGCCATTGAGCCTCCACGACCCATCCGGCTGCACCGTTGCCGTGGCGCGCATGTTCTGCGCATCCGAGCCGACCTCGGGCTCCGTCAACGCATAAGCGGCAAGGAAATCACCGCGCGCGAGGGGCGGAAGGTAGCGATCCTTCTGGGCATCGTTCCCATGAAGCACGATTGCCTTGGCGCCGAGCCCGCAGTGCACGCCGACGAGCACGGCGAGCGAGGCATCGATGCTGGAAAGCGCCGCGAACACTCTCGCATACGCCGAGGAGGAGAGCTCGAGCCCGCCGTACTTCTTCGGGATAGTGAGCGCGAGCATGCCCATGCGCGCGAACTCGGCGATCACCTCATCGCCGATCGTCTCCTCTTCGTCGAACTTCGCCGAGTCGATGAGATTGCCATCGAGCTCGCGTAGACGCCTGATGATCCTTCGCACCGTCCGCGCCTCATCAGCGTCACGCAGGTCGAGACGCTTCGGGTAAGGAAAGAGAAGCGAGTCGTGAACTACTCCCGCGAACAGTCCGCGGGTGAAGCCCGGCTGCGGATCGGCCACCTAGACGGTGCTTGGCGCGCCAGTAATTCCCCGCAGCCACCGCCAATGCACCCAGAACAGCACCGACGCGAGCAGCGCCAGCAGAATCGAGCCGACGAGCGAGCGCATCGCCCGGAACTTCGCGTCGCCGATGCGCTCCTCGCGTTCGGCGTTGTACAGCTGCCGAAGCTCCGCGTCGGTGGTCACCGTGTCACCCTGGCTCTTCGACGGGGCGGTCGTCTCATCCACGGCCATCGGCTCGCGCGGGTACCGCGTATCACGTGCGCCACTTCGCCGTGACTCCAGCTTGTACAGCTCAAACGACGATAGGGGCCGGCCCGACCTGCCGTACGCGCCGCCATTTGCGCGGAGCGGATCGCTTAGGTCGAACACCGCGTCGATCACGCTCTTGAGCGATATCAGCAAGGTGATGACGGCAATCAGGCACACCGCGTATCCGTAGACCTGCGCCGCAAACCGATTGAGCCGATCCATCCACTCTCCTATGTCGTTGTCACCGCTTTCGCCGCGGCAACAAGCTGCGCGGCAAGAGCAGACGGCTCGGTAACGGGAGCATCGCAGGTGTAAGCGCGGCAGACATAGGCCGTGGGCTTCCCCCCCGTTATCTGTCGACCGTCGAGCAGCCGCACTTCACTCGCGCCAGACCCGGATCCGGCCGCGAGCACGAGCGAGGGAACGTACTCAGTTGCGACTACGTGCTCCAGTGCCCGGAACGCCGGATCGTCACGATCACCCACCAGCGCCACTTCGATGGCGCCGTGCACTGTCATGTCGGCGGCGCCGAGCATGTGCCCGAACGCCGACGGATGCTTGGTGATCGGCTCGGCAAGCGCCTCGAGAACGAACGCAGCTCGCCTCCGCAGCTCGCTGTCCTGCTGCAGCTCGGCGAGCTGGAGGAGGAGGTCGACCGCCAGCGATGTACCGGATGGCGTGGCGTTGTCGGTCACATCGCGCGGGCGAGTAATGAGCTGTTCCGCGTCGCGCGCCGTATCGAAGAAGGAGCCGGCGTGATTGTCCCAGAAGAGATCGATCATGCGGTCGGCAACCTGTCGCGCGCGCTGCACCCAGCTGTCGTCGTAGGTCAGCTCGTAAACGGAAAGGAACCCGAGGCCGACGGCCGCCTGGTCCTCGAGAAAGCCGAGGATTCGGGTGACGCCGCCTTTGTGCGAGCGCATAACTCTCCCTTCCTTAACCATCTCCTGCCAGAGAAACTCGCCGTTGGCGAGTGCGAGAGCGGCGATGTCGCTATTTCCGAACGACCGCGCCGCGGCGGAAAGGCCGCGGAGCATCAGGCCGTTCCAGGCGGCGATGATCTTCTCGTCACGACCAGGCCACACCCGTCTGGAGCGTACTTCGTACAGCTTCGATTTCGCACGCTCGAGAATGACGGTGAGATCTTCGAGCGGTATCCCTGCGCGGGACGCGCCCATCCGTGGGTCGGCGCCGACGAAGAGGATGTTCTTCCCCTCGAAGTTTCCCGCGCGCGTCACGCCGTAGAATGCCTTGAAGACTTTGGCGTCGTTGCCCAGCACGGAGTCGAGCTCTTCCTCCGTCCAGACGTAGAACTTTCCCTCGTGCCCTTCGCTGTCCGCGTCGAGGGAGGAGTAGAAGCCGCCCGCGGGCGAGGTCATCTCGCGACGCAGCCAGGTGACCGTCTCCTCGGTAACGCGCCGCACCTCGGCGTCTTTGGTTGCCTGCCAGAGGTGCGCTCCCAGCCGCACGAGCAGCGCGTTGTCGTAAAGCATCTTCTCGAAGTGCGGAACGAGCCAAACGGCATCGACGGCGTAACGGGAAAAGCCGCCGCCGACCTGATCGTAGATCCCGCCCCGCGCCATCTTCCTGAACGAATCCGCCACCATCTCGAGTGCGTACGCCGTTCCGGACCGCTTCCAGTACCGCAGCAGAAAGTCGAGCGACATCGTGGCAGGAAACTTTGGCGCGCCGCCGAAGCCGCCGTTCCGCGCATCGTATCGCTGCGCCGAGCCGCGATAGGCGAGCTCCAGCGTTTGTGGCGAGAGCGAGCCGGTCGAGCGCGACCTTGTGAGATTGTCGGCGTATATCTGCCGAATCTGCGCCGCGCTTTTCTCCACGCCATCCTTCCGCTGGCTGTATGCCTCGGCCACCGACTGCAGCACCTTCGTGAACGAAGGCATCCCCTGCCTGTCGTCCGGCGGAAAGTACGTCCCGCCGTAAAAGGGGCTCCCATCCGGCATCAGGAACATCGTCATCGGCCATCCGCCGTGGCCCGTCATCGCCTGCACCGCCTGCATGTAAATGCCATCGATATCGGGACGCTCCTCGCGGTCGACCTTGATGTTGACGAAGTGCTCGTTCATCACGCCCGCGGTGGCCTCGTCCTCGAAAGACTCGTGCGCCATCACGTGACACCAGTGGCAGGCGGCGTAGCCGATACTGAGCAGGATCGGCTTGTTCTCAGCGCGGGATTTCTCCAACGCTTCGGGTCCCCACGGGTACCAGTCCACGGGATTGTCGGCGTGCTGGAGCAGGTAGGGACTGGTTTCGTTCGCGAGGTGGTTTGCCATGGGTAGAAAAGAACGCAACCTGTGCGCCGCGGTTGTGTGATCGGCGGTCCGGGGATAACTCTACCGCATGACGCTTCTTCTCGTCGCCTTGGGCGGTGCCGGCGGCTCGCTTCTTCGCTACCTGCTCGGCGGGTCGGTGCAGCGAGCCAGTGGAACCGGCTTCCCGATTGGGACCCTGTTCGTGAACGTCGCGGGCTGCTTCCTGGCGGGGGTGCTCGTGCGGCACTTCATGAACATTGAGGGGTCCGCCCACCTGCGCGCCGCGCTGCTGGTCGGGTTCTGCGGCGGCTTCACGACGTTCTCGACCTTCAGCGTCGAAACCGTCGGCCTGATCGAAGGCGGGGAGTACGGCCGTGCCGCTGCGTACTCGCTCCTCAGCTTCAGCCTCTGCTTAGGCGCGACTTTCGCTGGAGTCGCGTTGCTTGCACGACCGATCACCGTCCGCTGATGTCCGCAACCTCAACGACAGAAATGACCAAACGCGATTCGAAGGACCTGGAGAAGTTTCTCACCGACAACGACACGCGCATTCGCGACGAGCTGTTCGAGTTTCTTCGCATACCGAGCGTAAGCGCAAAGTCCGACCACAACGCCGACACGGCAAAGGCGGCAGACTGGGTAAAGGCGTCCCTCGACCGCATCGGAGTTCCGGCGAAGATATACAAGACGGAAGGTCATCCCGTCGTCGTCGGCGAATGGCGGAATGCGCCGGGCGCGCCAACGGTGTTGATCTATGGCCACTACGATGTACAGCCGGTGGAGCCGCTCGACCTCTGGACATCGCCGCCTTTCGAGCCGACCGTGCGCGACGGAAAGATCTACGCCCGCGGATCGGTTGACGACAAGGGACAGCTCTTCCTCCACATCAAGGCGCTCGAGGCGCACCTCGCGGTGCGCAAGAAACTGCCGCTCAACATCGTCGTGCTCTTCGAAGGCGAGGAGGAGATCGGCAGCGAGCACCTCTCGCCGTTCGTCGAGAAGCAGAAGAAGATGCTCGCCGCCGATGGCGTCGTCATCTCCGATTCGGCGATGTTCGCGCCGGGACAGCCCTCGATTCTTTCATCGCTTCGCGGCCTCGCGTATTTCGAGATTCACGTCGAGGGTTCGACGGGCGATCTTCACTCGGGCAGCTACGGTGGCGCAGTCGTGAATCCAGCGGCCGCACTCGCCCGCATCATCTCCACCCTGCACGACAGCGACGGACACATCGCCATCGCCGGCTTCTACGACAAGGTTCGCGAGTGGGACGCCAGGGTACGCGAGCAGATGCGCTCGCTGCCCTTCGACGATGCGACGCTCATTCACGAGACCGGTGTCAGCGCGCTCGGCGGCGAGAAGGGCTACACCACGCTCGAGAGGCTGTGGACAAGACCCACCTGCGAGGTGAACGGCTTGCTCAGCGGCTGGACGGGGGAGGGCGCGAAGACGGTCCTTCCCGCGAAGGCGATGGCGAAGGTGAGCTGCCGCCTGGTGCCCGATCAGGACCCGGCGGACATCGAGAAGCTGATGAAGGCGCACGTCGCGAAGGTCGCCCCAAAGGGCGTGAAGGCGACGGTGAAGCACCTGCACGGCGGCAAGCCGTGGCGCGCCGAGCTGAGCGGGCCGCTATTCGACGCCGCGCGCGCGGCGCTCAAGTCGGCCTTCGGAAAGGAGCCGGTGATAGTCGGCGAGGGCGGCTCGATCCCGGTGGTCGGGGACTTTGCGCGCATACTCGGCGCGCCGGTCCTGCTTGTTGGATTTGGGCTGCCGGGTGAGAACGCGCACGCGCCCAACGAGTGGATGAGCGAGGAGAACTTTCGGCGCGGGATGGTCGCGATGGCCGCGTTGTGGGATGAGTACGCGGCGCTGGGCTCAAAGTGAACAGCGGTACTTCTCAAAGCGGACAACTCGTTCAGTTGTAGTTAAAACCGCCACTCCCGAATCAGGAAAAGCCCCAGCACACTCGTAGTGGCGATATCCTGATCGCGCGACAGTGTCGGCTCACGCAAGAGGTAGCGCGTCTCGAGCCCCGCCTCCAGCCGGTACCCGCGCAGCCCGCCAAACCGGTGCGTGAGCTGCAGTCCCGGGCGAACCAGCGCGGCGGGGTCGAGCCGCGACTGCACCGCGACGAAAGTGTGCGACTTGATGTACTTCCCGAACTCGAACTGCGTTGCGCGCAGAAAACTGCCGACGTCGGTCTGCACGTCCGCGGGCGTGATGGTGAATACGTCGGCGCCGAGTGAGCGCGCTGCCTCGCCGGCAAACTGGTCAGCCATGACACCGAGCGCCACGCCGGCAAGCTGGCGGCTGGCGAGCGCCGCTCCCGCGCCGACGACGTTGTCACCGCCGCTACCGTTGGTGAGTCCCGATCCCTCGAGTTGCACGAGCGAGGAGGACGAGCGACCGAACGCGAGATAGCTGAGCAGGTCGCTCTGCGGAATCGGCGGCTGCGCATCGCTCTCCAGCGAGATGTTGGGCGTGCGTAGCGTGCCACCGATCAGAATGCGGATGTTGATCGCCTCGCGAGCGGGCTGCCGCACCTCGTATTCGCCAGTCACCTGGAGCGTCGGATTCAGCTCCTGCGAATTGATGAACGTCGCCGAGCCTCGCTTGACGTTGAAGCGCCTCGTCAGAAAGCGGTACTCGCCGCGCTCGCTGAGGAGCACGCCGTCGAGCACGATCGACCGCTTCGCGCGGTTGACGTGGATGCCGAGGTCGCCGTCGCTGTACACCTCAACGTTCGCCTCACGCGATCTCACGAAAACATCGCGATCGACGCGCAGGTTCACATCCATGCGCAGGTTGCCGAACAGCGGTGACGAGCTCGGAAAGACCTCCCGGTTAGCCATGACCGACGTATCCATGACGCTGAACAGCGCCGGATCTCCCGCACCGATCAGATTTTTGTTGTCCGACGGCGGTATGTATACGACGCCCTCGCGGATGCGGATCGCGCCAGTGACGTGCGGATCGCTGAACGGGCCGACCATCGCGAGGTCGGCACTGGCGCGGATCTGGCCGCGATCGCTGTCGAGGACCTGGGCGTTATTCGCCTGGAACTTCAGGTCGAACGAAGGCTTGGCGAGCGAGGCGACCCCGATTCCGCCGTACAGCGCGAGCCGTCCCTTGCTGTTGCCGACGATAGAATCGATGACGATCGTGTCGCGCAGCATGCGGATCGATGCCTCGATCCCACGCAGGGTGATGCCCGCGGGGATGATTTTCGCCGAGCCCTCGCGCAGCGCAAACTGCCCATTGAGCTGCGGCTTGTTGAGGGTGCCGGCGAGGCGGAAGGAGCCGCTCGCGCGGCCGCGGATGTTCGTCGCGTACTCGCTCAAGTTCGGGAGCAGGTCGAGCGGCAGGCTATCTGCGTTGATGTTGAGCGCAATCTCGCGATTGGTCGGAAAGCGCGAGCCCGTCACACCCTTCAGGGCGAGATTGATCGGGACCGTTCCCTCGGCCAACAGGAACGGCAGCTTGCCCTCACGCATCGCTTCAGCGCGGCCCGTAAGCGTCTGGTTGGCATACTCGACGTTGCCGTGCACCTCGGGCACCAGGGTCCCGTTGTAGGTGAGGCTCGTTGCGCCGAACACTCCCTTGAAGCGCGGATCCTCGAGTGTGCCGGTGGCGTGCACATTGAAGGAAACCAGTCCTTTCGCATCGATGCCGCTCTGCGTCAGCGCAATGACATCCGCCACGTTGAGGTTCTCGACGACGAGGTCGAGGTTGGCGTTGCCCTGCTTCGGCAGCAGGCCGTCGACGAAAATTCGCCCGTTCGACGAATTGCGCAGCTCGAGATTGTCGACGTCGACACCCGCTTCTCCCCAGTGCAGGGCGGCGACGCGCGTGCTCGCCCAGACAGTGGTATCGAACCGGAGCTTGAGGTCGTTCAGCCGGAGCTCGCTGCGCACCTTGTTGAGCGTGAACTGAGCGTTCGCGGCGTAGTTGCGGTCGTTGTCCTGGTGCACGACGATCTCCGCCGTACCGGCCGGCTTCTGGTAGCCCACCTTCACGCCGACGCTATCGAGATCGAAGCCGAGTGCCCGCACCGAGCGTCCGGTCGCGCTCACCCTGACGCGCGACTGCGGCGTGCGCGCGTTGATCCAGTCGTAGTCCGAGGCGAATGCGCCGACGGTGCTGCCACGCGCGACAATGTTCTCTCCGGAAGCGGTACCGCGCAGGCTGAAGTTCCGGATGTTGCCGATGGCGACCCCGTCGGCGCGAGCCGAGCCCGATACTTCGCTTATCCGCACGACGGACGGAGTGTCAACGACGATCGGCGGCATCCGCTGGCCGGTGACGGCGCGCTCCACTTCGGTCGCCAGCGCGATGCGGAGCGAGTCGGCGCGGGCGCGCGCGACGCGGCGAGCGAGAATGCCCGGCCGGGGCGGCATGTTTCCGGTATCGGGCGACACGAGGCTGGCGATGCGCGACAGCGAATCGATGGCGACGTGGTAGCTCAGCGTGCCACTCCGTCCCGGCGCGAGGCCGAATGATCCCTTTGCTTCGATGATTCCCTCGGGCAGCTCGACGGCAAGAGTGTCGAAGCGCGCGATTCCATTAGCGATCGCGACGCGCACGTTGGCGCGGTCGATCGCGACGGTATCGAAGGAGGACGCGCTGACGCTCGCGACAATCGATGCCTGCATCGTCGCCGGGTCGAAGCCTCGGCCCCGCGCCGTCGCCACGGCCGTCACCGATGTCCGAGGCGCCTTTGCGATGAGCGCATTTGCGTTGAAGAGCCGCGACCGCAGGCTCACGTCGTAGCCCTTCTGCCTGCTGGCGAGGTCGAGCGTGCCCTGCACGTCAAGAAAGCCACCGTCGCTGAACGTGAGGGCGGAGTTCACGGCGAGGTTCCCCAGGGGGCCTTTCAGGCGCACCGGCCCCGTTGCCGTTCCGCGTAGTCCAACACCGGGCATGAACCGCCCGACAGTGGCGAGAGAGAGCGGCCGCATCTGCGCGTCGATGTCGAGCCAGCCGAGTCCGTCCATGCGGAACGTCGCGCGGCCGACCGCCCGCGACCGCGCGCCGCGCTCGACATGCGTGACATCGCCGCGCGCCATCATCGTCGTAGCGGTGGATCCGTTGAGGACGGCGGTTCCGGTGAGCGTGCCTCCGAGCGGGAGGTCGCGCGAGAACGCTTCGGCAAGTCGCATCTGCAGGGGCACCATGCGCACGCGCAGGTCGCGCGCATTGAACACGCCCTTGTCGAGTCCGAGAACACCCACCGCGGCGACTCTGCTCCGGCCCGACGCGCGATCATCGATGGTCAGGTCTCCATCGACGAGCAACGAATGCTGGCCGCCGTCGAACTTCGCCCTGCCCGCGAGCAATCCCTGAAAGGGCAGTTTGACATCGGGAAAAAGGCGCTCGAGCAGGCGCGTATCGAGAGTGCTGAAGCGAAGGTTGGCGTTACGGTACGCAAGCGTATCGGTGACCGTAACCTCGATCTGCCCGGCAATGTGCGAGCCCTCGAGCCGCACATCCATGTTTGTCGCCCGATAGATACTCTTGTCGCCCGTCCAGTCCATGCCGAAATCGAGCTTGCCCGATCCGCGTTCCGGAAGACGCGTGACTGCCCAGCGCAGATCGGCGGGCGACACCGGATCGCCGTGCAGCCGCAGATGGAGATCGCCGCCGTTGATGTAGTACCGGCCGTCGCCGGACAGCCTGGTTCCCGGCAGCGCCGCGCGGGCGCCTTTCCACCAGAGCGAATCACCGGTGAATTCGAAGGTGCCGGTAAGGCCGCGCACATCGGCGGCGGGGGGGCGGAACGGCAGCGCGATCATCTTCAGCGCCGCCACCTCGACCAGCCGATTCCTGTAACCGGGATCCTCGAGTCGGACGAGTGGCAGGAGCGCGTTGATGCGGTGAAACGAGGAGATCTTCTGATAGCCGCCCGCGACCTTTCTCAGCTCGAGACGGCCACCGGGTCCGAGCGAGCGGCGCACGGCGTCGTCGCGCTCCGCGCCGGTGAGATTCACGTCCGGCTGCCACGGCGTGCGCACAGTTATGTCACCGTCGAGAATCGTGACGTTGCTGAAGCGAATCCACGTTCCCCAGCCCGTCTTGCGCGTTCCCGCCCTGGTAACGGTGTCACGGGGAAAGATGCGATCGTAATTCCACTTTCCGCCGGGCTGCTTTTCGATGACGATGATCGGCCGCACCAGGCGCACCTCGTGGAGCTCGATGCGCTTGCCACGCAGCGTCCTCAGGTTGTAGCGGGTCCAGATCTCGTCGGCCTTGATCAGCGGAGCGTGCGCGCTGTCGGTAATGATCACGTCGTGCGCGGTGATCCCGTCGAGCAGGTTGCCGCTGATGCGTCCGATGCTGACGAGTCCGTGGCTGTTGTCCTGAATGAGCGCAACGAGCCGCTTCCGGACCTGATCGCGGCCCCAGTTGGTATTGCTGTACAGGTAAGCGACACCCGCGGCGAGCACGGCAACAACGCCGAGCACGACGAGCAGGCGCAGCAGCCTGTTACTACGCATCAGAAGGCTTCGCCAATCGAGAGGTGGAGCACCATGCGGTTGAGGATGCCACCAACTCCGCCCTTGGCCGGCGAGTAGTTGCGACGCTGCTGCAGTGTGACGAGCGTTCTCTGGCCATTGGAAAGGTCTTCGGTGACGACAGGCAGCGACTCGGTGGTGCCTGGATTGATACCGATGTCGGCGCGAATCGGTCCGACCTTCGAGCGGTAACGGACGCCGAATCCGGGTGTGACTGCCGTACGGCGCCGGGGCAGCGAGGAGTTGATCTTCTGGCTGACCATTCCCGCGTCGATGAACGCGGCACCCGTCAGATCGCGCCACACCGGGAACCGCGCCTCGACGCTGCCCTCGAGCACGAAATTTCCGCCGAGCGGGCGAGGCTCGAAGTCGCGGTCTTCGAGCCTCGCTGCATTGGGGTTACAGCTCGTCACCGAAGTGCCCGACACGCAGGCGGCATTCGTGGAATCGACCTGCTGAAGCTTCTTGAGCGGAATCGTCAGGACGCGCGGACCGAGCTGGTTCTCTCCGAACCCGCGCACTGAGTGCGAGCCGCCGGCGTAGAAGCGCTTGCGCGGGTGCAGGATGGAGCCGCCGAGGGCATCGACGCCCACCGCCCGGGCCGTGCTGGCGCGGCCCTGTACCCAGCCGGCGCGAAGATGCCCCGCGATCGCGCCGCGCTTCCTGATCTGCCTGAACACCGCGCCGTCCACTGTCGCCCGATTGTACCGGAAATCGGACACCGTCACAGCCGACGCATGCTCGGCGTTGGCGTTGGCGCGGAAGCCGCGGTTGGGTGAGAACGGATCGTTGGTGCGGTCGATCGACGCCGTCAGCGTGAACGGTGAGAGCTTCTGATTCTCGCGCAACGCGTTCAGTGTCGGACGGTCGCACACGCCGTAGTTGATGCAGAAGTAGACATCGCCCGCGTCCACCTTGCTGATCTCGAACCGGTAGTTGGCACTCGCCGGGGCGCGGTCGGCCACCTCGCGCGTGAACGTCACGCTCGTTCCGTATCCCCGGTCCACGTAGATGCCGGGCGCGCTGCGGCGATGCGTAAAGAGGCTGAGCGCAAGCTCGTTGCGCGCGGAGCCGAACCAGGGTTGGCGCAGGTCGATGCTGGCGGTGTAAGTCGGCGCGAAGTAGCGCGCACGATCGCTGTTCCTGATTTCGGCGACGTTCCTGAAAATGCCGCGGCCGTTAAGGGAGCCGGCGAACAGGTTTCCGACCGCTGCCTGGACGTCGAGCTGGCGGGCGCCGCCGCCGAAGTTGTAGTGCGAGAAACGCCCCTCTACCTGGAAGAAATCGACGGTATTGAAGCCCGCGCTCAGTCGCGCCTCGCGCGGCGGAGATTCCTGCAAGGTCAGCACGACGATTTTCGCCGAGTCGGGCGTCGAGATGTCAATGGGAGGACGGAGCTCGATGGCGGCGCGGCGAAACAGGTTCGACGAGTAGAGAGCGCGCTGGCTCCGCAGCAGGTCCGAGCGGCGAAAGATATCGCCCTCGCTGAACGTCAGCGACTTGCGGATGGTTCGGTCGCTGACGCCCTTGTTGCCGGTGATGACGATGTCCTCGACCGTCGTCAGATAGCGCGGGTCCATGCGTAACGTCACGACCGCGCTGCGCGCCGCCGGGTCGATAACGATGGAAGTATCGACCTGTGCGTCGGCATATCCCTTTTCCCACAGGCTCTGTGTGAGGAAGACGCGTGAAGAGTCCAGCCGAATAAGGTTGAGCGGGCCGCCTTTCGAGAGCACGACGCGCTTCTCTATGTCCTTCTGCTTAAGGAGCGCGGTCGGCTGCGTGACGATGAGATTCGAAACCAGCGTCGGCGGACCTTCGACGATGCGGAACGTCACCGCGACCTTGTCCCTGCTGCGCTGCACCACGGAAGTGTCGACTGCCGCTTCGCGGTAGCCCCGCTTCCAGTAGAAGACCTTGATGCGCAGGACATCCCGGTCGAATTCCTCCTGGTCAAAATACTTCTTCGTGTAGAAGTACTTCGCCTTGCTGATCCAGCAGAAGGGCTTGAGGATGAAGCTGTTGCAGTGCGACTGCGTGGTCGCAATGCTCTTCAGCAGCTCGTCCTCCTTCACGACCTTTACGCCCTTGAGGTCGAGTTTGACGACTTGCGGGTTTATCGGCCGGGCCTTCTTTTCCTGCGCCGGTAGGGCGCCGGTAACAAGGAACAGGGAAACGAGGAGCGCGGGAGTGAAGCGCATCGGCGTTCTCAGTGGGCGCTTAAAGTCCTTCCAGCAGCGCGTCGTTGCCGGTGGTGGCAGCAATGCGCTTGATGAGCCACTCCATCGCGGACGACGACGGCATCTGTTGCAATCCGCGGCGCAAGGTGTAGACGTGTTCGAGCTGGTCGGGGCGAAACAGCTTGTCCTCGCGCCTCGTGCCGCTGGTGCCGACATCGATGGCGGGGAAGATCCTCTTTTCCGACAGGCTGCGATCGAGCTTGATCTCGCAGTTACCGGTTCCCTTGAACTCCTCGAAAATGACATCGTCCATGCGCGAGCCGGTCTCGACCAGCGCGGTGGCGATGATGGTGATCGATCCGCCGCCGTGTTCCGGCGCCACCGAGCGCGCCGATCCGAAGAACGCTTTCGGCTTGGCCATCGCCGATGAATCGAGACCGCCGGTCAGCGTGCGGCCGGTGCCGCGCTCGACCGTGTTGTAGGCGCGGGCCATGCGCGTGATGGAATCGAGCACGATCACTACATCCTGGCCGAGCTCGACGAGACGGCGTGCCCTCTCGAGGACCATCTCCGTCACATCGGTGTGACGAACGGCCGGCATGTCGAAGCTGGACGCGACGACTTCGCCATACCCCCAGGTGATCATCTCGCTCACTTCCTCTGGGCGTTCATCAACGAGAAGGATGAGCAGCGCCGCCTGCGGGTGGTTGATCGCCACTCCCTCGACGATCGCCTGCAGCAGCATCGTCTTGCCGGCGCGGGCGGGCGCAACTATCAGTGCGCGCTGCCCATAACCGATCGGGGCGATCAGGTCGATCGCCCGGCGCGTCAGCTCCGGGCCGCCCTTGGCGGGACGCCCCGTCTCGAGCTTTAGCTTGCGCTCGGGATACGATGCGGTGAGCGACCCGAAGTCGGGACGGCGTGCCGCTTCATCGGGGGCGGCGCCGTTGATCTGCTGGATGTCCACGACGACGACACGGTTGCGGTGATCATGCCCCGTGGTGGCGAGCACGAGATCGCAGCGGCGGAGGTTGTACTGGCGGACGGTCTGCGTCGCCAGGAACGCGTCACCCGGCTCGGCGAGGTAGCTGTTGGCGGCGCGGCGGATATAGCCGCCATCGCGCTGCGGGTCGTACCAGCCGGTCGTTTCACCGTCGGCGACAACGGGAGCGATGGGACCGCGCGGGGGTTGCTCGCGGCGCGGCGCGTTCTGCTGCTGCTGTTGATGCTGCTGCTGGGGATTCTGGGGGCGGCCGCGACCACGCTGATTGCGCGAGCGGCGGCCGTTGTTGTTGTGGCGACTGTTATCGCGTTCCCCGGCGGGGTGGCGCTGCTGATTGCCGTCGCGCTGGTGCTGTACGCGTTGCGGCTCGAACTGCTGCTGCTGGGAGTTTCCGTCGGAACCGGACTGCTGGCTCGTCCCGTCCGGTGGGGCGGGCGGAGTTTCAACGGAGGGCGAAGGAAGGGCGGGAGAGGTGGGGTTGTCGCGTGCGCTCGGGATCTGCGCGGCGTCGGGGGTCGGTAAGGAAGAATCCATTGGCTCCAGATACGGATCGGCGTCGCCGAACGATTCAGCGTTTGGTTGATTATCGGACGGACGGGGGCCCCGGCCGCGACGATAGGGACGTCGGCGTTCGCTCATGCGGTTGTGGTGTGGCGGAAAAGAACGTGCTGCGAAGAATGGCTCTCGGGGACCGCGGGGAAGACTCACGCGAATTCCAAGGCCCGATTCATGTCGAAAGGCGCGCCTGTCGGGCTACGCTCGTGCTTAAATGGTAGTGGTGAGAGCAGGAAATGTCCAGCAATTGTGTGAATGGGTATTTTTCGCGCATGACGGAGCAGCTGTCTGATCCCCTCCCCGAGCTCGAGCGCGCGGTCGCCGAACGGCCGGAGGATGCCCGTGCGCTGGTGGCGCTGGCGAACCATTACTGGCTGATCGGGACCGGGCCCGAAGTCGTAGGCGACCTGGCATCACGCGCGATCGCATCCGACCCGGCGAATCGTGCCGGCTGGCATCTGTGGGCCCTTGCCGAAGCGAACCCGCGCGAGCGCGTCGCCCGCTGGCAGCAGGTCGCAACCCGCTTCCCCAGCGACCTCCTCGCCAAGGCCAATCTCGCCGATAACGCCGCGAGCCTCGCCGGCGCCGAGCACGACTACCAGGCTGTCGATCTCGCCATAGCTACGTATGAAGAGTTGCTCGCTTGCGCCGATCATCCCGATCAGCGGAAAGCCCTCGAGACCGCGATTGCCACGCTCAAAAAGTGGAAGTTCTAGCTCGCGTTCTGCCATCTTCTTGATGTCCTTGCAACTGGATCGTCGCGTAGGCCGAGGCCAGGCCGCCGCGAAGTAGCCCCTAGCGTGCCGCGACGGCGGCAGGCTTGGCGACCGACGACGGATTGCCATCTGAGATGTAGAGGTTGCCGGCCTTTTCAAGCTTATCGATTGTTTGTTCGATTACGTTGCCGATCACTTGTACCCGTGGCGTGCTCAGGCCATTGAAGGCGGGATCGTAGGGGCTGCGCATCGGGCCACCGGCAACCTCGAATACGACTTCATAGTTGTAGCTCGTGGTTTTTCCGTCCCTGGGATTGGTCCACGATCCGCGGCTCGCCAGCGCGCGGTTCTTCGGCCACAGGCCCTGCGGCAGCGCCATTGACCTGATTCGGTAGCCGGGGACGGCCGAGTCCACTGCCAGTTGCAATTGCGCGATCTGCTGCTGGACGAACGCGTCGGGGAACTTGCTCAGCTGCGCGTGCCACAGCGTGTGATTGCACAGCTCGAATCCGTTGTCGGCCAGCCATTTGATTTTCGGGAAGCGCCACTCCGTTTTCTGGCCGCCGATTCCCTTGTCGCCGAAGAAATTGTGGCCGGCTGATGCTCCCGACAACAGGCAGAACACGGCCGTGTTTCCCCATTCCTTGTGTGTTTTCTGAAAGTCGAGCCAGATGCCCATTCCGGTGCGCGGGTCCGTTTCGAGCTTGCCGTTGCGGTCGATGTAACCGAACTGCTCCGGCGAGGCATCGTCGAATACCATCACCACCGGCGACAGGCCGCGCGCGAGGTTGATCTTCCTGTCGAGCACCTGGTTCATCGTTACGGGGCGGAATCCGCGCGCGTAGAGCAGCTCGAGGTCGCGGCGGAAGTGTCCGCGCTCGCGCCCGTACTGTGAATCCTTGTCGCCGATGATGTGGTACTCGAGGACCATGATGCGGCCCATCTCGTTTGGCGCGCGACTGGAATTGGCCGTGCCGGGAATCAGCGCCGTCCCGGTCGCAGGTCCCGTCGTCGCCGCACCGGAGGTAATCGGCGCGCTCTCTCCGCTGGCCATTGCCGCCGGCGTTGCCACCGGGCCGGTGTCCATCGTTGAGTTCGAGTCCGGCGATTTGGCGCAGGCAAGGGCGAGCGCAATGACTGAGAGCGGTAACAGACGGTACATTTTTGTCATCTATGTGGAAGTTCAGTAATAGGATCAGTGGCCGGCGGAGCGCGATTCTCCACGGCCTCCTCGCAATAACCATTCTAGGCGTTCTCGTCTTCGACGCCTGGCTGATCTCGTGCGGGTTCGATGGCTGTCCGAGCCCGCGCGAGATCCAGCAATATCGCCCCGACACCGGCGGCCGCATATACGACCGCACCGAAACGGTCATCATGGGGAAGCTGGAGACCGTTCGCCGCGTCAACATCTCGCTCCAGTCGGTGCCGGTCTTCGTCCGCCAGGCTTTCATCGCCACCGAGGACCGCCGCTTTTATAAGCACGGCGGCGTTGACTGGCGCGGCTTCGGACGCGCACTTGCCGCGAATCTGAAGGCAGGCCACACCACCCAGGGATTCAGCACCATCACCATGCAGGTGGCGCGCAACACGTTCGCCGTCCGCAAGTTCAAGGCACGGTCGGTGCGGCAGAAATTCACCGAGCTCCGTCTCTCGCGCCTGATCGAGAAGTCGCTCACCAAGGACCAGATCCTCGAGCTGTACTTCAACGCCATTTACATGGGTAACGGCGTGTACGGCATCCAGGCGGCGAGTCTCGATCTTTTCGGCAGAAACGTCAACCAGCTCAACATCACCCAGGGCGCGATGCTTGCCGCGCTGCCGAAAGGTCCCTCGGCATACACGCCGCGCCGCAACCCGAAGCGAGCGCTCGCGCGGCGAAATCTCGTGCTGACACTGATGGTTCGTGAAGGGTTCATCTCCTCCGACCGGCTCACCCGTCTCAAGAACGAGCGCCTCCGCATCGCGCGCGACGAATGGCGGCCCAAGGATGCGGACGATTCATTCGCGCTCGATGCCGTGCGCGCGATCGTCGACTCCGTCATCAGAAGCGGAGAATCCGACATTGTAGAGATCACTGTCTTCACAACGCTCGATGCTCGCGCCCAGAAATCGGCGAACACAGCGGTACGCCGCCGCGCCTCCGCGATCCAGGGTGAAACAGGCCGCCGCACGCTCGTACAGGGCGCGATGGTGGCGATCGATCCGCGCTCGGGTGACATCCGCTCGCTCGTCGGCGGCCGCACGTTCGAGCGCGGCACGTTCAACCGCGCCCTCTCCGCGCACCGCCAGCCCGGCTCGGCGTTCAAGCCATTCGTGTTCGCGACCGCGCTCGCCGCCGGTTACACTCCCGCCTCGGAAGTCGACGACGATCCGATCGATGTCATTCAGGGCCGCAACGTGTGGTCCCCGTCGAACTACAACGACGAGTACGGCGGGCGGATGACGTTCCGCAAAGCGCTGATGCGCTCCGCCAACGCCGCCACCGTGCGCGTGAGCCAGGCCGTCGGAACGCCGCGCATCGCCGAGGTCGCACACCGAAATGGGATCTCCAGCACGATCCCTACCAACCCCGCAATGGCGCTCGGCGCCATCGACGTCACGCCGATCGAGCTCGTGACGGCGTATGCGCCCTTTGCCAACGGCGGCTTCCGCGTTTTCCCGCGGCTGGTGACGAGAATCCAGGCCGCCGACGGCACGCTGCTGTGGAGCGCCGAGACGAAACCGCTCGAGCGCGTGATGGATCCGCGCGACGCGTACCAGGTGACATCGATGCTTCAGTCGGTCGTGAACTACGGAACGGGCAGGCCGGTTCGCGACGCCGGCGCACGCGGACTTATCGCCGGAAAAACCGGAACGACGAACAACGGCGCCGATGTCTGGTTCGTCGGCTACACGCCGACCGTGGTCGCCGGATTCTGGTTCGGTTTCGACAAGCCAGCGCCGATTGGCGGGAACGCCTCGGGCGGCAGACTTGTAACGCCGGCCTGGACGGAGTTCTACCTCAACGGCTGGCGCGAACAGGCCGCGCCGAACGCGTGGGCACCACCCGCCGGAATGTCAGCACGAACAATTGACCCGACAACCGGATACCTCGCCACCGAATGGTGTCCGGTTCGCCAGGCCGACTACTACAAGCCCGGCACGGAACCGAACACGCCGTGCCCCGAGCATGGTCCGAACGAGGAGTATTACGACGATCAGCAGCAGTCGTCCCAGGATCGCCCGCGCGAATGGAACAACGACTTCGGCAAAAAACTCGGTAAGGCGCTCGAGAAAATCTTCCGCTTTTAACCTGCTTTATCTCGCGCCGCGGCCTGGTCGGGTGGGTGCCTGCTTCGGCGGCAACACTCGCTTGGGCGGAGCCCAAAGCGCGGGTGCCCGCTCCGCGGGCAGCCGCTGGTCTCCTTGGTCGCTCGCTTGAATGCCGCCTGCGCAGGCACACACCCTCCCGTCTGCTCTTGGGGAATGGCGACTGAAGGCGGAAGGTCGTCTCAGCTTTGTCTCGGGGGGAGACATTGGATGCAGTGTACACCGCGCGGGCACGCCAACGACTTCCGCCGACACGCCGACCGCGCTGACTCTCTCGGTGACTGCGCTTAACGCACCTTCCCGGTCACTGCCGACGAGCGAACGACACCGCGCCCCTACAGATCTATGTTGGGAGAGAGGTCGAGGCGCCGGCGCAGGCGGCTTTCCAAAGCGAACGACCAAGGAGACCAGCGGCTGCCCGCGGAGCGGGCACCCGCGCTTTGGGCTCCGCCCGAGTGAGCGTAGCCGCCGAAGTCCGGCGCCTCGGCCGATCGACCGCGCAGTGATCTATACAAGTCCGAGGAAAGGACTAGCCGAAGCGCGATAACCAGGGAAGATGCGGTCGAGCGCAGTAGCTCCGAGATGATCCTGAGCGAGCTCGGCGAAGATCGAGCGGAAGTCTGTCGTCAGTGCCAGATCGCGGCCCTCGTACAGCTGCTCCTGCTCCAGGCCTGGCCATTTTCCGTAGACTTTCCCGCCCTTCACATGTCCGCCGATAGCGAACAGTGCGCCGGCGTGGCCGTGGTCGGTGCCGCGGTTGCCATTTTCTCTTGCCATTCTGCCGAACTCGGACATCGTCAGAATAGCGACGTCGTCCATTCTGTCGCCGAGGTCGGTGACCAGCGCGGCGATCGATCTGGCGAAATCGTCGAGACGCTGCGCGAGTTGGCCAGTTGATCCACCCTGGTTCACGTGCGTGTCCCAGCCGCCGATGTCAGCGAATGCGATCTCGAGTCCTACGTTCGACTTGATCAGCTGCGCGATCTGGAGCAGGCGCATGCCGAACTGCGACCTCGGATATTCGGCGCCGTTCGCGGGACGATACTGTCTCGGGTTCGCCGAGCGGAGCATCTTCACCGCGTCGAACATCTCGGCGCCGGTGCCGTGCACGAGATCTGCTGATCCCGTCTTGTAAAGAGCTTCAAGCCGCTCCGCGCTGTTGCCGGTGGCGCGTACGGTGAACTCGTCGAGGTTGTTCATCGCCACCGCGGGTGCGGGACCTTCGAGAATACGCGGAGTTTGTGGAGTGAGCGCGACGGCGCGGAATGGCGTCTTCGCGACGTTGCACTCGTCACATGTTCCCCGCACCGCGAGATAGCGGTTGAGCCAGCCATCGGTCGTGCCTTTCACATCGGGCGTGCCGCTCTCCATGTAGTCCTGGGCATCGAAGTGCGAGCGCGTCGTGCTCGGGCTTCCCACCGCATGCACCGGCGCGAGCAATCCGCGGTCGTAAAGCGGCTTGAGTGGTGCCAGTGCCGGGTGAAGTCCGAAGAATCCATCGAGGTCGATGGCCGCGCCCGCTACGCCGCGGCCGGGCCGCGGAATCGCAATCGACGGACGGAGTGCGTAGTACGACTTCTCGCCGTGTGGCACGACGACGTTGAGCGCATCGGCGGCGCCGCGCTGAAAGAGGCAGATGAGAATCTTTCCCTTCGGCGCCTTCATCAGCTCCATGCCGAATGCGGTTCTGCGTAGAAAGCTCGGGCTCAGCCCCATCGTTACGAGGGCGAGCGCTCCGGACTTCACGAATGCTCTGCGTTCCATGGTGATATCCTCCTAGCGACGCTGAAATTCGGGGGAGCCGAGCGCGAGTCCGACGATCTGCGCGAGGCCCGTGAGCTGCGGGATGTTGCCGAGCCCTCTGCCCTCGAGTACGGCGCGCTTGCCGCCTGCCTGCTGCGGCATGTTCGGGTTGTTGCGGCGCGTGTTCGGCCGTGCGTCCATCATCTGGTCGGAGTTCTGCATCGCGGGAGCCACTTCAGAGAAAACGTCAGCGGGAGCTGCCGAGGTGTCCCTACCGGCCAGTGGATTCTCACCCGAGACGAGCACTGCGCGCGTGTCCGGCGATGCGATGCCGTTGAGGAGCGATGCAACCACTGCATCCACCTGCTTCTCGCGTGTCGCGGTCTGCATGGTGTCGAGCGCCGCCAATCCGCGGATATCGACACCGGGCAGCCGGCCTGCAGCAACACCCATCCCGAAGTTGATGCGATTGAGAATGGCGCCGGTGTTCATCCACGCCTCGCCCGTTTCCGGCCAGCCGTTCGGTGCCTGGTGCCCGTAAATGGGCTGGCCAAGGTACGCGACGACGAGCGCTGTGCGGGGGGTGCTGTCCGGCTGGGCGTTGAGCGCTCGCATGGCGCTCACGACCACCTCGAACGGTGACTTGACCTTGCCGCGAAACGCCTGCCGGGAAAAGAATTCGGGCGATGTGACGATCGAGCGCACGACCTCGCGGATGTCCCCATCGGTTGCGAGAAATGTCTTCGCGGCGCGGTCGACCACAGCTTGTGGCGGCACGTCGCTGATGAAGCGGCGCGCGAGCTTGGTGGCGATGTAGCGCGCCGTCACGGGACTGCGGGCGAGAATGTCGAGCACCTGTTCACCGTCCTCGATGCCGCGTCCCGCGGCAAGCCTGTTGCCGAGCACCACCTTTTCGCCCGCATCGTGAACCTGCGGCCGGAATATGAAGCCGCCACCCTGCTGCGGCTGCTTGATAGTCCACCCCGTGAATGCGCGCGCGACGTTGATCACGTCCTGCTGTGTGTAGCCGCCGTCGACGCCAAGCGTATGAAGCTCGAGCAGCTCACGACCATAGTTCTCGTTGAGCCCGCCGCGGCGCCCCTGTTGCTGTTGGAGGCGCTGCATCTGTTCGGGCGTGGGGGTCATTCCGTTGGGGAGACGGCGCGGCATTCTCCGCATCGCTCCCGCACCGGCGCGAGCACGGTTGCGCTGCGCATTGGCGAGCGTGGGCCGGGTGCTGTCAGCCGTGCTGCGGGCGTTGTCGAGATAGAAAAGCATCGCCGGGCTTTTCGCGACGCCCTCCAGCAGGTCGCGGAATTTGCCGAGCGAATTGGGACGGATCACGGCGCGATCGTAGTCGGCCAGGAAGTAAGGCTCCGGCGCGCCCTTTTGCGCGAATACGTTGAAGTGATTGTGCCAGAAGTCCGTCATCACTTCCTGGAGCTGCCGCTCGCTGGCGACGGCGCGCGCAACGCGCGCTGACTGCAGCTCGGTGACGATCGTGCGGCGCGAGTTGAACATCTGCTGCATCTCGCGACGCATTGCGGCGCTGTCGGCAGCGGTCGTCGCCCGCTTCACCTGGCGTCTCTGCTGCTGATCCCTGTTGTACTGCTGGAGCAGCTCCTTCTGGTCGCCGTTGATCGTCGGGTATCGCTTCACGAACGCGTCAATGCCTGAATCGTCGATGCGGTCAGGGTGCAGCTGCTGGTCGATCCACTTGTCGAGGCCGATTGCGCGCACGCGCTGAACATCCCCGGGCTTCGCGCCGAAGGTAAGGCGACTGAGGGCGTGGATTATCTGTTGATCGGCGGGGAGCTCTCGGACGTCTGCGCGAGTGGCCGCGGCGTCCGTGGGCGTTCGCGGTGCCGAAGTTTGTCCGGCGGCGCTGCCGGCAATCAAGATTGGCAGCGCTGTCGCGCCGGCAAACAGAACAAGCTTTCTCATCTTGGGCTCCCCTCTCGTCAGGCTGGTGATTACAAGAGGTGGACGCCTGCCATGGGTGGAACGTTAACGGCGCTCCTCCCGATCCCTCATTGCCCCACCGTCCCGCCGATGACGCCGCCCACGACGAATCCCACGAGCTTCAGATGGCTTGGGTACGGGGCCGTCAGAGTTTCTTCGAGAATATCAGCTTGTCATCCCGCTCGTTGTAAAACTCCTGGATCCGCGCCGCCAGCTTGTATCCAGCCTTCTCGTAAAACGCGACGGTTCCCGCATACGTCGGCTGCGATGATGTCTCGATCATGAAAAGCCGGCCACCACGTTTCTTGATCTCGGCTTCCGCGAATTTGAGCAGGGCCTGGCCGTTCCCGCGGCTGCGCAACGCCGAATCCACCGCCACCCAGTAGAGATCGAACGTCCCCACCGTCAAGGGAGTTTCGCCGAAGCAGACGTAACCCGTGATGCGTCGCGCGGCCGGGTCGTCGCCCTGTTCCTGAACGTACGTCAAGTACCCGCTCTCCTCTCCAGTCTTCAGCCACGCGTCGACCAGCTCGAGCGCCGTCTCCACTTCCTCGCGCGTAAAATTCGACACCGCTTCCAGCAGCACGCGCAACGGCTCGCGGTCGGCCGCGACCATCGGCCTGATCGTCTCAGTTGCCTTGACCGGCGCTGCCTGCATGCTCAGATGTGGATCGAGCGGCCGAGCACGCCGAGTGCGGCTTCCTTCACCGCTTCGCTGAGCGTCGGGTGCGAGTGCACGGTGATACCGATGTCTTCCGACGACCCGCGGTACTCGAACGCCAGCACGACTTCCTGGATCAGCTCCGAAGCGTTCGGCCCGATCATATGACAGCCGATGAGCTCGTCCGTCTCGGCGTCGGCGATGAACTTGACGAACCCCGTCGTGTCGCCGGACGTTCGCGCCCGGCCGTTCGCCGAGAAGGGAAACTTGCCGGCCTTGTACTTCCGGCCGCTTGCCTTCACCTCATGTTCGGCCAGCCCAACAGTTGCGATCTCCGGCCACGTGTACACCACCGACGGCATCGATTTGTAGTTCATGCGCACGTTGTGCCCCGCAATCACCTCGGCGGCGACCACGCCCTCCTCCTCGGCCTTGTGCGCGAGGAGCTTGCCGCCCACCGCATCGCCGATCGCAAACACGCTCGGGATGTTGGTGCGCATCTGATCGTCGGCGAGTATCTCTCCGCGCTTGCCGAGCTTGAGCTCGAAGCCAGCGGCGTCGATGCCAAAGAGTGAAGGCTTCCTCCCGACCGATACCAATACGTAATCGGCATCGATCGTTTCGCCTTTGCCGTCCTTCTCGATCTCAACGAGCACGTGATTGCCTTCGTGCCGCGCGCCGGTGACCTTCGTTGCGACGCGAAGGTCGAGACCCTGCTTGCGAAAGACCTTGTCTGCCTCGCGCACGATGTCGTCGTCGTTGCCTGGAAGAATTGTCGGCGCCAGCTCGACGACGGTGACCTTTGCGCCCAACCGGCGCCAGACTGATCCGAGCTCCAGCCCGATGACGCCGCCGCCAATGACGAGCAGGTGCTTCGGCACCTCCGGGATTCTCAGCGCGCCGACGTTGGAAAGCACACGTTTCTCGTCAAAGCGGAGGAAGGGGAGCTCGACGGGAACTGAACCGGTGGCGATGATGACATGCTTCGCCCGGTACGACTCGACCTTTCCATCTTCGGCCGTCACTTCCACGATGCGGTCGCGCTTGAGTGTGCCGCGTCCTTTGGCCCAGACGACCTTGTTCTTCTTGAACAGGAACTCGATGCCCTTCGTGTTCTGGCCGACGACGGTGTCCTTCCGCTTCATCATCGTCGCCAGGTCGAGCGAAACGTCGCCGGTCTTCACACCATGATCGGCCGCGTGCAACCGCGCGAACTCGTAGTGCTCGGATGATGTGAGCAGCGCCTTGGACGGAATACAGCCGACGTTGACGCAGGTGCCCCCAAGCGTCTTGTCCATCTCCACGCAGACAGTATCGAGCCCGAGCTGTGCCGCCCGGATCGCGGCGACGTAGCCCCCGGGCCCGCCGCCGATGATCGCTAATTCGCAGTCGATCATCTAGGTGATGAGCAGTGCGGCCGGATCTTCGATCAGCTCCTTTACCCGTACGAGGAAGAGGACGGCCTGCTGTCCGTCGACGATGCGGTGGTCGTACGACAGCGCGACGTACATCATCGGCCTGATCTCGACCTTGCCCTCGATTGCGACCGGCCGCTCCTGCGTCTTGTGCAACCCGAGGATGCCGACCTGCGGATAGTTGATGATCGGCGTGGAGATGAGCGACCCGAACACGCCGCCGTTGGTTATGGTGAACGTGCCGCCAGTGAGATCTTCCATCGACAGCTTCGAGTCACGCGCGCGCTTGGCGATGGCGGCGATGTCCCCACTCAGTTCGATGACACTTCTGCGGTCGGCATCCTTGAGATTCGGGACGACGAGGCCCTGCTCCGATGCGACGGCGATACCCATGTTCACGTAATGCTTGTAGACGATGGAATCACCATCGATCTGCGCATTGACCATCGGGAACTGCTTGAGCGCCGCGCACGCCGCCTTAACGAAGAAGGGCATGAACGTAAGCTTCACGCCATGCTCCTTCTCGACCTTTTCCTTGAACTTCTCACGCAACGCATTGATCGCCGACATGTCGACTTCATTGAACGTCGTGAGATGCGCGGTGTTGTGCTGCGACTGCAAAAGATTCTCCGCGATCCGTTTCCGCCGCGTAGTCATCTTCTCGCGAGTCTCACGCGTCCCGCCAGCAACCGGCGCCTTCTGGACAGGCGGAGCAGCGGCCTCCGCCTTCACCTCGACGTTCGCGGGAGCAGGCACCTCCGCAGCAGCAGGAGCCATCCCACCGGTCTTCCCCCGCGCCCCCCCATCCGCGCGCTCGACAGACTTGGGCTCCGTACCGAGCACGTCGCCTTTGCTGACCACGCCACCCCGGCCAGTGCCCGCAACGCTGGTGATATCCACCCCGCGCTCGTCCGCGACCCGCCGCGCCGCGGGCGAGCTCTTCACAGAATCAGACTGAGGAGAGGTGCCGGGAGCCGGCGCCGATCCTCGCGCAGCAGTCTCAGACGGCGCACTGCCCGAAGCGCCGGCGGCGGAAGAACCAGAGCCGGCGGCGGTTTCATCGAGTTCACCGAGTACGTCGTCGACGTGGACGACGTCACCCTCGGCGCGTCCTCTCTTGGAGAGAACGCCGGCCTTGAGCGCCGGAACTTCAACCGTGATCTTATCGGTCTCCAGCTCCACCAGCGTGTCGCCAGCAGCGACAGCATCGCCCTCGTTCTTGAGCCACCTGGAAACCGTGGCCTCGACAATCGATTCTCCGAGCGGCGGAACCTTGATGGAGAGCATTCAGTGGGATGAGCGGACGGAATTAAAAACCTGTATCTTCGGCTGCGTGCGCAGCCACTCTATGGTACGTCTGAATATAACGCTCCCATAATCGCGTGCGAGGACTCACCATCTCGGCGCACGGCGGCCTCGACCAACTCGAGTACCGCACCAATCTTCCGGTTCCCGAGCCGAAGCGCGGCGAAATCCGCGTCAGGGTGCGCGCCGCAGCGCTGAACCATCTCGACCTCTTCGTCGTCGGCGGAATTCCCGGTGTAAAGATCACGCCGGGCTGGGTGCTCGGTGCCGATGCGACCGGCATCGTTGACGCGATCGGCGAGCTCAATGAGGACGGCGGGACCGCCAACGATCTCAAGGTCGGTGACAGCGTCATCATCAATCCCGGCCTCGCCGACCACAGCTGCGAGTACTGCCTCGAGGGCGAGCACTCGCTGTGCGTGAACTTCCGGCTGCTCGGCGAGCACGTGCCGGGGACGCTTGCCGAGTACGTGACGGTGCCGGCGCGGAACGCGCGCAGCATACCGAAGGACAAGCCGGTTGAATCGGCGGCGGCGTTCACGCTTTCTACGCTGACAGCGTGGCGGATGGTCGTGACGCGCGCCCGCGTAAGGAAAACCGACAACGTGCTGATCTGGGGCATCGGCGGAGGAGTGGCGCTAGCCGCCCTCGAGATCGTTCGCAACATCGGCGCGAGATCATGGGTCACATCGGGAAGCGACGAGAAGCTGGCGCTGGCGCGCGGGCTGGGCGCGGAGAACCTGATCAACTACACGAACACGGATGTCGGCAAGGAGATCCGGTCGCTCACCGGGAAAAGGGGGGTCGATGTCGTCTTCGATTCAGTCGGAGAATCAACGTGGTCGCAATCCCTCGGCGCGCTGGGCAAGCGGGGCCGGCTGGTGACGTGCGGCGCCACCTCCGGCCCGATGGTGCAGACCGATCTCCGTCGCCTGTTCTGGAATCAGTGGGACATCATGGGCTCGACGATGGGAAACGAGTCGGAGTTCGATGCGATCACGAAGGAGTTCCGCGAAGGGCGGCTGACGCCACTGATCGACTCGGTGTTCGACATCTCGCAGGGCAGGAAAGCGTTCGAGCGGCTGCAGAGTGGGCAGCAGTTCGGCAAAGTAGTCGTGCGGATTCCCGAATGATGAAAATCGAAGGAGCGCAGTACACCGCCGTCGAACTCGACGGGATCAGGAGGCAGCTTACCGAACATGCAAAGCCTGAATGTCCCCGCTGCCAGGTCGCGATGACGCGCCGACCGATCGGCGGAGGTTCGTTCGGGCTCGGCTACGCCCGCCAGCGCGACTGGCTGATCTGCGGCAAGTGCAAGCGAAGCGCGCTCTTCGATGTCCAGCGGGGGACGCGCAATTAACAGGCGAAATTCCCGCTTCCGGCATATCTTTGCGGTGCGTTCCAGAATCCGATATTAGGGAGAAGTCGATGCGACGCCTCGGTTTAGCCGGTACCATGCTGCTCGTCTTCGCGCCCTGCGCGGCTTGGTCCCAGGTCGTGGAGCGCCCAGTTCCGTTCGACAGTGCCGCGTTCGTCACGGTGCTGACGCCTTCGCTCGCGCAGCGTGCGGTGCTTGTCACGCCTGCCTGGCCGGTTACGGGCGAGTTCTCCGAGGCCCGTCTCTATTCCGCCAGCGACGGCGCCTACGTGCTGGTGGTCACGCGGCCGTCGGGCGTCGTAGAGCGTTACAACGTTTCGCACGCGGATCGCGAAGCAATCCGCGTTGCTCTGTCGCGCCTGCCGCGTGAGACGCTCGTCCCGAGGAACGACGCGCGCAACGCTTTCATTCGCAACCAGACGTCGCTTGGGCTCACTGTCTACGGGCCTGCGTTTGCCACGGCCCTGTCGGACAACAGCGCCGGGGCGACGGCCGGGTATCTGGTCGTCGCCGGAGGAACGTTCTTCGCCGCCTCGGAAATTTCCCGCCGCATGTTCATTTCGCGGGCGCAGAACGATCTCTCGACCGACACCGGTCTCAAGGGGGCGGGCTTCGGCTGGGGCCTCATGTACATCCTTAATGCGGACAGAACGGGGCAAGGTGGGGGCGCGTTCGTGGGCGGACTCGCCGGCACCGCCCTCGGGCTGCGCTTCGGCAGGAACATGACCGAAGCAGAGGCGGTCGGCGCGGGATTCGGCTCCACCGTCGGAGCGCTGATTGCGTTCGGTCTCAGCGAGGCTGTCGAAAAGGACAGGGAGTGCAGCTTCGAGGGCCAACCGGGTGGCTGCTTCGTCGTCGATGACGGCCGGACCCGCCACCGCGGGAAGGTCGCAACGATTCTCGCCGGCGGTTTAATCGGGTACCCACTCGGCGTTCTCTATCCCCGCAACGCGAACTACAACGTGACACCCGGCGACATTCAGCTGCTCGGCACCACGGGCGTGATCGGCGCGGCGGCCGCTGGCGCGTTCCTCAGCGAGAACTCGGATGAGAATGCGACCGCCGCGGTGCTGACGGCCGGCGGAATTCTTGGCATCATCGCCGGCGACCGGTTCCTCGCGCAACGCTACGACCACAGCCGCACCGATGCGAGCAGGCTCGCGCTTGGCACCGGCGCCGGAGCACTGATGGGACTCGGCATCGCCGTTCTCGTCAACCGCGATGATCCGAGCCCGCGCCTCATCTTCGGGCTCTCGGCCCTTGGCGGACTGACCGGCCTGATCATTACCGAGAAGTACATTGAGCCCCGCGTCGACGCCGGCCGCCGGGGAGCGCGCATCAGCTTCAATCCAGCAGCGATCGGCTTCGCGGCGGTGAAAGCAAGGGGCAACCACTCACTAATCACAGTGAGATTCTGATGGGCGAAACGACACTCTCCTTCGGCGAGCGACTGCAAGGCAGCTTCGAACAGCTCTATCGCTACGTGCCGGCGCTCTTTGGCGCGCTGGTAATCCTGTTCGCCGGCTACCTGCTGGCGCGGCTGCTGGAGAAAGCGACCGACCGGATTATGCGGCGCATCGGACTCAACCACCTGCTCGAGCGGGGCGGCGTGATGCAGGCGGTGGAGCGGTCAGGCTCGCACGTGAACCCGACGCGCGTCGCCGCGACTCTCGTCTTCTGGTTCGTGATGTTCGCCGTGATGCTCGTCGCGGCGAATGCGCTCGGACTCCAGTCGCTCGCCAACGTCTTCTCGGAGCTGGTGAGCTACATCCCGAGCGTCATCGCCTCGATCGTGATCATGATCGTCGGCATCGTGCTCGGCGGATTCGTGGGCGGATTGATAAAGGCTTCGGCAGGGGCGATACACGGCGGGCCGACGCTGGCGCGGGTTGGAAAGGCGGGCGTAATAATGCTCGCCGTATTCATGGCGCTTCAGGAGCTGGGTATAGCGACCGAGATCGTCACGACCGCGTTCGCGATTCTCTTCGGCGCCGTGGCGCTTGCACTCGCGCTGTCGTTCGGGCTCGGCAACCGTGAGCTGGCCGGAGAAGTCACGCGCGACTGGTATCACCGTTACAGGGACGAGCGCGAAACTATCGAGCGCGGAAACCGCGAGCTCGACCGCGCCGAGGGATTTTCTACGACCGACGACTACGAGCGACACAGCTATTCGTACGCATCGCGTGGCTCGGTTGGTGACGTCGGCGCCGGTCCGCACGACGTAGCTCGCCCCGAGTGAGCACGGTGCCCGTGGCGTCCGGCCACGGGGAGACAAAACTGGTCCGCGCGCTGTCGTTGCGTGACGCGGCGGCGCTGGTGATCGGCACCGTCATCGGCACCGGCATTTTTCTCAAGACCGCGCCGATGTCGCAGCTGCTCGGCAGTCCGTCGATGGTGCTGTTTGCGTGGGTCGCGGCGGGATTGCTCTCTCTCGCCGGCGCGCTGACGTACGCCGAGCTGGGGGCGATGCTGCCAAAGGCGGGCGGAGAGTACGTGTTCCTGCGCGAGGCCTATGGCGACCTGCTCGCGTTTCTCTTCGGTTGGGCGAACATGGCGATCATCGCCACCGGCGCAATAGCCGCGCTCGGAACCGCGTTCGCGTCGTTTTTGTCGGCGTTCGTTCCGATGTCGGCCGTGTACGCTGAAAGCACCTTCCAGCTCCTCGGTCAGGAAGTACACTGGCAGTTCGGCATCCGGCAGGTGGTCGCGGTGGCCGTGATACTGCTTTTCACGGCGGTGAACACGGTCGGCGTTGCAACGAGCGGGCGCATTCAGTGGCTGCTGACGGCCGCAAAGGTTCTTGGGATCACTGTGATCGTCGGCGGCGCGTTCCTGCTTTCACGTTCTGCTTCCTGGGCGCATCTCTCCACTCCGCAAACAGTCGCCGCGACTGCAGGCGGAGTGAGCGCGTTCGGCGCCGCGATGATCGCGGCACTTTGGGCGTATCAGGGATGGAGCCACATGCCGATGGTCGCTGGCGAGATGCGCAACCCCGAGCGCGACATCCCGCGTGGACTGATCTACGGGATGTTCATAGTGCTCGGGATCTATCTCCTCACCAACGTCGCCTATTTCTACGCGCTGCCGTTCAACGAAGTAGTCACATCGAGCTCGACGGCACATCGTGACGCGCTGCCAGTCGCGACGAAGGCGACCCAGAGCTTTCTCGGCAGCAAGGCCAGCGCGGTGGTGACGATCGCTTTCCTGCTGTCGCTGATCGGCGCGCTCAATGGTGTGGTGGTAATGAACGCGCGCGTGCCGTATGCGATGGCGCGCGACGGGCTGTTCTTCCGGGGCCTGGGCGAGCTCTCCCCGACTACGGGCGTGCCAGCGCGCGCAGTGTGGGCGCAGGGAATCTGGGGCGCGCTGCTCGCTCTTTCCGGGACATTCGACCAGCTCACGACATCGTCGATCTTCGCGGTGTGGATCTTCTTCGCGCTCGCCGCCGGCGCTGTGCTCGTGCTGCGGAAAAAGATGCCCGATCTGCCACGCCCGTACCGGACGTTCGGCTATCCGCTCGTGCCGATCCTGTTCATCCTCGTCGCTTCATGGCTCGTGATCAACACCCTGCGCACCAATCCGGTGGAGTCGGCAGCGGGACTACTGTTGATCGGCCTGGGGATTCCCTTCTACCTGTATTTTCGGAAAGGGAGCAGGGGGATTTTTTCAGGAAGTCGGAAGGAGTAAGCAAGCAAGCTTCCGCTCGGCGTCGCGTCAGAACCGCTCGCGCTTCTCGAGATGTTTTTCTATCTCCGCGCGGGTTCGCCACACCGGCTTCAACTTCTGGCGAGCGAATAG
>Ga0180121_10000080_pt1 | contig 31404 bp, 29 predicted proteins | sample AntDrymUQ5402106_2_FD_129676 | JGI IMG/M metagenome (GOLD analysis project Ga0180121, IMG submission 129676) | Polar desert sand microbial communities from Dry Valleys, Antarctica - metaG UQ540 (21.06) (version 2) (version 2) | ecosystem: Environmental > Terrestrial > Soil > Desert | place...
CGGGGCGGGAGCACCCAGCTGTTCGACTCCGGCGCCTTCGCCGATCTCGCGCCGCCCCCAGGGCAGAAAGTCGCCGGCACGAAGACCGGTGGCCGGCTGGTCTGTCTTACGGACGGGCGTGAGTACACCGTCGGAGCGGGCTCCCTTTCCCTGGGCCGTGATGCCGGGTCGGATGTGGTGGTGACTGGAAACGAGGTGTCGCGCCACCACGCCGAGATCCGGAGTGACGCGGAGGGCTATCGGCTGTTCGATTTGAGCGTCAACGGCACCTTTGTAAACGGCGAGCGAATCGGGAAGACCCACGCGCTGGCCCGGGCCGATGTCATTCGAATCGGCAACGATGAGTTCCGGTTCTACGCCGACGCGGCCAGCAAGGTGTCGGCGCCGGGGCCCACGGCGGAGCGGGCTGAACCCGCCCCGGTGGCGGCGCCCGCGGGTGCGGCCCAGCGGCTGTCCGATACTATGCATGGCATACCCGACGAGCCCGGGCGCAACACGCCGCCCGATCCCGAGGCGGCCCCGCTGGCCTCCTTGTTGTTTCGGAGTGGAGACCTCAAGGGCCGAAGGCTCCCGATCAAGGTGCCGGTGGTGAACATTGGGCGAGGGGACTACAACGATATCGTGATCGCCGACCGCAGCGTCAGCACCATGCACGCCAAGCTCCAGCGCCGCGAGGCGATCTGGATTCTCTCCGACCTTGGCTCCACCAACGGCACCTACGTAGAGGGCGAGAGGCTCGAGGGCGAGGTGGCCCTGACACCCGGCACCACGCTTCGGTTCGGCGATATCATCGCGCTCTTCGAGCCGCTGGATGACCATGTCCCCGCTCCTCGCACCAATCAGACCCGCATGATGGGCCGTCTGGACTCGGCTGCCCCGAGCCATGCCGCGGCTGCCCCGAGCCCTGCCGCGGCTGCCCCCGCGGTGGAGCGGACTTCGGAGAAACCCAAGCCGGTGCGCTCGCGCCGCCCCATCCGGGTTGTGCCCCCACGGCACAAAGGCCCGTCGTCGGTGTTGGTGGCATCTTTGCTGGTGCTCCTGGCGATCCTGGTTTACCTGCTGTTGGGCTGACCGATCTCGTGAACTTCACCTGCGCCGCCCGCACCGATGTCGGCATCGTCAGATCGGGCAACGAAGACAACTATCTCATGCTGGCCGAGCAGGGGATCTTCATCGTGGCCGACGGCATGGGAGGTCATGCCGCGGGAGAAGTCGCGAGTGAGATGGCGGTCCGGATCACAGCCCAGAAGATCGGCTCCCTGAGAGGCACGAGCGACGAGGAGGCCGGTGAGCGAGTGCGCTCCGCCATTCGTACCGCCAACGACGCCATCTTCGAACGCACCCTCTCGGAGCAGGACAAGCGCGGGATGGGGACCACGGCGACGGTGATGGTGCTCCTGCCCCAGCGCTATCTCATTGGCCAGGTGGGAGACAGCCGTGCCTATCTGATGCGGGAAGGCCGGCTCCACCAGCTCACGAAGGACCACTCCTATGTGCAGGAACAGGTTGATGCCGGTCTGCTGACGCCCGATCAGGCCCGGGTCCATCCCTACAGCAATGTGATCACCCGCTGCGTCGGCGCCGGCATCGATGTGGCGCCGGACATCTACTTCGGCACATTGGAAAAGGGCGACATCCTGCTGCTCGCCTCCGATGGCTTGACCGGGATGCTGGAAGACGAGCAACTCGTCAGCATCCTGGAGTCTCAGGGCGGCCCGCAGTCGTGGGTCGATCGCATGGTCTCCGAGGCCAACCGCCGGGGCGGTCTGGACAACATTACCGCCATCCTGGTCCGCATCGACTCGGTGGACAGTGACACCGGCGAGCATCCGGTGGTGCCCGCCGCGGCCAGCCAGCGGAGCTAGCCGTCCCTCCCGTGATCCCCCGCACATCCCCCCTCCGACCTTGACGCTACTCCGCTCGCGGGATAAAGTCCTGGAGCCTACCCTTAGCGGAGGATCAAGCGTGGACATTCTGACCTGGATCATCGTCGGGCTGGTGGCCGGCCTGCTGGCATCACTGGTCATGGGCGGCATCGGCTATGGTATCCTGGGCGACATCATTATCGGCATCCTGGGAGCCGTGTTCGGCGGTTGGCTGTTCGCCCAGATGGGATGGGGCGCGCCGTTTGCCGGTCTGGCTGGAATGATCTTCGTGGCCTTCATCGGCGCCGTAGTGCTTCTGCTTATCGTGCGGCTGCTTAAAGGCTCGAGGCGGCGCGCACCTTAGGGTCCGAGTTCCAGCTCGAGCCGGATGTTGGCCCGCTCATACCGGGGGTCTTTGGCGAGGGGTACCTGAACGAAGCCATGTTTCCGGTAGAGCCGAATGGCCGGCTCGAGCACAGTGTTGGAGACGATCGAAACCCGGTGAGCGCCGGCCCGCCGGGCAAACGCGATGCAGGCTTCCATCAGCAGATCGCCAAAGCCACGTCCCCGCGCGCTGGCCGCGACGGCCATCTTGGCGATCTCACACTCCTGCGCCGAGTGATGGATGATGGCACATGTGCCTTTCACCACGCCTCCCTCGAGCACGAAGAAGACCTCGCCTCCCGCAGCAACAATCTTCCCGCGAGGATCGCCCAGGATCTCACGGTCGGCGGGCTCCAGCGTAAAATAGGATTCGATCCACTCGCGGTTCAGCTGCTCGAAGATCTCCTGCAGCTCGTCGCGGAACGGCACCACGGCCGGGCCTGACCCGGGATCCGCCTTGGGGGTATCTCGCATGCCTTTCTCCATCCGCGCAGCTTTCGCTCTCCTGTTGGTGGCTGCAACATCCTGTGGGGGCCGCTCTCCCGAGGCCCGCCCCGAACCGGCTGAGGCGGCCATGGTCCAGGTGCAGAACCAGGGCTTCAGCGATATGGTAGTGTATGCGGTCAGCGGCGGACAGAGAATCCGCCTCGGTCTGGCCACCGGAAACTCGACCAAGACCTTCACCATTCCCCGGAACCTGGTCCGCGGCGCCGGCCCGATCCGGTTCCTGGCCGACCCGGTAGGCAGCAACCGGACGCCGGTCAGCGAAGAGATGACGGTGCAACCAGGGGACGTCGTGACCCTGACGATCCCTCCTCAATAAAGACAGAGTCCCAAAGGAGCAGCTCATGAGCACCCAGTCAGACAACCCGCTTCCCGAATCCGCCATGGGCGGCGCTTCGGATGCAGGCGCACACGGCAAACACCCTGCCTCGGCCGCCAAGCTGGAGCACCGATCGGCTCGGCCGGACGATGTCCCGGGCGATGCAGCGATCGAGCGACGGCAGCACGCAGAGTCGAACTACGACGGTCCCGAGCGGAGACAGGGACGGTCCGGAGGGCCACATGCCTAGCCTTGAAATCACCACGTCGCGACCCTCCACTCCGGAAGCGCCGGCCCTTGCGGCAGACGTCACCTACTTGCGAACCGCTTTCGCGAATCTGTTCTTCTACGGTGAACCCAGCGGATCATGGGTGCTCATCGATGCCGGCCTACCGGGTTCGGCCCCGTGGATTTTGGCTGCGGCCGAGGAGCGATTCGGGAAGTGGACCCCGCCTGGCGCGATTGTGCTGACGCACGGGCACTTTGATCACGTGGGAGCGCTCCACGCCTTGCTGGAGCGCTGGGACGTGCCGGTATACGCCCATGCCCTGGAGCTGCCATACCTCACCGGGCAGTCGTCCTATCCACCACCGGATCCTACTGTCGGCGGCGGCGCCATGTCGGCGCTGTCACGCTTCTACCCTCGCGGCCCCTACAACTTCGCCGATCGGGTCCAGCCCCTGCCGGCCGATCACTCGGTGCCGGGGATGGCCGGGTGGCGCTGGATTCATACCCCGGGGCACACACCGGGACACGTGTCACTGTATCGCGACTCCGACCGGACCCTCATCGCCGGCGATGCCTTCGTCACCACCAAACAGGAGTCGGCCGTTTCCGCCCTGACGTATAAGCCGGAGATCCATGGTCCGCCGGCATACTTCACCCCAGACTGGGTCTCTGCCCGGCGCTCGGTGGAAACACTGGCGGCTCTGAAACCATGGCGGGTGGCGACGGGGCATGGTCCGCCGCTCGAAGGACCGGACATGCTGGAGGACCTTCAGCGGCTGGCGCGGGACTTCGACCGGGTGGCGGTGCCTCGGCGGGGCCGATATGTTGGCCGGCCCGCCGTGGCTGATGAGCGAGGAGTGGTTTCGGTCCCGCCACCAGTGCCCGATCCGTTGCCGCGGATTTTGCTTGGAGTGGGCCTGGCTCTGGTGGCGGGCGCCGTGCTGCGAAGGTCGAGTCGCGCGGGTTAGTGTCGCGCGAAGACCCGAGTGGTGCCGTCGGCCTGGAACGCAACCACGTCGAAGTCGCCCGGTTCGACTCCGGGCGGCGCCATCCCGGGGGTGAGGGGCGGCATGTCCGGCACCGCCAGGCCTGCGGTCCTGGGCCGTTCGGCCAGCAGGCGGCGAATGTCCGACGCCGGTACATGTCCTTCGATGAGGTAGCCTTCGACGCGTGCGGTATGGCAGGAGCGCACACCGGCCGGCACTCCTAACTTGTCCTTCAGCCTGTCCATCTCCTCTTCATCCCGCACCGTCGGGGCAAAGCCGCTGGCCCGGATGTGGTCCACCCACTTGGCGCAGCAAGTGCAGGTGCTGCTCTTGTAGACGCTGATGGGCGTCGGGCTTGTCGGTCCCGATGGCAGTTCGGCCCACAGGCGGCGGCCGGTCAGGCCCACGGCCACAAGGCCGGTAATGTGGGCTACGAATGCGCGTCGCTCGATCATTCCCCTTCCGTTCACCAGAGATTGTCCGCTTGGAGCAGCCGCCGCCTCACTTCGTCTGCTGGATAGGTGAGCAGCGGCAGAATGGGCTCCAGCGATGTGCTGGGCGGGCTGGATACAAAGATACGAAGGCGGCGGGCGCTGCGATACAACTCATCGGCCACCCGGGGCAAACCGAGATGACCGGCCCGTCCCGCATCGGTCAGCCTCTCGATGGTTCCCCGCCGGGTGCGAAGTGGCAAATTCACGCCCAGCATCGAGGAGCGGGCGGGAAAATCCAGCAGCACTCCACCGGACGGCAAACCCACGCGCTGGGCAATAGCGTCCTCCACCAACTCCAGCAGATCAGGATCCTGGACCACCCAGGGCTGGAGATCGGGCGGCACGTCGCTCGCCGGCAGATCGAGGGCCCGCTTGTGGAGCCGCCGGGCCCTGATGGCGGCCGCAAGCTCGTTCCCGTCTCTGCCGATCAGGAGCTCCATCAAGCCGTCATCTGTGGCCTCGGCGATGAACTCCGCCGTGACGCTTCCGCGCCGGACCGCCTGCCGGACGGCCCGCTTGAACATGCAGGTGGCGGAACGCACCGCGTGATGCCAATACACGTTGCGGTACATCTGATATTTGGCGAACAGGAGCGACTCCAGCGCGCTGATCCCCTTTTCCTGCACCCCTACCTCATGGCGCCCAGGCTCTACCTCGACCAGGGTGAGCGATGAGAGCAGACGGTCCACATCCACGGTCCCGTAGGGAACCCCACACATACGGGAGTCGCGGCTCAGGTAGTCCACTTTGTCCAGGTCGATCGAGCCTGAGATCAGACCCTGAAGTGGACTCGTGCTGACTCCTCGAATTAGCGCCCCGACGGCAGCGGGGAACTCCTTCCCTCCGATCTCGACCAGGCGCTGGCCAAGCTCTCCCTGGGTGAGCTTTGCCACTCCCAGCGCCTCATGCGAAGGGAAACCGGCCTCCTCCAGCGCATGGGAGAACGGGTAATGTCCGATGTCGTGCAGCAGGGCAGCCATGCGAACCGCAAGACAATCCATCGGGCTGGCGGGGTCGAGCTCACCGATCTCTTCCAGGCCAGCCAGCGCGCGGCGGGTGAGATGGTAGGCGCCAAGCGCATGCTCGAACCGGCTGTGGGTAGCGCCGGGGTACACCAGAAAGCTGTGGCCGACCTGGCGGATGTATCGGAGACGCTGAACGGCGGGAGTGTCGAGGGCGAGGAGCGCCGCCTGGTCGAGGCGAATGTTGTCCCACAGTGGATCACGGATGTTCTTGGCGGGGCGGCCCGCTGGCTTCACACCACGGGCCCGGCCGCCGCCACCGCAGCCGGCACTTCGGCCCGGAACTGCTCGAAGTTTTCCCGAAACATGGTGGCCAGCTTCCGGGCCTGCGTGTCGTACGCCGCCTGGTCCGCCCACGTGGCGCGGGGGGACAGTACCCCATCGGGCACATCGGGAACCGACGCTGGCACCTCGAATCCGAAGACCGGATCCTTGGTGAACTTGCCGCGATCAAGAGCACCAGAGAGCGCCGCGCGCAGCATGGCCCGGGTGAATCCCAGCTTCATGCGGGAGCCGGTCCCGTAGGCGCCCCCGGTCCAGCCGGTGTTGACCAGCCATACCTTTGACCCGTGTTTGGCGATGCGCTCACCCAGCATCCGGGCGTACACCCCGGCGTGCAGCGGCAGGAACGGCGCCCCAAAACAGGCGGAAAAGGTGGCCGAGGGCTCGGTTACTCCGCGCTCGGTGCCGGCGACCTTGGCGGTGTACCCCGACAGGAAGTGGTACATCGCCTGGTCGGCTGTCAGCCGGGCGATGGGCGGCATGACTCCGAATGCATCGGCCGCCAGGAACACGACGTTGGCCGGATGACCGCCGGCTCCGCTCGGCAGGTGATTAGGGATCGAGGCGATAGGATAGCAGGCGCGGGTATTCTCGGTGATGCTGTCGGCGTCGAAGTTTACCGTCCGGGTGGCGGGATCGAGCACCACATTCTCCAGCACGGTGCCGAACATCTGGGTGGCTCGGTAGATCTCGGGCTCGGTGTCCGGCCGGAGCCGGATAACCTTGGCGTAACAGCCGCCCTCGAAATTGAACACCCCTCTATCGCTCCAGCCGTGCTCGTCATCGCCGATCAGCTGCCGGGTGGGATCGGCCGACAGAGTCGTCTTGCCGGTGCCCGAGAGCCCGAAAAAGATGGCGGTGTCACCGGCCGAGCCGAGATTCGCGGAGCAATGCATCGGCATGACGCCGCGGCCCGGGAGAATGTAGTTGAGCGCGGTGAAGATGGACTTCTTCATCTCTCCCGCGTAGCGGGTGCCGCCGATGAGCACGACCTTCTTGCCGAAGTTGATGACGATGAACGTCCCGGTTCGAGTACCGTGACGGGCCGGGTCTGCCGGAAAGTCCGGCGCATGGAGGACGGTAAACCCGGGGCGAAACTGAGCTAGCTCCGCCGGCAGCGCGCGGATGAACATGTTCCGCACAAACAACGCATGCCACGCATTGGGAGTGACGAACCGGACCGAAAGCCGGTAGGCCGGGTCGGCCCCGGCAAACAGATCCTGGACGAAGACCTCGCGCGCATCCAGGTAGGCGCGGACATCTTCCTGCAACCGGTCAAACGCCTCGAAATCGAGCCGCGCGTTTTTTTCCCACCAGATCTGCTCCCGGGTGCCCGGTTCTTCGACCAGGTACTTGTCCTTGGCCGAGCGGCCGGTGTGGGGCGCGGTGACGGCGGTGAATGCCCCGCAGTCGGTGAGCACGCCTTCGCTCCTTCGCACCGCGTGCTCCAGCAGCTGGGGCGGTGTGAGGTTCGGGTGAATGCGGATGGGGAAAAGGCCGTGTTCGACCAGGGTGAGGTTTTCGCGCGGGGCTGCAGTGGTTTCGGCGGTCATGTGTCAAATCTCGACAGCCACGCCGCTCCGTGCAACCTCACCGGGGAGCGATCGTGAGCGTGGGTTCGGTGTGATAAGCCAGTTCGGCGGTGGCCCGGTCTCGCGAGCTGAGGGTGGACACCGCCGGATCGCCATACATGATGTCTTCCGGATTGGGCGAGTGGGCGAAGATGCCGAGCGAGTGCCCGATCTCGTGGGTCGTGGTGAGCGCCATGCACTCATCCACGCCCGGTGAACCGGGCGCAAACCGCGGATCAACGTAGACCCGGAGGGGCCGGAGGATCTGGTCCCCGCCGGCGGACAGCTCGATATCGGTGGCCCCCTGACATTCGGGAGCGGCTCCGCGCTCGAGGCGGGTGATTGCGAACCCCCCCTTGGGGGCAATGCCGACCCGGACGATCACGTCGGCGGTGCTGGAGTCCGAAACCATGATTCCGCTGAACTCGCCATAGAGAAATGCGGCTTCCCACTCTCCAATTCCGTGCTGCACGTGAGCCGGCAGGTCCAACGAGTCCTCCGCCCAGAACCGCACCGGCTGATCCGAGCCCAGCCAATGGAAGGCGAGGGTATCAACGCCGCCGGCACTGCCCACCAGCCGGCGCCACTCGTATGCGTTGCCGCGGCTGGGCGCCGCGATATCGGCACACGAGAGCGACGCCCACGCTGCCGCGAGCCCGAGGATCGTCCGGAATGGGTGTCTCACCGCGCACCCCGGGCCAGCCCCACAGAGGCGGAAAGACGCTGCACGCCCTGACTCTGGCTGAAGCCACGGGCCTGAAGTCCGTCGTTGGTGAACCGGTGGAAGTCATACCGCAGCGATAGCATCAGGTCCCAGTGTGAAAGCGCGGGACGGCGATAGTCGACGCCCGCTCCCGCCAGAAACCGGGTCGTCCCGCCCCCCGAAAAGATTCCCCGTGCGTCCTTGGGCCAGTAGCCCAGCAGCCCCACACCCGCTCGCCAGCGCAGACCGCTGGCAAGGGGTCCATCCAGGCCCAACGTGACGCTCCCGGTGCGAATGGTACCCAAATCGGTCGAGCTGCCGGACTCGGTGGCGCGGAACCCGGAGCTGGTGAGCGTCAGTTCCACCCCGGCCCGGTAAAGCGGAGCGATGGGAAGGGAGGCGCCGAGGGCCAGGGTGGGCGCCAACTTTTGGCGGACCTCGATCTCCTCGACGATGTCGTCTCGGACCAGCGCGGTTGCCCAGGTGACGCCAAGACGTGCGTTATAGTCCACCTGCGCCTGAAGCGCCGATGCGCCCGCGGCCGGAGCAAGGATCAACGCCGCCATGATGGCTCGCATGCACGCAAGTATGGCCGGAGAAGGGAGGCGGGTCAACGCGTCACAGCTGCGGTACGCGCGTACCGCCGCAACCGCCGGAGCATCTTCCGGTCGGCGGTTACGCCGTCCTCCCCCTTGGGCGTCTCGATGATCTTGATGACGTGCGCCAGGCCCGGGTCGGTCATGATCCGCCGGAACGGCTGCGCCCCGAGCGAGCCCTCTCCGATCAACTCGTGGCGGTCACGCCGCGAGGCGAATTCTGTCTTGGAGTCGTTCAAGTGCAGACACAGAAGCTTGTCCAGCCCGATAATCTCGTCCCAGGCGTGCCACACGCCGTCGTAGTCCCGCCGAAGATCGTAGCCGGCGGAGTAGAGATGGCAGGTATCGGCGCAGAAGGCCACCTTATGGCGCACGTCGTCGGCGATCGCGGCGCGGAGCATTCCCAGCTCCTCGAAGGTGCAGCCCAGCGCAGTACCGCAGCCGGCCGTGGTCTCCAGCAACACCACCGGCGATCCCGGGACGGCACGGAGGCAGCGGGTGTACGCCGCGGCGTTGCGCGCCAGGCCGGCAACCCGGTCGTCCATGTAGTTGCCCGGATGCGACACCAGATACGGGATACCGAACGCTTCGCAGCGCCGAAGCTCCGCGACGAAGGACGCCTCGGAACGAACCCGTAACGCCGGATCGGGCGACGCGAGGTTGATAAGATAGGAATCATGCGCCACTATACTGGTTAGCTTGCAGCGTTCGTATTCCTTCCGGAATGCGTCGCAGACCTCCCCGGTAATGTCCGGCTCGCGCCATTGGCTGGGTGTTTTGGTGAAGACTTGAATCGCGGACGCCCCAATCGTCTTCCCCCTGACCGGCGCCGTGTGGACGCCGCCCTGCACGGACACATGAGCGCCCAGACGCTCCGGCGGACTCAGCTGATGCATCTGCTCCTCTGTCACACGTGATTCAAGAATCGGTGGATCCACTGGCTCGGCCGAGGGTTCTCCTCCGGGGCGACCCCGACGTGCGCCCCGACGGACTGGAGCGCGCGCTGACCCGCGGCGGCTTCCAGCTGGTCGAGCGGGAGGATCCGTCGGTGGACCCGGAGGCCGATGCCATCCTTATTACGCTGAAGGATATCAACGAAGCTTCCCTCAGCCATCTGCTGGCGGGCGCCGGTGACGGGACGGACGTTGTACCGCCCCGCATCGTGCTGATCGCGGCCCCCGACCGGGAAGCCCCGGCTGCGGCCCTCTCCCTCGGTGCGGAGGATGCCATGGCCGCCCCGATTCACCTCCCCGAGCTGTGCGCCCGCCTGCATGCCCGCATCAACGGGAAACTGAAGCCGGCTCGCGGGCCACACTGGCAAGAGCTGCGTGATGTGGGCCAAGCACTCACCCAGCCGGTGCCCGATCCGGACGACGCGTCCACCCTGCCGGCACTCGACTGCCGGCTCAGGGAAGAATTCGAGCGGGCCCGCCGCTATTCGCTCAGCTTCAGTCTCATCCTGCTCGGAGTCGACGAGCTCCGCGGGGTCCGCGAGCAGCAGGGCTCAGAGGCAGCCGACCGCCTGACACGGGAGGTTGCCGATGTGCTGCGGCGGGAGCTGCGGCTGCCCGACTTCGTGGTCGGCTGCGGCAACAGCGAATTCGCCATCGTCCTCCCGGAGACGGGGCCCACCGGAGCTCGGCAGTCGGTGCTGCGGGTGCGGGAGCGACTGGCGGTGGTTCCGTCCGATGGAGATCCCCGGCTGGAGCATCCTCGGTTCAGCGCCGGCATTGTGACCTATCCCCATCCGGCGGTCTCCCAGAGCGACGAGCTCTACGCGATGGCCGAGGCGGCGCTGATGCGGGGGAAGGCACAGTCGGGGGAGCGGATCGGGGTGGCGATGTAGGGCCCGCCTATTTCCTGCGCAGCCAGGTCGTGGGATCGAGCGCGATCTGGTTCTCTCCGCGAATCTCGAAGTGCAGGTGGGGTCCATAATCGGAATTCTGTCCCCCCACCGTCCCGATCACCCCGCCCTTCTTGACCGAGGCGCCGAGCTTTACCCCGGCCGATTCCAGGTGGGAGTACACCGAGTAGTATCCGTTGCCGTGCTCCACCACCACCGTAAGGCCGTAAGTACCGAACTGCCCCACCAGCCGCACTGTGCCACTCTCCACAGCTTTGACCTGGGTTCCCACGCTCGCGGCGATGCCGACGCCGTTCCACCGGATGATTCCCCCGCTCGGCAGAGTATCCCGCCCGAATTTGTAGACGATGCCGCCTTCCACCGGCCAGTCCAGCTTTCCCAGGTCCGCGGTCGTGATGGAGCCCGGTGTTGTCACCGTCCCTCTCAGCGCCCCCCGCGCCAGCTCGTCCCGGCGGGCACGCTCCAGCGACGCGAGCAGGCCGTTCAGCCGCGCCTCGTCCTTTTGAAGCTCCGTCAGGCGGCGCTCGGTGCTCCGCGCCGACCGCTGCAGCGTCTGCAGCTTCCGGGCGCGCTCCGAAGCCAGGGCGCTGTACTTGCTGAACTCGGCCTCACGCTCGTCGCGGCGGCGGTCTAGCTCCCCCCTGACATTGAGGATGTTGTTGCGTTGCGTGACCACCCGGTTGCGCAGCTTCTCGACGTCGGTGACCAGCGACCGATCCTGCTGGCTGGTCAGATACAGATATTTGTACCGGCTCAGCAGGTCGCCGAAGCCCTCCGCGGCGAGCAGCACCTGAAAGGTGTGCAGGAGACCCCGCTTGTAGATGTCCACCAGCCGCCGCTCCAACACCGCCCGCCGCTCGGCCAGGTTGTCCTGCGCCAGAATGAGCTCGGCGCTAGACCGGTCGAGCTGTGAGGCCAGCCCCCCGATCTGCCGCTCGATTTCGTTGACGATCCGGTGGGTGGATTCCCGCTGCCGCTCCAGGTTGCTCAACTCGTCGTTCACGTCATGCACCTGGCCCTGCAACCGGCGCCGCTGCTGTTCCAGACGGTCCCGCTCGGCGCGGATCTCCTCTAGTCGCCGACGACTGTCCTCGAGATCCGGCGTTTGCTGAGCGCGCGCGGAGATCGGTGACGCAAGCAGCACCAGGAAGCCGGCGAGCGGGGCAGCGGGGCCGGGGGGCAGGAAGGCCGCGAAGGCAAATCGGAGCGTAAAGGTGGCGATGAGTTGACTGCCCCGCAGCCCCGCAGGCCCGCAGCCCCGCCTACACATGCCGCAGATGTCGTCCCACGCTCACCATGCTCCCGCCCAGTCCCAGCAGCACACCGAAGACGATGATCAGGACCATGTGCTGAAGTCGGAAGAAGATCAGGCCGGAGAGGGTCCCGCCGCTGTTGTCGCGGAAGAGGCGGTACCCGGCGTAGCACAGTGCCAGCGACAGCAGCCCGCCCAGGAGGCCCTTCAGTGCGCCTTCGAGGAGGAAGGGGCCCCGAATGAACCAGTTGGTGGCGCCGACCAGACGCATGATGGAGATCTCACGAGCCCGCTGAAGGAGCGTGAGCCGAATGGTCACCCCGATGATTACCACGGCGACCGCGGCAAACGCCAGTCCAATCACCAGGCCCACGAGACCCGTCAGGTTTCGAAGGTGATCCAGCTTCTGCACCCATTCCCGGCCGAAACGCACATCATCGATGAATCCGAATCCTTTGAGCCGGTCGGCTACCCGTCCGACCGTGGTGGCGTCGCGGTATCCCTCCTTCAGCCGCACCTCGATGGAGGCCGGCAGTGGATTCACCTGGAGGTCCTGGTAGGCGTCGCGAAACTCCACCAGCTCCGCCCGGGCCCGCCGGAGCGCGTTCTCCTCACTGACAAAGCTCACGTCACGCACTTCGGGGAACGCGGAGATGTCCTGAGTGGCGATGGCGATGGTCTCGGCCGGAGTTCCCCGGAAGATGTAGGCTACGATCTCGACCCGTTCCTCGATCCCTCTGAGCGCCTCCCGCAGGTTGATGGCGACGAGGCCGAAGAGTCCCACGGTAAAGAGGGAGAAGGCGATAGTGGTGACCGACAGCACCGAGAGGAGCGGCGCCCGGCGAAAAGACAGCAGCGCCTCGCGGGTGAGGAGCTTCACGGGGCTTCCGCCGCCGCCTCGTCGACGTCGCTGTCGTACACCAGACTGCCATCGCGCATCTCGATGGTCCGGTACACCGTCTGCCGCACGAGATCGAGGTCGTGGGTGGCCATGACCACCACGGTGCCGCCGTTGTTGATGTCGCGCAGGAGCTGGAAGACACCGCGGGTGGCCCGCTCGTCGAGGTTGCCGGTGGGCTCGTCGGCCAGGAGGATGGCCGGGTCGTTCACCAGGGCCCGCGCGATGGCCACCCGCTGCTGCTCGCCGCCGGAGAGCTCCCGCGGATACGCCCGGCTCTTGGCCGAGAGGCCCACCTGGGTCAGCACCCGCATGACCCGCGCCGCGATGGTATCGGTGCGGGCCCCCGTCACCTCCAGCGCGAAGGCGACGTTTTCTTCGGCGGTGCGGTCTTCCAGCAGCCGGAAGTCCTGGAATACCACGCCGAGCCGGCGGCGGAGCCGCGGCACGTCATCCGGTCTCAGGGTGCTGACGTTGTATCCCGACACGCGCACCTCTCCGCCGCTGGGACGCTGCTCGGCAAAGAGGAGCTTCATAATGGTGGATTTCCCGGCGCCGGAATGACCCGTGAGGAAGACGAATTCACCCTTGGAGACGTGGAAGGTCACGTCCTTCAAAGCCATGGCACCATTGGGGTAGGCTTTGTACACGCTGGTGAAACGGATCACTTCTCACCCTTCAACCCTTGTTCGAGATCCCCGATGATGTCCTCCGAGTCCTCGATACCGCAGCTGAGCCGGAGGAATCCGTCGGGAATGCCGATTTTGCTGCGTCCCTCGGGGCCGATTCCCTTGTGCGAGGTGAGTCTTGGCTCCGAGACCAGCGTCTCCACCCCGGCCAGGCTCGGCGCGTGCGTAATCAGCTTCAGGCGCTTGAGCATCCGCTCGGTGGCCTTGGCTCCGCCTTTGAGCTCGAGGCCCACCATGCCCCCGTACCCGGCGAGCACCGTCCGGGCGTGGGCGTGATCGGGGTGCGAGGGCAGCCCGGGGTAGTGCACCCGCGAGATGCCGGAATGCTGCTCGGCCCACTGAGCCACGGCCAATCCATTGCTGTTGTGGCGCTGCATTCGGAGCGACAGCGTGCGCATCCCCCGCTCGATCAGCCAGGCGGCGTGGGGATCGATCGCCTGGCCCCACAGCCGCATGAGACGGATGACCTCTTCCACGAACGAAGCCGACCCGGCCACGGCGCCCGCGATCACGTCGCTGTGTCCGTTGAGGTATTTGGTGGCGCTGGTGATGACCACATCGGCACCGTGCTCCAGCGGGCGATAGTTGATCGGGCTGGCAAAGGTCGCGTCGACCAGCAGGGCCAAACCCTGCTCCTGGGCCACGTAGGAAATCGGACCCAGGTCGATCACCCGCATGAGGGGATTGGTCGGTGTCTCCACGAAGAGGGCGCGGGTGGCCTTCTTCACCGACTTCCGCCACAGCCGGGGCTGATCCGGACTCACGTACGTCACCTCGATGCCGTAGCGGCCCAGTTCCTCATCGAACAGCTTCTGGGTGCCGCCGTAGATCCAGGTGCTGGAGATCAGGTGGTCGCCTGGGCGAAGCACCGCCAGATGCGCCAGGGCGGTGGCGCCCATTCCGCTGGCCACGAAAACCGCGGCGTCGGCACCTTCGAGCAGCGCGTACTTCCGGGCCAGATCCACCTGGTTGGGGTTGTTCCCGTAGCGGCTGTAGAGCACCTCGTCTTCCGAGCCGATCGGGTTGGTGAAGGTGCTGCTCTGATGCAGCGACGGGGCGACCGGGCTCCAGTCGGGCCGGCGGTGAGGAACGCCGTGGATCGCGATGGTGGAGAGGCCCAGCTTGGGCCGGCTCATGTGGTTTGAAGCGGGAAGTACAGCTCACCGATCGGCCGGACCAACCGGTGTACGGTGAGAGCTCCGAGAGCATCGCGGCTGCGCGACACCGTCCACCCCAGTCCCCGCGAGAGCCCGCTCACATCGAGCGGCCCGCGTTCGGATACGCAGGCGAACGCCTCCCGGGCGTCGGCCGGAACCCAACCGAGCAGGCGGGGGGCACAGCTGCCGGGCGGCACCGCGGCCACGGCCAGACGGTGGTGGGTCAGGACGTGGTCGATGGCCTCGTGGTGATCCTCTCGGAGTCCCTGAAGCACAACAAAGTACGCGGTGCGCACCGTCAGCAGCAGCTTGGCCACGACCTCATCGGCGCAGCTCAGGTCAACCAGCTCGATGTCCGAAAAGTCCAGCAGCGCAGTGAGGCAGTTCGAATCGGCCAGGGTGGCCTCGATCCGGGTGCGGACCGCCGCGCCGGTGGGCCGGGTTACCAGGTTGCGGTACGGGGCCGCAACGGCCTCGCGCAGGAGCAGCCCGATCCGGATCGTCTGGATCACCGGCTCTTCGCCTCCTGGGCGGGGATGATGATTTGCACCTGGGCTCCCGGAAAGTTGGGCAGATGGTCGCTCATCGGGACGTCTTCGTCCCACGGCGGCACGATGGACAGGCGCGCGGTTCCGCTCCGAATGGAGATCTTGCCCTCCCACTGGTCGAGGAACCGTTTAATGAATGCCAGACCCTGTCCCCGCCCGGGGTCGCGAAAGCGGCTGACGTTCTGGATCAGGGCGGCCTCGAGCGCCGCGCCGTCTCCCCAGCGCTCGCCGAAGCGCTTGGCGTGGGCGCTTTCCAGGGACCGGCGAAATCCCACACCCGCATCACTCACGGCGATGACCACCACACGCCGCCCCAGCCGGCGACGAAAAGTATAGGCCTGAACCGCAACCCACCCGCTGGTGCCGGCGTGTTCCACAATATTCTGGCAGGCCTCCGAAAGCGCCATACTGAACCGCAGCGTGGCTTTCATCTCCAGGCCCAGCTCGCCGTGCAGGATTCGTGAAGCGCCCTCCGAAATCTTGTGAACTACCCCGTGCACATCCTCGGAGGCGCGGACCGGCGTGACATCGAGCAGGACATCCGACGGTCCCGTGGTCGCGCTCCGCGGCACCTTGCCGTGCAGCTCGAACAGCTCCGCGGCCTGGGCGAAGAAGCCGGCACGGGCCCAGTAGCGCTTCACCTCATCACTGGTGGGGACGGTGAGCAGTGGCTTCTCCCGCTTGGCCTCTGCCAACGCCTGACCGGCGGTTAGAATCCCGATGAGGCCATAGGGCGAGGCCCACTGGGTGGCGCGGGCGTCGACCAGCACCTTCTCCGCGGGCGGCCACTCGCCGAAGCCGGCGGCAAAGGTGTCGAAGCTTCGGTCATCGAAATGAGTGGGGACCTCGATGACCCGCGTCATGGGGTTACCAGCTCGCCGCGCAGATGACTCGCCAGGCCGGTTGCGCCTCTGAAACCCGCATTGCGCGCGGCCAGCTTCGTCGCGTGCCGCAGCGCGGGTTCGACGGCGTCGCCGGCCAGCAGCCGGGCAAAGGCCGCGGCCCCAAACACGTCGCCGCATCCGGTGGGGTCGAGGGTCTCGATTGCAGGGGCCTTGACGAGAGCGGAGCGGACGGTCGGACGGTCGGACGGTCGGACGGAACTCAGCAAGCCAGCTTCCGCCGGTCCGCCGGTCCGCCGGTCCGCCAGTCGTTCGAACCCCGGCGCCGCCACGTACGCCACACCCTTCGGGCCCAGGGTCACCGCCAGCAGCGATACCCCGGCATCGAGCGCCTGGGCCGACAGCGTCAGTGGGTCGGCCGAGAGTTGCCTCATCTCGTCCTCGTTGAGCTGCACGACATCGAAGCACCCGAACCAGACGGCCGCATGAGGGAGTGGTTGGAGCACCCGCATGCCGTCCTGCTGCATGCCGAGGAAAAGGCTGTGAAAGTCGGCGTAGAGCGGTCCCTGAAAGCCCTGCCGGAGCGCCTGGGCGGTGCCGAGACAGAGTTCGAAGCCGGAGATGAAATTGACGTACACGGCGTCGAGATCGCGGACCATGGGACCGAGCTCGGTCCAGGTCCATCCGGGTACGCCGCCGGCCATCCGCTCGCACCGCCGCTCGCTCGACTGGTAGTGAAGCACCACCCGATTGTTGGGCGCGGTGACTTCGACGCAGCGGCCGCCCGGGGTGAGCCGCGCCAGGCTACTCAGCAGCAGCTGCGCCTCCGGTCCCAGGTCGCGGCCCACCTTGATCAGGGGAACGATCTCCCAGTCCGGACCGAGGCTCGCGTCCAGACCCGCGAGAGCATAGGCGATCCCACCCCATTCCTCCACCGGTGGCGCCAGCGGGTCCCGGCCGTAAATCAAATCCCACACTAGCGACCCCACGATCCCGATTCTGGGCACTTACGTGCTCCCGCTGCCCGGACGACCCACCTGATCAAGGAAGGCCTTTGCCGCGCCGTACACCCCGGCGGTGCCGGTCAGCTCGCAGGGGACGATGCGGCAGACATCCACGGCCGGTTTAAACGCCCGCCGTGCCACCTCCCGCCGGAGCGGAGTGAAGAGGTGGTCGCCGGCCAGGGTCACGCCACCGCACACCACCACTACCTCGGGGTTGAAGATGTTGAGGAGGTTGGCCAGGCCGATGCCCAGGAACTTCGCGGTGTCGTTGACCACGTCCATGGCAAGCTCATCGCCGTCGTGCGCCGCCTGATACACCGTTTGCGCGGTTATGCGGGTGAGGTCGCCGCCGACGTAGTCCGCCAGCCGGCTTTCCGCCCCCGCCTTGATCTCCTCACAGGCTCGCAGCGCGATGTTGGGTCCCGAGGCGTACGCCTCCAGGCAGCCATAGTTGCCGCATTTGCAGCGGCGCCCTTCGCTGTCGATCGTAGTGTGACCGATCTCCCCCGCGCAGTCCGAGGCCCCGTGATAGAGGCGCCCGTCCAAAATCATGCCGCCCCCGATGCCGGTGCCGATGGTAATCCCGATGGCGTTTCGGGTGCCACGGGCCGCACCCCGCCACCACTCGCCCAGCACGGCGCAGTTGGCGTCGTTGTCGAGCGTCGCCGGCAGCTTGAGGCGGTCGTGGATGATTTGCCGGAGCGGCAGGTTGACCCACCCCAGGTTGGGGGTCAGGAGGACGATGCCGCTCTTGGTATCGAGTGGCCCCGGCGCCCCTACCCCGACGCCGATGATTTCGGCCCCGGGAAGCTCGCGTTTGGTCTGATCGATGGTGTGCTTCGCGAGCGCGATCAGCCGGTCGAGCACATCCCGCTCGCCGGCTTCTGCTCCGGTCGGCTCGGTGCCCAGGGCGTGCAGCGACGACCCGTCCTCGGCCACGCTGCCCACCACGAGGTTGGTGCCTCCGATGTCAATTCCGAGGACAAATCGCACGCGAATCTTCTCCACTGAACACGGCAGCCAGGGCCGCGGCTACGGTTTCCACCGACAACTCACGCATGCAGCGGTGATGACCCAGCGGGCAGGTCATGGGTCCGTGCCGGGAGCACGGCCGGCAGGCCAGATCGTCTTTCCCTAACGCGACATCGAAGGGTCCGCGGGGTCCGAAGCCGAACTCCGGAACCGTTGGCCCAAACACCGCCACGACCGGTGTGGCAACCGCGGTGGCCAGGTGCAGGGGGGCTGAGTCGTTTGTGACCAGCGCCGCGGCCCGGCTGATCAGCGCGGCCGAGGCGCGGAGGCCCAGCCTGCCCGCCGCACTGACGGTGCGGCCTGGCGCTGCGGCAAGGATGTCGGCGGCGAGCGAGGCATCATCGGCGCCTCCCACAATCACGCAGCGGCGGTCGAGTCGGGCCGCCAGAGCGCCGTAGTAGGGCCAGCGCTTTGTTCCCCAGATCGATCCCGGCGCGAGCGCCACAAACCCCGGCGCAATCCCAGCGGCGGCGAGCCAGCGCTCGGCCGTCCGGTGATCGTCGGCCGTGAGCCCCAAGCTAACAGGGGCCGGCTTCGCGGTGGCGCCCGCGAGGGCCAGAAGCCGCTCGACCTCGTGACCCCTCGGCGCGCGCGAAATCCGCCGGGTATAGGTCGCGGCAGCGACAGTACCGCCAAACCCAACCCGCTCCCGGGCTCCCGACAGCAGCGCCAGTGCCGCTGAACGAACCGAGCGGTGCGGAAGGTAGACTGTCGAGTAGTGCCCTGCCCGCAACACCGATGTCAGCCGCCGGAATCCGGTGAGCCCCCTGTCCGCCCCGTGCTTGTCATAGCGGATGACCGTTCGGACTGCCGGGTGCGTCTCCAGCAGGGTTGCGGCTGCCGGCGTGGTGACTACGTCAACCGGTCCGTGTCGCTCGGCGAGCACAGAGATCAGCGGGGTGGTCAGTACCACGTCGCCCAGGAAGGCGGTCTGGATGACCAGGGCGTCCATCAGTCCACTTGCAGCACGGCGAGAAACGCCTCCTGTGGAATCTCCACCGCCCCGATCTGCTTCATCCGCCGCTTTCCCTCCTTCTGCTTCTCCAGGAGTTTGCGTTTCCGGGTGATGTCGCCGCCGTAGCACTTGGCGAGCACGTCCTTCCGGAACGCCGAGATGGTCTCGCGCGCGATCACCTTGTTCCCGATCGCCGCCTGAATGGCCACCTGGTACAGCTGGCGCGGAATCAGCTCCTTCAACTTCTCGGCGATCTTGCGTCCCCACTCCTGGGCCTTATCGCGGTGGATGATGACGCTGAACGCATCGATCGCGTCGCCGTTGATCAGCATGTCGAGCTTGACCAAGTCGGATTCGCGGTAGTCGGCGGCTTCGTAGTCGAGCGACGCATAGCCCCGACTCAGCGATTTGAGCTTGTCGTAGAAGTCGAGCACGATCTCGCCCAGCGGGAACTCGAAATCGAATTCGACCCGGGCGGTGTCGATGTAGTGCATACCGTTGTAGATCCCCCGCCGCTCCTGGCCCAGCTTCATGATGCCGCCGATGTATTCGGCAGGAGCCATGATCCGAGCCTTCACGTACGGCTCGTCGATGCGGGCGATGTTCGCGGGATCGGGGAGGTTGCTGGGATTTTCCAGCAACAGCATCTCACCGTCCGTCTTATAGACATGATACTCCACGGTCGGCACCGTGGTGATCAGCTCCAGGTTGAACTCGCGCTCCAGCCGCTCCTGCACGATCTCCATGTGCAGCAGGCCCAGAAAGCCGCAGCGGAAGCCGAATCCCAGCGCGGTGGAAGATTCGGGCTCGTAGTGGAGGCTGGCATCGTTGAGCCGGAGCTTTTCTAACGCGTCGCGCAGCCCTTCGTACTTCTCCGAGTCCGTGGGATACACCCCGGCAAACACCATGGACTTCACGTCGCGGTAGCCGGGCAGCAGCTCGGAGGCCCGGTTGGAGGCGTCCAGAATGGTGTCGCCCACCCGGGCGTCCCGCACATCCCTCAGGCTCGCTACCACGTAGCCCACTTCGCCGGCCTCGAGCCGGTCGGTCGGATGCTGGCCCAGCTGGAGATAGCCGACTTCATCCACGTGGTGGACTTCGTCCGGATGCGCGCCGAAGACGATCTCGGTGCCTTCCCGGATCATGCCATCAACTACGCGGATGCTGGGCACGGCCCCGCGGTAGCGGTCGTAGTACGAGTCGAAGATCAGTGCGCGCAAGGGTGCATCCAGCCGGCCCCGGGGCGCCGGCACCCGGGCCACGATCGCCTCCAGCAGCTGGGGAACCCCGGTCCCCTCCTTGGCCGAGACCGCCAGAATCTCCGCCCGTTTGGCGCCGATGAGATTCATGATCTCCTCGGCGCGCCGCTCGGGCTCCGCGCCGGGAAGATCGATCTTGTTCAGTACCGGGATGATCTCCAGCCCGGCGTCCATGGCCAGGAAAAGATTGCTGAGCGTCTGCGCCTGAATCCCCTGCGACGCGTCCACCACGAGAATCGCGCCTTCGCACGCGGCCAGCGAGCGCGACACCTCGTAGGTAAAGTCGACATGTCCCGGTGTATCGATCAGGTTGAGTTCGTAGGCGCTGCCATCGGCCGCGGTGTAGCTCATCCGCACGGCATTCAGCTTGATGGTAATCCCCCGCTCCCGCTCCAGATCCATCGTATCCAGCAGTTGCTCCCGCATCTGCCGCTTCTCCACCGCGCCGGTGGCCTCGATGAGCCGGTCGGCGAGAGTGGATTTTCCATGATCAATGTGGGCGACAATGCAGAAGTTGCGAATTTTGGCCTGAGACATGGGGGGAAGATAGCGGGGCAGCGGCACGGCGGGGCAGCGGGTCAGCGGGGGAGTATGCGCTCGCCATAGAGGTGGCCGACCGAGGGTGATTACTCTTTACGCCGATGGCCCAAACCATTCCGAGCAGCTCTCCCGCTGCCCCGCTGCCCCGCCGCCCCACCGTCGCCCGCCGCATTTCGGCGGACGACCTCGGCATGCTCCTCGTCTGCCTGATCTGGGGCATGAATTTCAGCGTGACGAAGTCGGCCTTCGATCAGCTGCCGCCGCTGCCGTTCACCGCCATCCGATTCATCATCTCCAGCCTTCTCCTCTGGGTCATCCTCCGGATCAGCGAAGGTTCAGCCCAGCTCCCGCGCAGCGCGCTCACCCGGCTGGTGCTGCTCGGCCTGGTGGGCAACAGCTGCTACCAGCTTGCCTTCATGCTGGGTCTGGCGCGGACGACCGCCACCAACAGCGCGCTGATCCTATCCACGGTTCCCACCGTGGTGGCGGTGCTGGCCGGCGCCCTCGGCCTGGAGCGGATCACGCCGCGAATGTGGTGGGGCATCGCGATCGGAACCGGTGGGGTGGTGCTGGTGATCGCGGCCCGAGGCGTGGGATTCGACCGCGCCACGTTGACGGGAGATCTGCTGACGGTGCTGGCGGTGCTCTGCTGGGCCGGATACACCGTCGGCCTGCGGCGGGTGCCCCAGGGAGTAAGCGCGCTCCGGGTCACGGCGATCACCACCGTGGCCGGAACTCCAGTACTGGTCCTCACTGGCCTGCCTGGTGTGCTCCGGCTCGATTGGGGCGCGGTGGGCGTAAACGCATGGCTCGCGGTGGCGTACTCGTCGGTGATGTCGCTGGTGGTGGCGTATCTTCTGTGGAACCGGAGCGTGAAGGCCATCGGCGGAGCCCGCACGGCCATCTACATGTGCCTGACTCCGCTGGTGGCAGTCTTCGGCGCCTGGCTGGTCCTCAGCGAGCGGCCCCACCCGCTGCAGGCAGTGGGCGCGGTCTTCATTATCATCGGGGTACTGTTGACCAGGACTGGTGGGGGAGAGGAGAAAAAGACGTGAGCGGGACCAGGACAGCCGTACGCGGTGAACGGGGCAGGGCGGCAGCGAGCCAGGTGTCATCCCTGAGCGCAGCGAAGGATCTCTCAGAGACGGAGTCATTGCCTTCCTGCTTACGTTTTTATTCGACGATCTCCTTAAAGCTCTCGGGATTCCACGCCGGCCGCTTGGGCGCATTGGCCACGTCCTGCCCCAGATAAAACAGCAGCTTCAGGATCCGCGCTTCCTTCTCGCTGTTGATTTTGTCGGGCGAGTCGGTGACCTCGTGATAGTCCTCATGCACGCCATTGAAGAAAAACAGGATCGGAACACCCTTGCGGGCGAAGTTGTAATGGTCTGAGCGGAAATAGAACCGCTCCTCCGGCCAGCGGTCGTCAATGGCTGTCATGCGGAGCTCCGGGTGGGCCGCGTTTACCCGGTCGAGTGTGGAGCCCAGGTCGGAGTGCTCCTTGCCTATGGCGACGATCGTGTCGGGCCAGTTGCGGCCGATCATATCGATATTGATGTTTGCCACCAGCTGCTTCACCGGCACCGGAGGGTGGCTGGCGAAATAGTCGCTCCCCCACAACCCCTTCTCCTCCCCGCTGACCGTGACAAAAATCATCGATCGCCGGGGCCGCGCACCCGGGCGGGTGAACGCTTCCGCCAGCTCGATGACCCCCGCGGTGCCCGAGGCGTCGTCGTCGGCGCCGTTGTTGATGCTGTCCCGCTGGCCCGGCGTGATGCCAATGTGATCCATGTGGGCCGAGTACACCACGTACTCATTCTTGAGCTTGGGATCGGTTCCTTCGAGGACACCGATGGTGTTCGGCGCCGTGAGCGAGGATGTCACCGTATCCCTGATTTCGACCCCCACCTGGAGCGAGGGGAGCTCCCGGGCGACGGGGGCTGTAGTCGTCCGCAGGATGGCCGGCTCCACGCCGGCGGCCGCAAGCGCGTGCTTCACTGGTCCGGGGTGTATCTGAAGGATGACCGGCTTGTCGCTGGCACCCCCGATGACGGTACGCTCCGGGTGCCGTTTGGGAATGGCTCCCGCAAACGCCGCCGAATCGGCATCGCTCAGAATCAACAGCGCCTTGGGCCGGGCCAGAAAAAGCACCCGTAACACCTGCTGCAGCGCCTCGGGTTCGGGTTTGGCGGGAGCCACGAACACCACCACCTTGTCGCGCACGTTCAGCTGCCCCGCCGTTTCCGCGGTATGGCCACCGGCCACCAGCACGGCGCCGGCTCGGACCGGCTGGTCCGGAACTACACCTCCCTGAAGCCGTGCTGCCGTCGTAAAGCCGGCCGATTCCTCCCGGCCGCCGGCAGAAAAGACCACCCGGGAGCGGGCCGGGTCCAGCCGCCGGCGAGTGATGGGGTACCGCTGAATCGACGTCTTCAATCCGAATCGGCGAAATTGGCCGGCCACGTACTCGGCCGTCAGGTCCAGCCCCCGGCTCGGTGTGTCCCGGCCCCTCATGGAGTCGTCCGCGATCACACCGATGCGGCGGGCTACGTCGACCGCGGTGATCGACCACGCGGCCTGAATCGGTAGCTCGGTGGTTTGAGCCCGGAGGGCAGTTGTCAGCACGGGAGTGACCATGATCAGCCCTCGAAGGATCACACTGCGCATTCGAATTCCTGGTGAGGAGTTTGCCGCGATGGCTTTACCTGCGCTCCACGATTTCGCGGTAGCGGTCAGCATACCACTGCGGGCGGGACACCGTGTCTGCAACCTGTGCCCCCAGATAGAAGAGAAGCTGGACCAGCCGCGCCTGTTTCTCGACATCGATGCGGCTCGCTTCATCGCTCGGCTGATGGTAGTCGGGGTGAGTGCCGCTGGTGAAGAATAAGATGGGCACGCCCTTCCGGGCGAAGTTGTAATGATCCGATCGATAGAAGATGCGCTCCTCCGGCCAGCGGTCGGGGATCGGAGTCATCCGGAGCTCAGGGTGTGCCCGCACTACTGCCTGGAGGGTCTTGCCCAGGTCGGTGTGATCCAGGCCCACGGCGATGACCGAGTCAGGCCAGTTCCTGCCGATCAGGTCCATGTTGATGTTTGCCACAACCCGGGAAAGAGGTACGGTTGGATGCTCCGTAAAGTGAGCGCTTCCGAGGAGCCCGTCCTCCTCGGCGCCCGGAGCCAGAAACAGAATCGAGCGGCGCGGCCGCATTCCTGGCTGGGCGAAAGCCTCCGCCAGCTCGAGCAGTCCCGCCACCCCGGAGGCGTTGTCATCGGCACCATTGCTGATGCTGTCGTTCCCACCCGGGCGGATCCCGATGTGATCTGTATGTGCGGAATAGACGAGATACTCATTCCGTAGCAGGGAATCGGAGCCTTCCAGGATGCCCACGACGTTCGGCACCAGTCCCTGCGATGAAACCTGTTTTTCCAGCCGCAGCTCGATGGTCAATCCGGCCACGGGCCTCCGCTCGGCCCGCGCCAAGCTGCGCAGCCGGGGCGGATCGATACCCAGCTCAGTGAGGGCGGCACCCACGGCGCGCTCGTGCAACTCGACCACGGGAGCTCCGGTGCCGGCGGGGGTGCCATTGCGCTCCAATCGTGGGCGGGACGCGTCTGCCAGCCGCTGAGCGAACGTGGCCGAGTCCCGGTTGGAGAGGACCAGAACCGCTTTGGGACCGGCTGCTGCCAGCTCTGTGATCTTCTGATTCAGATTCGCCGCGAGGGGACGGGAGAAGTCGAGGACCAGCAGAACCAGCTTGTCCCGCACGTCCGCGCCCGCCAGTAGATCCGAACTGTCCGCGGCGGCAATCAGCACGACGGACCCTCGCACCGGCTGGTCCGGGACCTTCCCGATGATGTATCTGGCATCGGTGCCGACCCGCGCCACGTGACGGCCGCCCCGGCTCACGAGTGTTACAGTCGACGCACCGGCATCGATGACCCACCGGGTGACCCCGAACCGCTGGATGTAGCTGCCGCCGGCGGCTCCCGGCTTGAGGCCCGACCTCCGGAACTCGGAGGCGACGTACTGCGCTGTTTGTTCGAGTCCCCGGCTTGGCGTCGCCCGGCCCTGCATCGAGTCATCCGCAATGATGCCGATGCGGCGCATGAGGTCGGGCGGTGTAATAGTGCCGGCCGCCTGGCTGGCCGAAGGTCTGGCTTGAGCCTCAAGCGGAGGTCCGAGAAGAGCGGCCAGAAGCCACAGGGATCGCATGGGAAAGCTACGGCCAAGCAGAGGTTGCGGTTTCAGGCAGGATTATGGCTTGCGTCGGCGCAGCTCGGGCTCGCCGGTGCTCTGGGGATTGCGAGCCCCGCGCTGAACCGGAGGCACCTGGCGCGTTTCGGGCCGCTTCACTTCGGGCTTCTCGGTCCGGGTGGATTCCCTCGGGGGCTCCGCGAGATCGCGCCGAAGCACCGGTCCACGCTCGTCCCGTGCCCGGGGCGGCAGGCGATCCGCTGGAGCAATACCCGGCGCAGGAACCGCTCCCCGGCCCCCCACGTCGGCACTGGTTCGGCCTCGGTCGACGCGGGTTCGTCGTGCCTGCTCGTTCTCCCGCTGCCGCAAGCGGGTGACGTACTCCGCCCCCGGCTGGGCATCCTTAAATACGTACCGTGGCGCCGGCCGGAGCGGCCGGCTGGGAACGACGTTTCGGCCCTGGTTATACCGGTACGGGTAATACGCGGGATCGTCGTAGATCACGACTCGATAGCGTACACAGGAGGCGGCGTAGGGATCCCACTCGTCGTATCGCGCGTATGAGTGGCAGTCGTAGCAGACGAAGCGAGGGTAGTCATAGCGTCGCTCGACATAGTACGGGCCGATGTCGTAGGTGTAGCCGCCGTCCGGGGCCATGCGGCGGGCAAGGTCGGTCAGCGCCACATAGGGGTCGCCCCGAACCCTGCCTTCGTCGATCATCCGGAAGTCCCAGTAATCTCCCCGGGTGAGCTGGTCGTAGTCGAATGGGTGGGGCGAGGTGATAGCAAAGAGATATCCGATCCCGGGCCCGTCGTCGATCAGGAAGGAGGGGCGATGGCGGGTATCCGCGACTTCCAGCGTACGACCGCCCCGCACGTACGATCGTCGCCAGGGATCGCGAGGAAACAGGGCTCGGATCCGGCCGTCGGTGTCCACTCGCAGGATCGTCACATATCCCGGTTGCTCGGTGCGGAAAGAGATCTTGACGCCGTCACCCCGATGGTACGGCTGCTCCCGGTCTGCCCATACGCTGATCCTGCCGGCGCTCTGTTGGCGTCGGAGGGGCTCGAGCGATTGAGCCATTGCGGGAGCAGGTGCGGGGTGCAGCGGACCGAGAACGAGCAGCCACCCCAGGGTGACGAGCATGTATCCTCCAGGCGTATTCGCCTCACGGAAGCACAGGGCATGCCACCCTGACGCGCCGCTCATAAGGTACAGCGGGTGTTAGTGTTGACGCTGGAGGCACGGTGAGAGGGGACGCCCTCGTGTACCCCTGGGATGACACCGAAATCAGTTTGACTTCACCGGTGGCGCCCGGATACGTTGCGCCGGGCATGGATAGTTCTGATGTGCCCAACGCTCGCGGCCGGCTCGACCTGCTCGATCCTTTCGAGATTTCCAAGCTCGGTGGCCTGGAGCTCATCACCGAAGGCGTGGTCGAGGGGTTTCTCAGCGGACTGCATCGATCTCCCAGACGCGGTTTCTCGGTCGAATTCGCCGAGCACCGGATGTACCAGCCCGGTGATGAGCTGCGCTACGTGGACTGGAAGATTTTAGGCCGGAACGACCGGCTGTACGTGAAGCAGTTCGAGGAAGAAACCAACCTGCGGGCGATGGTTGTTTTCGACATCAGTCGCTCGATGGCCTGGACCGGCTCACCCGCAACTGTGCTCCCCAAGATCGCCTACGCCCAGCGGCTGGTGGCGGCACTGGCACTGGTCCTGATCCGCCAACGAGATGCAACCGGGCTGATCACCTTCGATGACGACGTGCGCTCCGTGACTCCTCCCCGGGCCCGCCTCAGTCACTGGCGGCAGCTCCTGGGAACGCTGGCCACAGTCGAAGCGGGGCTGGGCACGGCAGCCGAACCGGCCCTGCGGCGGGTGGTCGGGCAACTGCATCGCCGGGGTTTGGTGGTCTTCGTGTCTGACCTGTTGCTCGATCAAACGCTGGCCCTCAAGGCGCTCCGCTTCCTGCGTCACCGGGGCCATCAGGTCCTGGTCCTCCACATCATGGACCCGGCCGAGGTGGCGCTCGGCGGCCCCAACGAGGCCCGCTTCGAGGATCCCGAGTCCCGCACTGCGGTCGTGCTGCGCCCGCGCGACTGGGCCGGGGCGTACCGGGATACGGTGCGCGCGGTCATTACCCAATGGCGCCTGGCCTGCCGCCGGCATGGCATCGCTTATCATCGGGTCACCACCGACACCCCATACGGGGTAGTACTTCGAGAGGCTTTGACGCCGCCGTCACGCTCGGCATGATTGGATTTCTCCACCCCTGGGTGCTGGCCGGGCTTGCCGCAGCCGCCATCCCCCTGCTGCTCCATCTTCTGGCACGGCGTGAGCCCCCCACCGTCGTGTTTCCGGCTGTCCGCTACCTCCTCAGTACCACTCGCGAGCATCAGCGGCGGCTGAAGCTTCAGAACTGGTTGCTCCTGCTCCTCAGAACCCTTCTGGTCGCCACGCTGGTCATGGCGGCTGCCGGGCCGACCGTGCCACTGCGCGGCGTGCCGGGGCATTCGCCAACCGCGCTGGCACTGATCGTCGACAATTCACCCAGCAGCGGGACCATGGCAGGCGGATCGCCGCAGCTGGCGCAACTGATCGCGGTAGCGCGTGGGGTGCTGGCCCGCTCGACGGCCGACGATGCGCTGTGGCTCATCGCCGCCGACGGAATCCCACGGCGCGGCGGCGCCGCGGCACTGGGCGAGCTGCTGGACCATCTCACGGTCTCTCCCCGGCGCTTGGAGCTGGGCTCCGCGCTTGCGTTGGCAAGCGAAATTCTCGCGGCGGAGGCGCGCCCCGGTGAAATCGTGATGCTTACCGATCTCCAGGCCAGTGCGCTCTCCGCCGCTCGGCCGTCGGCGCCGGTTCTCATCGGCCGGCCCACTGCGGTGCCTCCACCCAACACCGGTATCGGTCAGATCGAGACCGGCACCCAGCCCTGGTCATCGGGCGGGGGCCGGATTTCGGTGGTCCTGGTGGGCGACTCCGGGAGCTCCGTTCCCGTGAGCGCCCGGCTGGGCGAGCGGCCGCCGCGCCAGGCGCTGGGTCGCGTGGGCGGGGGTCTGGCGCTGACTCTTCCCGGGGTGCCGCCCGGCTGGTGGACCCTGACGACGGCGCTTGATCCGGACGAGTTCAGACTCGACGACCGGCGAGTGGCGGCGGTTCGGGTGTCGCCGGTGGCGCGGGTGCGCTGGGATTCAACCAGCCGGTTTCTGGCGGCCGCCAGTGAGGTGCTAGCCTCCAACGGCCGTATCGTGCCCGGGCAGGAGGTCACCCTGGGCCACCTGGCACGGGGGGCCTCAGTGGTGCAGCCGCCTAATGATCCGGCCCAACTGGGCGCGCTCAACCGGTCGCTGGCGGCTCGTGGCGTCGCGTGGACCTACGGCAACGCTTCCGGCGAGCTGGCCTTCAGCGACAGCGGGGCCCTGGTGGGACGGCACCGAGTGACCCGGCGCTACCTGCTGCAGTCTGCCGTCAGCGGGCGCACCGGTGTCCTGGCCACGGTGAATGGTACGCCATGGATCGTTCGTGACGGCGGCGTGATTCTGCTGGGGAGTCGTCTGGAGCCGGCCTGGACCGACTTGCCGACGTCGGCCGGCTTCATGCCGTTTATGGACATTCTGCTCAACCGGCTGGCGCGAGGTGAGGCGGCGCTGGATCAGGGCGCCCCGGGAGATCCCGTCCCGCTGCCGGATCTGGTCACCCTGGTCAGGCAGGGAGATCAGGAGTGGCGGGTCGAAGGCGGTGGGCTGTTTCAGCCACCGGATGCGGGCGTCTACTACCTGCTCGCCGGAGCGGACACCGTCGGCGCCATCAGCGCGAACCCTGATCCGCGCGAGTCGCAGCTGGCGCGTGCGAGCGACGTGCAGGCTCGTCAATTATGGAAGGGAGCCCGCCTGGTCTCGCTCAAGGACGTGGCCGACTACGCGTTCTCCTCCGCATCGCGGGGTGATCTCCGCGGTCCCCTGCTGTGGTTGGCGCTGGTCGCAGGGCTGGTTGAAATGGGGTTGGCCAGCGCGTGGAGGCGCCGCGCGTGACCCTGAAGCCCGTCCTGGATGCTTTCGCCCGCGCCCCCGCGGTGCGGGATCTCGCCGAGCGCCTGCCCTCACGCGGCCAAACCCTGAGTCTCAGCGGCCTCCCGGGGTCCAGCGGCGCCGTGCTCGCGGCCTGGCTGGTGGAGAAATATCCCCAGCGGCTGCTCACGGTCGTGGCGCCCACCGCGGCGGACGCTGAGCGCTGGTTGTCCGATCTCGCGCACCTGACCGACGCACCCACCGCCCTCTACCCGCAGCGCGAGGCCCTGGGTGAAGACGAGCCTCATTACGAGATCGCCGGAGAACGCGCCGAGGCCATCCAGTCGCTCTTGCAGGGCCGTCTTCGGGTACTGGTGACCACCGCGCGGGCCACCGGGGAGAGGACTCTCTTGCCGGCCGCCCTCGAGCGGATGCGTCTCCATCTCGCCCGCGGCGAGCGCCGTCCGCCAACCGAAGTGGCCCGGGCGCTGGAAAGCATGGGATACCGCCGGGTGCCCACGGTGACCGAGGTCGCCGAGTTCAGCGTGCGGGGAGGCATCCTCGATGTGTATGGCTTCGGCATGGCGAGCCCGGCACGGCTGGAATGGTGGGGCGACGACATCTCTTCCCTGCGCGGGTTCGATCTGACTACCCAGCGGTCGCTGGACGAGCTGACCGATATCACGGTCTTGCCCATCAACACCCAGGCCGTCAGGGAGGAGGCGGACGGAGAAGCGGAGGGTCGGAGAGCCGGAGGGTCGGAGGATCGCAGCCTCCGCCACTCCGCCCCTTCGCCCCTCCGCCGTACCGTCCTCGAGCTCCTCCCCGCCGACACGATTCTCATCGAAGAGGCGTTCGGCCCCGACCTCGACGAAGTGACCCGGGCATGGGACGAAGCCGAGCATCATCTGGAGGTGGCCCGCCGCCTGGGTGAGGAGGTGCCGAGCCGGGAAGCCATCTTCGCCGCGCCGGGCGACTGGCGCAGCGAGATCGAAGCGTTTCCGCGGCTGCTGCTCCGCGGCGAGCAGATCGAGGTTCAATTCGGGTTCTTCCCCCCGGACCGGATCGACCGCGATCTGAACCGGCTGCGGTCCCTGCTCGGCGGCGACCCTCCCACCCTGATCCTGTGCGATAACGAAGGCCAGCTGGAGCGGATGGAGGAGCTGCTCGAGGATGGCGCCCGTTCCCGCGCCGGCGCCACGCTCGCCATCGGCGCGCTGGACGGCGGTTTTGTCATGCCCGCGCTTCGGGTGCTCACCGACCACGAGATTTTCCGGCGGGCCCGGCGGCTGCGGCGGGCGCGCCGCTACCGGCAGGCGGCGCCATCGGCCGCCACCGGCGCGCTGACCCTGGGCGACTACGTGGTGCACCTCGAGCACGGTATCGGGATCTACCGCGGCATCCAGACCATCACCGTTGGCGAGTCCACGCTGGAGGTGGCCATCGTCGAGTACGAAGGTGGGGACCGTCTGAACGTGCCCCTGTATCGTCTCGACCAGCTGGAGCGCTACCGGGCCGCCGGTGAAGATGGCGACCGCCCTCCGCCGCGGATTCATCGGCTCGGCGGCAGCAGCTGGCAGAAGGTGCGGGAGAAGACCCGCCAGGCGATCAAGCAGATGGCCGCGGAGCTGCTCGACCTGTATGCCCGGCGCAAGGTCAGCGGCGGCTATCCCTTTCCGCCGGACACGAAGTGGCAGCGAGAGCTGGAGAGCAGCTTTCTGTACGAGGACACTCCCGATCAGCGCAAGGCGACGGAGGAGCTGAAGCGCGACATGGAGCAGCCCCGCCCCATGGACCGGCTGCTGGTGGGAGACGTGGGCTACGGCAAGACCGAAATTGCCGTTCGTGCGGCTTTTAAGGCGGTGCAGGGCGGCAAACAGGTGGCAGTGCTGGTGCCAACCACCATTCTTGCGGAGCAACACGGGCGCACCTTCATCGAGCGGCTGGCCGACTTCCCGGTGAAGATCGAGGTGCTCTCCCGCTTCCGCACCGCCAAGGAGCAGAAGGCCGTCCTGGCTCGGCTTGCCACCGGAGAGATCGATGTGGTGATCGGGACCCACCGGCTTCTATCCAGGGACGTAGCGTTCAAGGATCTCGGTCTGCTGGTGGTGGACGAGGAGCACCGCTTCGGCGTCAAGCACAAGGAACGACTCAAGGCGATGCGCCTGGCCGTGGACGTCCTCACCCTTACCGCCAC
>Ga0180121_10000081_pt1 | contig 31288 bp, 29 predicted proteins | sample AntDrymUQ5402106_2_FD_129676 | JGI IMG/M metagenome (GOLD analysis project Ga0180121, IMG submission 129676) | Polar desert sand microbial communities from Dry Valleys, Antarctica - metaG UQ540 (21.06) (version 2) (version 2) | ecosystem: Environmental > Terrestrial > Soil > Desert | place...
ACTGATACCATTACCGGAAAATTTGGCAGGGGATTTGTTAATCCGGGTAATCAACCCAGAATCTTTAATGCCTATCAGCAGCCTAAGTGGGATATGATAAAATCTCAGGTTCAAAGAATGAAGATATGGGAACCGTATGTAATGAGCTTCGATAATACAAACAGGAGTACTTATATATTAAGATTGGAAAGAAATGATTTGATTGATGAAACCTTTTTTAAAGATGTGATTAGTTACCCACCCAATGACCAAGACGACACATTGCCTTCAGACATTCCTGAGCCGGTTTCGCAGAGATATCTCCAGGTAGCAAAGTTAATAATCTAGTAGATCCAGTTGCCTCATTAAAAAAGGTAACCGTAACAGTAGTAATTTTTCTTTTCTTTTTGTTAATAAGTTAATAACTTTTTCAAATTCTTAACAGAGAAAATATTTTTCTGATTGTTTCCTGAATTTCGTTTTCTAATTCATACGGATTTAAATTTTTATATTGTAGTCTCAATACATCTTTTACATCTGACTTTATTTCTTTTGACTCTAATAGTTTTTCTAAGGGAGTTTTAGGATCAGCATACTTCTTTTTTATCTTTGAACCGATTCGTTCTTTTTTAATAAGTTTAAACGATGGAAGAAACATGTTTACAAAATAATACCATTCGTTTTGATATAGTTCGTTTAGTAACTTTACTAACCTAGGATCGTCAAATCTTTCATAGCCCAAATATTGCATTGTCATTTTTATGATATGCTCTTGCTCGGGTATAATCTACTGGAAACTTTCTATGCTTAAAATATTTTAGCATCTGATAATTTAAAAACTCTCCTCCATTGTCACTATCAAAACCTCTTATTTTAAATGGTAGTGTCATTTCCATATTCTTTAATGCTTCTAATACTCCAGTTTCTCCTTTACCCCATACAGCTCTTTGAATGCTCCAACCACTTGATATATCTACCATGTTTACAGTATATACAAACATTCCTGCGACGCTGGTACCACAATGCTCTACCGTATCAGCTTCTAAAAATCCTGGTCTGTTTTCATCCCATTGATTAGTTTTTATTGGAACTAACTGCCTTATTATCGAGCCTGGTTTAGTTGTACATAATCCGCGTTTCTTATACCAGTACCTTATCGGTTTAAAAATTCGATCGATGGTAGCTGCCGATACATCCATTAATATTTTTATTGTTTCCAGAGATAAGTTTTCTCCTGACTCTAAATACTTTGGTAACCATATTTTAATTATTGGCTTTAATCTCTTTCCACATGGCAGATTTGATGCCTTCCATGTCTTTAATAAAAATTTTCTGAATTCTTCACCTTCATATTTCTTTGGTCTTCCAAATTTCTTTAATTTTTTCTTTCTGTCCTTGGAGTTTAATAACCGTATTGCATATTTTCTATTATATCCGCACGTATTACAAAACTCATCCAGTATATTTTTCTTTTCTAATTTACCTGATGGTTTATACCTCTTTGCTATTGAAAGTAAATATTTTCTTCGTGAGTTTTTACACATTAATGTAACCATTTTTTACTAAATATTACGGTTACATTCTTTCTGAGGCAACGACCTATTTTTCGACTATCCCAGGGTTACCTTTTTTATGAGGCAACCCGATGACATGAAAGAAATGAATATGGTATTGCTATTTGAAAAAAATGTCTATACGTTATTTTAATTCGAGTCATTTGTCAGAGCAAGTTGAAATGGAAAATTCCCCTCATTAAGTAAATTGCATATGCAAAGAAATTACTTTACGTTATTTTAATTCCAGTCATTTTCAGATGCAAAGAAATTACTTTTCGTTACAATAACTCCCCAAAAAATTTTTAATTTTTCAATTTAATATATCCCAAACTTTTATGAAAAACGGCTTAGTAACTATCATACTATTTTTGATATTTTGCACTTCTTCATTTTCACAAGAGACTTACAAAGTGGAAGATTTCGGACTGACATTAAATCATGGTGGAATTGATTTTGAAAAAATGACAAAAGGTCAAATGGATACTATTGTTATCTGTCCGATCAATTATGAAGACCAAATTCCTGATATTTGTGTGTATAGTGATTATCAAAAAGAAATATTTATTTATATAAATCTTGGAAACGGAATGTATGGATTTTATAAAAATATTCCCTTGCAACAACCGGCTTTAAAAATCGAACCTTCTCTCCCTAAAGATTATCCTGTTACGCTATCACCCTTTTATGACTTAAAAGTAACTTATACTGACGGAACTGAATACCTGATATATAATAAAAAAATAAATTCATTCAATTCCGAACCTGAACCGAGAGTTCCCCGGTGGAATTTCCTTAACGATGCAAGAGTATTTGTTTATGATTTTACTTTTGTAAAATCCTGGCAGAGTGAAAGAAACGGGCAACCGCAAAATGCAGTAGCAATAGGCGATATCGATAACGACGGTAAAAATGAAATGGTTTATACTTTTTTCCCGGTTAATGATTCTATTCCGCAATATACTCCTGCTCGTATGGTAGTTTTTGAATCTATTGGGCGGGATCAATTCAGAATTGATTGGGACACTATTATGCAAGTAGGTGGAAACCTTGGTACTCACATTTTGACTGATTTCGACAGAAACGGGAATAAAGAATTTTTCGCCGGCGCTTTTGATCCTTTTCTGGGTTATGCACAATTGGGAGTATTCGAATGTAGTGGAGAAGGTAAATATAGATTCTGGGCTATTGATCAGTTCTTTTTTCAGGGACCAATAACCGATGTGGTATATTGTGACACCATGAAGATAATAAATTCAACCAAAAATCCCGGAGTGTGGATTAATTACTATCCTTCCGGATTTTACCCGAATTATTTCGATAAAATTTATCCGTATATATACAATCGCAAATATGAAATATTTGGATTTGGGCATTATGAATTTAAAACTTTACCTGACAATGCTGTTAACTTCATCAGAATCCCCTGGCAAATTGATGATATAGATGTAGCAGATATTGACCGGGATGGAAAGGATGAAATTGTGCTTGGATACTCTCCAGAAACCATAGATTATATGGATTCAACAGGGATAAGTAATAATTTAGGATACGAGCGTAAAGAAATAATTCCGGAAGTTCCTTTATCTGGCGGATGGATTTTTACAAAGGATTTTGACGGGGACGGGTACAATGAGATAATCTCTTGCGGTGTGGGAGTTTTTACCGGTTCTATTGGTATCGTAAAACATACCGGAACACCGGGTGAAAACCAGTTCACTACAATGTGGTGGGATACGACAGGGCTGATCAGGCGGCCAAACTGGGGCATTGATACCGGAACTGTAAATAATCAGTTTACTGTACTGTATCCGATGGCTGGTGGTGGATTTTGGCATTTTGAAAATATACATACATTTGCACGCGATGGAATATATAGCTTTTACAAATCATCTATGACAAATTTAGATACAACTAGTTTTATTCAAGCAAAGTTTTTTGATATTGACAGGGATAATGAGATGGATATCATTGCTCCAACAGGCTTCGGACTTCCCCCGGTTAAGCAGTTTTTATGCGTATTTAAAATGAAAGATATTATTACTAACTCGAATAACAATAGCATTTCCAATATTACAACTTATAAACTTAATCAAAATTACCCAAACCCTTTTAATCCCAAAACAATTATCAGTTATGAATTAGGAATTACGGGTTTTGTATCTCTCAAAGTATTTGATATCCGGGGAAAACAAATTTCTACTTTAGTAAATCAAAAACAGAATTCTGGCAGATATAATATAGAATTCGACGGGTCAAATCTTTCAAGCGGGATTTATTTTTATTCATTAACATTGGACGGGAAAACAGCTGATAGAAAAAAAATGATATATCTTAAATAAAAATTTCTTTTTAAAAATTGGTTAGAGGACCTTAAAATAATAGAGGGTAGAGACACTCTAAAATTAAACCTTGCGACAGGTTGGAATGATCTCTTGGCTGTTGGCCAAAACTTACATGCCACATCGAGATATATGAAAGTATTTTTGAATAATGGTAGCGGTACAATTTCCTCAACCGCAATTTTCTCGATAACTAGTAATGTAATTAAAGATTGTAAAATTTCTACAGGAGACTTTAATAAAGATGGTTGGAATGATATAGTCATGGGTGGTCGAGATACAATTCGTGTTTTTGAAAACATAAAAGGTAATAATTTATTTTCTACCTCCACTATAGTTAACTACATCTACTATGAACCAACAATTGCCTTACCTAAGAAAATAATGGTAGCTGATTTGACAAACGAAGGAGGACTTTCCGTTTTATTTTCCGGTCACACACAAACATTCTACGAATCAGATCCTCAGTGGCTTTATGAAAATATACTAAGAATGAATCCTTCAGTTCAAAATACAAACCCAGCGCCACCATATCTCTTCGAAAGTTATGTGAGTGCAGGTAGTAGTATATTTCATCCGAAACTAAAACTTTTTAATAGAGGTGATAGAGATTTTCAGAAATACAGAATCTACAAGAAGAATTGGGTAACATATCACTACTATTTATTTGATAGCACCACAAGCAATGAGTATATCGATACTACCGAAGATTTGCTACATATTGAGACTGAACCGATAGATCCTCCACCAGACAATCTATTTTATTATGCTGTTGCGGTAGACAATTCGTACAAAGAATCAATTACCTCTGATACAATTTCCTACATTGCTTATGTATGTCCAACATGTTTTGGCGAGATCGGTCCAGACAACTTTGCTTCACACGAGAACCATCAATTGCCAAAAGAATACTCACTCAGCAATTATCCAAACCTATTTAATCCTTCGACTAAAATTTTCTATACTGTTCCGAAGGAGGGAGGTGTGAAGATCACTGTATATAATTCAATTGGCCAGAAAGTTAATGAACTACTTAATGAATTCAAGAATTCCGGAGCGTATGTGGTTGAGTTCGATGGAAGCAATGTATCTAGTGGAATCTATTACTATGTATTAGAATCGAATGGATTTGTCCTTACTAAGAAAATGTTGTTGCTAAAGTAAATGAAGTAAATTTTTATTAAAAGGTTCCTCAAGACTTTAAGGAACCTTTTTTTCATAAATTTTTTATGTTAATTCAATTGAAAAAAAAACCGCAATCAATAAATCAAAGATACTGGCATGAAAACATTTACTTACCTCGAAGCAGTTAGATATGAGCCGGGTAACATTTCTTCAGGTATATATGTTTATAAACTTTCGTCAGAGAATTATACAGAAAGTAAGTTTTTATTTTATTAAAATAATTTAAGAAAAGAGGAGATTTAAATATGAAAAAATTTATAACATTTATGTCTATATTTGGAGACTTGTGCATGATGAGACAGTAAAAAAGAATCATAATCTCCCAAGCGGGATTTATTATTATAAAATCAAAGCGGGTAACTTTGAGCAAGTAATGAAGATGATCCTTTTGAAATAGTTTTATTTAGACTTGAGTTTAAACCCATATATCACAATGAAGTATATTTTGGTTTGCTTGATTATATCTTGCTTCTATTCATTTTCTTCGGCACAGTCAAAAAATGAAATACTTGAAGATATAAGGGATATTGTGGAAACGATTCATATGGATACCTCTTTAAAGAGTGTAACTCTTCTGAATGAGGAATTTATTGATAATATGACTGATGGAGGTGGAGAACTGACGGGTTTTTATAAGAACAAAAAAATTTACAACATTTATAGAAGCGTCGGCATATCATACGGCGAAGAGATAATGCAGTTTTATTACTGGAAAAATATGCTCGTATTTGTTTCTGAAAAATTCAATACTTATGTATATGACGACAGCTCGAAGGCATTTGATTATACAGTGTTGAATACAACATTTACGGGGAAATATTACTTTGACAAGGAAAAGTTAATTCATAAAGTAATCACGGGCAAGAAAAATTTTGATGACAATTCTGTAGATATAGAAAAAAGTTTATTGGAAGAATCCAAAGGTAATATTGAACTAATTAAAAAGCGCATGTAAGGATTTTTTTCAGAAGATTTTTGTTACAGTGATAATCTCATAAAATTTCAATGAACAAGATAATATTATTCCTTCTATTAATTATTCCATTCAGAATAAATATCTCCGCAGACCCTGGTACGAAAATATTTGTGATTGGAACAATTCATTACAGTACTAATAATTATAATTCCGATACCTTACTGAATATATTAAAAATTGTCGAACCTGATGTGATACTTGTCGAATGCGACTCTTCATATATGACTGCGGATTTTCAGCTTAAAGAGGATGTTCAAAATTCTTTTTTAGAAACAAGGGCCATCACTAAATTCCTCAGGAATAAAAATGTTGAATTACGACCTTACGATATTACCGGCAGAGACTTATTCTTAAACGATCAGAATAGAAAGACCAGTGAATATAATTTTTTTAAAGATGTCGATGCACTTTATAGAAGTGAAAAGCTGAATAATGAATCGATTGGAATTTTGAATAAAATTTTGTCAATGATGAACATTTCTCAGGAGATGACAAACTCTTCCGCATCTTATATAAATAATGGCGAAGGAAGCAGGAAGATCGATACAATAAATTATTATTCCTATGTCGGCCTCGATAAACTGATAAAAGCTACACCCGAATTATCACCTTATAATTCATACTGGGAAAATGAACATGGATACTGGAAAAAAAGAAATCAGACAATGGTGATGAATATTCTAGATTTTAAGAAGCAGTTTGCAGGAAAAAAGATCGTTGTCTTATGCGGGTTTGCTCACAAAAATATACTTAAAAAAGCGCTCATTGAAAAAGCAAATGAAGATAAATTTTCTGTAAAAGAATATTGGGAATTTTGAGAACTTGAGTTCATAGAAAAGAATATTTATTGGAAAGCTGTATTAATTATTTCTACTGCTTTTTTTACCTGCTCTTCATCGACATCCAAATGAAATACTGCTCTCATATTTTCATAGCTTCCCGAAGAGATCAACACACCTTTTTCGTTGAGCTTATTAATAAACTGCTCTTTGGAAATTGTATTTGAATTAAATATCACAATATTGGTATGAACTGAATTGAATTCGACATTAATATCCTCCATTTTATCTAATTCCCCTGCGAAAAATTTCGCTTTCTTATTGTCTTCATTTAGTCTATCAATATTATTGTCAAGCGCATATATAGCTGCTGCTGCTAGTATCCCAACCTGCCTCATTCCCCCGCCGAGAATCTTCCTCCACTTTCTTGCAAGCTTAATAAAATTTTTATCACCGCAAAGGATCGAACCGATCGGGCATCCCAGTCCCTTTGAAAAGCAAAATGAAATAGAATCGAAATAGCCGGCGTATCCTTTTATACTTATTCCAGTCTCTACACATGCATTGAAAATCCTTGCACCGTCAAGATGAAGCTTGATCTTATTTTCACGGGCTAAATTTGAAATTTCTTTAATGACTTCAACAGGCAGTATTACTCCTCCCGCTCTATTATGTGTATTCTCAAGACAAATTAACCTTGTAACAGGGAAATAATATTCTTTAGAACGAAAATATTTTTTTATATTTTCAACAGTCATAATTCCTGTCTCACCTTGCACTGAAAGCAATTGTACATTTGAGATTACTGCAGGCGCAGCAGTTTCATAATTCAGAATATGAGATTCGCTTTCTACAATAACTTCATCTCCGGGAACAGTATGACATTTTATCGCAAGCTGATTTCCCATCACACCGGTCGGAACGAACAATGCTGCTTCTTTGCCCGTCAGCTTTGCGCATTTATCCTGAAGCATGTTTACAGTTTCATCTTCACCAAATACATCATCACCAAGCTTTGCATTAAACATTGCATCGAGCATTGCTTTGGAAGGCTTTGTAACCGTGTCGCTGCGAAGATCGATCGGGGTCATAGATATTTAATTGGAAGTTGAGGATTTAAGTCCTCTAATATCTTTAGCATGTCTTTTTTTAATTTAGGGAGATCATTTTTTATAACGTCCCACATCATAAGAAAATTGATGCCAAAATAGTCATGAAATATTTTGTTTCTCATACCTTTAATATCTGCCCATAAAATAAAATTATAACTATTCTTAATTTCATCTGAAATTTTAGATGAAATTTCTCCAATTATTCCAATTTGCAGAGCAATTGCATCGCGCATCATTTCATTTTCAAGAAAATACTCGTAAGTCGCTTTTCCAAGATACTTGTCAATTTGATTTATGGATAAAAGAATATGTTCAATATAAACGCTTTGATCTTTCTTCACTTATAAATAACTTTCATTTCTTTTTTAATTCGATCAATCAAAAGCGGACTTATGGATTGTTCAGTGAGCAAATCAACTTTGATTTTTATTTTTTCCGAAAGTTCTCTTTCTATCCCGACAAAATCTAATAAAGTCTTTCTGTCACTAAATTCTACAATGATATCAATATCACTTTCAGTCGTTTCATCATTACGAACATACGATCCGAACACTGCTATTTTGCATGCATTTTTTTCCTTGAGAAATGATATTATCTCATTGTATATTTTTGATTTATCGCATTTCATTTTCGCCTAGCCTATTTTATAAAAAATTGAAAAACTTGTCATCCTTAACATGCAAGTTGAATTTCGTAACTTTTAAACTCTTAACTCATTAAAACATCTTCTCCTGTGAATCGTCCTTATCCTCTTCAGCAATTCTCGCTACTGCCGATATCGTATCGCTTTCGCTCAATCGAATCACTCTCACTCCTTGAGCATTCCTTCCCATCACTCTTATATCTTTCATCTTCTGTCGGATAAGTATTCCTTTCGAAGTAATAATCATAAGATCATCTGAATCTGTAACTTCTTTTATAGAAATTAATTTTCCAACCTTATCGGTAGTCTTAACGGTTATAACACCTTTACCGCCGCGGTTTGTAACGCGATAATCTGAGAGGTCGCTTCTCTTTCCGTAACCTTTATCGGTAATAACCAAAATCGTTGCGCTTGGTCTTTGAACTGCAACTAATCCTACAACAAAATCACCTTTACCAAGCTTGATGCCTCTCACCCCTGTTGCCGTTCTACCCATTTCTCTTACAAGCGACTCATTGAATCTTATTGCCTGACCATCGTGAGAACCGATCACGATCTCCTGTGAACCATTGGTTAATTTCACTTCGACTAACTTATCATTATTGTTCAGTTTTATCGCCTGGATGCCATTGCGCCTGATATTGGAATAACTTTCGAGAGTTGTCTTTTTTATCGTTCCCATCTTTGTTACCATCGTGACAAATAGCGGCTCTGCAAAATCTTTTACCATTACAAAGGAAGAAATATCTTCATCCTTTTCTTTTTCTATTAAATTTAAAATAGATTTTCCTCGCGATGTCCTGCTGCCCTCGGGAATATCATAAACTTTCAGCCAGTAACATTTCCCTTTGTCCGTAAAAAACATTATATACTGGTGAGTTGAACCTATAAACATATGCTCTATAAAATCATCATTATCAGCGCTTCCTGTGGATGCAGCTGTTATTCCCTTTCCTCCACGTCCTTGAGATTTGTAAGAGTTTACGGGAATACGTTTTATAAATCCTTTATTCGATATTGTGATCACGACGTCTTCCTCTTTCACAAGCTCTTTCATCATATCGTCATCAGACATCTTCTTAACGTCATAAATGATTTCCGTTTTTCTCTCATCACCGTATTTTTCCTTAATTATTTTAAGGTCGTCGCAGACCATTTCTCTTCTAAGCTGCTCACTTTTCAAAATATTTTTCAGCCTCTCGATTGTCTTTAAAATTTCCTTGTACTCGTCTTCGATCTTCTTTCTTTCAAGACCTGTAAGTCTCTGCAATCTCATGTTAAGAATTTCAGTCGCCTGTACATCAGAAAGTTTAAACCTTTTCATCAAACTTTCTTTAGCAGTCGGAGTGTCCTTTGATTTCTTTATAACTTTGATCACCTCATCGATATTATCCAAAGCAATAATATATCCTTCAAGTATATGCGCTCTTTTCTCAGCGGCATCCAGCTCAAACTTCGATCTTCTGACAATCACATTTAACCGGTGCTTGATAAAATGCTGCATCATCTCTTTCAGATTCAGAACCTTTGGGACACCGTCTACTAGAGCAAGCATAATTACTCCGAATGTGACAGACATTTGCGTGTGCTTGAAAAGATTATTCATTATCACATGAGGATTCGCGTCTCGCTTCAAACCTACAACTATCCTCATCCCGTCCCTGTCACTTTCGTCATTGATATCTGAGATCTCTTCAACTTTTTTATCCCGAACAAGCTGGGCCATATTTTCAATCAAAGTTACTTTATTCACCTGATAAGGAATTTCTGTAATAATTATATTTTGCTTACCGTTTTTTTCGGTTTCAATGGAAGCTTTTGCTCTAACAATAATTTTGCCTCTTCCTGTTTCAAAGGCTTCTTTAACAGGTTCGTAACCGTAAATAATTGCACCGGTAGGAAAATCAGGTGCTAGCACATACTTCATAAGTTTCTTTATATCGGCATCTGGATTTTTTATTAGATAAATCATCGCTTCGCAAATTTCATTTAAGTTATGCGGAGGTATGTTTGTCGCCATGCCTACTGCGATTCCGCTCGAGCCGTTAATTAACAAATTCGGTACAACAGACGGAAGAACAGAGGGTTCTTTTAGTGTATCATCAAAGTTAGGAATGAATTCAACCGTATTTTTTTCCAGGTCCTCCAAAATAGATTCAGCTATTCTTGACAATCTTACTTCAGTATAACGCATTGCCGCAGGAGAATCTCCGTCAACTGAACCGAAGTTGCCTTGTCCATCAATCAATGGATATCTTAATGAAAAATCCTGAACCATTCTTACCATTGCGTCGTAAACAGCTTTGTCGCCGTGAGGATGATATTTACCCAAAACTTCTCCAACAATACGTGCTGATTTTTTATGAGCCCTGTTAGACGCCAAACTCAGTTCATTCATCGCAAAAAGCACTCGCCTATGTACTGGCTTTAAACCATCTCTTACATCGGGTAGAGCTCTTGCAACTATTACAGACATTGAATAATCAATGTACGAAGACTTCATTTCATCTTCTATATTTACCGGAATTATTTTTTCGTTTGCCATTATTTACTTATAAAATCAATTTTATAAAATTTTATTCAATATTTTATTGGTGAAATCCCTTGCAAAACTCTGAGCAGTCCTATTTGTCCTGCATGGTAAGAGTCGTGACATAAATTTTCTCTGAAATAATCTGCATCTTCATTTTCTGTGTTAAACAATTCCGTTCCCAAGTTTTTAATAAATTGTTTAAACTCCTCATGAGTATCTCTCAATTCTTCAATTTCATTCTGCCATAATTCTTCTGTTGGTTTATCGGGAATTTTTCTCCAATCACCTGCTCGCCTTTCATCATCAGTAAGCGCTTTTCCTTTTGAATCTGATAGAATTGCAAATTTCCAGAATGTAATATGTTTGACAATCTTCCAGATCGAATTTCTTTCTTCAGAAGGTTTCCAAACAGCTTGTTCAAAATTCAAATCGCTTACAAGCTGATAAAGTCCGGCCTGCCAGCCGTTCCCTCCATAAAAAAATGAATCCATGTCTTTTAAATATGCTTTCAGAGGATCTGTCGAATTCATATTTTAGCACCGTTTTAAATTTGGAATTTTGGAATTTCGAATTTGGAATGGTTCGCCGCGGATTCGGATTTGGGATTCAAAAACTAAAAATAAAATTACTTTCTGAATTGTAGAAACAAATCCCAAATTCGACATTCCAAATTCCAAATTCGAAGAAGTGGAGCCAACCGGAGTCGAACCGGTGACCTCCTCGTTGCGAACGAAACGCTCTACCAGCTAAGCTATAGCCCCATTTGATTTGGAATTTGGGACTTTGGATTTGGGATTTAAAAACTTAAAATAAAATTACATTCTGAACTGTAGAAACAAATTCCAAATCCGAAATTACAATTCCCAAATATTCACAATTTACTCATTTTTGCGCACTTTAACAATGTAATGAGAGTGCTGAAAGCCAGTTGCAGAGCGGATTCAGACGGCGTTAATCAAGGATCGTTCAATATCTAGTGGGTTGCTGTTTTCCTGAATTGTTTCTTCAATCTTCCCTGTCTTTGTATCTACAATCACCGCAGTTAGTTTATTTTCATAAACACAACCCGTATCAATATTCGAGTAGTAGTTTTTCATATACACTGGCTCACGAAGAGGAGTATGTCCGAAGATCTGAAGCTTGTCAATATAAGCTGGCGTTCTGCGATTCCATAGTATCGACACCTCGTCGCCGCCTTCAATTATACCAGCATGAGAAATTACAACTTTAGTAAATTCATATTTTAAAGGAAGGCTTTTTATGAAATCATAATGCCCCAGCATTTTTATTTCCTGTTTGAATATTTTGAAGTTAGAATACAATCTGGAGTTGATATAAGAATATTGAGTCTCGCGACCGCCGTTGTAATAGTAAAGTTCGACATCTTTAAACATAAATCTGAAAAATTTATCATTATCAATGGCTTTGAGCATCATGTCCTCATGGTTACCCATAACGGGTTTTAAATTATTATCTATACAAAACTGAACGACATCCTTGGAATATTTTCCTCTGTCAATAAGATCACCTACGGTATAAATTTCATTTATATATCGAAGTTGTTTAAATAAACTTAAAAGTGTATTATAGCAACCATGAATATCGCCTATGATTGCAATTATATTATCCGAAACCATCCCGAAATTTAATTGAGTAAAATTTAATTATTAATTGTTATAATTTATATTGAAATAAAAATATTCTTGGAGAAATATAAAATAATTTTGTTTGACGGAGTTTGTAATCTTTGTAACTCCAGTGTGAATTTCATAATTGAAAGGGATAAAAAGAATATTTTTAAATTTGCAGCCATGCAATCGGAGACCGGTCAAAAACTACTGAAAAAATTTAGTTTAAGCCTTAGTGAATTTCATTCTGTTGTCTTAATAGATGATGATGAGTATTATACAAGTTCATCTGCTGCACTGAGAATAGCCAAAGAGCTTGGATTTTTTTGGAATACACTTTATGTTTTTATTTTTCTTCCAGCTCCAGTTAGGAATTTTTTCTATAATATAATAGCGAACAATAGGTATAAATGGTTTGGTAAAAAAGATTCTTGCAGAATTCCCACACCAAAATTAAAAGAGAAATTTTTATAACTTCCGAAAGTTTGCGTTCATTGCTCATTTAAGAAATAATAACGAAGACGGAGTTTCGTTTGAAATTGCGTTCCTAAACGCCTGCCTGCAGCAGGCAGAGAGTTTGGGAACGAGTTCAATATAAGTTTTTGCTATCATTACTCATTATTAATTACTCATTATTCATTATTCAGTTATTCATTAATCATTATTCATTAATCATTAATCATTATTCATTAATCATTATTCATTAATCATTAATCATTATTCATTGCAATTGCTATTTTTACAAGAATACAGTTTGGGTATATTTAATTAATGGAAAAAAAGACAAAATATTTGGTAACTGCGGCTTTACCTTATGCTAACAGCTACATTCATATAGGACATATTGCAGGAGCTTACCTGCCTCCGGATATTTATGTGCGTTACAGAAGGCTTAACAACGATGATATTATTTTCATAAGCGGGTCGGATGAGCACGGTACTGCGATCGAAATGGCATCTATATTGGAAAAAATTTCCCCGCTGGAAATCATAGACCGTTATCATTTTGCAAATAAGAAAGCGTTTGAGGATCTTGGAATAGGGTTTGACATTTTTTCCAGGACATCAAACAAGATTCATCATGAGACAGCCCAGGATTTTTTCCTTAACTTGTATAGTAAAAATATTCTGATTAAAAAAACTGAGAAGCAGCTGTATTCAAATAAAGAAAAGAGGTTTTTGGCAGACAGGTTTATAATCGGAACTTGCCCTGTATGCGGATATGAAGAAGCTCGCGGCGATGAATGTGAAAACTGTGGTAGCAATCTTTCACCTCTCGAACTCATAAATCCAAGGTCAAAAATAACAGGAGATACACCTGTTGAAAAAGAGACGACTCATTTTTATTTTCCCCTGGGAAGTTACCAGGAAAAACTCAGTAAGTGGATCTCTTCAAAAGATAACTGGAAGCAAAATGTTATAAATTATTGCAAGGGTTGGTTCAAAGCGGGTTTAAGAGACAGAGCTATCACGAGAGACCTTGATTGGGGTGTGAAAGTACCACTCGAAGGTTATGACGGAAAAGTTATTTATGTGTGGTTCGAAGCGCCGATAGGATATATTTCAATGACCAAAGAATTATTTATTGAGAAAAACGAACCGGACAAGTGGAAAGAATACTGGTGCGATAATGATACCCGGATGATACATTTTATCGGCAAAGATAATATAGTTTTCCATTCAATTGTTTTTCCGGCGATGATTATGGCTCATGGTGATTATGTTTTGCCCTATAATGTGCCCGCCAATGAATTTCTGAACATAGGAGGAGCAAAGTTTTCTAAAAGCCGGGGAAATGGAATTCTTGTTAAAGATATTTTGCAGAAGTTCAATCCCGATGTTGTCAGATATGCTATCGCTTCGAACTTTCCCGAGAATAAGGATTCTGAGTTTACATGGAAAGATCTACAGTCGAAAAACAATAATGAATTAGCTGCGATTCTCGGAAATTTCATTAACAGGACAGTTGTCTTTACAATAAATAAGTTTGATAACAAAATTCCTAGAAGAAATAATGCAGAAAAATTCGACGAAGAATTTCTTGAATATTTAAAAGTTCAGGCGACAATTATTTCGGAAAATTATGATAATTTTAAATTCAAAGATGCTCTTACCGATTCGATGAATGCCGTCAGGGCTGCAAATAAATATTTCAATGACAGTGAGCCTTGGAAGATAATTAAAGAAGATAAAGAAAAATGCGAGACTATAATAAACAATTGTTTAGAAATATGTCATTCAATAGCAATATTGATTTCACCTTTCCTTCCATTTACTTCAGAGAAAATCCTAAGAATTTTGAATAAGGATAAATCCGATTTTAAGTGGCGTACAATCGGAGAAATCGTTTTAAAGCCAGGTACTGAATTAGGAGAGAATGAAATTCTCTTTCCTCAAATCGAAGACAATCAGATGGAAGAAGAAGTTGACAATTTAAACGACGAAGGAAAAAAAGAACCGGTTTTAAATCTTATAACTATAGATGATTTTAAGAAAGTAAATCTTAAAGTTGCAAGAGTTATTGAATGTGAAAGGGTGCCAAAAAGTAAAAAACTTTTGAAGTTGAAATTAAAAGTTGGCGATAGAGAAAAGCAAATTGTTTCGGGGATCTCAGAATATTATAAACCGGAAAATTTAATAGGCAAGCTTATTGTAGTAGTTGACAATCTCAACCCTTCAAAGCTGATGGGTATTGATTCCGAAGGCATGCTCCTTGCCGCTAAGCAAAACGGGGAACTCAAGATTGTTACAATAGACGGAGAGATAAGCGAAGGAGCGGAAGTCAGTTAATAGTTTGTAAAGCTGTAAAGTTTGTAAGGTTTGTAAAGTTTGTAAAGTTTGTAAAGTTTGTAAAGTTTAATTGCTATGAAGTTCGAGAGATTTGAGGATATTATAGTATGGCAAAAAGCTAAAAGTTTAACAGTTTCATTATATAAAATTTTCAATGAAAAAAAGATTTTAACTTTCGAAATCAAATTCTTCGAGCTTCAGTTTCAATAATGAATAATATTGCTGAAGGATTTGAAAGGAAAGGAAATAATGAGTTCAAACATTTTTTGTTTATGGCAAAAGGGAGTTCCGGGGAAATCCGAAGCATGCTTCATCTTGGTTTGGAAATAAATTATTTTTCAAAAGAAGAGTATTGTAAATTAATATCTGATTCCGAAGAAATTGCAAAAAGGTTATCCGGCTTGATAAAAACTTTATAACTTATTTTTTAGTGGTCCATATCTACGCCACAGTTAGTTAACTTTACAAACTTTACAAACTTTACAACTTTATAAACTGGATTGATTTACGATTTTGGAATTGTGAATTACGATTTTACGAAAAGAACATTCGTAATGGGTGTTTTGAATATTACTCCAGACTCATTTTCAGATGGTGGAAAATATTTTGATGGCAAAGTCCTTTTATCAAGGGTTGTTGAAGATGCGTTACAAATGGAAAAGGATGGAGCTGATTTTATTGATGTAGGAGGTGAGTCTACAAGACCAGGGTCGGAGAAAATTTCAATCAACGAGGAGCTGGAGAGAGTTGTCCCTGTTATATCAGAATTGAAAAAGAAAATTAAAATTCCTATTTCTATCGACACTTATAAGCATGAAGTTGCCGAAGAATCTTTGAAGTCCGGCGCTGTTATTGTTAATGATATCAGTGGATTTAAATTTGATATTGAAAATGCTGAAGTTACTGCAGAGTATAATGCCAGCTGCATATTGATGCATATAAAAGGAACACCCACGGATATGCAGAAAAACCCAGTTTATGAAAATGTTATAGAGGAGGTTTTTGATTATTTAAAGGAATCTATAGATATCGCCCAAAGCTTTGGAATAAGCCAGATCATAATAGATCCGGGAATTGGTTTTGGAAAAACACTTGAACATAATTTGACATTATTAAAAAATTTAAAAAGATTTACAGAATTAAAGCAACCTATTCTTCTAGGTGTTTCAAATAAAAGTTTTATTGACAAAATATTTCCAGCACCCGTGAATGAACGGCTTGAGGGAACGATTGCTGCGAACACCATAGGAATTATTAATGGTGCAAACATAATAAGAGTGCATGATGTTCTCGAAAACAAAAAAGCTGCAAGAGTTACAGATAAAATATTATATAATTAACAAATGTCTAATTCCAACAATATTTCTGAAAAGATTTTGAAAAAGAAATCTTCTATTCTGAGTAAAAACCCTGAAGAAGTTTTCGATTTTGATATTATAGGTATGAATTGTAATGCTTGTGCAAGCAGTATTAAAACTTATCTGCAGAAAATTGACGGAATCTATAGCGTAAATGTCAATTTTGCCTCTGAAAGTGGGGATGTAAAATATAATCCCGAGAAAGTTAATCGGAATTTCATCAAGAATGAAATAAGACAGTTAGGTTACGAAGTATCCAGTGAAGACGAAGAGTATGAAGCTGAACAAATTAAGAAGCTGAAACTAAAAAAACAGAAAAATAAAATTATAACTTCAATCATACTTTCACTCCTGATAATGTTGATCAGTATGAAAGATCACGTTCCCTTAATAAACATTATTCCATTACCCGAAAATGTTTCTTTGATTTTACTTTTCATATTTACAACGATTGTCATCTTCTGGTGCGGAGACAAGTTTATCAAAGGCGCCCTAACCTCTTTAAAAAATAAGGAAGCGGATATGAATACTCTCATAACTATGGGAAGTATGTCCTCTTATATTTACAGTCTGGTAATTTCCGTTAATATTCTTTTTGATTTGGGAATAATGTCGCTGGCAAGTTCCCGCGAGGTATATTTTGAGACTGCTTCTATGATCATCACTTTTATTTTAATAGGGAATTATCTGGAGGCCGTATTAAAATCAAAGACGCAAACTTCTATAAAAAAATTAAAAGATCTACAAGCAAAAGTTGTAAATGTCATCCGCGAGGGCAATGAACTCTATATTCCATTTAAAAAAGTACGTGTTGATGACATTGTTCTTGTAAAGACAGGAGACAAGATTCCTGTGGACGGCACACTCACAGAGGGTTTTTGCGTCGTTGATGAAAGTGCAATGACCGGAGAAAGCTTGCCGGTCGAGAAAAAACCAGGCGATAGTTTAATGAGTGGAACAACTCTCCGCAATGGTTTTGCAAAAATGAACGCTGAAAAAGTTGGTAAAGATACTATGCTTTCAAAAATAATTTCTCTCGTTAAAGATGCCTCTAATAAAAAACCAAAAATACAAAAGCTTGCCGACAGGATTTCCGCTGTCTTTGTACCGATCGTGATCGCTATTGCAATAGTTACTTTTTTAGTTTGGTATTTTATAATTGGTTCTGAATTCGATAAGTCTCTGTTATTTTCAGTGTCAGTACTGATAATAGCCTGCCCATGCGCCCTGGGCCTGGCATCTCCGATAGCTATAATAATTGGTGTCGGGAGAGCAGCCGAAAACGGAATTCTTTTTAGTAACGTAGATGCTATTGAAAATCTGATGAAAGTCAATACTGTATGTTTCGATAAAACAGGAACGTTGACTACCGGTGAAATGCGAGTTAAGAATATTTATGTATTGAATAGCATGAGCAATAATGAACTGATGCGATATGTATATTCCGTTGAAAAGTTTTCAAATCATCCTATAGCAAAATCTATAATTAACTATGGCATTGATAAAAACATTACTTCCGAAAAGAACGTTAAAGATTTTTCCAATGACTCGGGCTTTGGAGTAAGTGCAGTAGTTAATAACAAAAATATTCTAATTGGAAATGAAAGTTTTATACGAAGCAAAAATATTTCTTTATCTAATATTTTATTTCAGGCAAATAATAATAATTTATTTGTAGGCATCAATAATGAAATTGCAGGGGTAATTGAAATTGAAGATAAAATAAAGGATGAAGCACAGCAAGTTATAAAAAAACTTAAGGAGCAGAAGTTAAATATTTTTATGATCTCTGGGGATAATGAAAATGCGGCAATGAAGACTGCAAAAGAATTAAGTATTAAAAATTATTCGTATCGGACTTTGCCCGATGAAAAGGAAAAAATTATTTCAGAGCTTCAATCAAAAAATAAAAATGTTGCCATGATAGGTGACGGAATCAATGATGCGCCTTCACTGGCTAAAGCTAATGTAGGAATTGCGATTGGCGCTGGGCAGGATATCGCAATAGATTCTGCAGATATAATTTTAGTCAAAGAAGATCTTAACAATATTCTTAAATCAATCAAGCTTTCAAAAAAAACTGTAACGATTATTAAGCAAAACTTTTTTTGGGCATTCTTCTACAATGCTTTAGCGATTCCGTTTGCCGCGGGTGTTTTTGTTCCTTTCGGAATAATCATAACTCCGGTGATGGCCGCAATGCTGATGGCTTTCAGCGATGTTGTGACCGTAATCGGAAATTCACTTAGATTGAAATATTTCAAATTGAATTAATGGGGAAGAATTCAAAAACAGAAGTTGAAAAAGTTGATTTTAATAAATATGCCGATCAATACGAAAACATACTGGATGAACGACTTGATTTTTTCGGTGAAAAGAGTACCTATTTTGTCGAATACAAAATAAAATTAGTAAGAGATACAATCGGTTTTGAACCTCAAAATATTTTAGAGTTCGGTTGTGGTATCGGAAGAAATCTGAGATTTTTTTCAAAATATTTTCCAGACGCAAATGTGTATGGAACTGATATATCTGCAAGAAGTTTAGATATAGCAAGAAAAGAAAACCCCAGTATGAGTTTTTTTTTATTGAATGAAAATGAAATTAATAAGTTTGTCCAAAAATTTGATCTGATATTTATTTCATGCGTCTTTCATCATATTAAGCCATCCGATAGAAAGAATTCATTTGAATTAATTAACAAAATGCTTGGAAATAAAGGAACGGTTTATATCTTTGAACATAATCCTTATAACCCCATTACCAGGCACGTCGTTAACACGTGCCCATGGGACACGGACGCGGTATTATTAAATATGAAACAAACTGTTGCTCTGATGACCCATGCTGGATTGGAAATAAAAGAAAAGAATTATTCACTTTTTTTTCCTGCAATTCTTAAAGCTCTCAGACCTATTGAAAATTATCTGGGAAAAATTCCTTTAGGTGGTCAATATTACGTGAAGGGAGTTAGGAAGGTTTAAATTTTTTTTTATCCCTCCCCTTATTATATTGTTTTCTAAACTCTATGATCTCTTTAAGAGTTCTGAAAATTACTGAAGGACGTGCTCCTGTTGATATACCATCTACCCTGGGTAAATGCTTTACTCCTACTTCCGTGGATTCATAACCAAGCTGCTTTGCTTTTAACAGTATCTCAGCATCTATAAATGCGTCAACAGAATTTATTTTAATTTTTTTAAACAAATCAGTTTTAATCAATTTAAAAGCACAATCAACGTCAACATAATCAATGTCGAATAGAAATCTTAATACAAAATTATAGACAAGAGATGTAATTTTCCTGTATGTAGAATATTGCTTTCTTTTCCGGTAGCCAATCACCATGTCGGTAAAAGGAATTAATGCTACAAATTTTTTTATCTCATTAAGATCGAATTGATTATCTCCATCAGTATAGAAAACATAGTCAAGCTTTGCGCTAAGAAAGCCATCCCTAAGAGTAGCGCCATAACCCATATTTTTTTCATGATGAATAACCCTCACTTTATCATACTTATCTGCAAGCATGTCAGCCACTTCCCCGGTTTTATCTGGGCTGCCGTCTTCTATTATAATAACTTCATATTCTTTTAATCTTAACTCGTTCAAAACATTAATAGCTGAGGTTACAACTTTACTAATGTTTTTTTCATCATAATAAGCAGGAAAGAAAACCGAAAGAGTAATATTCGAATTGTCAATCATTTAACATTCATCAGATAGTTAAATGTTAGTTGTATTCCTTCTTCAATTGAAGTTTCAGGTTTCCAGTCAAATGTTTCCTTTACAAGAGTATTGTCGAGAATATTGACCGGCACATCGATGTCTCTGCCTGGTTTATATTCCACTTTCACTTCTTTGCCCGAAACTTTTTTTACTATCTCAATAATATTATTCAGGGAATATCCCTTCCCCGAACTCAAATTGAAAATCTTTTCCTCGACATTATTTTTTATTGATTCCGCCAGAACAATTGCCGAATCCCTGATATAAATATAATCTCTTACAATCTCACCGTCACCCCAGATTGTTATCGTTTCATCGTTTATTGTTCTATGAATAAAAACTGGTATTGCTCCTTGTGCTGCTAATGGATTTTGTCTCTCACCATATGGATTGGATAAACGGAAGACATTATAATTTAACCCATATATCTTTCCAAACATGAATAAGTATTCTTCAATTGTTTTTTTAATTATCCCGTAAGAGCAAATCGGATTTGTTTGATGACTTTCAGTTATTGGAATAATTTCCGGCACCCCGTAAACTGTACCGCCTGAAGATAAAAAAATTATTTTTTTATTTTTTTTATTCAAACATTCTTTGAATAATCTTAAAGAGGAGATTAGATTTGTTTCAACATCGTAAATAGGATTATCATTTGAATTTGCAGGAAGTGTAGAGCTGACAAAATGATAAATATAGTCAATACCCTTCAGGGAATTCTTTATATCAATCTCATTATTAAAATCTCCTTCAATAATATTAATTTGGTCAATGATATGTAAAATATTTTTTTGGAGAAATTTAGTTTATCAAAAACAGTTACTGCATAACCTTTTTCAAGCAGGGAATCGCTCAAATGCGAACCAATAAAGCCTCCTCCCCCATAGATCAGACATGTTTCCTTAATTGGCATAAAATTTAAACTTTCCTATATTGGATAACAAATCTTGCCGGAAACATTGCATTTGGAATTTTTACAATTTCTGTTGCATTAAAAATATCATGTGCGAACTTTTCAGCCAGCTCAAGTGAAAAACTGTGTAGATGCCATTCATCCAGATTGTCTTTTGCTGTTAGTTCCCACCCTTCCGTACTCTTCTTGCTATCAATTACTTTTATCAGTCCCGTCTTCTTTAAAAATTTCTTTGTAGAATTTATTACATCTTCATTAGGAATTGAAAGTGATAAAATTCCATCATCTTTCAGAACACGGGATATTTCTTTCAAAACTTCTCTTGGATCCAGCACATGCTCTATAACTTCCGAGCATAAAATTTTATCAAAAAATTTATCTTCATAAGGAATTTCCTCTCCCGCTGCCTTTTTAAGTTCTACAGAAATACCTAATCTCTTCGATGCACGCTCGATTTGGATTTCGGAAATATCAATTCCATACAGCTTTCCAGTTTTGATCTTTTCCAGAATGTGCCCCGCTCCACAACCCACTTCAAGAATATTATCCGAGGATTTAATTTCCGCAAGATCAATTAGTTTTCTTATACGTTTTTGTTCTATATACCTGAAAGCAAAATTCGGATGGTTATAAAATTTATCCAGGTCATGCTTGAAAGCAAGCTCTTCATTCCATTTTTCGAAAGTTTCTTTAGTAGGTTTCATTGGTATTAAAATGCAAGATTGTTAATTTTTTTTTTCAAATACAAATGCCTGATAACGCTTATCTCCGGATGTAAATTGAGTAAGAGTCTTAAAGTTTGTGTCTTTCTGTAATTCTTCCAGCTTAACATCATTCTTATACTCGGGCCTGTAACCGTAATGGGAATCCCATATTATAAGATCACCTTTGGCAGACTTAGATAAATTGTCGCTGTTTAGATGAATAAAATTCTTCTTCCTTTCAGAAGAAACATCACCAAATAAAAGTATCGGACTCGTAGTTTGTGAAGTTATGTAAATTTTTTTGTCCATTAAACTTGGATTGGTAAGGTACTCACCTATTTGTTTTACAGTTAGATTTTCTGCAGAAAGTTTTCTCGGCTCGAATGTTATAAATAAATATATTCCTGATAACACTAAAAGTATTAATGACAGTTTATTCAAATATGCACTTGAATCATTTGAATATAATATCATGCTTAATACAAAAAATATTCCTACGGTAGCAAACTTTCCATACTCTGAAATTTCTGTCAAATCAAGTCCGTTGGTAGTTCTTGATAATACTGCCAGCGTAAACATTAGGAATATTCCTGTAATAATATAGTTAATTTTTTTGAATCCTGGAAAGGCAAGATTATTTAAACCAATAGTTGCAAAGAACGCGGCAAGCGGTGAAATATGTAGTAAGTATCTCCATGTTCCGGGGTTTGTTCCCTTTACCATTAGCATTGCCTGTACTAAAAATGTTAAAGTGAATACGATAAACGGTAAGTCATAATTTTTAAAATATCCTCTTATTTTCTTCGTATCCGAAAGGAAGCCAAAGAAACCAAGAAGGAACAGTGAAAGAGTAATTGGACCTACAATAAAAATATAAGCTTTGAAATAATGAAAAAAACCTCTATTAGCTCCTCCAAAATCCATTGCACCCAGCGTATTCATTTCAGTTAATACATATAAAATATCACCAGATTTCAGATACCCTAAAAAATTGAATAATAATGGAAATATTCCGATTGCAATTATTGCAAGATAATTTTTCTTAAATAAAAATATTACTGCAAGGATTATTCCTATCAAAACAATCTCCTGTCTTACTGTAAAAATATATCCGCAGACAAGGCCGCATAGAAAATACATTTCCTTTTTATAAAGCAGAATCATCAATACGAAAAGCAGAGCCGTAAAAATTTCGGCATACGATCTGAATGACAAATCAAAAAATAGAGGCTGGAAAGCCAGCAGCAAAGCTCCGAAAAATGGATATTTAATATTGTATACTTTTATAAGTAAATATGTCAGATATACAGTTATAGATGCAATCAGTGAATTAAAAAAGATTACAGCCTGATATCCGAATAGAGAGGGAACTACCATAAATACCTTATATCCGGGTTTAGACCAATTACCTAATATAACAAACGGGTCAGTCCAAAATTCTTTCATGTTAGTATAATGACCGATCTCATCATCCTGATAAAACCCAACTGAATATTTGCTGCTTAGATAATAAATTACGGTTAGTAGGGGGATTATAATCCAGAAATATTTTTTGATTAAAGGATAATTGTCTATGGATGTAACGTTTTTGAGATTCCTTCCTGGAGGTTTGATTTTGTTCAGTTCCCCGATATTTTTCTTAGACTGATTTTTTGCCATAAATGAATGACAAATATATTAATATACTATTCAAAATGAAATCGAATAAATATTAGTTGAGTGAGTGGAGTGAGTAGAGGTCAGTTAATTGAGTTAAGTGAGCTAATTTGATTTCGGTTATAAATAGGAATACATAACTAAAATAATTTCAACATTTAGCAATTAACTAACTCTCAAAAAACTCTACAAACTCTAAACTCTACAAACCCTAGAAACTAATTCCAATTTATCTTTAATAAACTCCGCTATAATGTTATATTTGTTAAAATTTATTTGATGTCATATAAACTTTTAGGCGATTCTGTACAGATAAAGGAGATTAACGAAACCATTAAACAGGTTGCTCCTACCGATGTGAGCATATTGATAACCGGAGAAAGCGGGGTCGGAAAAGAAGTGGTTGCAATTTCACTCCATGAATTAAGCAAGAGGAATGAAAAGCCCTTTATAACCGTAAACTGCGGAGCAATTCCCGAAGGTATAATTGAAAGCGAATTGTTCGGGCATCAAAAGGGCTCGTTTACAGGAGCGATCGAAGACCGGCGCGGCTATTTTGAGATGGCTGATAAAGGAACAATCTTCTTAGACGAGATCGGCGAGATGCCTTTAGCCACACAGGTAAAATTTTTACGGGTTCTTGAAACAGGTGAGTTTATGCGCGTCGGCGGCAATAAAAAAATAATCGTAGACGTCCGCATTATTGCTGCAACTAATAAAGATCTTTCAGAAGAAGTTCTGCAAAAAAACTTCAGGGAAGATCTCTATTACCGGTTAAGATCAATTAATGTATACATCCCGCCTCTTCGGGAAAGGAAATCCGATATCAAAGTTCTGTTTAATTATTTTATTAATTCATATTGTAACACAAACAGCATTGTTTTCAAAGGTATTGATGAAAATGCTATGGACTTCATACTAAATTATAACTGGCCCGGCAATGCAAGAGAGCTGAAAAATTTTTGTGCAAGCATAATTGTCCTTTACTCGGATAAAAAACTTTCGCTGGAAGATGTAAAGAAACATCTGCAAGTAGACAAAGACGACTCTAAACGTTCGCTTCCAATGGTCTTTAACAGGTCAAAGGAAAACGTTGAAAAGGATTTTTTATTCAGGGCGCTACTTGAATTAAAATCAGATATCATAGATATAAAAAATTACTTAAGAGAACTTGAACCGCGAGGAAACAATCCCACAAAAGAAGATTTTCATATATCCAAAGAGAAGTTTCTTAATATGACAATGGATGATATAGAGAAGGAAGTTTTGCTTTTTCTTCTTGAAAATAATTACTGGAATGTTGAAAGAGTCGCTGATATATTAAAACAAACCTCGAGAAATATTTACAGGAAAATGAAGTTGCATAATATTAAGAGTAATGATAAGTGGAAAAATTCTGAATAAACTTTTGCTTGTTCTGCTTTGTGCTTTAAGCTTAAGCTGCGGTGTTTATGGCTTCAGGGGAAATAATCCCCCTGCAGGAATCAACTCGATCGCAGTTCCAACTTTTGAGGATGTTAGCGGATTCTCGGATCCAACTCTCGCTGACCAGCTGACGCAAAGATTGAAGACAAAAATTATCAGTGATAATACTTTCAGAATAGCCGATAAGAATGTAGCAGATGCAATTTTACAATGTATCGTCACAAATGTCAGGGATGAAGCCATTGTAATTTCATCGGGCGAAAATGTTGCCCGAAGAAAAGTGACTATTACTTTAAGTGTATCTTTTGAAAACCTCAAAAAACAGAAACCGATTTGGGATAAGACTTTTGAGAATTATGGAGAATACAATTCTTCTAACAATGATTTTTCGAACAGGGCAGCCGGTATTAATATTGCAGTTGAGAGAGTAACTGAAGATATCCTGATCGATCTGACTTCAAACTGGTAACTACAATTTAAATCTATAAAGTTTTTTAAACCCATGATTTTTTTTAACACAAAGACACAAAGGTGCTGTGTTTAAATAATAGTTTTGAGAAATACTCCGGAGACAGGTGTCTTGTGTTTTTTAAAAATTGAGAATGAAAATATAAAAATATGATAAAATGACGAGTGAAAGCATAATTCTTGCTGCATACATAATTTCGCTTACAATATTATTTTTCTTTGGTGCACATGGATTTAATATGATCTACTATTATTTTAAAACTTTTGCAATGAGGACCCGTGATCTGACAGAAGAAGAATTATTTCTCAAAGATTATCCCTTAGTTACCATTCAGATTCCTCTTTACAATGAACAGTATGTAATAACAAGGTTAATCGACTCTGTTTTGAGAATCGATTATCCCAAGGATAAACTCGAAGTACAGATTCTTGATGACTCAACTGACGAAACTACTAAGATAATCGATGATCACATTCAGAAATATATCCTTGAAGGTTATGATGTTAAACATATTCACAGAACAAACCGCGAGGGATTTAAAGCGGGCGCTCTGAAGGTTGGACTTGAAACTGCAAAGGGAGAATTCGTTGCTGTGTTTGATGCGGATTTTATTCCAAGGAAAAAGTTCCTTAAGAGAACCATTCCCTATTTCTACAAGGATGATAAGCTGGGACTTGTTCAGACAAGATGGGAGCATCTCAACCGCGAATATTCACTGATGACAAGGACACAAGCGATTGCTCTCGACGGGCATTTTGTAATCGAGCAGGCAGTAAGAAATAGAGCTGGGTTTTTTATCAACTTTAACGGAACCGGGGGAGTCTGGAGAAAAGAATGTATCTTCGATGCCGGTAATTGGGAGGCTGATACACTTACGGAAGACCTCGATCTTTCCTATCGCGCTCAGATGAAAGGATGGAAATTCAAGTATCTGGTAAACTTTACTTCACCTGCAGAACTTCCTTCGGATATTTTCGCGTTAAAGTCTCAGCAATTCCGGTGGACTAAGGGAGCAATTGAAACCGCGAAAAAAGTTTTTCCAAAAGTCCTGCGATCAAACATGTCGCTGAAGTTAAAGTTTCAATCGTTCATACATCTTTACAGCAACCTGGCTTATCCATTTATTCTCATAGCAGCAGTTTTGAATTTACCGGTGATGCTTATAAAACTTTCGGGAGAATATGACACTGTGTTTAGATTTATGTCTCTTTTCATTTTTGCTTTTATAAGCTCATTTTTATTTTATCTGTATTCGCAAAAAGATGTTTATCCAGACTGGCAGAAAAGGATCATATATTTTCCCGTGTTTCTGGCAGGCAGCATGGGCTTTTCGGTTAACAATACAAAAGCTGTATTCGAAGGATTACTGGACCAGAAGAGTGAATTTGTCCGGACACCCAAGTACCAGATTATGAGCAAAAAAGATTCATGGGAAGGAAAGAAATATGTAAATAAAAAATTATCCTTTACAACTTACATTGAAGCAATACTTGCATTGTATTGTTTTGCAGGTGTTATAATTGCAGTTGCAACTGCTCAGATTGCATCGATACCATTTCAGTTAATGTTTTGCGGCGGGTTTGCAACTGTTTCCGTTCTATCAATAAGACAGGTCATTATTTCAAACAGAGTCAACCCTCAAAAACTTGCTATGCAATCAAAATAGATGCAAAACAACTTAGACAAATATACTCAGGAGGTTAAGACGAAGCTTGACAAGAATTATCTGTCTCCTATTTTTATACGGCTTGCTAATTTACTTTACATGAATGAAAAATATGAAGAATGCATTTCGGTATGCAAAACAGGCCTAGACATTTACCCCAATTACCTTACTCCAAAAATAATTTTACTCAGGGCATTCCTGAAAGCAGAATACCTTAATGAAGCTGAAATTCTTTTCAAAGAGATAAACTCTAAAATCACAAATAAGGAAATGTTTTCTAAGCTTGATTCTAGTATTCAAAGCTTAAAGGCAATTTCCCGCCAGGAGAAAATATATTACACAAAATCTCCTAAAAATAAATTCGATTATAAATCTTTTGTGAAAAAATTCGACCTTCAGGAGAATTTATTTTCTAATTTTACTTTGAACAATTTTTTTGATGAAAGGACTGGAAAAGAAATACGGAATGACAAGGAGTATCAGAATTTTTTAAATCAATTCGAATCGTTTCATTTCGAAAGAGAAAGTATTTCCTCTTCAAAATTAGAACCAGCTGCTTTAAAAAAGCCAGCAGTATCCCCCGGCACAGAGGATTTGCTGAGTAAGATAAAGATCGTAACTGAAACGCTCGCGGACATTTATGTAGAACAGGGAAATTATAAAGAAGCGCTTGATGCATATAATGTCCTTCTTCGCGCAGGTTCGGGTAGCAGCAAAAGAATTGAGGAAAAATTAAATGAGCTCGAAAGGAATATGCTTAAATATGATAAGATTTAATTTTCCGGAGGCAGCGCCGGTTTCACAAAAATAACTTTCTCTCTTTCCATTATCACGCTTCCCACTCTAAAGCCCTTCTTCTTTTTTACATATTTTTTCTCGCAATATGCTACTGGTACATTGGATGCATTCCTTGCCTTGCTGTAATATGCTGCGATTGACGCCGCTGCAAGAATAGAGTTTTTCGGAACATCTTCCTTTTTATTATTTACTTTTAAAACTGTATGGGAACCGCTTGCGCCGCGGACGTGAAACCAAAGGTCATTTTGAGCTGCGTATTTGGTGGTCAACATATCGTTTGACAGGCTGTCTTTTCCTACCCAGACTTCATACTTGTCATTAAGCCTAAACTTTCTGAATCTTGAAGTTTCATCCTTTTTATTATCTTCTGATTGCTTTTCTTCTTTGATCAATTTTTTTATGTCACTCAATTCTTTTATAGCTTTAAGTTCAGATTCAAGCCTTACCCTATCTTTTTCCAGATTAGTAATTTTAGATTTTAGAATATTCACAGAAGACTTTTGTTTTTTATATTTATCGAAATAATTTTGAGCATTCTCAATGGGGGAAATGCTTTCCTTCAGCTTTATATTAATTTCATTTTCATTTTCATCTACGAACGAAAATTTTTTATCTCCCTTTTTAATGACACTGAGGTTTTGCAGTAATATATCTCCAGTCTTTCTTAATGCGTCCGAATCTTCACAATGCATTAATTGTTTTTTAATTCCTTCGAGCTTTTTGAGGACATTTGAAATCTTTTGCTCAAGTTCATTTGATCTCGAGGACTTAAGCTTTTCAGTCTTCTCCCAGCGAAATTTTAACTTTACAACCTCCGTGAGTAATTGATTTATGTCATCGAATTCTTTTACATCATTGCCTGCTTTATGACCGAGATGTATGAGTGATAGGTTGAATTCATTTCCTCGTGAATACAAATAATAACCCGGCTCTTTAAGCTGATGTTCAAGTTTATCAAACTCGTTTCTGATCTTAATTAAATTACCTTCTTCAATATTTATTTCAGTAGACAAATTTGCTCTGTGCAAAGCTTCATTAATATAAGTTTCAGGATAATTTCTGTAATTCATTTTAAGATATTTCTTTAACGGAACATTCATCATACCCTCGGTTTCAGTCTTCCCGCGTTTAGGCAAGACTTCTTCAATTTCTTTATTAACATTTTCATCTTTATCTTTAAATGAATTAATAACCTTTGAACTATGTATTAAATAACAATTAGCCTTATTTGTAAAGAATGTAAAAGTAATTTCAAATTCATCTTTAAGCTTCACACGGATTGCCCGGTCACTATTATATAAAACTGTTTCAATGATCGATTTATCATAAATTTCCTCAAATATATCTGCATAGTTTTTTTTAGCTTTTGAAAAATTGTTCTTCAAAACCAAAAAATTATATTCTCTTTCAATCGAAAACTCAAGAACTTTTGAATCATCATTATTACTGTTGACTAACTCAAATAGAATCTTATTTTTCTCCTGCGAATAGATCTCCTTAATCAAATATCCGTTGATATTCTTATTAAGAAACTTTGCGACTTCTCTTATTATGAAATAGTTGTTAAGCATTTAAGAAATTAATTATGCAAATTACATTTCATGAACACACTTTAAAGTATAAATAAAATGGACGGCATGTTGTTCTCCAATTTTTTTTATTATTTAGATTTTAATACCAAAATTGATATTAAATAACCAATCCAAATCCAATACTTATTAATGTTTTATAATTATCGGGGATATTTGTATATTCCTTTTTATCAAAAGAGGTTATTTCTTCTAAATATCTACCTGAGAATATATTGTATTTTGAAATCCAAAAAATAAAGATAAAATTAAAATAAATTTTTTCATTTTTTTGTCTTTATATTTTAAAAGATTTGGATTCCTACTGTAATAAATGGATTGAAATGAAACTCATTGTTTCTCGCTTCCCTGGCTAATGGAACTTTGATACTTGCAAAAATACTAGTGAGTTTATTGAGTGATTGAACATATGTAATTGCAATTTTGACTCCTCCTCCAAAATAATTATCATTAGAAAAAAACCCATATCCATTTACTAGGTCCCAAGTTGAGAGGTTAAATACTTATGCATATTCGATACATGGCTAACTCCATTCGGATTATTATTATCACCTACCTGAGAGTACACATATGACACTTGCAACGTTAAAAATAAAAGAAATAAAATTTTAATAAAATTTTTCATGGTTTTAATTTATTTTATAAGAAAGACTAAATTCTAAAAGCAATAACGGGGGGCCAGAATAATCGGAACCGACGAACAAAGGCTGTTTATACAGCAATCCGGCAGCTAAAAATTTTGTTAAGTCATATCTAATCGAGCATACCCATTGAGTCCAAATCCTGTACCTTGGAGGAAAATTAAGCCTCCCCCTCCTAAAAATATTGATACATCATCAACTATTTGACCATTGTACAATAGATTTGCACTTACACTTCGTAAATTTCTATTAGAACTTCCTAATTTCATAAGGACAAAATTATCAAAAGTAACACATATGTAAGTACTTTTGGATGCTGTCCTAAAAAATCAACCGAATAAGCTAAGCCATCTTTATTGTAATTTGCAATACCGACCCCGAGGGACAATCTAATATCCTTTTTTAACGAATCGTAATCTTGAGAAAAAATATTTGTAACAGGTAAAAAAATTACAACAAAAAGTAGGAATATTGGATACAGGAATATTTTGTTCTTCTGCACTTTGTTATTAAAAATTTCTAATTAAATTTCTTATTTTATAATAATTTGTATCCATATTATGACCTCAACAATCAACTATCAACAATCAACTATCAACTATCAACTATCAACTATCAACTATCAACTATCAACTATCAACTATCAACTATCAACTAACAATTATCAACTATCAATTATCAATTATCAACTATCAATTATCAACTATCAACTATCAACTATCAACTATCAACTATCAACTATCAACTATCAACTATCAACTATCAACTATCAACTATCAACTATCAACTATCAACTATCAACTATCAACTATCAACTATC
>Ga0180121_10000082_pt1 | contig 31285 bp, 29 predicted proteins | sample AntDrymUQ5402106_2_FD_129676 | JGI IMG/M metagenome (GOLD analysis project Ga0180121, IMG submission 129676) | Polar desert sand microbial communities from Dry Valleys, Antarctica - metaG UQ540 (21.06) (version 2) (version 2) | ecosystem: Environmental > Terrestrial > Soil > Desert | place...
TAAATGGGCTAAACCGAAATTCCCCACGATAACATATAATGTTACATTTGTCCCTGTATAAATCTGTCCTGAAACAGTTGTTGATGCAGCTACAACTCCTGCATCCCTGCTTGAATCAATAACGGTTAGAAGCAATGTAGTCGTATCATTACTACTATTGATATCTCCTTCAAGCGCAGTGAAAAACTTCAAAATGTATTCACCCGGAGCAATAGGAGTAAATGATTGACTTCCACAGAATGAAACTACAGTGCTATCACCCGAATTGATTGCGCCCGTTGACACCGGTCCCACAATTGGTCCGTTATTTACAGTATATTGTGTAGGAACAGAAAACAGATCATTAGATCCGAAGTTCTTTACTTGTGCATCAAAGCAATAGCTTCCACCCGTGTAAAATATTCCTGAATTTGTTACAATTGCTTTATTCACTCCTGCATCCCTGCTTGAATCAATAACGGTCAGCAGCAATGTAGTTGTATCATTGCTATGATTCATATCATCTGTAAGAGATGTGAAAAATTTCAAAGTATAATCTCCCGGAGCGATAGGTGAAAATGATTGACTTCCGCAAAATGAAACCATAGTACTGCCGCCCGAACTTATGGCGCCCGTCACAATCGGTCCGACAAGTGGTCCTCCGTTTACTGTGTATTGTACAGGAACAGAAAACAGGACATCCGATCCGAAGTTCTGTACTTGCGCCTCAAAGCAATAGCTTCCACCGGTGTATATTATTCCTGCATTTGTTACAATTGCATTATTCACACCTGCATCCCTGCTTGAACCAGTTTGCCCCGTCACAATTTTAAAGTCATCAATTACTTCATTATCAATATTTATGAATTTTCCAACAAGCGAATCATCGTAAGCTTGAAACAAATTGGCACCATATTGGGCTTTGTAAAACATAATACTCCCCGGTCTGGGTGGAGGTGTTGGCAGTGTACTTTTCGGAGCTCCTCCAAGCCCCGAAGTTACATAAGTCAATCCGTCGATATTGAGACGTTCGTAATTGTGTATATGCCCAGCTAAAACCAAATTTGCTCCCCATTGCTTAAAATTCCACTGCAGTGTACGGTATACATTTAGGTCTCCTCCACCTGAATAATATGGAGGGTGATGTATAACAACTATTTTCCACGTGGCAGTTGAATTGTTTAACTGTGTTTTGATCCATTGTGCTTGAACTGAATTGCTGTCTACACCATCAGGCTCAGAATGAAAATAATTCGTCGTATAATGTTCTTGCGGATAAAGTCCGCTGTTGGCAATGAAAAATTGAATATTGCCCTTTATAAATGTATAGTAACGAACTGCAAAAGGGGTCCAGAAGTCCGGAGTATTTCCCTTAACAACTACTGGGTCCGTCAACCTGAAAAAAATATAATGTGTTCTTCCGGTGTATCTCCATTCCCCAGTAGAAATATCACCATCATACAAATCATGATTCCCCAATGCAGGGAAAAATCTGTTAATTGTTGGGCTTCCGCTACCATACAAACCACCTCCTGTAGAAGCATCATATGGTTTAATAAACTCCTGGTAATATCTACCAATTTTGTGATCTATGCTGTCAGCACGGACCCTCCAATAATTATTGTCCCCGGTTGTTACTATAAATTCTGGGTTCCATGATTTAACAAGAAGAGATACCGCTAATTCATTTGGGTCGTCAACACCATAATCTCCAAATGCTGCAAATTTAACAGGATCCTGTGCATACAAAATCGAATTAAGAAATAAAAAAAGTAATAGAAGTTTTTTCATATTGTAAAATTAAAAACTTTTTTAAAGAATTATAGTGCCAGCGAGCCGATTATTTTCACAATTGCTCGAACATGGTTAGTACCGATTGGGGATTCAATTAAGGGTGGTATTAATGTAAGATTTGTAGTTCCTTTGGGAAATATAAAAATATTCATATTAATGTGTATAAAATTTGTTAACTCCCAAGAGTTATTGGCTAGAAGTTAAAACAAAATCTTATTTTAAGATAACTGAAAAACACTTTACATGAAACACAAATTTATGATATTAATTCCAGGTGAATAAAAATAAAGCCAGCAAATTATTCACCGGCTTTATTCAATTTTAAATGTTAAATGTTAAATGTTAAATGTTAAATGTTAAATGTTAAATGTTAAATGTTAAATGTTAAATTGTTAAAGGTAATAACTGTTTGACTACTAACTGTTTAACTGGTAACTGTTTAACTGCTAACTGCTTAACTGCTAACTGTTTAACTGCCTAACTGTCTAAAATCCCATCCCATCATTTTGATTCTGATCAGGTCTATCACGCCTTCTCTTTCTTTCATCATTCTTATCTCCTTTGCCAAATTTATATGTGAATGAAAGAAAAGCGGCTCTCGTATCTCTCTTTCTAAAAAAGTTTTCATCGAACTGTTCACCTTTAAGCAACACATTAAACTTCAAATTATTAAACACATCGCTCACTCTTAAACCAACGCTTGCCTGACCATCAAGAAAATCTTTCCTTAAAGCCACATCAAATGACTGGAAGGGCGCAAGTTCTCCCTGAGGAATAATCAGCTTTCCCGAATAAAAATATGAAAAAGTAATGTCTAAAATATCCGGAAATTTCATGGTAGAATTCATTCTCCCGCTCCACGCGTAGCCGTCATTTACAAAACCCTTCTGAATGTTTTCAGCTTCAACATCTGTATTAAAATAACTTCCGCTGCCATTAATACTCCAAAATTTAAACAAAGTCGTGCTAACTATCAGCTCCGCTCCGTAAGTTTTAGAACTACCATAATTGTCAAAAGAAGTGAGAGTTACATTAGTGTCAATTAAAACTCTCGTCCTTGCAAGCTGATCCTTTGAATCACGATAAAAGATAGAAGGATTTATAGTAGTAACTGTAAAATATTTTGCAAATCCAAGCTCGATTGAATTTGTATACTCGGGTTTTAAATTCGGATTGCCTGAAAAATAATTTAGCGGGTCCGATGTATTTACAAAAGGATTTAATTGATTCAATGAAGGACGTGTGATCCTTCTGCTGTAGCTTAATGAAATCTCTTCTTCCGTTCCAAGCTTTTGGCTTATACTTGCGCTTGGAAATAATCCGAAATAATCGTTATCAAACTTTTGACCCGTCGTTGCAAGATCACCATTTGAGTTTGTCTGCTCGGTTCTTAATCCCAATTGATAGTTGAACTCTTTTATCTTACCCGAAAACATTGCATAAGCTCCATGTATTTGCTCTTTATAAATGAATTTATTGCTTAGATCCGGATCAGGCTCATAAGAATTTGTAATGGAATTAAACACGTCCGTTTTAAAATCTTTATCGGTTTTCCTGAAAATACTTTTATAACCTGTCTCAAGTTTTGTGTTTTCGGAAAATGGTTGAATGTAATCTAACTGAAAGTTTGTCTCGTGATTATCTTCGATATTCAACTGAGTTTGTTTTTCCCCTATATTTGAAGTAGGAACAACATAAATCCTTTCAGTTAATCCTGTCGTGTTGTCATTTGTATTGAAATAAGAGATGTCACTTGTGAGAGACTGTTTTGGATTTTTAAACTTCAGTAAATAATTTAATGCAACATCAAAATTGTAACCGTCTGTTTTTTCATTTGTTTTAAAAAAATAATTTTCATTCAAAACATTATTCCCATCATATTGACTCGATTCTGTGGTTTCATTTCTCTGACGCTCTCTGTCGTTATAATTTCCTGTTAAGCTGATTGAATTTCGTTCATCAATATTATAATCGAGTCCACCTTTTCCAAAATGATTAGTGTTTCTTACTCTTCCTGAAGTTTGTTGATTTAAAAATGCGCTTGAGCTGCTGATAAAGTTTTGACGGTTGCTTCCTCCTTCAATTATAAAATTAAATAACCTGTAATCATAGCTCCCGTTCAATCTCAGCTTGTCATTCCGCATGTTCATGTTCAATGTTCCGTTGTATTTGTCTTTTGTGCCCGCATTCAAAGTAAAACTTCCGTTATATCCAAATCCTCCACCTTTTTTAAGGACAATATTTATTATTCCCGAAGGACCTTCGGCTTCGAACTTTGCCGAGGGATTTGTTACTAATTCAACTGATGAAATTTGATTTGCAGGAATCTGCTCAAGAAGATTTCCAATGTTTGCACCCTGCGATCCGAAAGGTTTACCGTCTACGACTATTTTCACATTTTGACTACCACGAAAGCTGATATTGCCGTCAAAATCTACACTTACCGAAGGAACATTCTTTAATATGTCAACTGCTGTACCTCCCTGCGTAATCATATTACCTTCTACATTAAAAACTTTTTTATCCGGCTTTAACTCCATAGCGCTTTTTTCTGCTTCGACAACAATCTCTTCAGTGGAAACCAGGCCCGATTTAAGTTTAATCGGTTCAAGATTCACTTCGCTTTTATCTTTACTTAACGAAATGCTTTTTACTAGGACATTGCTGTATCCGATAAGGTCGACTTTCAAATTGTAAGTTCCGAACGGTATATTTTCAATTGAAAATTTTCCGTCCGTTGCTGTCTCGGTTCCAGAAACAACGGAATTATCTTTTGGATTTAACAATTGAATTGCAGCGGAACTTAAAGGAGAGTTGTTATCTTTGTCAATAATTACACCCGTTATTTTTCCGTTCAGCGAATCTTTGCCCTGAAGAAAAGTAGTTTCAGCTTTACTTGTTGCCAGTGATAAGAATATTGTTAATAGAAGTATTGCAACTTTCATAATTTTATTAATCATATTTCATTAAGTTTTAATTTTGAGTTGAACTTGTCAATATTACGGAAAAAAAATTATAAAGTTATTGACCTATTATATAAATATATGACACCACACAGAATAAAAAGGTTGCATCAATTTCAAATTTTCAATGCCTGCCTGGCGCTCACCTTAGCGCTATCTTGCGAATCAGGAAACGGGCAGACAGGCAAATTTACAATTTAAAATTTAAAATTGAATTGCGACTTTTCAAAATTGAACACGTCTAATAAATAAACTTAAAATCCTATGCGAATTACTTTAATCATTTCAATTCTGCTTGCTCTCAATTTAAATAGCTCCCAACCCTCAAATTTTAATAACGACGTTTCAGAAAAGCTGAATTCTTTTATGAACGAATGCATTGAGCTCGATGTCTTCTCTGGTACAATCTTAGTATCAAAAGACGGTAAAATTATTTTTGAAAACTCTTACGGTTACGCCGATAAAGAAAAAAATGTTTTAAATAGGAATCATACAAAATACAATATCGGGTCTATTGGAAAAGAGTTTACGGCTATTATGATACTTCAGCTTGCACAGGAGAATAAATTATCTCTTAATGACAAATTAAACAAATATCTGAATTTCTTTCCTGTAGAGGTTGGATCAAAGGTCACAATAAAAAATCTTCTCACTCATTCATCTGGCTTCGGTGATTTTCTAATGAATCCTGAGTTTGAAAAAAATAAGAAAAACTATAAAGAATTAGGCGAGCTAATTAAATTTATTTCAAAACAGAAACTTCAATTTGAGCCCGGCACAGAAAAGAGATATTCAAACTCGGGCTATGCAATATTAGGTGGAATTATTGAGAATGTTACCGGCAAAAGTTATACTGATAATTTTAGTGAAAGAATCTTAAGCCCGCTCAGCATGAATTCATCCGGATATATAGATTGGGATTATGCAGATCCATTGAAAGCAAGCGGTTACATTAAAGACATTAAAGGCAATTTAAGAGATAATAAAAATCTTGAACTTCAGGGCTCGCCCGCTGGCGGAATGTACTCAACTGTTGAAGATCTTTTAAGACTCGATCAGTCCCTGCTCAATGACAACAAACTTCTCGATGACAAACACAAATATATTTTCTTCAATCACTTTGATGATTCAAAAGAAGGAAACTTTGAAGATTATAGAAACAATTTGAAAGCCGGAAATGCCTTTGCGGGCGGAGCACCGGGGATAAACGCACTATGGCTGCAATTTCCGGGAAAAGGTTACTCTGCTTTTATTCTTTCAAATTATGACCATGCTGCCGAAGGAATTGAAAGCCAGGTAACAGCTATAATTAAAGGAAATGATTACTCGAAACCTAAACTTCCTCTTGCTAACGCACTTTATAATTTCCTGCAAAAGGAAGGACAGGAAAGTTTCTCAAAGAATCTGAAGGATTTTATTAAGGATAATGCATACGTAGTTGAGAGTGATGGACAGCTAAATAATATCGGCTATCGTTTCTTACAAAATGATTTAACATATGCTGCAATAGAAGTATTTAAATTGAATGCAGAACTCTTTCCTGATATTGCAAATTGTTACGATAGCTTGGGAGAAGCTTACTTAAACTCCGGAAATAAAGAGGAAGCAAAAAAGAATTATTCAAAAGTTCTCCAGCTCGATCCCGGAAATGAAAATGCTAAGAAGATGTTGGATGAATTGATTCGTTAATTTGTTAATTAGTTGATTAGTTGATTTGGTAATTTTCGTTATATAACTGCTAATTGATAACTGCCTAACCCGCCTTAGGAGGGCAAGCTGCTAAATGCTTAACTGCAAACTGCCTAACCCGTCTTAGGCGGGCAAGCTGCTAACTGTTTACTTTACCAGCACCATTCTCTTCACCGCTGTAAAATCTCCCAGTAAGTTTGTGGCGGATAATCTGTAAAAATAAACCCCGCTCGCTAAGTTACCTCCTCCATTATTACTATTGACTTAATTTCTCTTCCAAGCAAATCATAAACAACTAATTTTACTCTTCCATCGTCAGGTAAATCAAAATTAATTTTTGTAATTGGATTAAATGGATTTATAACCTAACATTACTCACCACTAAAACAAACTTTACCTAACTCAACAAAATATCAATAATCAATTTCCTCTCAACAGGTTTCTGTTTTGAAATCCTGACTGCACCTGCAAGCCGTCTATTACCGTTTAAAAGTTTTTGTTCGTTATCGGCATACAACTCACATAGGACTGTTCCTTTCTTAACTTCATTTCCAACTTTTTTATGCAATATTATCCCTGAAAGATAATCGACTTTATCGTCAAGCTTTTTTCTTCCGCTTCCAAGCTCAATAGCGGCAAAACCAAAATCCATTGCAGTCATTTTCGAAACAAATCCATCTTCTTCCGCAACGATCTCTTTTTTATATTTTGCCCTTTTATAATTTGCCCAATCTTTTACATAGTTAACATCCCCGTTTTGAGTTTTAACCATTTCTAAAAATTTCCTATATGCGCTTTTATCCATTAGTTTCTGTCCGGCGATTTTTTCCCCATCTTCCATACTGTTTGCTTTTCCTCCGAGATATATCATCGCGCCGCATAAAACATTATTTAATTTATTAATGTCAGGAACAAATGCTCCGTTCATTATCTCAATACACTCTTCCACTTCAAGCCAGTTGCCAATTTTTTTCCCCAAAGGCTGCTCCATGTCAGTGAGAATTGCAATTGCCTTCTTACCAAACTTCTTTGATATTGATAAAAGCTTTTCTGCGAGTTCAAGGGACTTTTCATGTTCCGGTAGATTAGCGCCGTTACCAATTTTTATATCGAATACAAGAGCGTCTGCGCCTTCGGCAAGTTTCTTGCTCATAATGCTCGATGTAATAAGAGGAATGCATTCAACTGTTGCTGTTACATCGCGAAGCGCATATATCTTCTTATCCGCTGGCGCGAGTTCTGGTGTCTGTCCTATCATTACTGCTCCGATTCTCTCAATGATCTTTTTAAAATCTTTAATCGAATAGTTCACATTGAATCCTGGTATCGATTCCAATTTATCCAATGTACCGCCTGTGTGACCCAATCCTCTTCCGGAAATCATCGGCACGGCAATCCCGCATGATGCAACAAGCGGGGCAATAATTATCGATGTCTTATCTCCAACTCCTCCTGTAGAGTGCTTATCGACTTTAGGCATATTGAGAAAATTAAGATCAACTGTCTCACCGCTATCAAGCATTATTTGAGTGAGATGAAAAGTTTCTTCATCATTCATTCCGTTAAAATATACTGCCATCAGAAACGCCGACATCTGATATTCTGTCACTTCGCCATTTATGTAACCTTCAATAAAAAATTTTATCTGATCTTTTGTGAGTGGAAAGTTATTCCGTTTGAATTTTATAATTTCGACGGGATTCATAGTGAGCAAATTAGAAAATTTCAGACTATAATTAAAGTCGGAGATGGTTTTAGAATTTGATCATTTTTCTTGGAACGCGGAAGACACTTATGTATAAACTGAATGGTGGCTCGCTAGTAGTGTTTCCAATAGTGTGTTTTGTTTCAAGTCTTTGATGAGTCTATTGCGTGTATGACGTCTTATGATCTTATAAACTTCACTCGAGAACTCAGCATTGACGGCGAAAATTGTATTGAAGCATTCCTGCCAATCTCAGACCTTCTCAAGAGTATCTCTAACCTTATCAATTGCTTGCGCCACTTTTCCCTCCGGAGCATTTGTTTCCCATGTGAGTTCATAATAACCGTCACCTGCAATTATATTGGCATTCACCCAGAACTTAACGAACACAATCTTCTTTTCAGCTTTAATATTATATCCGTCATTTATTTTTGTAATGTCGACATTATATGCTGAAATCTCGTTTTTCAAATTGTCTTTGATCTTGTCTAATGAATTTAATAATTCGACTTTTGTTTTTCCGTTCTTATTGATTCTCATGATTTATTATTTAAAATTTCCTTCCTCAAGAAATTAGCTGTAAAATTAGTTCAAACCATTTTCAAACTCAATGTGAATAGTCGGAAGTTTGCCGGGAAAGTTTGTTTTATCAACAATGTCGGCGCGAAGAATGATAAAGTGCCGGAAGGATAGGAGAATATCTTCCCTTTAATTCTGTAATTTTATAAATTTGTGAGAATACTCCGTGGATTTGAGTCAGCAGTCTGATACCGGAGTTAATTCCGGTTTACCTATATTTTTTGTCATTCTGAGCAAACGAAGTGAAGCGAAGAATCCATGCCCCTAAAGTCCCAACCACTACTTAGATCAGTCCATTGCGGATTAATGCTTTCTATCAGATCAATTTTCTTTTTTCTTAACCAGCCCTTCAGTTGTTTTTCTCTTAGGATTGCATTATTTATATAACCTGAAGTTTCATAGTAGACTAATTTGTCAATATTATATTTCCCCGTGAATCCTTTTACTAATTTATTTTTATGTTCAAACATTCTTCTTGCCAGGTCATTTGTAATTCCTACATAGAGAGTTCCATTCCTTTTACTTGCTAAAATATAAACAGAAAAGATTTTGTTCATGATAATTTTTTCTTATTTTGATACTGTACGATGGATTCTTCGCTTCGCTCAGAATGACAAAGATATTGATTTTTTAAAATTGTTCAGAATGGCATTAATATGAATGACAAGAGAATACCCTTCACTTTTTTTTCACACAAATTCTCAGTAGAAGAAAGATTAGATTCTATCTCCGCAGAGTTGCGGCAGAAACGCTTTCTCAATCAGTCACGCATTCAAAAAGTAATTGTCGTATCAACCGTAGCAGTATCAAAGCTCGAAAATCGAAAAGTAAACCTTCCGGATTCCCCAACAAAAATATCAATTGGCGCGTCGAGTTCGATAACTGCCAGCGTACAAACTGCGTTTGTGGGTCGTTTGCCAAAAACGGTAATATAAAAAATTGTGTCAATTTTTATAGATGTAAAATGTGAAAAACTTCCACATCCATCGGGCCAACTTGCTTTAGCCAAAAACGAAACTTTATTATTTGTTATTGATGATACCGACACAGAATGAACGGGAGATTTATTTATTATAACATCAGGTGATTTATTGATATCATTTTCGCAAGAAAGAAAAACGATTGAAGATAAGAATAAAATTAAATAACAACTTTTTGTTTTCATAATATTTTCTCCTCTATTAAAAATTAAACCCTCACAATATAACAATTATTGTCAATTATGAGGGATGATTTAGTTAATAGGAATTAAGCAAATATATTATACTTAATCAACATAATTTTTTTAACTCAGATCACTACGAATCAATTTTGTCCAAAATGTTTGTAGAATTTTTGATAAACTATTATTGTCAGGAAATTTGCAAACAATTTTTTGCTCTTCAAAAAAGAACCCCCCTATGAATAATTACCGTTAAAAATTCTTGAGCGAGAGAATTTAAGTAATTTTTCATCAGCGGGAGTCCACCGCGGCGGATTTCTTTGCCAAGCTATCTTTTGGTCTTTCAAAAGAAAACGAATAATCTTGTTTGTCGGCATTTTCAAGATTAAACTTTTGGACGGATGTGATTTACGGATCATTACAACAAACCATTTTTCAATCTTACCAAGGCAATAATATTGAATTTCAATCAACTCAGCATTAGCTTCTTTCGTGAATTAAAATTCTATCAATAAAAAATTGCATAAGTTTCAAAACATACCCGCTTTCAAATTCGCAATATTTCTTATCACTGGAATACTGCTCGGTTCAAAATTTGTCTTAGATATAAATATTATGATATGCATTATAATTATATTTATAATTTTAACCGTCCTTTTTTATATAAAGAAATTAAGATTATTAATGACGGCATCTGTATTTCTCATAATCTTATTTGGAATTCTAAAATCAAATCTTGACTTCTTTATAATACCAGATAATTCAATCAAATATTTCCCTGACACAGAAAGAAAATCTTCTATTGAGCTGGTTGGAATTATAAAAGATTTCCCTGATTATGATAGCAACAAAATTAGATTTGTTCTCGAGAGTGAAGAATTAATATCTACTGAAGAAAAATTGCTTGTTAGCGGAGATTTGAGTGTAACTTTAAGGGAGGATATTTTCAGCAAATCAGAAAATTTGCAACCAATACTTAATGTGGGAGACCGAATTGTTCTTAAAGGAAAACTGCTCAAACCTCCTTCACGTCGCAATCCCGGCGAGTTTGATTATAAAAAATATCTCGAACTGCATGACATCCATAAAACTTTTCTCGTTTCAGGTTATAAAAATGTTAAAGTTATTGAATCAGCTAATTATGGATTTATATATCAAAAAATTATTTTTCCAGCAAAAGCATTCGCTCTAAAAAATATAGATATACACCAAAAGGATGACGAAGCAGCTTATTTAAAGGGATTGGTGACCGGAGATCGGAATGATATATCTTCGGAAACCAAAGAAGCATTCATCAACACAGGGGTCATGCACCTTATTGCTGTCTCGGGTTTAAATGTTGCATATATAATAATTTTTGTAACTTTATTTCTTTCTTTATTCAGAATCCCCCTGGCATCAAAGACAATACTTACAATTTTAATACTGATTTTTTATTCCTTATTCACTGGGAGCCCCGCTTCTATTGTCAGAGCAACAATAATGGGAATTCTGATTTTATTATCATTTTTATTCGAGCGCAAATTAAATTTTTATAACACAATCGGTATCGCTGCAATAATTATTTTAATATATGATTCAAAACAATTATTTGATGCAGGGTTTATTTTATCATTCAGCGCTGTTTTAACTATGGCTTTTATTTTTAATTCCTTCGAGAAAGTCTTTATGAATAAAATTATTAAATGGAATATTAAAGGCAGGAAAATTATACTGGGACTTGCAACACTCTTGTTTACTACACTAGCAGCGCAAATAGGAACACTCCCAATTACTGTTAATTATTTCGGAAAGATATCAATTATTTCCCTGTTGGCAAATATAGTCGTAGTTCCATTCGCTAATTTGTCTTTAGCAATTGGTTTCTTACAAATACTTGTGGGGCTTTTCTCCGATTTTTTATCATCGGTTATTTCTGAAACTAACAATGTGATTCTCTATTTGCAGCTTTATTTTATTAAATGGTGTGCTTCTCTGAGATTTGCTTACTTAAATGTTCCGGATTTTTCATTACTTAATGTATCAGTTTATTATATTGTAATGGTGTTATTTGTTACTATAAAAAGCAAAAGGGAAATTGCATTCAGGTTCATATTGTCTTTCATAATTCTCTTATCAGTCTTACTTATCAACGCTGATTTCAATAAAAATCTACGGGTAACATTCATTGATGTAGGACAAGGTGACTGTGCACTTATACAGACACCGAATGATAAAACTATTTTGGTTGACTGCGGGATAATTACATTTAATTACAACAGCGGCGAAAGAACTATTGCTCCTTATATGAGGAGAAACGGAATTCACCAAATTGATTTGTTAATAATTTCGCATCTTCACAATGATCATATCGGAGGAATTAATTACCTGATTGAAAATTTTAAGGTAGGCAAAATTTTAGAAAGCGGACAAAGTTCTGAAAGCTCTTTGATTAGTAAAATGAATAGTTTGATTTTAATTAAGAAGATTCCTCGCGAAACGGTAAGAGCCGGAGATCTGATTGACGTTTTGGATAACATAAGATTATATTTTCTATTTCCTGACAATAAATTCGTTAATGATGATGGACGTACACTTGATAATAACCTGAATAACGGCTCAGTAGTCTTTCTCTTAAAATACCGGGACAATACATTTTTCTTCACGGGTGATATCGAAAAAGAGGGAGAAAGATTTTTAACCGAAAAGTTTTCCGGTTTTTTAAGAACGGATGTTTTGAAAGTAGCCCATCACGGTAGCATTACCTCTTCTACAATACCGTTTGTTCTGAAAAACATGCCGGGTATCTCTGTAATATCATGCGGAATGTTTAACAAATTTAACCATCCGTCCGATATAATTCTCAGGCGATTAAAAGGTTTGGGTTCACGAATTTACAGGACCGATCTGCACGGAGCAGTAATTCTGAAAAGCGACGGCAGCAGTGTAAAAGTTGTCGAATGGAAATAATTTTTCCTTTGTGTACAAACTGAAAAATCCTGTATGCACGACAAAACTTTGTTAGAACACGCCTGCCTGGCGTCAGACAGGGATGACACTGATTTAGCGGATTTTCGCAAATAGTTTGAGAATAATATACAGCGTAAATTTCTACTTAATTTTTATTTTTAAAAAAATTTTCCATTATGTGAACCGATTTTTAAGCCACTAAATAAAATCAGTTATTTTTCTGTTAAATCCGCGTTATCTGTGTTCTGTTTTACAAAGTGAAAAATCACTGATTTCCTAAATGACTTTGCAACAAATTCAAGAAAAAATATTTTCCTATTTTTTTTATATATCACTCAAGTTGACAATTTTGATCATTAAACTTTTTTTCCGCTACTCCGCCGCGGCGGATAGAAGCAGTCAATTGTGTGAATTAAAATATTAATTTTTTTTAAAAATATATCCGCGATTATCTGTTAAATCCGTGTTATCGGTGTTCAAAAAAAATTTTATTGTCTTCTGAGAAATTTCTAAAACTTAATAGTCACCGAATAGATCTTATTTTCCCTTAATGCAAAAAACTTTAATTGATCTGTGCCTTCGTTATAATTCAGCTCTCCAATTAAATCATAAGGTTTACCCATTGAAACATTATCTGCAAACATTTCCATTTCATATTTATCTTCATCTTTTTTGAATTCTGCAATGTAAAAAAGCTTATCGCTCTTCGAATACATTAAACCCCAGATATAATTAAATTTCTTGATTATACCAGCATTTGTTTTCGGTATGGGGAGTTTTCCGTTGTTAGTATAAACAAAATCTTTAGATGAAATTGAGTCGAACTTCTCCCCGGCAATATAAGCATAATTATTTCTAGAGTCGAATTTCAAAACTGAAGAAGTATTATTCATGTACTGTATTACAAGATACTCATACTTTCCAACTAGATTATCTCCAAAATATAAATGGGATTCGAATTTAGTATTGTTTACGGTATCTTCATAATTCTGTCCAACATAATATATTTCACCTCCCGGTGAAATTCCGTAATCATAAATTTCATTATACATTTTTTTATTTAAAATTATTTTGCTGATACCGTTACTCTGCATCAGCAGATAATCCTTTTTCGTAAGGTCCGATATACCCGAATATAGTATTTGTCCGTCTTTGAAATAAATAACCTTTCCAGTATTATAGCCAAGCTCGTCTGCCGCACCGTTCTTTATCAAAAATGTCCTGCTGTAATACTGATCATATACTTCCTCATTGGGCTGAGACTTGTGAGCAGGAATAATAATTTCCTCCGTTCCGAAATATGAAATGCTTTCCTTATCCACTTTAAGATCCGTAATTCCGTAATCAAATCGCGGAGTTTTCATTGATCTGTTGTCTCTCATATATGCCTGCTCTTTCACATTACCGATTACTATATAATTATCATAAATATTCTCTCCCAGTGAATCTCCTGCAACATATACAGGTTCATTTCTTTCATTAAATAATACGGGCGGATTAACCTTCATAAAAGAATTATATTCAATGCCGCCGGACACCACAAATTCATTGCCGACACTTTCATAAAATCTTCCGTTTTTCTTTGCAATAAAGCTTAGTGCCGAATTTTTATTTTTAGTAAGACTTGCTTCATTTATATCGCTGTAATTTGTTAAAATTTCTTTTGTTTCGAATATTAATTTCGCTTTTCCGTCTGTAATTGCTACAAATCCTCTTTCACCATTTTCATCCGTATAAAAATCTTCCTTTTCTCGCCTGCCTCCACCCTCCTCTTCCAAAGGCGGACTCAGATCAAGATTATAAATTGCTTTCACCATATCATAAGGCTCAGACTGCCTCAGGCCTTTTTTTATACTATAATAACCGATCTTATATTTATCAAACTGTTTGAAGATGAAGACATATTCGTCAGCATTATTGATGCCTGCATTATAACTATCTATGTAATCAAAATTTAGTACAGTCTTACCGTTGGCAATGACGAAATAATTATCAATACCGTAATCCTCTTTGTAATTTGCAGTGACAGTATAGTAATTTCCTTTTGAATCAAATACAGCTTCCGAAACATTCACAACATCATATTTTTCTGACATGGAGTTATTTGAAATAATAAAATATTTTTTGTCATCTTCCATAAAATAAGCATAGCAGTATGTTCCTGTAAGAGAGTCAATAATAAAATTATACAGATCGATATTCCCTTTGAATTCAGTGCTGAAGACTTCTTTCTCGCTGATTGTCTGAGCTGATGATTCCAGGCCAAAAAACAGAAGTAATAAACAGAATAAAATTTTTTTCATTTTGTTTTTTTTTAAAAAAAATTTATTAAACTTTCTGAAACCGACTCGAATATTAAATGTGAATTTACTACTCGATGTACAGATTTTGATTTCACTTGATTAAATAATTGTTAAAAATCTTGAATCCGCCTCGGCGGAGTGGTAAAAAATAAATGCAATAATTCTAAAACGGTCAGCTTGAATAATTTATAAAATAATATTTTATGTGATTACGTTGTTCATCCGGCAGCTTTTCCCATTTTTCCAAAATGGCGTCATTGATGGTGGCGGGAAGCCTGTAATACTCATCGACATCTTTATTTAAAAATAAACCCGACTCTTTATAAATAATACTTTCTTCCTCAAGGTTATCAAGCGTCTGCTTCAGAAAAAAAATATTTCCGTCAGTAATATCATCGATTCTTTTCAGAAATTTATCCGCAAATTTATTACTCGGGTAAGTTTTGTTTATATAATCATTAAACTGTTTTGAATCAAACGGATTAACTGTAATAAATTCAGCCGACCGGAATTTCTTCAAATTAGAAATCAATTCTTTTAAATGACCGTTCACACGGTTTTCTTTTTCCTCATTATCGTTTTCGTAAAGTTCATCCGTATTGTATGCGCCGATTAAAAGCAGCGGGAAAGGATTATCCTTTATGCTTTTTGATAAATAAAAGAAGAGATCTCTCGATGAAATGTCCATCCATTGAAGGTCATCAATAAAAATAATTATCGGATATTTTTCCGATAGACTTCTTAGTTTGACCGTAATTGCCGCAAAGAGATCATTGGTATTGTTAAAACTAATGCCTTCGCTGATCTTTTTGATTTCCTTTGAAGCTTCCTGAACGTCAAATCCTTTTTTTAAATCTTTTATTGTCTTATAAATAAGAGCGGAAATATTTCCGATTTGAGGGATTGATTTTATCCAATCCGTACCCGTTCCGTCAAAAGCTGTCTTAATTATTTTTTTATAATCATTACTTTTTTCTACCGAGCCGTGGAGATAATTAAGAGTTAATAAATTCGTGTCGAGTTCGATGATAGATTCTATCCAGGGAAAGTAACTTCTCGTTGAGCCGTTCATATTAATGCAATATCCGTATCCTGAAATAATTTTTCTTTCGGAGTCCTCATAATTATCAGAAATAAATTTTTTGATAAGAGTTGTCTTTCCTAATCCCGCATCAGCGGAAACGATCAATGTTGTTCCTCCGCCTGTCCCGAACATTTTCGAAAGGTGTTCATTTAGGACCAAAGTTTCCTGTCTTTCTACAAAAATCAAATTACTCTTTCGCTAATTGTTTTTTATAATTATTATATGCAATTTACTAAAAAAATTTCCTATGAAAAATTTATTAAAAAATTTCATTTTAATTTTTGTAATCAATCTATTTCGGGAGTCAATGTTATCCTTCAGATTCGAAAGGAGATTTTATTGATGCAATTGCCGTGACGAAAACCAATTCGGACGGTACATATACATTTAACAATCCGCCGTCGGGTCCGAAGAGATTGTTTTTTGAAAAAGGCTCTTTCCGAGATACTCTAGATATTGTTGTTCCCGCAACGGGTAATCAAACCGTAAGTAACGCAGTAGTGACTTCTTCTAAAAAGCTTGGTTATTTCTTCGTCGAAAGGGACAGCATACAGACTTTTGTAAGCAGCTTTGGCTATAATTCTGACAGGTTAAACTTAAATCAATTGTCAGACACTTCAGTTTTAATAATATGATATCATTTTTATTAACAGCGGCAATGATTCCAGATTTAATATTGACAATGCCGGTCCTCAAGCTCAAACAATATATGGAAAGCGGGGGTAGTATTTACGCAAGCGACTGGGCGATGGGTGGATTGTCAAGAATTCCCGGTCTGGGACTGGACGAATTTTCAGACGGCTGTTACGGAGGATGGGGCGATACAATTTATTCATCAAATATTACGGATGTTAACCTTAGTACGTTTTTAAATAAAAGCAATGTAACCGTTATGTATAGATTGAACGAATGGTTTTCATTGGATTCTAATGTCTTCGCGGGAAGTCCTTTTGCAAAAATCAGGTACGGAGATGGTGGTAATAATTTCATTCCAAACAATAGACCTATTTCACTAAATATTAAGTCGGAAGTAGAGGAGGAAAATTGATTTATAACACTTTTAGATTCGAATCCGGTCAAACTCCCGACGGGCGAAATATTCTGAAATTTTATTTATTCGAATTATAATTCTAAAATCAAATTTATAAATGCACGAACTTAACATTGACTTCACCTGTGTCGATAGGTTTATCCGCTATGTAAAGATCGACACTCAATCCGATCATGATTCAACCACTTCTCCAACAACCGAAAAGCAAAAAGACCTCGCCCGCGTGCTAGTTGCGGAACTTAAAGAAATGGGAATTGCAGATGCTGAAACAAACGAGTATGGTTATGTTTATGCGACCATTGCATCCAATACAAACAAACGTGTTCCAGTACTTTGCTTTTGCTCGCACATGGACACTTCACCTGACGTTACAGGCAAAGGTGTAAATCCTATAATTCACAAAAATTATCAGGGCGGTGATATCGCTCTTCCTACAGATAATTCGCAGGTGATAAAGGCTGACGAGCACCCGCAATTGAAATCACAAATCGGCAACGATATCATTACGACGGACGGCACAACTTTACTTGGAGCCGACAATAAAGCCGGTGTTGCAGAAATTATGGACGCGGCAAAGTTTCTTATGGATCATCCTGAAATAAAACATGGTAAGATCAGAATACTTTTTACTCCGGATGAGGAAGTTGGTAAAGGCGTGGATAATATTGATATGAAAAAGCTCGGGGCAGAAGTCGGATACACGATTGACGGAGCGGATTTGGGAAGCGTTGAGAATGAAACCTTCTCTGCAGATTCTGTAACGATAAAAATTCACGGCTTCAGCATTCATCCCGGTTTCGCAAAAGATCAACTTGAAAATGCAATTAAAATCGGTAGTGAAATTTTAAGTAAACTTCCAATAGATTCTTTATCGCCTGAGTCAACCGAGGGTAGAGAAGGATTTGTTCATCCTGTTTCTTTTAAAGGAGAAGTCGAATCTGCAACAATTAAATTTATTGTCAGGGATTTCGGAGTTGACGGTTTGATTGAAAAAGAAAAATTTCTTAATCAAATTTCAGAAGAAGTTGTAAGCAAATATAAAAGGTCAAACTACGAATTTATTGTGGAAGAATCCTACAGAAACATGAAAGTAATTCTTGACAAAGATCCAAAAATAATTGAGTATGCAATCGAGGCAATCAAGAGAGCGGGCATCCAACCCAAGCTCGATTCAATTCGCGGCGGCACAGATGGCTCGCGACTTTCATTCATGGGACTTCCATGTCCCAATATTTTCGCAGGCGAACACGCATTTCATTCAAAACTTGAATGGGTTTCTGTCCAGGATATGCAGAAGGCTGTGGAGACTATAATCAATTTGTGTATGATCTGGGAGGAGAAGAGCTAACCTCACCTGGTTTTCTCTTTTGAACCTCACCCCCGGCCCCTCTCCTGAAAAAACAGGAGAGGGGAGTATGAAGAGGTTTTAAACATTTTTAAGAACCTTCCCTCTCCTAAGGAACACGAAAGAGAAGGAAGAGATTTTAAACTTTTTTAAGAACCTCACCCCCGGCCCCTCTCCTAAAAAACAGGAGAGGGGAGAAGGAAGATTTAGTAATCTTCCTTGTCTAAATCAACCTCACTCCCTGTACAGAATTGGGGTTAGTCTTTTTAATAAAACACTTTTCACATCATCAATTAGATCCTTATTTTTTATTCTTACCATTTTGTATCCTAAATTTTCAAGTTCATCTTGTCGGTTTGCATCATATTCCTTTTGCTCATTGTAATCGTGGATCTGCCCATCCACTTCTATCATCAGTTTCTTTTCATGACAATAAAAATCCACAACATATTTGCCGAATGGATGCTGTCTTCTGAATTTCAAATTATTAAACTTTCTGTTTCTCAATTCATTCCATAAAATCTTTTCGGCTTTAGTAGATTTCTTCCTGAGCATCCTTGCAGTTTCGATAGCTGTTGTATTTCTTTCCATTTTAGAAAATATTCAGGTAGGAAATTTTTTAAAATACAAATTAACATCTTGCATACAATTGTGCCCTTTTTTTACTGAATGAACTTAAATATTACTTTCCTTAAGACATCATTCTCCCCTCTCCTGCTTTTTTAGGAGAGAAATTGGGGGAGATTTAAAAACTTATCATTCTCCCCTCTCCTGTTTTTCAGGAGAGGGGCCGGGGGTGAGGTTAAATGAACTTGCATATGGTAGCAAACGGAGAAAATTATAATTGAATATAGCCATTCGTATGACTACTTTCTAAAATTAGTAAAGGAGAACTTTCACATGAAAAATTTAATACAAATAAAATTTTTAGCAGCAATAATATTTATACTCTTTCTCAATTCAAATTCATTTTCTCAATTAAGCGGAACTTATACAATTGGTTCCGGTGGAAATTATACAGCTATTACTTCTGTAGTCAGTGACTTAGTTGCTAACGGAGTCAGTGGTCCCGTTACATTTAATATCATTGCCGGGAATTTTCATGACACAAAAAAATTAATTCTTCTTAAATAATAAATGAATCTATTCAAAATCGACGAAGACATTTCTATCGCTGAAACTCTTCCTTCAGAATTTTACAATACTGAAAAATATTTCGAACTATCTAAAGAAAAAATATTTACAAGGACATGGCAGTATGTATGCAACACTGACAATGCGAAAGTTACTGGGCAGATATACCCTTTTACTCTGCTGGAAAATTATTTAGATGAGCCGTTAATTCTTTCAAGAGATAAAAATGACCGGCTGCATTGTTTGTCAAACGTTTGCACACACAGGGGAAATATTCTTATTGAAGGAAGCTGTATCGAAAAAAATATTGTATGCAGATATCATGGAAGAAGATTTAATCTCGATGGAAAATTTCTTTCAATGCCTGAATTTGATGAAGTTAAAAACTTTCCGTCTGAAAAAGATCATCTTTCAGAAATTCCATTCAGCGCATGGGAAAAGTTTTTGTTTGTTTCATTGAATCCCATTGCACCAATTCAGGATTTTACCGGTGAAATGTGTTCGAGAATGTCGTGGCTTCCGCTCGATGAATTTGTATTCGAAGCTTCACGTTCGAGAGATTATTTGATCAAAGCAAACTGGGCATTGTACTGTGAAAATTATCTCGAAGGATTTCATATTCCTTACGTTCATGCTGGACTCAACAGTGCTCTGGACTATTCGGGTTATAAAACAGAATTATTTAAGTTTTCCAGTTTGCAGACCGGAATCGGCAAAAGTGGTGAGGATTGTTTCGATCTTCCTAAAGATTCTCCCGATTACGGGCAAAAGATTTCAGCTTATTATTTCTGGATATTTCCGAATATCATGTTTAACTTTTATCCATGGGGTTTATCGATAAATGTTGTCAGGCCGGTGAAGCCCGATCTTTCAAAGGTTTCATTTATAACTTATGTCTATGATGAATCGCGATTGGATAAAGGAGCAGGAGCGGGTCTCGATAAAGTTGAACGTGAAGATGAGGCAATAGTTGAGAATGTTCAGAAAGGAATTAAATCAAAAAAATATGATAGGGGAAGATATTCTGTCAAAAGGGAAACGGGCACGCATCATTTTCATAGATTGATTGCGGAATTTATTTAGAATTTGGGATTTGGAATTCGCCTGCCTGCCGAAGCCTCGGATTTGGATTTATATGTTCCAATTTCAATTCTGAATTGTTACAAAGCCATCGTGAGACAGTTTCATTATTTTATTTTGGTTTAGGATAAGTGAAAAAACTACTTAAATTAGCATGAAAAATCTTATAAACTTAAAAAGGAGATGCAAATATAATTAGATGTTACCTTCCATAAATTAAATGCAGCTCTCCATGAAAACGCCCTTTGCGGTTCTTGTTGTAATTCTCTTTACTTCCAATACTTACTCTCAATGCTCGGATGCCGGAGTTTGTTTTTTAAGTTTGAATAATCCTGATCTAAAAGAAAACGGATCTTACATTAACTTACAATATTCAAATTCTTCAAGCGGCTCGCCATATAATGTTAGCTACAATCAATTTAATTGGCTCACAGGCTATTCTAAAATAAAATATAATCTATTTAAACTTAATGGGAAGCTGGATGTCAAAAAAAAAATTTTTCATTAACGTTCAGTATTCCTTATCTTATTGAAAATGCCAAAAGTGAGAGTATTGATTACGAAGATTCTTTTGAAGGGTTAGGAGATATGTTGACATTTTTGGAATATGATCTCAAAATAAACAGCTCAGACAAAATAGAGTTCAAAGCCGGATTCAAAATAAATACAGCAAATAAAATTTTTGCTTTTTATAATGGTTATGGAACAAATGATTTTATTATTGGATCTACATATACGCATAACCATTTTAATGTCGGTCTGTATTCACAGATCCCCATGCATGAATTCCGGGAGAGTCAATACAATTTCAGAAGAGGCGCTGATATCTCATTTGACGTCGGTTACTCGAATTCCGCCGGTAAATTAAATTATAAATTAGAATTGCTTGAGATAAAAAGACTTGCAGAGTCAGTTTTTAATTATCACCCTTTTGTAGGAACAGTAATAAGTCCTGATACGATCGCAGGGAGCGACTTTTTTCAATTGAATGCTGCAGGAGAGTTCGCTTATTCTATAAATAAAACTTCGATGCCGGAATTAGCTTTGCACTACCGTTGCTCAAAAGACTTGAAAACTCTGATGGAACAAAAAGGACTTACAACCTGCAGATTGGTATAATCTATAAGTTCATATTATAAACAGAATATGGTCAACGGTCATTGCTCGCCTCGCGAAGCGGGTCAATGTTCAATTGCAATGGTCAAATCAAAAATCTAATCCGCCGAGGCGAACTAAAATCCATCAGCTCGATCAGGAATGTCAAAGAATTTTTTAAAGTGCTTACAAAAGAATAGCCGTAACCGCGGTAATGATTATAATTCCGGCAATATCTAACCATAACCCGGCTCTCAGCATTTCCGTAGCTTTAAAACGTTTACTGCTGAAGACTATTGTATTTGGAGCGGTTGCAATCGGAAGCATAAAGCCCAATGATGCCGCGAGAGTGGCGGGTATCATCAGCAAAAGCGGATCTGTTCCGGTTTCTTTCTGAAGTGAAATAATAATAGGAAGCATCAGTTGTATGCATGCTACGTTTGATGCAAACTCACTGATCAGCGTTACCAGCGAGCACAGTAGGAGCACGAATAAAACAATATTTATCTTAGATGCGAATCCGAGATTTGAGGCAAGCCACGCGCTAAGGCCGGAGACTTCCATTCCTTTTGCAAGAGCAAATCCACCTCCGAACAGAAGGATGATGTCAAACGGAAGCTTTGAAATATCTCTCCATACAAGCAGCGACTCGCCTTTGTTTTGTTTGGATGGAATGAAGAAAAGCAATGTCGCCATGAAAACTGCAACCACGCCATCTGTGACATATTCAGGGCTTCCGAATAAATTACTCCATCCCTTCCAGTTAATGCTTCCGACATCAATATCGGCTCTTGTAAACCAGAGCAGGGCTGTTATAATAAAAATTACACCAATAAATTTTTCTTCGTAAGTTATTTTTCCAAGCTTTCTGTACGAATCCCTGAAAAAATCCTTTTCAAATTCAAGAGATTCATTTTTCCTGATAAAAATGAATTTCAATAATGCAAAAGTAAACAATAGCAGCAACAGTGCAATTGGCATTGCGACTATGAACCAGCTGAAGAAATTCATATCAGTATTCTGAGGATATTGTTCTTTGTACATCCTGTAAAAGATCATATTTGTCGGAGTTCCGACAAGTGTGGCCATGCCCCCGATGCTGGCTGCATACGCAAGTCCCAGTAGTAATGCTGTGGAAATTCCACGGTGAGAACTTCCCTTATTATTACTCTCTACTTTTATTATAATAGCCATAACGCTTGCAAAAAGCATCATTACAGTTGCGGTATTAGAGATCCACATCGATATCAAAAAAGTAGTGATCATTACACCAAGAAGGATGTGAGAAGGTCTGCTTCCGACGCTCATTAATATTCTTAAAGAGATCCTTTCGTGCAGCATCCATTTTTCTATTCCGTATGCAATTATGAAACCTCCTATAAAGAGAAAAATTATCGGGTCCATATACTGCAGGGATGTTTGTTTTGAATCGAGAATTCCGAGAACGGGAAATAATACGGCAGGCAAAAGCGCAGTGACAGCTACCGGCACTGCTTCAGTCAGCCACAATGCCGCCATCAGAACAGCAACTCCTGCCATTTTAGAGGCAGATTCTCCCGCAGCAGTGAATTGATTTAGTACAATAAACACAACTATAGCAGGTAGGACGCATGATATGACTTTTGTATATGATTTCAATTATTGGCGGGAAAAGTGTAAATAATATAAATGAAATAAAAGTTATTTCGGTGATGAAGTGCGATAACCAATAACGAAGGATTACTATCCGGGACAAGTGGTAGAATCTCTAAAGTAAGTCGGTCAGTATTCAGAATAAACAATCCAGTATTCAGAACAAGTATACAAATATTCAGAGCAAGTAAACAAGTATTCAGAGCAAGTAAACAAGTATTCAGAGCAAGTAAACAAGTATTCAGAGCAAACATTGATATTGCAAAAGCAAATATTGATCCGGCATATGCTAACATTGATTTTCAGAAGAAAATATTGAACTTGCAGAAGAAAATGTCTCCTCTGCAAATGCAAATATCCATTCTTCAAATGCAATTATCAAAGTTCACAAAGAATTAGCACAGCCTAAATATGTTTTGCATTTGAATTAATCCACGCTAAAAATAATTTGCAGGAAGTAAGATCATAAATAATTCTCTGACAGTTTTTAAGTTTTCTCTCGAGAAAAAATATTTATAACCTGTAAACATACAAAAATGAAAAACCAACAAATCACACCTTGCTTATGGTTTGACACTCAAGCCGAAGAAGCCGCAAATTTTTATATCGGCATTTTTAAGAATTCCAAAATTGGAGACATCGCTCGTTACGGAAAGGAAGGCTTTGAAGTACATAAGAGGCCGGCCGGATCTGTAATGACAGTGAAGTTTACCTGAACGGGTAGCCTTATCTCGGATTAAATGGTGGACCGGAATTTAAATTCAATAAATCCATTTCATTTCAGATATTTTGTGAAACGCAGGAAGAGATAGATCATTATTGGAATAAATTAATAGCAGATGGCGGAGAAGAAAGTGTATGCGGTTGGCTCAAAGACAAGTTTGTCGTATCGTGGGAAGGTAGTCCCTTCTATACTTTCGGAATTACTGAAAGATCCGAAAAAGGCCGGACCTGTCATGGAAGCGCTTATGAAAATGAGGAAGTTTGATATTGAGAAGCTGAAAGAAGTTGCGGGGTAATAAAAGTAGCACAATATTAATTATTACCTAACTTAAAGAACCTGATTGAGTATGGTTCAATTAGTTAATATCAGTTTCTTTCAAAAATCTTGCAGAATGAAATACAGTTAAATAAAAACACTGTTGCCTTTTCTAATTTCATATATAACTCTATAGATACCTTTAATTATTTCTCTGATGTTTTCATTCTTAATCTCAGGAACTATTCTGCCAATCTTTGGATTGCCGGAAATATTAATTTCAGTTTCAATTAGTTTTGATAATGTTAGTCTTGCATAATGAAATGAATCTTTGGAAATGTAATTTCCTATTTCTTCCAGATCATTCAATGCTCGCTCTGTCCAGATTACCTTAACCATTTTCCTAAGCGTTCTTTCACCTGATCAGTAGTGTAAACACGGCCTTCGTCTGCATCTTTTAATCCCTGCTCGACCTTATCGAGTAAAATCAATTGTTCGATTACCTCTTCCACTGTCGGATTTTCCGGAAGTGAGTCTATCGTTTTTTTTATTTTATCCTTCGTAAGAATAAATTTTTTACAAAATGTAAATAAAAATATATTACATTTCAATTGTTAAGAAATCTTTTTCAAAATTTTTTGAATGTGTTTCGTTAATTGACAGAAAGGATTTAAATTTAACCCCTCCTTCTCTTCTCAATAATTTTTTGCGACTTTTTTCTTTATCTTACGTCTAATTATCAAAATATATTTTTAAGTTATAGTTTAAAACCATGTGTCAGGACACAAACCGATTTATAGAACTTCTCAAGTCCGAGTACAGCGATGCTTTGAAGTACTGCAAGGCATTATGCGTGAGACAATCTCTGGATGATGCCGAGGATGTATTGCAACAATCATTGATGAAAGCGCTCGAAAATTTCGATCAACTGAATGATCAATCAAAATTCCGTTCATGGTTCTTTAAAATAATCACACGCGAATTCTATAATTCAGTGAGGAAAAACTTCTGGAAAAAATTTCTGCCGCTCGATCTTGCGCCGGATGTTGCGCAGATGCCGGAAGTTTATGACAGGTCTGATGAAGAAGATGAAGGAAAGATCTTACTGTACAAAGCTTTATCACACATTTCTTCAAAAGAAAAATCGGCTGTTCTGCTTTTTGAAATAGGAGATTTTTCAATTCAGGAGATAAAAGAAATGCAGAATGAGAAAAGCATATCTGCAATTAAGTCAAGACTCAGCCGCGCAAGGGAAAAGATGAAGAAGTATATTATGGAAAATGAAAATAAAAATTTATATTCATCAAAAAAAAGTTCAATAATCTTAGGAGATTTAAGAAATGAAACAATTAAACTCGTCACAGAGATCGAAGGAAAATAACTCTGGCATCAACTTCGATTTAATAAAAAAGGAAAATTACGAAGACACTTTTCCACGCGCTGAAAGATGGATAAGATCCGTTGACGCAAATTTATTAACCAACAAAAAAGAAAGGAAAATTTCAATTATGAAAAACTATTTTGCAACACATAAACTAAAACTCGCCTATACTTTCTTAATACTTGCATTCGTAGTAGCTGCTTGTAATTATCCCGTAACACAGCATGAAACAATCGGCGATGTATTGTCATGGGAAATCCCTGCAGATAATTCCGATGCAGTCAATCAAATTGAAGCTATTGAACTTCTCAAGACGGGTGATTATACCAGTGACAAAAGGGGAGTGAATGGTAAAGCAATTTTATATTATAATCTAGTCCTGAAAGATATATCTCCTGAAAAAATCGCAGAATTCAAAAGTCAGCTTCAAAACATTGCAGGAGTAACTAATATTAATTCGGTCCCGATTAATGAAACTGTGACGCGCCCAGTTTACTCTGCAGCATTGAATGAGATTTTTAAGATTAATATCAACGCAACAAATAAAAGTGACGAGGAGCTTAGGAAGGAAATTACGGAGCAATTAAAGAAAGCCGGTATAGAAAATATGCAGATCGATTTTGAAAAGGATTCCAAAGGAAATCGGAGGGTGAAATTCTTCAGACCGTTAAGTACCGATCCATATAATGATGGCTTTGATATGACAATAAAAGATGGAAACAATGTTAATAGGATGAAGCAAGTGAGAAGAAACGGTGAGAACAACGAATCCAATTTCAAAGGAAAATCAGACAGCGAAATCAGAAAGATGGTTAAAGAAGACTTTGGCGATGCCAATTTGCAAGATGATCAGATCGAAATAACCAGAGAAGGAGATAATGTAAAGATAAGAGTCAAAGTTGATAAAGGCGGTGGAAATAGGGAAGAAAAATTAGACATTCAAAAGGAAGTAAAATAAATTGCTTTAAACAAATATCCGTCAAGGTTTGAATTACTTTGTGGAGATTTTTAATATTAACCGAAACAATCCTAACTTTAATTCGTTTTATTAAAAATTAACTCATCCGCAAATGAAAACATTAATCATAATTTTAATTGCAGTTACAGCAATGGCTGCTCAAAGCCAGACTTTAATAAATAAAGCAGAAAAAATAGGAGACGAACAAAAATTGGAAGCGATTACAAATATTTCAAAAATTCTTAATGAAAACTATGTATTCCCGGATAAAGCCAAAAAAATGGGAATGCTTATTAAACAAAAGCTCAATTCAAAAGAATATGATAAAATATCAGATCCTATGTTATTAAGTGAACAATTGACAAAAGATTTGCAGTCAATAAGCAAAGATAAACATTTAAGAGTTATGTACAATCCCAAAGAGGCAAGCGAACTCAGCAAGAGTTCTGCCAGTCATAAAATGAAAGAAGAGGTCGATGAACAAACAATTCAGATGATGAAATATGAAAATTGCGGTTTTAAAAAAGTCGAGAGATTAGGCGGTAACATAGGTTATATGGATTTCAGAAATTTTTATCCATCCCGATATTCCAAAGCAACAGTAGCATCTGTGATGGGATTTTTGTCTAATTGTGACGCTATCATAATTGATCTCAGACAGAATGGCGGCGGTGATCCGGACGGAGTAAGATTATTAAGCAGTTATTTCTTTGATTCAAATCCTGTTCATTTAAATGATCTTTACAACAGACCTGAGGATAAGACTGAGGAATTCTGGACTTTGAAAGAAGTTGAAGGGAAGAAAATGCCGGGTGTGGATCTTTATGTACTAACAAGTAATTATACTTTCTCTGGCGCAGAAGAATTTGCTTACAATTTAAAGAACCTAAAGAGAGCGACAATTGTAGGCGAAACAACAGGAGGTGGAGCACATCCTGGAGGTGTTATTGCAGTTAATGATAATTTCGTTATGTTTGTTCCGAACGGAAGAGCCATAAATCCCATCACAAAGACAAACTGGGAAGGTACGGGTGTAACTCCGGATATAGAAATTGCACAAGATAAGGCGCTGGAAGCCGCACGAATGCTTGCCTTAGAACGATTAGCCAAGAAAACAACCAATGTTGAAATAAAAAACAAACTTGAATGGGATATTGAAACCATTAAATCAGCTATGATTACGGTTTCTATCGATGAAATTGCAATGGCAGGTTTTGCGGGAAAATATGGTGAAAGAAATATTACAATTGAAAACGGAGCACTTTATTATCAAAGAACAGGAAGACCAAAATTTAGAATGATACCGATGTCCGATAATAAATTCAGGTTCAAGGAAATGGAAGCTTTCAGAATAGAATTTGTAAAGGATGCAAATGGGAAAACTAATCAACTCATAGGAATCTATGATAATGGACAGAGGGATATTTCCGAGCGGATAAATTAAGAACAATTTGTAAGAATATAACAAGCGGGAGCAGAATTGTTTCCGCTTTTTTTATTTAAAATGCTGTAGTGCTAAGCGGAGTCAAAGCACGAATGTTTTTTAAAAACGCCATTCGCCCTTTGACTACGCTCAGTGCGACCATACTGATAGTTTTTCAGAAGTTATCATTAGATTTTTTTCCGACTTAATACCTAAACTTTACCATATACAGAAATTACGACCGACTGCAGCCCGCCTCTTATTGTAAACTCACCTTTCACTTCCATCCATTTTGGTTTTGTAGCGCTTACAAGATCATCGAGAATTCTGTTAATTACATTCTCATAGAAAATTCCTTCGTTTCTGAAAGACTGCAGGTAATATTTTAATGATTTGAGCTCAACACATTTCTTTTTTGCAATGTAAGAAATCGTAATAATTCCGAAATCGGGTTGGCCTGTTTTTGGACAGACAGAAGTGAATTCATTGGCTTTATGAACGATCAGATAGTCACGGTTTGGAAATGAGTTGTCAAATACTTCAAGCAGCTTTACTTTTTTTGGATCTGTTTTAATGGGATTAATTTTTGTCATAATTTATTTGTCACTAACTGAATAACCCTGTCAGGGTTTATCTCAGAAAATTAAATCGTTGATTACTGATCAATAACCCTGACCGGGTTTAAGTGAAACTAATTTGTTTAATCGAACCTCAAAATTAAAGTTAGAATTATTTATATCTGAAAACTTATTATCATAATCCTTAAATTTCCTGATTTAAATTAAAACCTATTAATGTCAATTAATAATACAGCTCAAAAAAAAGTTTTAATTACCGGTGCAGCAGGATTTCTCGGTTCACACTTATCCGACAGGTTCATAAAAGAAGGTTACAATGTCATCGGAATGGATAATCTCATAACAGGTTCGATGAAAAATATTGAGCATTTATTTCCACTGAAACAATTTGAATTTTATTTTCATGACGTGACAAAATTTGTTCACGTGCCTGGAAAGCTTGACTACATACTTCACTTTGCATCTCCTGCGAGTCCGATCGACTATCTTAAAATTCCTATTCAAACATTGAAAGTAGGCTCGCTCGGAACCCACAATCTTCTGGGACTTGCAAAAGAAAAAAAATCAAGATTTCTTATAGCATCAACCTCTGAAATTTACGGGGATCCTACAGTCCATCCGCAAAATGAAGAATATTGGGGAAATGTAAATCCCATCGGTCCGCGAGGAGTGTATGATGAAGCTAAAAGATTTCAGGAAGCTATAACTATGGCTTATCATACTTACCACGGACTCGATACAAGAATTGTTCGTATATTTAACACGTATGGTCCGCGCATGCGTCTCGATGACGGAAGAGCGCTGCCTGCTTTTTTCAGTCAGGCAATTACCGGTGAAGACATTACTGTATTTGGTGACGGAAGCCAGACGAGATCGTTTTGTTATGTAGATGACTTAGTTGAAGGAATTTACAGGCTGCTTTTAAGTGACTATGTTTTCCCCGTTAATATCGGTAATCCTGATGAAATTACCATAAAAGAATTTGCAGAAGAAATCATAAAACTTACAAACACCAATCAGAAAATTATATATAAGCCACTTCCTAAAGACGACCCGAGGCAGAGGCAACCTGACATAACTAAGGCGAAAGAGATTTTAGGTTGGGAACCGAAAGTAGCACGCAAAGAAGGATTGAAAATTACTTATGATTATTTTAAGAATGTTTTAGATAAGGATGAGTTGATTAAGTAAATTAAGGTGGTTGAGTAAGTTGAGTTTGTTAAGTAAGTTGAGTTTGTTAAGTAAGTTGAGTTTGTTAAGTAAGTTGGGTTTGTTAAGTAAGTTGGGTTGGTAGTAATTAGAGATAATGTAGTATAGAACAATCAAATGAAGAAAACAATTAAAGAAGATTTAGAGATTGAGATATATACAAAATACTTAGACCATTTAATAAATTCAGATAACTTTTTAAAAGAAGTTAAGCGATCTGTTACAATTCATTCGGAAATTTCGTGTTTAAAAGCCCTAAAGCTCTTCTCTATGTATATTTTACTGATTAATAATAGCGAAGAATTCCAATAATTCTTTATTAAGTTTCTTAATAAAGAAAAAGGAAGTTATAGAATCATTAGTGATAATTATGCAAAGAGCATGATATTGATTTCCCTTGGTCTTATTAAGATTAAAAAATTTTCTTTAGTTGAAAAATACTTATCGAATGTCTGTGTATGGATATGTGACCGTTATGAAAATTCTGGCATAACGTCATTAGGTACTCCGAGAATAAAAGAGATAGAGCAATTAATGTCTGAGTATTTAACTGGATTTGAATGTCAACAAGAAATTACGAGTTTTACTGCATGTGCTCTACTTGATTTATCATTCATAGTTGAGGATAAAGAACTGTTTGAAAACATTTCTAATGACTTAAAATCAGTGGAAATCGTGTTGAAATTATTTCACATACTAAATGATGAATCTCTAATTTCACATGATAATAATAATATCCTGAGAGAAATGGATGCAAAATGTTCCACAAGTTTTTGTGATGAATATTCAACAATTATCAAATATGAAAGAGAAAATAATACAATTTCCCTAAGAGATGATTCCCTTTATTTTATCATTTTTTTATTACGCGACAGATACTTCCCTACATTTATAAAAAAAATTTTATAAAACCTATTTTAGAAATTTTTTTCATATTTCTTTTCTTTCATCAATGCTTTCAACATTCGCCTTTCGTCCAAGAAATCCAAAATTAGATTCTATAAATTCAAGAATTGATTTCGCCTTTTTCTGGACTCGCACAATAAATTTTGTTTTCTGTCGGAAGTTATTTTTTCTGCTTATCTTCATACTCTGTACACGACAATAAATTTGAATTAAAAAATAAAATCTGGCTCTTTACTTTTAATATAATTAACGTCTAAATTAAAATATTAAAAAGGAGCCAGATTATGAAACAGTTCTATTTTAATAA